>NPIG01000619.1_pt1 | contig 25322 bp, 22 predicted proteins | sample 8637441 | NCBI WGS metagenome assembly NPIG01 (sample SAMN07420675, study PRJNA396082) | bioreactor metagenome | isolation source: sample BR6 brine-fed electro-methanogenic bioreactor BR | place: Japan: Kochi | collected 2016-06-14 | reverse complement strand
GAGTTTTTCAACAGCATCGACCCAAGACGGACAAACGAAGCCGGCCAAATTCTAGGACGGTTCCGGCCAGTGATGGGCCCAAGGATGAGCTTGTTCGTATTGGGCAGTCAGGGCCAGCATAAGTTCCTCGTCCCCGAACCGGCCGACCAGTTGGAAACCGATCGGCAGCCCCTCCGGTGACGGATCGCAGGGGATGCTGATCGCCGGATATCCGGCGGCGTTGACGAAACCGGTGAAGATGGCGTGATCCCGCGGGCCCGCCGGCCGGTCATTGATCTGAGCGGGGAACACGTCTCCCGCCGGCCAAGGCAGGGCCGCGGAGGTCGGAGTCAGAATGATGTCCCAGTTCTCGAACGCCACGCCGAGATCGGCCCGCAGCTTGCGGACACGATCCAGTGCCTCCACGAAATCGATCGCCGAATAGGCCTGCCCGGCCCGGATGGAGTCCACCGAAGGGCCGTCGCAGCGCTCCTCCCACGGTTTTCCCTGTGCGGCCCAGGCCACTCCGGCCCGGCTGATGACCGGCCAGCTTTGATTGAAATCCTCGGGATCGAATGGCGGCGTTCCCTCTTCCACCTGATGCCCGAGTGCCGCCAGGTCGGCAGCCGCTTTCGCGACGCTGTCGGCCACGGCCCGATCCACCGACGAATTTCCGAAGCGCGGCACATAGAGAATGCGCAGGCCCGGAAGATCCCACTCGACTTCCGGGTTGGCGTCCCGGCCTATGAAGGAGAGCGACGCGCGGTCACGGGGATCAGGCCCAGCCAGCACGTGATAAAGCACCGCGACGTGGGCCGTCGTCCTGCCGATGGGACCGATCACCTCGAAATCCGTGAGCACCACCGGCAGGCCGTTACATCGGGGGATCCGGCCGGTGCTGGGTTTCAGCCCGACGAGCCCGGTCAGCGCGGCCGGCCGCCGGGTCGATCCTCCGCCGTCGGTTCCGAGACCGGCCGCGGCCATCCCCGCGGCCACGGCCGAGACCGTGCCGCCGCTCGATCCGCCCGGTGTAAGCTTTGGATTCCATGGATTCCCTGTCGTCCCGAACAGCGGGTTGCTGGTATGCCCGGTGATGGTGAATTCCGGCACGTTAGTCTTGCCGACGATAACGGCGCCGGCGGCGCGGAGCCGGGCAACCGGCAGTTCGTCCGTTGCCGGAACGTGGTTCTCGAAAAGCCGGCTGCCCCAGGTCGCGGTCATTCCCTTGACGGCGAGACTGTCCTTCGCGACCAGGGGGACCCCATCCAGGGGACCGAAGGCATTCCCGCTTGCCCAACGCTCCATGCTGGCGGCGGCGGCCCGTTCTGCTCCCGGCCAATCGGTCGCGACCACGGCATTCAGCAACGGATTGACCGCTTCCAGGCGATCCCGATAGGCAGCCAGCGCTTCCAGCGTCGAAAAGCGTCCGGCACCGAAACCTTCCGCAAGCCCGACGACGCCAAGTTGCCATATCTCCGTGGTCTTTGATCCGTTGCCCGCCGGCATTTCCTTCGATGTCCGTCTCGGCATGTGTTCCCCTTCCAAATCGTGAAAAACGCCTCGGAAATTGCGGTTTGAGCGGCTTCGGCAACGTTTTCGATGGACGTAAAAATTTAATTCAATATACTTAATTACGTCAATGCAGGTGATGAAATTCCGGCCGGTCACGGCCTTTTTTCAGCCCCATTGCAGTCACGTGACGCCAGTTACGTCGCCGAAGCGATCAGGAGGATTCATGAGCATCGGGAACGCAAACAAAGAGTGTCTGCGGCGAATTCAGGAAAGCAGCGCGGTCGTCACCGATATCCGCCTCGCCCGCGACGTCATCCCCGGAATGACCGAACGCACGGTTCTTCATGCCGGCCCGCCAATCACCTGGGATCGCATGTGCGGCCCCATGCGGGGCGCCATCAGCGGCGCCTGTGTCTTCGAGGGGTGGGCCAAGACGCCGGAAGAGGGCCTCGAGCTTGCCGCCTCGGGCGAACTGACATTCGATTCCTGTCACAACCGGTGTTCGGTCGGCCCCATGTCGGGAATCATCACGCCGTCCATGGCCGTCTGGGTCATCCGCAACGAGAAGTTCGGTCTCGAAACCTACTCCAATCTATACGAGGGAATCGGCAAGGTCCTGCGCCACGGCGCCAATGACGAGGGCGTCATCGAAAAGCTGCGCTGGATGCACAGCGACCTGGCGCCGGTCATGACCGAGGCCCTGCGCCGTTCCGGCGGCATCGACATCAAGACCCTGATGGCCGAAGCCCTGCAGATGGGCGACGAACTGCACAATCGGAACCGCGGGGCCAGTTCCCGCTTCATCCTCGCCCTGGCGCCGCACATGGCCGCCAACGGCAAGGGCGATCTCGAGCGCATCATCACCTTCATGGATTCCAGCGGGCACTTCTCGCTCAACTGCCAGATGGCCGCCTGCAAGGCGATGCTGGATGCCGGAAATGGCGTCGAGAATTCGACCGTCGTGACGACGATGGCCCGCAACGGAACCGAGTTCGGCATTCGGGTCAGCGGCCTCGGCGACGCCTGGTTCACCGCACCGGCCCCGATCATCGACGGCGTCTATTTCCCCGGTTACGGACCGGACGACGCCAATCCGGATCTGGGCGATTCCGCGATCACCGAGACCGCCGGCCTGGGATCGCTGGCCATGGCCGCGGCGCCGGCCGTCGTCAAACTGGTCGGAGGAACGCCACAGTTCGCCCGCGACACGACCCTGAAGATGTACGAGATCACCGCCGGCGAGCATGACACCTTCCGCCTGCCTCCCCTGGATTTCCGGGGTGTGCCGCTCGGCATCGACATCCGCAAGGTGGTCGAGACCGGCATCTGCCCGGTCATCAATACCGGCATCGCCCATCGCAAACCGGGGATCGGCCAGATCGGCGCCGGCCTGACCGCCGCGCCGATGGAGTGCTTCGTCAAGGCGCTCGAAGCCTTTGCCGCCAAGAAAGGCGTCACCGCGGACACCTGAATCCCGCTCAGCAGAGAGCAAAGAAAGAGGGGCGGTCGGTGACCGCCCCTTTCAGTTTGATTGCGAGCAAGGGAACTGGCTCGGAACGGCAGCGCCGCTCCGGAATTCCGACAACCGATCAATCGTCCAACTGGGCCAGAATCGAGGCGAGGCGCGCGTTGCCGCCGCTTGGCGGACGCCAATCCATCCGCACCACCTGCGCCCCCGCCTCCTCGAGATCGTCGGCGAACAACCCAAGGCCGAGATTGATCACCCGAAGGTCATCGTCGAGGACGGGCAAAATCTTGTTCATTTGGCTTCTCCCAGAAACGAGTCAGCGAGTTCGGGCCGCACGGCCAGGGCGGCAAACCGGACCGCCTGTGCATTCGACGGGAAGACCACGACCCCGGCATCAACCAGTGTCTCAATCTGCCGGTCGAGAGCCTGAGGGTCGCCGTCGGTTCCAACCACCGATCCGACCGCGATCAGAGACCGGCCGTTGTCACCGGCCAGTTTGCCCGCGCGCTTCAGCGATTCGGCCAAAGGACGAGCCGGATCCTCGTGAGCCCCCTTGCCGAGCACCAGATCGAGAAGGAGAACATCAATATCGGCCCGTCCGGCCTCGATGACGATCTCGGTTCTCGTTTCCGGCGCGATCATCGGGTGCGGCCGTCCCACGGTATATTCGTCGCCGCCAAGGTCGATGATCTGGTGGCGCTTGTCAGTCTTGAACGGCTTGCCGTTGAGGGCGACGTCGCCAAGCAGGCCGCGAAGAATCAGGTTGGCCTCGTGAGCCAGCGTGCCCCCCGTGTAGAGACCCAGCAGGTTGTGTTCCCTACCATTGAGACGGCCGTTTATCTCGTTCAGCCGGGCCCGAACGGCAATGGGATCGCTGAAACTTTGTGGCGTCCATTTGCGGCCCTGCAGGAAAGCCGCGGTTGCTTCGGCAGCATCTTCGAGTGTTTCGACCCACATGACCTTGCCGCCGACCCTGGCCGAACTTCCCAGGGCGCAGATCACGACGGGTTTGGAGATACCGTCCAGCACTTCCTGAAGCTTGGCCATGACGTCGGGATGCGGCGGCTTGGAAATCAGGACGACGGCTTCGGTCGACGGATCGTCGGACAGCGCCTTCAGTGCCGTCAGCGTCATCATGCCGCCGACTTCGGCGGACAGATCGCGGCCGCCGACGCCGATCCCGTGCGAGATGCCCTCGCCCAATGCCGCGAGCCTGGACACGACCGCCTGCAGACCGGTTCCGGCGGCTGCCACGCAACCGACCCGGCCGCGCTTCACGACGTTGAAAAAGCCGAGTCCCTTGCCGCACAGATAGGCCGTTCCGCAGTCCGGCCCCATGCACAGAAGTCCACTTTCGAGGGCCTTCTTCTTCAACTCGATCTCGGCCTCCAGCGGGACGTTGTCGCTGAACAGGAACACATTGAGGTTGCGGTGAAGCGCGCGCCGGGCTTCCGCCGCCGCGTACTGACCGGGCACGGAGATGGCCGCCAGGTTGGCATTGGGCATCCGGCGCAGCGCGGAATCCAACGTCGCCGGACGCACATCGGCCTCTTCGTCCTCGGTCGCCGCCGTTTCGGTCAGCATCGCGCGGGCCGCCTCGAACGCCGCGGCGGCGGCTTCCTCGCTGTCCGCCTTGACGGTCAGGATGATGTCGTTCGGCCCCGCCTTGCGCCCCTCGTCGGAGGCCATGCCGGCTGCCTCGAGGATTTCCAGGTTCGAGGGTGTCCCCATGAATGCGGCCGCCTCGTCAATCCCTTCCCGGGCCCGGATCTTGCTGGCGATCCGCATCAGGATGACCGAATCCTGATATAGCGAGGGCCAAATCTCGGTCTTAATCAGCATCTCTCTTCTCTCCAGACTTTGGTACATCCCCCCAAGAGGTCCCTGAACTGCGCGAGGGTTTGTCTCTCGTGCGCGACGGCATCACAATTTTCACCGTTCGCGAGGGGGGCTTGGCCGCGATGACGACGTCCGCGGATCCGAGCGAACGGAGCCAGAGGGTGAGCACGAACACCATTCCGGCCAGCGCGTCCCAACCCGACGAATGGCCCAATGCGTCGATTCCGTTCAGGGCCGCTCCGAACCGCCCTTCGTCCCCGCCAAGCAAGACGTCGAGACACGTATGAATCGCTTCGGCTCCTTCGCCTTCGCAGGCGGATGCGATATGGGCGATGCTGATGCTCCCCGTCCTGACGGCGGCGGCGGGCATAAGCCACTCGGCGAGCACCTTCCGGGCCTCTTCCTCGCCCAGGGCAGTCAGAGCGATGAGCATTCCGCCGAGGAAATCGTCGCCGGACGGGGTCAGGCCAGGCCCCAAACCGATCAGTCGGGCCGCTTCCCGGGGGATCTCCCGGTTGCCGTCCGCCGTCCCGAACATCCCATCCAACCAATCGGCCAATGCCGAAAGCGACGGCCATGCGACCGACATGACCGATGAAATCACCGGGTTGCGGGATGCCGTCTTCTCCGGCAGGACATGATTGACAGCGGCTCCCAAGCCTTCGCGCGGCGCGCGCGACGCCGCGAGCGGGGAGAGAATTGCCAGGCCGTTAAGCAGGGTCGCCGGCGACCATTCGCCCTGAGGGACCCGCGGCCTCCAGACGGTTTCGCCATGCAGCTGGAAGGCGGGACAACGATCGAAGAAGAGAACCCCCTCATCGACACTGAAATCGTTGCCGACGTCCCACCGGCAGTCCGCCTTGCGAGGCCCATACCAATCGTCGACCAGGGCGTTGAGGGGGCCGTTTCCGATCGCCTCGCGACCGATACAGCAAAGCGCGCCCGGCGCGGTCTCGACGTAGAGGCACCGCTCGAACAGTGCTGCGATCCGTCCGCGCGAACCGTCATTCAAGATGGTCCGCGCAACGCGCCCGATCCGCCGGATTCGGGGCAGATAGGCATATTCCCGCGCGGTTGCCCGATCGGGCGCCATGTTCGTTCTGGGAAGTTCACACGTCATCGGCCACGATGTGCGTTCCGGTTTCGCCATGCAGGGCCGGCAACGCCTCCTCCAAATGCCCGATGATGGCCCGACGGCCGCCGCGATCGATGAAGCGGATCGCGGCCTCGATCTTGGGGCCCATGCTTCCTTCCGGGAAGTGGCCCTCTTCGTGGTACCGACGCATCTCCGAGACCGTCACTCGGCCCAGTTCCTTCTGATTCGGCTTGCCGTAGTTCACGGCGACCCGCGAGACGCCCGTCAGGATCATCATGTGCTGGATACCAAGGACATTGGCAATCAGCGCCGATGTGAGGTCCTTGTCGACGACGGCTTCCACGCCGTGCCGCACGCCGCCTTCGCTGCGCACCACCGGAATGCCGCCACCGCCGCCCGCGATCACCACGGTTCCCCGCGCCGACAGCGCTTCGATCAGCGAGATGTCGCAAACATGCTTGGGCTCGGGCGAGGCAACGACCATGCGCCATCCGCGCCCGGAGTCCTCTTTCATCACCCAGCCCATCTGCTCGCCCATGGCCCTGGCTTCCGCCTCGCCGTAGAAGTAGCCGATCGGCTTGGTCGGGTTGGCGAACCCCGGGTCGTGGGGATCGACCTCGACCTGGGTGACGAGGCCGACAACGTGGCGTTTGTTGCCCGCTTCGCGCAATGCGTTCTCGAAGGCCTGCCCCAGAATGTAGGCCGTGGCCCCCTGGGTATTGGCGACGCAGATGTCGAGGGACATGGGCGCCACCTGGTCGCGGGACAGGGCCTGGCGCATCAACACCTTTCCCACCGCCGGGCCGTTGCCATGCGTGATGATCAGCTCGTTGCCGAGCTCGAGTATCGGCAACAGGGCCCGGCCGGCGGCCGCCGCATAGGAGAGTTGCTCGTCGGAAGTTCCCTTGATCCCGGCCGGATGGATTGCGTTGCCGCCGACGGCAACGAGCAGTCTTTTCGGTAGGATGCGGGAGTCGAGCCCGTCGGTAGCCAGCGACATCGCACCCTATCCCCGCATCTGCGTGGGCAGCCACGTGACGATTTCGGGAAAGGCGATCAACAAGCCGGTGAACGCGAGCATGATGATGACGAAGGGCAATGTCCCGCGCATGACCTCCCCGATCGGGCCGCCGTCACGCCGGACACCCTGCACGACGTAAAGATTCATTCCCACCGGCGGCGTGATCATCGCGATCTCGCTCATCAGCACGATGAATATCCCGAACCAGATCGGATCGACGCCGACCGCGGTTACGATCGGATAGGAGATCGGGATCGTCGCGACTTGGATGGAAAGCACTTCCAGGAAGCACCCCAGGATCAGATAGAAACCGATCATCGCAATCAGCAGTTCCGTGACCGAAAGGTCCAGCGACACGACCCACTGCGTCATGACCTGTGCGACGCCGACCAAGCTGAGGAGAAGGTTCAGTACGAACGCCCCGACGATGATCAGCAGGATCATGCCTGTCGTCTGGGCCGTGCGGATGAATGCGTTGTGCATCAGCTCGAAGGTCAACTTGCCTTCGCGGGCCGCGAAAAGCAGCGAGGTGATGACGCCGAGGGCGGCCGATTCGGTCGGCGTCGCGATGCCGAAGTAAATGCTGCCCATCACGACGAGAAAGATGATGATCGGCGGAATCAGGGGGATCAAAGCAGCGAACCGCTCGCTCCACGTCGGGTTGATCACGTTGTTCTGCTTTCCGCCGCTTAAGACTTGGGCCGCCCCGATGTACAGCATGAAGCTGCCGGTCAGCAGAAGCCCAGGAATGACCCCGGCGACGAAGAGCTGGCTGATGGAGTTGTTGGTGAGGCTGCCGTAAATCAGCAGCGCGATGCTCGGCGGAATCAGGATCCCCAGGGTTCCCCCCGCCGCCAGCGACCCCAGCGACTGGGCCTTCGAGTAACCCCTTTCGTTCAGGGCTGGCAGAGCCACCGTTCCGACCGTCGCGGCCGTCGCCACCGACGAGCCCGTCGTCGCGGCGAAAAGCGAACAGCATCCGATGTTGGTGTGCAGGAGGCCGCCCGGCAGGCGACCGAGCCAAACGGAAAGCGCACCGTACATCTTGTCGGCGATGCCTGCCCGCAAAAGCAGTTCCCCCATCAGGATAAAGAGCGGGATGGCCGTCAGGATGTTTTCGTTCTGCACACCCCACACGACGCTGCCGATCGAGTTCAGGAACGGGAGGCCGAAGACAAGGATGCCGCCGATGGACCCGAGCGCGACCATGACGGCGCCGATCGGAATGCCGATGAGCAACAGGCCGAGGCCGATAACAAATCCGATGAAAACTTCTGCAATGCCCATAATGAATGTTCCGATTCACGAAGCGCGGAGCTGCGGCCTATTGCCGCTGGGCCGCGTCTTCCAGTTCTTCCTCGAGTTCTTCGCTGGCGGCTTTCGGCTGGAAACTCTCGTTGAGGTTGGCGATGCGCCCGGATGCCAAAAGCCGTGTCGCCCGATAGGCCAGGATCACCGCGACAACCGCGAAGATCGTCAGTCCGGCGTACCAAAGCGATTGCGGGTAGACGAGCGGTGTCGCCCATGGCGTCGGGGCGGTGCTGTGGTACTCGATGGTTTCCTTGATGACCCCGAGCGTCGTCCATGAAAGCAGCACGGCGAACGCCGCGATGAGAAGCATCGCCAGCCAGTTCAAGACTGCCTGCAGGGATTGGGGCAACCGGTAATGCAGAATGTCGATCCGCATGTGATTGCGCCCGATCAGGGCGACGCAGAACGCGAGGCTGGACCCAATGGCCAAAATGTAGCCGCCGAGTTCGTCAGCGCCCTGCAGGGACATCGCGAACAGCTTCCGCATGATCGTCTCGGCGGAAACGAGCACGGAAAGAGCGAGGCACATGTAGCCGAAAATGCACCCCAAGATTTTCGAAACGGTATTCATCGGCTTCGCTGTCTCCCGAAGGGTTTGTGGAAGCCCTCCCGGAGAGAGAGCCGTGCCGATCAACGGCACGGCCCCCTCCGGAAGGTGTCGATACGACGTCCTACTTGATTCCCACCAGACCGCCGAGGATCTGCTTCCACAGATCACCGCAGCCGGAGAGGCTCTTCTCGCAAACCTCCGACCATGCCGGGTAGGAGATCTTGCCGACCGCGTCGGCGACCATCTTGAGGTCTTCTTTGCCGACCGGAACGTTCTTCATGTTGTATTTGGTGACCGTCGTGCAGGGTTCCTGACCGACATTGCAGCGAAGGGCATCGTTGAACAGCTCCTCGGAATAGACCCAGATGTCCGCATTGAGGCCGTTGATCGCCGACTCAAGCTTCTTCTGGTCATCCGCAGACAGCTTGTTCCAGGTGTCGAGGTTCATGGCGTAGCCGTTGAAACCAACCTGGAAGCCGATCGGCATGAAGTACTCGCTGACTTCCGGCCAGCCGGCGGAATTGGCCGAGCTCGCACCGGTGATCGCGCAATCCACGACACCGCGGGCGAGGGCCTGCTGCGCTTCCGAGAACCCGATGGCGACCGGAATGGCGCCCAGGCTTTCGACGAACTGGGCCAGGCTCTGGTCATAGACGCGAACTTTCTTGCCCTTGATGTCGGCAAGGCCCGAGATCTCGGGCTTGCAGAAGAGCACCTGCGGCCCGAACGGCCACAGGCCGAGAAGCTTGGCGTTGAAGCGTTCGCGCAGGCGTTCGTCGAAGTAGACCTTGTAACGCTCATAGACGCGGCGGGCCATGTCGTAGTCGGGGTTCAGGCCGACGAGGTCCTGCCCCAGAAGGAACGGTTCGTCGCGCGCGGCCTGGGCCGTCCGGATGGACACGATATCGAACAAGCCGTTCTTCAGAACGCGCAACGTTTCCTCGGACTTGATGCCGGTCACGTCGATGGGCTTGTAGTTGGCCGCGATGTCGAGCCCCGTCCGCTCCGAGAAATTCTCAAAGAACGGCTGTTCCATGTTCTTCTGGATCAACCCGGTCGCCAGGGGCTGGCCAAGTACGTTCAGGGTCATTTTTTGAGCCGTTGCCGGCGTTGCCAGCATGGCAAGCCCCAACGCTGCTACCGCTAAAGTTGATTTCATGGGTGTCGTCTCCTTTTCAATCTACCCGTCTTGTGCAATGGGCCTTCGTCGGAAAGGCCTCAGAAGGTCACATTCGAGAGCGTCCTTGGGGGGTGACGAACCGTATTCCCTAACTTGGCTTCTCTTTCTCCTCCCCGCGACTGCGGGCACCTCCCAGCTCGCGACCAATAGTATGGCATAATGCCGTTATCATAAATATGTAATTTTGTATTGTGAATTATATTTGTTGCTATGGCATTGTTTTTAATGTATAAAAAAAGATGACTTCTGCAGCATGCGGCGGTTTTTTAGGTGTAAAACCAGCTTCGAGCCAACGCCCCGGCTGGCATTTGCACGCGAAACAATGTACCTTCGCGCCGAACGCGAGCAGGGCCTTGCCCCCTCAATTGACGGAGTTTCGGTACCGTGGCCAATTTCTTGAATGGAGATCGCTCCATCAATCGACCTTCGCTTCACGACCAGGTCGTTGAGCGCCTTCGGCACATGATCGTCGAAACCGAGTTGGCCCCCGGCGAACGCATTGACGAGAAGATCCTATGCCAGGAGTTCGGCATCTCCCGCACTCCCTTGCGTGAGGCGTTGAAGGTCATGGCGTCGGAAGGGTTGGTTGAGCTTTTGCCCAACAGGAGTCCGCGCGTTTCTCCGTTGACCGCGGATATCGTCGGCGACCTATTCGAATTCATCAGCTGGCTCGACTACCAGGCCGGCCAGCAGGCGGTAGACAAGGTCACGGACAGGGATCTCCGGGAACTCGAGCGCCTTCACAGGCAGATGCAGCGTCTGCATGAGCGCGGTGACCGGATCGAGTACTACCGTATGAACGCGGCTCTCCACATCGGCATCGTCGAGATCGTGGGCAATGCCGTGTTCACGTCGACCTACGCGACGCTCATGGCCCAGACCCAACGCGCGCGTTTCATCGCCATTCAGTCGCAGGACCACTGGGATCGGGGTATCCGCGAGCATGAGCAGATGCTCGATCTCCTCGATAAGAAGGACGGGCAAAGCTTGGCCGAACTCATGAGGTCGCACGTTTCCAAAACCGGTATCCGGGTCCGCGAGGCGCTTCTCGATATCGAAGGGATTTCCTGAACCGCATCCCGGCTTTCAGCGTCTCGACTGCATCGGGCGAGGCGCGGCGCCGGGGGTCAATGGGAACGGCTGTTTTTGCGCATTTTGGCATACATTATTCAATTTCTTGCATGCCGTAAGATGCGTATTTTTTAAAAAAATGTTTTATTACAATAAGTTAATACGTTTTTTCGGCCGATATTTTTCACAAGATGGAATGTTCGGTCATTGATAAAATGCATTCATTATGCATTTATGGGTCCGCTCCTCACATCGAGCAGGCCATCATCCGAGGCCTGCGGCGAGGTTCTTCGGTAAAGGAGAGCGGTCAATGACCAACGCCTATTTGCCCGGACAGCATTTTGTCCAGATTCCCGGCCCTTCGAACGTGCCCGGACGCATCCTCCGCGCCATGTCGGCACCGACCGTCAGCCATCGCGATCCCGAGTTCCAGCGACTCGGCCAGGACGTGCTGACCCGAATCCGGCAGGTTTTCAAAACCTCCGGTCCGGTCATCATCTATCCGTCCTCCGGCACCGGGGCCTGGGAGGCCGCGCTCACCAACACGCTCTCGAAGGGTGACAAGGTTCTGATGTTCGAGACCGGCCACTTCTCGATGCTCTGGGAGAAGATGGCGACCAAGATCGGCCTGGAAGTCGACTATGTCCCCGGCGATTGGCGGCGCGGCGCCGATCCGGACATCGCCGAGGCCAAGCTGCGCGAGGACCGCGACCACGGGATCAAGGCCGTCTGCGTCGTCCACAACGAGACGTCGACCGGCGTGACCTCGCGCATCGCCGACATCCGGGCTGCGATGGATCGCGCCGGTCATCCGGCGATGCTGTTCGTCGACACCATCTCGTCGCTGGCCTCGCTCGATTTCCGGCACGACGAATGGGGCGTCGACGTGACCGTCACCTGTTCGCAGAAGGGACTGATGCTGCCGCCGGGGCTGGGCTTCAACGCCATCAGCCAAAAGGCCCTCGAGGCATCGAAGCGGGCCGATCTCAAGCATTCCTACTGGGACTGGGCCGATATGCTGCAGTCCAACGAGAGCGGCTTCTTCCCCTACACGCCGGCCACCAATCTTCTTTACGGCCTGCGCGAGGCGATCGACATGCTGCTCGAGGAGGGACTGGAAAAGGTCTTCGCCCGCCATGCCCGTCACGGCGAGGCGACCCGGCGCGCCGTCCGCACCTGGGGACTTGAAATTCAATGCCTGGACGAAAGGGAATACAGCGGCGTGCTGACCGCCGTCCGGTTGCCGGACGGCCACAATGCCGATGAATTCCGTTCGGTCGTGCTCAATCAGCTGAACATGTCGCTGGGCAACGGATTGTCCAAGCTCCAGGGCAAGGTCTTCCGCATCGGGCACCTCGGCGACTTCAACGACCTGATGCTTTGCGCGACCCTTTCCGGAGTCGAGATGGGTCTGAAGCTCGCCGGCATCCCCCATACCAAGGGCGGTGTTCTGGCGGCGATTGAGTACCTGACTTCGAACTGATCGGAGGATTGAAAATGGGCGAGAGAACCAAAAATATGGTGGGCCGGCCCGATAGGATTCTGGGCGAGGCTTTGAGCGCGGCGGCCGCCATCGGCGGCCGCCAACTCGCGGCGACAGATCTCGCCGACCTATACCTCGAACGAATCGCCGAACTCGAACCGCGGGTGCACGCCTGGGCTTATCTCGATCCCGATTCGGTGCGGACCCAAGCCGCCAAGGCCGATGCGGCCTTGTCCCAAATCCGTCGCCCGGGTCCGCTTTATGGAATCCCGATCGGAATCAAGGATATCGTCGACACCGCCGACATGCCTACCGAGAACGGAACCGTTCTCGATCGTCACCGCCAACCGGAGCAGGACGCCACCGTCGTTTCCCTGCTGCGGTCCGCCGGGGCGATCATCATGGGCAAGACGGTGACCACCGAGATGGCCACCTACGCGCCGGGTCCGACCACCAACCCGCACGATCCCCTATACTCGCCTGGCGGTTCGTCGAGCGGGTCGGCGGCCGCCGTCGCCGCCGGCATGGTTCCCCTGGCCATCGGCACCCAGACCAACGGCTCGGTGATCCGTCCCGCCGCCTATTGCGGCGTCGTCGGATTCAAACCGACGAGAGGATGCATCAGCCGTACCGGCGTCCTGGTGCAATCCGAGACCCTAGACCAGATCGGGGTGTTCGCGCGAACGGTGCCCGATGCCGCGCTGCTTGCCCAGCAGATCATGGCCCGCGATCCGGCCCAGGGGGATACCGAACCCGCGGCCCATCCGGATCTATTGGCCGAGATGGATGCCTCATCGCGGGTTCCGCCGCGCATCGCATTCGCCAGATCCCCGGTCTGGGAGGAAGCCGAACCGTACTACCGCGACGCGATCCTCGGTTTCGCCCGCACCCTTCCGGGCGGCATCGATGAAATCGAGGTGCCCTCCCCGTCCGAACGGGCGACCGCCTTCCACAAGGCAATTTCCGGCTACGAGATCTGCCGCAACTACCGTTCCTACTACGATCGGGGGAAGGAGCATCTCAGTCCGCAGCTCCGCGAGATGATCGAAACCGGTCTGGAAGTCAGCGACGAAACCTACGCCGAGGCGCAAGCCGGTGCGGAAGAGCTCGGAAGGCATTTTTCGCGAATCTTCGCCGAGTATGACGTGCTCCTCACGCCGGCGGCGACCGGCGAGGCCCCGAACGGCCTCGACACCACCGGCAGCCCAATCTTCTGCACCCTGTGGACCCTCTGCGGCCTGCCCTGCATCACCCTGCCTCTTATGACCGGGCCCTCCGGCATGCCGCTTGGGGTGCAGCTTGTCGGTGGGTTCGGTCAGGACGGCAGGCTTCTCGGAGCCGCACGGCAGATCATGGAATCAAGGGCCTGACCCTCGAAGGGGACCGGCCGGGGAGGAACGACGATGGCATTTGCGACGACCGACGGGATCGATATCCACTATGAGGTCACCGGCTCGGGGACGCCGGTTGTCTTCGTTCATGAGTTCGGAGGGGACGGACGTAGCTGGGAACCGCAGGTCCGTTATCTTTCCCGGTTCTACCANNGCATAACCTTCAATGCCCGCGGCTATCCGCCGTCCGATGTCCCGGGTGACCTCGCGCGTTACAGCCAGGAAATCTTCACCCGCGACATCGGCGTGGTTCTGGATGCCGTCGGCGTCGAGAAGGCCCATGTGGTCGGTCTTTCGATGGGCAGCGTCAGCACCCTCGACTTCGGTATCCGCTTCCCCGAGCGGGCCCTCTCCCTGGTTCTCTGCGGTTGCGGTTACGGCACCATGCCCGAACAGCGCCAGGCCTGGCTTGCCAGCAACGCGGCCATGGCCGAGTCCTTCGAATCCAGCCCCGAAATGACGGCCCGCACCTACGCCGCCGGCGCGACCCGCGTCCAGTACCGGAACAAGGACCCGCGCGGATGGGCGGAATTCGCCGACGGCCTCCGCCATCTCGATCCCAAGGGTGCTTCGCTTGTGCTCAAGGGGGTTCAGGCGTCGCGGCCCCCGCTCTTCGATCTCGAGGAGCAGCTGCGCGCTATCGCCATGCCGGTTCTGGTCGTCGTCGGAGACGAAGACGAGCCGGCCCTCGAACCGGCACTGTTTCTCAAGCGGCGCATTCCCCGTGCCGGTCTGTGGATGTTCCCCAAGACGGGGCACGCCGTGAACGCCGAGGAGCCGGCGCATTTCAATCAAGCGCTGTTGGAGTTCTTTTCCGCCGTCGACAATAGTTGCTGGAATGAACGCGACCCCTCGGCGACTCCGCTCGGGTAGACCCAATGACCGGTTTGCGCCCCATCTCAGTCGCATATGCTTTTCGATGCGAAGCCCGAAAACGGAGGTTGCGGGGCAAGAGACCTTCTGTTCAGAAGCGCCAGACAAGATCATCGTGAACTAACAAACTCAATAAATTCTCAACACTATCTGGCTAAAATTGAGATTGTGATTTGTTGACCCAATGCTCCTCGCAATGCGTCTTCACACCAACTTTGCCGGCTTTGCACCCAAATTTTTAACGATTTCCGGACGCCTATTCGCTAAACTGAATTCGAAGTTGTCAATTTTTCTTCGTTTTGAGTAATTTCCCGAATGTTGGAAGTGATATGCTCACCGCGTCATCAATTCGAATATCTTTAGTTAAGGCGCTCAAGCAGAAATAAATGAAGATTACTGGCTTCTCATTATTGACAGTCAAAATTGGAATCTCTGCCGGATTGCTTGTTTATATTTTTTCAACAATTGATCTCACGGCCATTAGAAACACTATGAGCACACAGTCCGCCCTTTTGATTGGCGGAACAGCGGCATTTACCGCATCGACCGCCATGGTCCTTGGCTGCCGTTGGCGCCTTGTTATCAAGCGAATAGGAGGCAGCCTTGGACCCTGGACGGCGGCGCATAATGTCATCGTCGGCATGTTCTTCAATCAGTTCATGCTGTCAACGATCGGTGGCGACACGATGCGCGGATTCTTAGCTGTCCACCGTGGCATGTCCGTGTCGACCGCCGCGATCTCAATCATCGTCGACCGGGGCTTTGGTCTGGTAGGCATGTTGGTCTTGGCGGCTTGTGGCGCGGCATTTTTCGGTGATGTTGGCATGCCGGACACTCTCGCGAACAGCGCGACCGCATTGATTGTGGCGGGGCTGGCCGGTTTTGTCGCCATACTTTTCGCTCATCGGGTGTTCTCTGATCTAAGGCTAATGAATCCGCTAAGATGGCTGTTCGGCATCACGGAGCAGGTCTCCTTGCTCGTCCTAGGCGGTCCTACGGGCAGTCTGGCCATAGCCATATCGATCGGTCTGCATGCTCTCGACGTCTTGATGGTGTTCGTGATTGCTTGGGTTTTGGGGATTCCGCTGGACTTGACAACTAACATGATCCTAGTGCCACCGGCCCTGCTGGTTGCGGCTATCCCCATCTCGGTCGCGGGCTGGGGTGTTCGGGAAAGCGCGTTGGTGATCGCGCTCGGTTTTGCCGGCATTGCTGCGGAAGACGCCATCGTCCTATCACTATTTTATGGGTTGACCCACTTGTCGGCCGGGCTTGTCGGCAGCGCAGTCTGGTTGCTTTCCGGCGAACGGAAAACGCTTTCTCTAAGTGGCTGACTTCAGTTTTAGTGTAATTTTGTTGTGCTGTTGGGTTGCTATCGTGCGATTAGCGTACAAAATTGGCTTTCAGTGTATCTTTCCCCACTGAGTGCACGGTGAAATAGGATTGTTGGCAAGATGCGAATCCTGATAATCAATCCACCATCGTGGAACACGGTGATCGAGCATCCCGACGAGTCTGGTGAAGAGTTCCTGGAAGCGGACGACTTCGGCGAGTTTCCACCCCTGGGGGCACTCTATGTGCTCACCTATTTGGAAGAGCACACGGAGGGACATGAGCTTTTTTTCAAGGACTGTGTCGCGGAACGTATCCGATATCCGGCGCTGCTTGAGTATCTGAAACTGGTCAAGCCGGACGTCGTCGGAATCACCAGTTTCACAGTCAGCCTTGTTGACGTGTGTATGACCGCGAAGATGGTCCGTGAGGTCAACCCCGACGCCCATATCTGCCTTGGCGGCCATCACCCGATCGCCTATCCGAGAGAGGCAGCCGAATTGACGGAGTTCGACAGCATTGTCGTTGGCGAAGGCGAGCAGGTATTTACCGAGTTGGTCAACTGCCTGGCGGAAGGGGTGGACTTCAGCCACATCCGGGGGCTCTACACGGCCGAGTCGATTAAGCCTCATCTTGAGAACCCGATCCAGGACAAACGCTTTCTCGCGAGAGTGTCCGTCCCAGCGGCGTATATCGAAGATATCGACGCCCTGCCATTGGTCGACAGGAAATGGATTCGCCAATACAGGTACCGCAACATCTTGGGAGTCACGGACAACCTTGCGACGATCCTCAGTTCTAGGGGCTGCCCCTACCGTTGCACATTCTGCGATGTGCCGATCAAAAGCTACAGGCAGCGCTCGGCGAAACTGGTCGTCGACGAGATTGAGCATTGCCTCGACATGGGCTACACCGAGTTCCGGTTTTACGACGACCTATTCAATGTGAACGAACGCAAGGTGCTCGAACTGGTCGAAGAACTCGAACGAAGGAACCTTAAGATCACCTGGGACTTCCGCGGGCGGGTCAATGGCTGCACGTACGAATCTCTTCGTCGCGCCAAAGAAACCGGGTTACGTATGATCGCCTTCGGCGTGGAGACTGGAACCGACGAGGGCCTGAAAATCTTACGTAAGGGAACCAATACGGCAAAGATCCGTCAGGCATTTGAGTGGTGCCGGAAACTAGGAATCATCACTGTCGCCGACTATATCATCGGTCACCCGTTCGAGCGTTCGGTCGAGGATGTCCGCAAAAGCGTGGATTTTCTAATCGAATTAGGCCCAGACTACGCTCAGATTTCGATCCTCACGCTCTATCCAAACACTGAAATTTATGATCAAGCCGTCCAGCAAGGCGTTACAAAGCCGGGGCGTTGGCAGGAGTTTGCTGTCAATCCAACCATGAACTTCGTCGTCGACCACTGGACAGAGCACTTGACACTGAACGAACTCGTCGCCCAGCAGAAAGAAGCGTACCGAAGGTTCTATTTCCGCCCGCACTACATAATGCGGAGCGTTGTCAAGACCAGATCAGTCTACGAGTTCTGGTCGAAGGTACAAGGCGCCTGGAAGCTCGCTCGGGCCAATATCCGGGCGGGGTAACTTTCATTGGTAGCCCAAGACAAAGATGCTAGGCCGAGGGTGAGGCTCTCGATTGTTGTACCAACGTACAACGAGTCAAAAAATATCGGTATGCTGGTCGACACGATCGCATCTGATGTCACCGAGAAAAACCGAGAGACAATCGTTGTTGATGACGGGTCGCCAGACGGTACTGCCGACGTCGTAAGACAACTTCAGAAAACTTATCCCGAGTTGCGGCTGATCGAGCGGCAACAAGCTCCGAGTCTGGTCAACTCCATTGCAGCCGGGATCGAAGCTGCAAACGGCGAGGTGATCGTTTGGCTCGACGCCGACTTAACCATGCCGCCTCGGTGCATCAACGACTTCCTAGCGGAAATTCACCGTGGCACCGACGTCGTGATCGGGTCACGCTACATCGCTGGCGGAGGATTCAAGGGTATGGCCGGCGGGGGCGTAAAGACTAGGCTATCCGAGGTCTTAAGTAACATTCGCGACAGCGAAGACTCGATTGTCGGGATATCCATCTCCAAGGCAGGCAATGTTTTCGCGCGGTGGATTCTCGATCACCGGTACTTTGACTTCACAAGCGGTTTCTATGCAGTCAGGCGAGAGGTCTTCGACATCGTCAAGGTGAAAGGCTATCACTTGGATTACTGCATTAGATTTCTCATTCAGACGACTCGGCAGGGTTATTCGGTTGTCGAACTTCCTGTGACCATGGTGCCGCGCCAACACGGCGATTCAAAAACGACTTCGGGCCTGTTCACCTTGCTAAAAATTATCGTTTCGTGTGCTTGGGTTGTGCTTGGATTGGCAACGAGACGAATATAGGCTGGTCGTTGATACTGCTTTACTTCACAGGAAACTCAACTAATGATTGTTTGCAGACTGTGCGGCGGAGATCTCTCCAGGCCTTTCCTTGATCTAGGTTTTACGCCTCCTGCGGACTCGTTCCTGCGCTTTGAACATCTCAGCCGACCGGAGATATATTATCCGCTCCGCGTGACGACCTGCTTGAACTGTGGTTTCGTCCAACTCGACCACGTCGTTGATGCGGAGGTTTTGTTCCGTAACGACTACCCCTATGAGGCGTCGCTGACACGGACAGGCAGAGAGCACTTCGATCAGTTCGCGGCAAACGTTTTCGAACGTTTCGGCCTCAACAGCGGGGACTTTGTCGTCGACATAGGCAGCAATGTCGGCGTTTTGCTCGCGGGGTTCCAACGGCGCGGTTGCCGTGTCCTGGGCGTCGACCCAGCAGAGAACATTGCCGCCATCGCCGAATATAACGGCATTCCGACAATGGCCGAGTTCTTCACCGCTGATGCCGCCGCCACGATCATCGCACATTATGGGGCGGCAATGATTATTACCGCGAGCAACGTGTTCGCGCACGTCGACAACTTGAATGACTTGGTAGATGGGGTCCGGAGGTTGCTCGCAGAGGATGGCGTTTTCATCATCGAGGCGCCGTATCTCCGCCATCTGCTGGACAACCTAGAATACGACACGATCTATCATGAACATCTCTCTTATATTTCTATCTCCCCGCTGGTCCAGTTCTTTAGGCGACATGGTTTGGAGATCTTCGATGTCCAGGAAAAGGATATCCACGGCGGATCGATCCGGATCTTCATCAGCCAAGAGGGACTTCATCCCATCGGCGACCGTGTCTGGGAGTACTTACGAAATGAGCAAGAGAGCGGCATCCACAACTATGACAATCTTCGAACATTCGGAGAACATGTCGCCAAGCACCGCCGGGAACTAACTTGGCTGCTCGCTTCACTTAAGCATGAGGGCAAGAAAATAGCGGCAGTTACTGCGCCGGCTAAAGGGATGACTCTCCTCAACTACTGCAAGATTGGAAACGAGACGCTCGAGTTCGTTACAGAAAAATCGAAACTGAAGCTCGGCCGATACACTCCGGGCGGTCACATCCGCGTTGTCAGCGACGCCGAGCTTCTGGCCGCCGGGATCGATTACGCCCTTTTGCTTGCTTGGAACTTCAAAGAGGAGATCATGCAAAACCAGTCGGAGTATCGCGAACGCGGCGGTAAGTTCATTATTCCCATTCCTCGTCCGCATATCGTTTGAGGTGAAGGACAGATGGAAATGACCACACCTAAGGTCTTCTTCGAGGACGGGCGAGGCCGGATCAAGGATCTGCTAGTCCGCGAACCGGTCGACACAATTACCGTAATCGAGTCAAAGAAGGGAAGCGTGCGTGCCAATCATTTTCATAGGGACACGGTGCAGTGGATTTACGTGCACAGTGGTACGGCTCGCTATCTGTCGCAGTTTGGTAATGAATGCGTCATGGCGAAAACCATCTGTGAGGGCGATTTGATCAAGACCGACACCATGGAGAAGCATGCGATCAAGGCTTTGGACGACTGCGTTCTCTATGTTTTCACGCGTGGGCCGCGCAGCGGTGAGAATTACGAGGATGATACGTTTAAACTGACCGAACCGCTCGTCGACCCTGGAGAAGCCTAGTCGGAATGTGACGATGACATCTTTCATTCCCGTAAACGAGCCTCTTCTCGACGGTAACGAACGTAAATACCTGAATGACTGTATCGACTCCGGCTGGATTTCCGCAGAAGGCCCTTACGTCCGACGGTTTGAGGCAGGCTTGGCGGATCGGGTTCATCGCCGTCACGGAATCGCCGTGACCAATGGAACCGATGCGTTGGACCTGGCAATCTGGGCACTGAACCTTGAGCCCGGCGACGAAGTCATCCTGCCGGCATTCACAATCATTTCATGTGCTAACGCGCTGGTGCGTCACGGCTTGGTTCCCGTCGTTGTCGATTGCGATCCCTCAACCTGGAACATGGATACAGACGTGGTCCGTACGCGGATATCGGCAAAAACAAAAGCAATCATGGTGGTCCATATCTACGGATTACCAGTAGACATGGACCCAATTCTCGCACTCATCGAAGAGTTCGGCCTCCAGCTTGTCGAGGACTGCGCTGAGGCAATTGGTCAAACCTATCGGGGACGTCCGTGCGGCAGCTTCGGAGATATCAGCATCTTCAGCTTTTATGCCAACAAGCACATTACAACTGGCGAAGGCGGGATGGTTGTGACCGACGACGACAATTTGGCGGAACGATGCAGGTGGTACCGGAACTTGTGTTTCGAGAATCCCCGGTTTCGTCACCTGGAAATGGGCCGCAATATGCGCATGTCGAACATTCAGGCTGCCGTCGGAGTTGCTCAACTGGAGCGGCTGGATGCGTTCATCGAACGAAAGCGGATGATCGGCGACCGCTACCAGGAACGGCTTTCCGCGATCGGCAATCTTCAACTGCCGGTTTCCCGAACGGACTATGCCGATAACCATTATTGGGTGTTTGCGTTGGTTTTAGGTGACCGCATTGCATTCGACGCGGCCTGCGCCATAGAGCGTTTTGCCGCGAAAGGGATCGGCACACGACCGTTTTTCTGGCCCATCAACCAGCAACCCGTTTTCAAGAGGATGGGCCTATTTTCAGATGATTATTGCCCAGTCGCCGAGCGTATCTCTGTACGCGGATTATATCTACCAAGCGGCCTAGCGCTTGATGACAGCGGAATAGATCAAGTTTGCAACGTCTGTTTTGAGGTGTTTGAGCCCTGATCCGTATGTGCAAAGAAATCTACGCCGACTATGCGGCGGTTTACGACCTGATCTACGCCGAAAAGGACTACGAGCGGGAAGCCGCTAAAATTGCGACGATCCTTGGCGAATACGGAGTCTCCGAAGGTCGGCTGCTGGAACTGGGATGTGGGACCGGGCGCCATGCGTTGGTGATGGCGGCCTTGGGATTTGGGGTGACAGCAGTCGACGCCAGCGAACCTATGTTGGAACGCGCCCGGCAGCGCATTCTTGGCTTGGGGACTGATCCTGCTGGTGTGACACTTGTCCATGGTGACATCTGTTCGATACAACTGGCTGATGAGTTCGATGCAGCATTGTCGCTTTTCCATGTAATGAGCTACATGACGAACGACGAGATGTTGCTAGCCGCGTTGCGAACCTGCCATGCACATATACGTGAAGAAGGCCTTTTAGTGTTCGACTTCTGGTACGAGCCCGCTGTCTCGAAGTCGCCTCCGCAGTCCCGAATCAAGCGGGTCCAAGGCGACGATATGGAGATAGTTCGTATCGCTGAGCCGCATGTGTATTCGGCGGAGGGCATTGTTGACGTGACTTACCAAGTATTTTATCGGTCGCAAAATCGACCGGACTGGCGGATGTTCACTGAAACTCACTCAGTCAGACCAATCAACGAAGCCACATTGAAGGATGTTTTGGCAAAATCAGGCTTCACTCTTGAAGCGTTGCGGGACTGGGACACCGATCTGCAGGCCGACGCGAGATCTTGGAATGCGTATTGCGTCGCACGAAAATACTGATCCGGTTGGTGTGAAATCGGCATCGTCACCGTCCGCCATTGCTATGGCGCTGTTTGTTGTCCTGGTAACCGCGTTGGCTGCAAATCTCTCAGCCCAGAACCTGGAATTCTATCGCGGCGAAGATTTTGAATCCGCGTCGCGGAATGCCTTGTTCTTTCAACTCGGCACTGTCATTCCTAAGGACAGTGGTTTCTTCGGTGCGATCTTCGCCTGGTTGAAGGCCGGGATTGTGCATTTTGTCTTCTTCAATCACGGGTCGATGCCGAACGTTTTCGGCGCGCTTGTGTTTTGGGCAGCGGATGCAACGGGAATCCCCTTTACGTTCCTGACATTCACATTGCCGTCCGCGATCATCGCGGCGGTTTCTTCGATGTTGATGACTGATCTTGCACGGAGACTGGGCACGACATTGCTTGTCGCAACCGGCTTAGGCATTGCATTCGCCGTATCGCCAGTCTACTTGGGGCTTTCTCGGGGTATCGGCACTTCCCTCGAAACGTTCCGCTATTTCTCCCATATTTTATTCTTCTATTGTTTTGTTCTCCTGAGATGGCGAGATCTTACAAGGTATTGGATGGCATTTCCTGCCTTCGTGATTGTGTTTTCCGACGCTGTGTATTATCTGTACTTTGCAGCCTTCTTTGCCATGTTAACAGCCTCGGCGTTCATGAACGCCGAGGCCGACATACGTGGACGTCTGGTGGCCGCCCTACGCCGGCCGATCCGCGAAGTCGGAGTTTGGGGTGTGTTTGTGGTCGGGACGCTGATTCACACTGTCGCTTACTACGTACACCCTTTGCTCGGCCCCAATATTCAGAAACCGCTGTTCGTTGCGCCGTCACGGCATTCACTTGGGTTCGATATTCCTACTTGGTCCACATTTTTCGACGCGAGTTCGCTTTTGTTTGGCGTTCTAACTCTTGTCTTCCTGCTTATCGCGCTCGCCGCACTGCTCCGACACCGGGAAAGACTTACTGCCGAGCCTACGATATTTGCCGGCGCACTCTTTGTCGGCTATTTCTCGCTGTTTTACGTACTCGGTAACCCTGGACAATGGGCAGCGAAGTCTGCCTATCAAGGGTATCTGCTAATGCCCTACCTACTCCTAGTCGCATTGGGAATGAGATCGTTGACCGATCTTACGGGTCGAGCTCAACTGCTTGGACCGACGCTTACCATCGTCCTCGTCGGTTCGTGTCTGCATACGACGTCAAATTACATTTTTTCTCCTGTTGGGAGTGAGCGGCCCGCGTTTACTAGGCTTGAGGTTTGGGGTGCCATCCGGCCGGTTCTCGGTAATCTGGCTTCGGGAGCGTTGGTGCGCCGCTACCTTATCGCCGAGGGCCGTACACACATCGCGCCAGCCTTTGACGTCTATGTCATACGGCACGACAGTGTTGCCGATGAACGCGGTTTGAACAGACCTGGCATGCGGCGCTACTATGAAGCCAACGCATTTCGCGAGCCGTTCACGGTGTATGCGGGGTTGATGGCAAATGGGTCTCAGATTCAGTATGACGTCGGCAAAACGTTCCCTATACAGACACATTATGATTTAGGCATCGACGAATTCTCGTCGGCAACAGGTCGCGCCCAGTTGGATTGTCGGACTCCGTTTTGCGTCTTCGTTCAGGCCTCCCACCGCCAGGGCGCTCGGGTGTTCACCTATGTCATTGCCAGAGACGGTCAGGCTCTGGTGACGGTATATCTGCCGGAGGCCGAGGTTGACGGTTATAAGGCGGGCACTCTCGACGCAAGACAATTAGAATCTGATTTCGCAGAAACCTTCAATCGCGTCACTGACTTCTTCCCAGACCCCCGCAGACCATCTATCCGACCCCACATGCCATGACTACTGCCGAACGCTTTTTCGAGGGGCTCGTCTACGACAATGACCCCGAGTACATTAGATTGGTTGTTCACAGGAACTTTTCTGTAGAGGAAATCCGGGCCCAAACCGTCCTCGATTACGGATGTGGCAGCGGCGACGCGTCGCGTCTTTTCGCCGAGGCCGGCTCGCGGTCGGTTCTAGGACTAGACATCGGCAAAGCGAATATCGAAGCCGCGCGCAAGAAATGCCAAGGTTTCGCCTCTGTGTCCTTTCGAGTAGAAGATTTGGATACATACCAACTGCCGCGCGAGTGTTTTGACTTGATCTGGTCGGACACGACCCTCGAATTGCTGACAAAGCCCTTTGCCGAGTGTATCCGCGAACTCGCCGCAGCTTTAACCAAGAACGGCACGCTCTACCTCAGCGTGACCTCTGAGACGATGTCGAACCGGCTGCTGTACACCACTCTTGCGGCCATCCGGCGCTTGCATCTCAAGTGGTTGGTCCAGCCACTGATCTATGCCTTGGCCCGCGCCAGGTACTTAATCGCCGGAAAGCAATTCCGGCGGGACGACATCAAACGCAAGCTAGCCTACCTTTGGGTTCCGAATGTCCGCCTGATATCAGAAAGCAAACTTCGGCGAGCGCTCGATACCACAAATCTTCGGATCGAGTACATTCGCGAGCGACCGAAATCCGATCCAAATAGTCCGGCCCACCTAGAAGCTCGAGCCACAAACCGCCTTTCGGCGACGTTAGTATAGCGAAGGTCTCCTGTAGCGTTTCGGCCCAGTTCGGTCATACCGGAACGCATGCATGGTCAGTTTTGATTCCGGGCAGAAGGGCGCCTTTGCCTCCAAAAATTCCTGGGCGCGGAACGACTCAGATGACTGGAGGCGACGAGATCCCAGTGCCGAGACGACTGGCCCCTTTAACGCCCTATCCACACGGATAGTCGCACTTTTTGGGTCCAGTCGCGTTTCATGGGGCATCCTAGACAAATTGTAGCGCACCCCAATTAATACGACTGGATGCGAGTCCGGACCATTGAAAAGACTGAGTCGGAGGACCCAATAGACGCAACTGTTTGAACCCAATTAGTCCGACTAGCGGGCTATTCACACCTCAATTATCGCGACTATGCTGTTCAGACGTTTTCCATGGAGCACAAGCGGGCGAAAAAACATAAGTTATTCAGTGCGTTACGTCTATTCACATCTATCCTAATGTCCTCGACCCTTATCAGGCTTTGTACGTGACTATCGGTAAGAGGAATCAACTGAGACCATTTGATCTATGCGTCGATAGAGTGTCGTTTTACCACCGAGTAAGAGACATTTATTGACGACCAACGAATTTACCGCTGTTGACCGATGCTGTTGAAAAACT
>NPIG01000618.1_pt1 | contig 25323 bp, 24 predicted proteins | sample 8637441 | NCBI WGS metagenome assembly NPIG01 (sample SAMN07420675, study PRJNA396082) | bioreactor metagenome | isolation source: sample BR6 brine-fed electro-methanogenic bioreactor BR | place: Japan: Kochi | collected 2016-06-14 | reverse complement strand
CCTCGAAGTATTGTAGGTTTAGCCTATGATTCAGGCGGAGTTGCGACTAATGTAGCCACCGTACCTTTAATTGTAGCATTGGGTATTGGAATTGCTTCAGCATTACAAGGAAGAAGTGTTTTAAAAGATGGCTTTGGTTTTGTTGCTCTTGCTGCTATTACGCCTATGATCAGTATTCAATTGTATGGTATTTTTGCTTTAGGCAGTGATTTTAGTACAAATGGCTCTGAATTAGTTCAAACAGCAACTCAAGCAAAAACATCAGTGGATTTTGATATTTTAGGCATCTTACAAGGCTTATTAGGAACATTTACCAATATCTTACCCATTATCTTAACTATTGTAGTGTTTCAATATTTGATTCTTAGAAAACCTCTTCCCAATCTTTTTAGAGTTGTTCTTGGTTTTATTTTTTTGGTTATTGGTTTGTATGGATTTATTATAGGGATTAAATTAGGACTTTTTCCCATAGGAGAATCCATCGCAACAAATTTAGTCGATAGAGACAGTCTCTTTTTTATTTTACTCTTTGCTTTTTTAATTGGTTTTGGTACGACTATGGCAGAACCTGCTTTGGTTGCCGTTATCAAACAAGCAGACCGTTACAGTGAAGTGAGTTTAAACGTAACGATTATTCGTTTATTGGTTGCATTAGGCGTAGGTTGTGGAATTTTATTGGGTACGTATAAAATTGTTCAAGGCTATGATATTTGGCTTTTGATTACTCTTTTATACTCATTTGTTGTCGTTCTAACTATTTTTGCCCCCTCTCATATGACGGCTTTTGCCTTTGATTTAGGAGGGGTAACCACTTCTGAAATAACGGTACCTATTGTTACGGCTTTTGGAATTTATTTGGCAACCAATATTGAAGGCAGAGATGTCTTAATGGACGGTTTTGGACTGATTGCTTTTGCTTCAGTGTTTCCCATGATTACCGTTTTGGGTTACAGTATTCTTACGCAAAAACTTATAAAAAACCTCACTTAATTTAGTGTGCTAAGTGTTTGTCTTAACACTTAGCACTTAATGCTTAGCACATTTTATTGGCTTACTTTTTTAAGTAAATAAAAGATGGAATTATAATCCACACCACTTTGTTCACTCAGACCAATTTCACACGTTTTACTCGTACTAAACGCCAGTTTCACTCCATTGGGTATGCTTTGTTTTAAACTGCTTAATGCCGATGCATTAAGTTCAGGAAAATTAAATCCTCGATCACCTGCAAAACCACAACACTTCACATCAGCAGGAACAATCACCTCATTGGCACACGCTTTAGCTAAAGCAATAAACTTATCGTGTAAGCCCATTTTTCTTGAACTGCATGTGGTGTGTATGACAATAGGTTCATCCAGTTTAGTAATGTTTAAAGAGGGAAGCAAATAGTTTAATGAAAACTCAATGGGTTCATAAATCGCCATTTGGCTTTTAAAACTCTCCATCATTTTTTTCGTACAAGGACTTGTATCACATAAAACGGGAAACTCTCCATGATTGGAAGCTTCAAGTAATTCCAGTTCTAACTCTTGGGATTTTTTATTGGCTTGATTGAAATACCCTTTTGATGAAAAAGGCATTCCGCAACACAGATTCTCTAAGTTATTGGGGAAAATCACTTCAAATCCTGCTCGTGTCAATAATTCTAAGGTGACATCAAAAAGGTTATCTGTCTGGGTGCTGTTTTGGGCTTGTCCCATGGTTCGATTTAAACATGAGGTAAAATAGACCACTTTTTTCGATGAAGCAATGAGTTTGACACTGTTTTTATTGATAGTTACAGGTTTGGGCAAACTTTTTGTCCACAAAGGAATGGTGTTTTTAGAGATTTTTCGCAATCCTTGAGTGAGTGTTTCCATATTGCGTGTTCCTAAAATACGGTGCGTCCAATTGGCAACGCGTAATCCCATTTTAACTCCACTTAACACACTTGAAAAATGATTGACGATAAAATCGGCTTGTTTTTCTTGGCTTGGTTGTATTTGTTTGTTACGCAAATATTTCGTTAGGTTTCCTGTATCAATTCCCACAGGACAAACCGTTGAACATAAACTGCACGTTGCACAGGTTTCAAGTCCATCGTACTGATACGCTTTTTTAAGTGCTTCACTTTGAACAAAATCGTTCTCTTCATCTTCTAAACGACTGATTTCTCGTGAAGCAATGATTCGATGACGTGGAGTAAAGGTGATAATATTTGAAGGGCAATACGGTTCACAAAAACCACACTCAATACACTTATCGACAATTTCATTGGTCGCAGGAAGAGGTTTTAAGTTTTTTAAATGTGCTTCATGGTCATCATTGATAATCACCCCTGGGTTTAAAATCCCTAAAGGGTCAAACAAATTCTTAATATCTTTCATTAAAGTATAGGCATCATTTCCCCACTCCAGTTCAACAAATGCCGCCATATTTCGCCCTGTGCCGTGTTCTGCTTTTAAGCTTCCTTGGTATTTGACTGCCACTAATTGTGTAACATCTTGCATAAAGGCATCGTATCGTGCAATCTCTTTTTGCGTGGAGAAATCTTGGGTAAAAACAAAATGCAAATTCCCCTCTAAAGCATGACCAAAAATCAAGGCTTCATTGTAACCATGTTTTTTAAACAATGCCTGTAATTGTAAGGTTCCTTGGGCTAAATCTTCAATATTAAATGCCACATCTTCAATAATTACAGTGGTACCCGTTTGACGTACCGCACCTACTGCGGGGAAAAGTCCTTTTCGTATTTTCCAAAAAAGTTCATACTCTTGTTTTATGGACGTAAATGCAATTTCTCGAACGGTTTTAAACGCTTCAAGTAAGGTTACAATTTTTTGGGTTTGTTGCACTAACGCATTTTCATTGGGGGCTCTGGTTTCAACCAATAAAGCCGCCACCTCTTCATTGAACTCTTTTAAGTAAGAAGGCATCCCTTTTTGGTCTTGTACGGATTTGAGTGCTTTATTGTCCATGAGTTCAACCGCATCCACTTGAATACCTTTTGAGAGTTTAAGTGTTGCTACGGCACTGCACGCTTCATTGATGTTTTCAAAAAAGACCAAAGCACTCGCTTTGTGTTGATAATCTTCAACCGTATAATACGTGATTTCTTTAATAAACGCTAAAGTTCCCTCGCTTCCAATAATCAAGTGTTGTAATACGTCAAACACATCATCAAAATCAACCAAAGCATTCAAAGAGTATCCACAGGTATTTTTGATTTTAAACTTCTTTTTGATTTTTTCACTCAAACTTTTATTGGCTTTAACCGATTTGGCGTACGCATCAAGTTGCGTAATAAACTGGGAGTGTTTTTGTTTAAACAACTCTTTGCTTCTCGTATCAGAAGTATCCAAAATCGTACCATCGTAAAAAATGATTTTCATCGATTTTAGAGTTTGATAAGAGTTTTGAGCAACTCCACAGCACATCCCCGAAGCATTGTTCGCCGCAATTCCTCCAATCATCGCTGCATCAATACTTGCAGGGTCTGGACCTATTTTTTTTCCAAAAGGAGCTAATGCCGCATTAGCACCAGCACCCGTAATGGAAGGCTCTAAACTGATATAATCTTTTTGTGGTGAGACCACAAACCCTCTCCAGTTTCGTGAAGTAATGACCAAAATAGAGTCACTGATGGCTTGTCCCGAAAGTGAAGTTCCCGCTGCTCTAAACGTAACACTCAGTTGATACTTCGTAGCATGTTCAAGTATGGTTTTGACATGTAAAGCATTTTGTGCTTTTATGACAATTTTGGGTATAAGTCGATAAAAAGAGGCATCACTGCCGTAAGTGAGTGTGTGTAACTTATCTGTAAACAGATACTCTTTGGGTATAAATGAGATAATCTCTTCGTAAAATTTTTTGTAATTTCCCTCTAGCATTTCTTTTCCTTTTTTAATTATTTAATGATAAAAAAAGTGAAACTTTACTCTCTTCTGGGTACGGTATAAATTTTTTGTTGGGGATCATTGATAAACGCATTCATTTTATCACACTGTTTTAAAACAATCATCTCAATTAAAGCTTTTTGGTTGGTGTACATGAACTTTCTTTACATAAACAAAAGAAGCCATTGTGGCTTCTTTTATATTGGGTTATAACAATGGACTTAATCCAAAAAACTCAGGATAAATTGCCAAAATCGCTAAAACTATAATCTGTATGGCAATAAACGGTAACACCCCTTTATAAATTTGAATCGTAGTTACACCTGCTGGGGCAACCCCTTTTAAATAAAAGAGACTAAATCCAAAAGGTGGGGTTAAAAATGAGGTTTGTAAATTCATGGCAATTAAAATCGCAAACCACACAGGGTTGATACCTAACGTTTCTGAAATGGGAACTAAAATGGGAACGATAATATATGAAATTTCAACAAAGTCAATAAAGAAACCTAACACTAAAATCGCTAACATCGTAAAAATAATAAATCCCCATTTTTCATCGCCAGGAAGACTGGTCATAAAGTCGTGAACAATATCTTCTCCCCCTGTGTATGAAAATACCATAGAAAATGCCGTTGCCCCAATTAAAATACCAAAAACCATTGAAGTAATTTTAACCGATTCCAACGCCGCTTCTTTAACCATTTCATTGCTGTATGTTCGATACAACAATGCCAAACCAACAGCTCCAAAACAACCCACAGCTGAAGATTCAGTAGGAGTTGCTATTCCTGCAAAAATTGAACCCAATACCATAATAATGAGCGTTAATGAAGGAATAATATCAATTAATGCCTTAATGACTTGTTTTCGTTTATTGCCTCGACTGGGATCAGGTGGAATAGCAGGTGCCATATCTTTTTTATAATAAGAAATAATTAAAATAAAAAGAATGTATGCCCCAACAAGTAATAATCCTGGCCAAACCGCTGCTGAGAACAAATCACCCACAGGCACTTGAAAAACATCCCCTAAAATAATTAATACAATGGAAGGAGGAATTATTTGCCCCAAGGTTCCTGCTGAACAAATGGTACCCGTGGCAAGTTCTGGACTGTATTTGTATTTAAGCATAACAGGCAATGAAATCACTCCCATAGCAACCACCGAAGCACCAACGACACCCGTTGAGGCGGCTAGTAAAGCCCCAACTAATACCGTAGAAATTGCCACTCCACCTCGAATCTCTCCAAATAAAAATCCCATCGACTCTAAAAGTTTTTCAGCCAAGCCCGTTTTTTGTAGAACAATTCCCATAAAAATAAACATAGGAATCGCCATTAAAATCGTATTTTGCTGAATGGAAAAAATTCGAAAAGGCATATAATCAAACATGGCAATTCCCTCGGTGATTCCCTCACTCAACCCTGCCATAAACCCCGCATCGAATCCACCGTATGAATAGATTTCAATGACTCCCGCACTGATACCAAAAAACACTGAAACCGCGGCAAAAGTAAACGCAACAGGAAATCCAAATAAAAGCATAAATAAAGCCGTAAAAAACATTACAATACCTATCATTTGGATTCTCCTTTCTCATCAATATCCACAATATGGTGTTTGTGTTGATTAAATTCGTTTTTCAAATTCTCAATTTCACCTTTTAAGTTATACTCTTTTAAATCACACATTCCCCGATAGACATTCAAATTTTTTATAAAATATCCAAATGAAGTGATAATTAACAATAAAAAAGACAAAGGTATCAACGCTTTAACAATCCATCGATGAGGCAGACCACCTGGGTCACCACTCATTTCATTGGATAAAAACGCTTCATGGGCATTGCCAATAGAACTTAAGCCCACAAGCAATGAAATGGGTAAAATAAAGGCAACCACTCCCACCATATTGATCAATGCTTTTCGTTTGGGAGTCCCTCGGTCATAAAGTAAATCCACTCGCACATGTCCATCCTCTTTTAAGGTGTAAGAAATCCCCAATAAAATAACAACAGAGAACAAATGCCACTCCTTCTCCTGCATTGCAATACTTCCTGTTTTGAAGAAGTATCGAGCCACAACGTCATAAGTTACATTCAATATCATTAATACCATGGCAAATGCCGTGATATTTCCAATATAGTCTGCAAACTTATCAAACCCTCGTTCCAGTTTTAATAACATTAAAAATCCTTTGAATCTTTTAATAGATTAACCCAACACAAACATTTGTGTTGGGTTAATCTATTTAACAACCCCATAAAGGGGGCATGGGGTTGTTGGTGTTTTATAAATTGTCTTTTAAATATAAGTAGTCAGACATTTCAGTCCATTTTCTGACTTTCTTTTGATACGCTTCTTGTGAATCTAAAATCTCTTTTAATAAAGGTTGATCTTTGACCATTTCAGCTCTTAACTCTTTATTGGTTTGTTTTAACGCATCCATAACTTCTTTTGGGAACGTTTTGATTTTAATATTAGGATATTCACTCGCAATTTTTGACCATGCATCCGCACTCATATGATAGTTTTGAATATACATATCGTACGCACTTACTCTCATAGCTGTAATTAAAATCTCTTGTAAATCTTTAGGAAGTTTTTTAAACGCTCGTTCATTGACCATAAAATGCAAATCCAATCCAGGCTCATGCCAACCTGTGTAGTAATACGGTGCAACTTTATGAAATCCCATGTTAATGTCCATTCCTGGTCCAACCCATTCTAAGGCGTCAATGGTTCCACGTTCAAGTGAAGTATACAACTCACCAGGAGCAATATTCGTAACTGTCAATCCTAATTTTGCCATCACTTCTCCAGCAAACCCAGGAATTCTCATTTTAAGACCTTTTAAATCTTCTACTGAATTAATCTCTTTTCTAAACCATCCACCCATTTGGTTTCCTGTACTTCCACCAGGGAACGATAAGATACCGTGTTTTGAATAGGTTTTTTCCATAAGTGCCATACCACCACCATGATAAAACCATGCGTACTGTTCAGCTGTTGTCATACCAAAAGGCATGGTACTAAAAGGCATCGTATTGATATCTTTACCTTTCCAGTAATACGATGCAGAGTGACCCATGTCGTATTGACCACCTTTGACCATATCTAAAATTCCAAAGGCTGATTTGTGTTTATTTGAAGCATCGACTTCGATAACAAGTCGTCCATTTGACATCTCTTCAACCATTTTTGCCATATTGGTTGGAGCATCAATAAACGGAGAAAGAGTTGGACCCCATGTTGTTGCCAGTTTCCACTTATAGACTCTTTCTTTGGCCATTGAAGCCGTACTTAATCCTGCAAGCAATGCAGCTGCAACAACGAATTTTGTTGCTTTAAATAACATATTCATGCAAACTCCTTTTTTAGTTTCAATAAAATTGTAACGACACCAAATGACAATGATATGATATTTTTTAAGGAATTTATAAAATCTTAAAGATATATCCACTGTCTACAATGGTTTGAATGTACTCCTTGGGTAAAAGTTTTCTCACTCGTCGTATCAAAGAACGAATCGATTCAAGTGAAGTAACATTGCCTTCCCATACATAACTCTCAATGGCATCAAAGGTGATGAGCTTATTTTTATGGGATAAAAAAAGGTTTAAAAGCAGTTTCTCTTTTTTGGTTACGCGTTGTTCTTTTTGGTTACAAGAGAGTAAACTGGACTTAAAATCAAAATAACAATTCTCATCAAAATAGATAAAGTTATCATTAATTTTACACAGCTTATCAATCTTTATCTCCAATTCATCAATAAAAAAAGGTTTTTTTAAATAATCATTGCACCCAAAATCATACGCCTCTTTAATCATATCCAACTCCACGGAAGCACTGATGATAATTACAGGAACCTCATCGTAATACTCTCGTATTTTTTTAAGTAATTTTACCCCATCAAGACTGGGAACATTAATGTCCAAGATAAAACAGGCATATCCTGCATCAATGGCGGCATACGCTTCTAATCCATCAACGTACGCATCCACTTTATATCCTTTTAAACCAAGTCGTTTTGCAATCGTTTGATTAAGTTTTACATTGTCTTCAAGCAATAAAATTTTCATAATAACCTACCATAATTTGTATTGGGCATTTTAATGATAAACACCACACTGTTTTTATCGTTTCGTACTCTTATTTTCCCCTGCATTTTATCTTCAATAATAACTTTTGCCATATATAAACCAAATCCTGTGCCATCTTTTTTAGTCGTAAAATACGGATCAAAAATATTGCCAATAATGTCCAAAGGGATGGCTCCTGCATCATCACTGATTTCAATCACATTGTATTTGTTGGTACTAAAAATCTTAATGCCAATATTTTTCTTTTCGTTAAGATCCAAATTTTTTTCCAAAATCTTATTTTTGGCATTGTTAATGATGTTTAATAACACTTGCTTAAACTCATTTTCATAGCCATAAATCAGTAAATCTTCATTTTGATTGACATACTCAACCGTAACATTAATATTGGAATAAAAAATCTGTTTTCCCACAATTTCAAAAATCTCATTCAAACATTTCTCGATTGAAAAAAGGGCTTTTTTAGTCGAAGGCTTTAAAAAGTTTCTAAAATCACTGAGCGTTTTTGACATGTATTGGATTTGTACCATCGAATCTTTTACAAATGCTTCCATTTGAATTTTTTTAAGTTCTTCTAGTTGAAACGACAAGGCAATATCTTGAACTTGAGCAGAGAGTTCAACCAAAGGCTCATTCCATTGATGAGCAATGGCAGCGACCATATCTCCCATTTCAGCGAGTTTGCTTTGTTGGATTAAAAACTGTTTTTCTTGAACTCGTTGGGTAATGTCATCCATAATACACACAATACCCCCAATGGTTTCATCGATGTTTTCATATACAGCTTTATTGAGAATAAAATAGCGCATTTTATCATTAAAGTGTAAGGTCATTTCAGAGGTTTTTGTGCCTTGAGTTTTAAGTAACTCTTCATCTACTTGAACATTGCGTTTGTCGATATCTTCAGGATAAAAGTCATACGCTGTTTTTCCAATGACTTCCTCTTTTTTATGATTAAACAGTTTCGCAAAACTTAAATTACATCCCAAAAATTTTCCATCGGTATTTTTATAGTAAATAGGGTTAGGTAAGGTATCAAGCAACACTTTATCAAACTTAATTCGGTTGGATAAATCTTTTTCAACAAGCTTTCGACGTTGGATGTTCGCACGCATAATCAATACAACAATAAACAACACCAAAATGGTTAAAATTGTCAGCATTACAAAATTGCGATGCTCTTTATAAATTGTAATAGGTTCATTAATCATTTTATATTCGCCTACATGAGGTTCAATGTTCATTTTAAATCGTTTTAATTCATTGTAATCAAAGATATATTCATTGGGTGATTTTTGTAAAATAGGAATATCTTCAATGGGTCTGTTTTTAATTAAGTACTCAAGTGCCATAGAAGCAACCGCTTCTCCTTGACCTTTGGCACTGGTAACAAAGCCACCAATCACTCCATTGCCCAAATAAAAATCCCATAACCCATAAATAGGAACGGCACTGATTTGTTTAATATCTTTTAAGCTCTCTTTATAGGTAAAAAACTTTCCAGTTTTATCTTTAAAAAGCAACACAAACAACAACACGGTTTCACCTTTTTCTTGAGAAACTTTTTGTTTGATTTCTTCCATATTGATGTTGCCTAAGTATTCAATTTGGAAATATTGAGAGTATTTTTTGATGTAAGGTTCCAACTCTTTTTTCATCTGCAACCCCGTAACAGAATAATCGTTAATAATCACCAAACGCTCTAATTTGGGATGAAGTCGACGTATGAGTTGAAAGTTTTTTTCCAAATCAACTTGCTCAATAACGCCTGTTACTCGTTCAATATTTGAAACCAGTGACATATCAAAATTATTGATGGCACAAAAAAGCAAAGGAGTATTGGGGAAAAGTTCATCAAGATGTTTGTTTAAAAATTCGAGAGCATGATTATCACTTGCAATGATTAAATCAAATTTCCTCTCTTTAAATTGTTCTTTATACAATTCATATAAGCGTTTAAAATAGACCGGCGTAGCAACGCGTTTTGTGTCCATATAAATCGTAGTTAAGGTGACGTTTTTATACTCTTCAAAAGTTGATTCAATGGCGTTTGAAATATCGTCACTCCATTTATAACTTTTATCATACGAGTGAACCAATAAAACCTCTTTTTGGATTTGGGCAAAAAGAGGCAAAGAGAAAAGAAACCAAAAAAGCAGTAATTTTTTCAACATATCTCCTCATAAGAGTCAGACAAATATAACATACCCCGATTTTGGACCATGCGCCCCAATAACTAACGACTGCTCAATATCAGCTGTTTTAGAAGGTCCTGAAATAAACACCCCATAGCCTGCTTTTTCAAACTCTATTCGCTCATATGCTTCGTGCATGTTATTGACAATATCATCTTTGGATACTATTATAACAATATTATTGGCAATAAAATATAAGGCTCGATGTTTATTGCTTGGATTTTTCATCCAAACAGCTCCATTTTCGGCAACAGCAAACTCGGCTTTGACAATCGCCAAATCCAAATTTTCCAGTTCATGTGGAGTCTTTAGTTCATTTTCATGAACAGTAGATAAAGTACACTCTTCTACGTTTGAGCTTATAAATACTGCCTCAGGATAAAGCTCTTCTATGACTTGGTTGAGTTCATTTTTATGACACTGTAAGGCTTTTCCACCCACTGTTTGAATCACCTTAGTGAATTGTTCCATTTTATTTTCAAATGTAATTCCAAAATTCTCAATGTTGGGTAAAGCCACTTCTTGAACTTTATTATTGTGCCGAATACTATTTAAGATACTCTCTTTACTTGACATCACTTCTCCTTTTTGGCTTTAGCATATAACTCTTTAAATGAGTTTTTAGGCATGGTTGGCATGGTTCTGTGTTTTCCCCAAACATTGCTTTTGGAATACATCACACTCTTAGGAATAAAAGGAACCACCTTTCGAGCTATTTTTCCTGCTAACGTAAACAGCATAGGATGTTGCATAAGCCATGAAGTCAATTTCATTGCCATGGCTTTTTTGCCATCAATCAATTTGGCTTTTGCTAAATCTTGCCTATGTGCATACAACTGTTTATGTAAATCAATTTTACTGGGACACACATTTGAACATGACGAACAAAGGGTACACGCAAAAGGCAACGTTTTGTGTTCAGTTGGGTTTCTAAAAGCCCCCAAAGTTGAACCAATGGGTCCAGGAATTACATACCCATATGAGTGACCACCACTTCGTCTGTAAATGGGACACGTATTCATACACGCTCCACATCGTATACAATTTAGGGATTGTTTATATTTTTCACTGTTTAAAAAAGGGGTTCGCATATTATTGACAATTACCACGTGCATTTCTCCCCCTTCAATGGCTCCATGAAAGTGTGAGGTATATGAAGTTATGGGTTGCCCAGTAGCACTTCGTGCGAGTAATCGAGTAAAGACACTTAAATCTTCAAGTCGTGGAATGATTTTTTCAATCCCCATACACGCAATGTGCAATTTAGGTAAACTCCCACCCATAGCGGCATTACCCTCATTGGTACACACCACCACACCACCTGTTTGTGCAATGGCAAAATTCACCCCAGTAATTCCAGCATCGGCTTGTAAAAACTTTTCTCGCAGATGTTCTCGTGCCGCTCGTGTTAAATACGTGGGATCACTGTTGTTGGCATCGGTGTGTAAAAACTCATGAAAGGTTTGTGCCACATCCTCTTTTTTTAAATGAATGGCGGGCAATACAATATGAGAAGGGGCTTCATGGCGTAACTGGACAATTCTTTCTCCTAAATCCGTATCAACAACTTCCAATCCTTTGCTTTCTAAAAAGGGGTTTAAGTGGCACTCTTCGGTGAGCATCGATTTGGATTTAACCACTTTTTTAACCCCATTTTTCTTTAAAATCTCATACACAATTTCATTGTGCTCTTGGGCATCATTCGCCCAATGTACAATAATGCCTTTTTTCATGGCATTCTTTTCAAACTCTTCCAAATAAAAATCAAGTTTGCTCATGGTGTGTGTTTTAATCGCACTGGCATATGAACGAAGTTTTTCCCACTCTGGAATACTTTTTGAAGCCAAATCTCTTTTTTCTCGAACAAACCAAAGGGCTTTGTCGTGCCAATGCATTCGCTCATCGTTGGCGACAAATTTTGCGGCTTCGTGTGGATGATTCATGACAATGTCTCCCCTGCTAAAATTTGTGTTATGTGCATGATTTTAATGGGCTGATTATTTTTATTGATAATGCCTTCCATGTGCATTAAACAGGACATATCTGCACCCGTCATTACTTCAACACCACTTTGTAAATGGTCATTAATTCTGTCTTTTCCCATGGCAGCAGAAATGGCATCTTCGGCAATGGCAAACGTTCCTCCAAAACCACAACACTCATCATCTCGTTTTAAAGGCATAATTTCAATATCATCAACCAGTGAAAGCAATTTTTTGAGTTTGGAAAAATAAGGCACATTCAACTCACTGCAACTGGCAAGTTTAAGTTCTCGGTGACCATGACACGAGTTATGAACTCCCACTTTATGAGGAAAAGAAGCATTGAGTGTTTCGACTTTAATGATGTCGTGCAAAAATTCACAAATTTCATAAATGGAAGTTTGGACTTTTTCATAATCGCTGTTATCTTGAAAAAATTCGCCATAGTGCTCTTTGACCATGACTACACATGAACCACTTGGGGCTACAATGTAATCATACTTTTTAAATGTTTCTACAAAATGATATGCCAATTGTTTGACATCTTTTGAACAACCACTGTTTGCCATGGGTTGTCCACAACAGGTTTGTTGCAAGGGGTATTCCACATTTAAATTGCAATTTTCTAAGATTTTAAGCGTTGCCATACACGCTTGCGGATAGAGTTCATTCATATAACAAGGAATAAAAAGTCCTATTTTCATATTCATCCTTTGAGCATTTAATACGAAAATAATACTTTATTGATATGATATTGTCGTGATATTTCTCTTTTAATGATATAAAAATAAGGTAAGATCATTTTTTAAATAGTGTTCATGCACATCCAATTTTTGAGACAAAGTACGACAAAAAGCAATCACCTCTTGTGCATCAATCTCATTAAAACTCTCTTCTTTTAAAAAGTTAAACACAAACCCTTTTTGACTGTGTTGCCATGCTTGAGTAATAAAATGAAAAAATGAGTTTTTATTTAACAAATTCATTGCTCCACTGCACACATAATAATCTGCTATAAAGAGTTCATCGCTTAATACATCTTGAACATAAAACTCCAAAGAAGGAAAACGATTTTGTGCGATGTTTATCATGCTTTGTTCGCAATCAATGCCAATATAATTTTTGGGCAATTTTTGATTTTTTGTCAAATAGTGATAATATTCACCAAAACCACACCCTGCATCAATAATTTCAGAAGTGGAAATCTCTTTTTGTAAACAAGACGTGATAATTTCAAAGCGTTTATATTGGGAATATTTGGAGTTCCAATGTACGCCTTGGGCACTGATACCAAAACGTTTAATGGAGTCATTATAAAACTTTTTATTGTTAATGAGTGGCATATTTATTGTATTTGCTCAATCACTACGCCATTGTCTTTAATAAATTTTGAAATTAAATCAGAATTGGTGTGTTCATATGATTTTTCATACACAATGCGTTTAATGCCTGAAGCAATTAAATTTTTTGAACACTCACTGCAGGGTTCAAGCGTAACATAAATTGTTCCCCCTTCAATGCTAATGCCTTTTCTTGCTGCCCAAATAATGGCATTCATTTCCGCATGAATTTCATACACTTTAGACCACTCATGATGTTCTTTGGTGTAAATACCTTTCCAGTGTGCCGTACAATTTTCATACCCAGGAGGGGTTCCATTGTATCCTGTTGATAAAATTCTGCCATCTTTGACAATGACTGCTCCCACTTGTTTTGAGACACATTTAGAGGCACTGGCAATCTCTTTGGCTATATTGATAAAATTTCTATCACTGATCATTAAACCCTCGATTTTGTTCAAAAATGAGCCAAAAAAAGCCAATTTATGTATAAAATATGTTAATTTTCTACAAAAACCGATAAATTTTGCTTATTTTTGTTTTATTAAACTATAATTAATTTTTCTGTATTATATCAAAAATTTAACGAAAAGGTTAGTAATGGATTTCAAGGATATAAAAGAATTAATTAAAGTATTCGACAAAAGCGAATTGAGTAAATTAAAAGTCAAAGAGGGTGACTTTGAAATTTCTATGGGAAAAGGTGCCGATGGTTATGTTACTGTTGCTCAACCACAAACAAGTTTTGTGCCTCAAACTGCTGCACCCGTTGCTCCAATGGTTCAATCTCCTGCACAAGAGACAGCTGCGCCTGTTTCAAAAGCAAAAGGTGACACCATTAATGCTCCTATGATTGGAACGTACTACAGCTCCCCATCACCTGATTCTGCTCCTTTTGTCAAAGTGGGAGACACCGTAAAAGCAGGTCAATCTTTATGTATTTTAGAAGCAATGAAAATCATGAATGAAGTGGAAGCAGAATGCGATTGCAAAATTTTAGAAATTTTAGTCAAAGATGCTGAACCCGTTGAATACGATATGCCACTGTTTGTGATTGAAAAGATTTAATCATGGCAGAAATTAAAAAGATTTTAATAGCCAACAGAGGTGAAATTGTTCAAAGAGCTATTAGAACTATTAAAGAGATGGGGAAAAAATCGGTTGCTGTTTACAGTGCAGGTGATAAAAATGCCTCGTATTTAAAACATGCCGATGAAGCGGTGTGTATTGGTGGTGCTAAATCAACTGAATCGTATTTAAGTATTCCTGCAATTATTACAGCAGCTGAGATGACTGGGTGTGATGCTATTTTTCCAGGCTATGGATTTTTATCAGAAAATCAAGACTTCGTAGAAGTGTGCCGATTACACAACATCAAATTCATTGGACCTTCTGTTGAAGTCATGGAAAAAATGGCAGATAAATCAAAAGCCAAAGAAGAGATGATTAAAGCAGGTGTTCCTGTTGTTCCTGGGAGTAAAGGCGCTGTTCATACCCTAGAAGAGGGGCGAAGAGTTGCCAATGAAATTGGCTATCCTATTATGGCAAAAGCCGCTGCTGGTGGTGGTGGAAGAGGAATGAGACTCATTAAAGCCGAAACAGAATTTGACCAACTTTTTATGGCTGCTTCAAGTGAAGCACTGGCTGCTTTTGGTGATGGTACGATGTATTTAGAGCGATTTATCAATAATCCTCGACACATTGAAGTCCAAGTTATTGGAGACAGCCATGGTAATGCCATTCATATAGGGGAGAGAGATTGTTCTTTACAACGACGACACCAAAAAGTTATCGAAGAATCCCCTGCCATTTTACTTAACGATGAAACCCGAGCTAAACTGTTAGAAGTTGCTGTTAAAGCCACTAAATATTTAGAATATGAAGGGGCAGGAACATTTGAATTTTTAGCCGATGATCAACAAAACATCTACTTTATGGAGATGAATACACGACTTCAAGTAGAACACCCTGTATCAGAAATGGTCAGCGGCATTGATATTGTTGAATTAATGATTAAAGTCGCGCAAGGTGAAAAATTGCCTCCACAAGAGAGCATAAAATTCCGAGGTCATGCCATTGAGTGTCGAATCACAGCAGAAGATCCCAACAGCTTTCTTCCAAGTCCAGGGAAAGTTACCCAATGGATGGTACCAGGTGGACGAAATGTACGAGTCGATTCGCATGTTTATACCAACTATATTGTACCTCCGTACTATGACTCAATGATTGGAAAACTGATTGTTTGGGGACGAGATCGAGAAAAAGCGATTAATATTATGAAACGTGCGTTAAGTGAGTTTGAGGTTGAGGGTATTCGAACAACCATTCCTTTTCATATTAAAATGATGGAAAACCAAGACTTTATTAACAATACCTACGATACAAAGTATCTTGAAGGGTATAAGAAGTTAGAAGATTTAGAAGTAGAAAAAGGCAAATAGCCTTTTTCTAAAGCTTAAATTTATATTAATTTAAGTATAATCCGCCAAAATATACACAATTATATGCTTACTGTTTTTTGAAGATTTCTCTTCAAACCTGTTTTAAACACTTGAATTCTGTTTTTATCAAGTAACCGCTTTATCTAAGTTCGTTAAATAGTCATATATAGGTGTATCTTTTAAATTAATCTCTTCTTAGAGAAATACACAAGGACAACACATGACATTTAAAGAATTTAACTTAAACAGTAAATTACAACAAGCTATTGATGAGGCAGGTTTTAAAGAACCAAGTCCTATCCAACAAGACGCCATTCCCGTGGTTTTATCGGGTAAAGATATGGTAGGACAAGCCCACACGGGAACAGGAAAAACAGCGGCATTTGGTCTTCCAATTTTAAACCAACTTAAATGTGATGGCAGCGTAGAAGCTGTTATTATCGTACCAACACGAGAACTTGCCATGCAAGTATCAGATGAAATTTTCAGATTTGGACGATTTTTAAACATTAAAACAGCTACTGTTTATGGCGGTCAATCATACTCAAGACAGTTAAGTCATATTGCCAATGCCAGTGTCATTGTAGCAACTCCAGGACGATTTTTAGACCTTTTAAAAGGGAATAAAATTGATATTAAACCCAATTTTGTCATTTTAGATGAAGCCGATGAAATGCTCGATATGGGATTTTTGGACGACATTAAAGAGATTTTCACTTTTTTACCGACAAAAAGACAAACACTTCTTTTTTCTGCCACCATGCCATTGGCGATTAAAAAATTGGCTCAAACCATTTTAATTGAACCTGTGTTTATTACCATTACCAAATCAGAAATGACCAACAATAAAATTGAACAGTCATTTTATGTGGTCGATGAACATGAAAGAGACGATGCGTTAATTCGATTGTATGATTTCAAAAATCCTGAAAAATCAATTATTTTTTGTCGAACCAAAAAAGAAGTTGACAGACTTTCAACCTTTCTTGTATCACTTGGATACAGTGCAAAAGGTCTTCACGGAGATATGGAANNAACGTCAAAGAGAAGAAGCCATCAATGCGTTTAAAAAAGGGAAACTTGAAGTTCTTATTGCCACAGATGTTGCCGCACGTGGATTAGATGTCAACGATGTTTCTCACGTATTTAACTATCACTTACCTTTTGACAGCGAATCGTATGTTCACAGAATTGGACGAACAGGTCGAGCAGGAAAAACAGGAAAAGCCATCTCTATTGTTACCCCACATGAGTTCAGAATGATTCAAAAAATTCAACAAACCACGGGTGGAAAACTTGAAGCCAAAGTCATTCCTAACATTAAAAGTGTTAAAGAGAAAAAAGTGACTTCATTTGTCCAAAAAATACGAGAACAAGAAGTCAACGAAAGCGTTTATTTGTTATTAGAAGGATTAAAAGAAGAGTTTGATATTTCAACAATTGCTTTTAAACTCGCTTCTATGTTAGCAGAAAATACAGCGGTTCAAGGCGGTAATTTTATTGGTAAATCACAAAATGACATTGAACGATTGTTTGAACGAATGAAAAATTCTCGAGACGATGGACGAGGTGACTCAAGAGGAAGAGGAAGAGGCAACTTTTCACGAAACCGAAGCCGAAGCTCAAATGGCGGTGGTTCTAAACCAAGAAGTACTGGTTCTGGTACACGAAGCAGAAGAAGAGACTAATCTCTTCTTCTTTCCCTCAATTCTTTTTCATAGCTTATATATTTTAGTAATAATTTATAGAGATTTCAGTATGATTATTCACTTCAATTTTAGGAATTTAAACTATGACTTTTATCGCATTTAAAAAACTCCTTTTAGACTCCGAAATTACCCTTCCCAAATTTGCTGAACTGATTAAAGTCAATGAAAAAAACATGCAGGCCTATAAAAAAAAGGGTGAAGTGCCCAATGCCATTGCGGTTGTTGCTCAATGTTTTGCCGTCATGCACGAACAAGGATTGGATTATCAAACCATTATTCAAGAATTGGATTTAGAAAAAAAAGAGAAAAAAGGGGCAGGTTTTTCTAAAAAGAAAAAAAAAGAGGATAAAAAACACTGAATTTAACAATTCTTTAGGTCATATTATATAGTCATTTGGAATAAATTCAAGACTTTCTCCATAAAATCTTTAAGCTTACTTAAAGCTTTACTAATCAATATCTCGCTACAATCCTACCTAATTTAGATTACAAAATAGTTACAAAAAGGGTTTGTGTGGATATTAAAACCATCGAAAAAATCAATAAAGTTACACGAAAATCAATGTCAAGTTATACCAAGTTTTCATTGGCATTACTGTTTGTTGCGTTTGTCTTTATTTACAGTTATGCGTTTCATGGAAATATTGAAAACAATACATTTTTAATTATTGGAGCGGTGTTTGGTGCATATATGGCAATGAACATTGGAGCCAATGATGTAGCAAACAACGTAGGACCAGCTGTTGGGTCTAAAGCCTTAACCATGATGTGGGCAATTGTTATTGCTGCTATTTGTGAAGCGGGTGGTGCTTTTATTGCAGGGGGAGAAGTGGTTAAAACCATTAAAAATGGAATTATTGACCCCTCACTTATTACCAATCCCGAAATATTTATTTGGGCAATGACAGCAGCCCTTCTTAGTGCTGCGATTTGGTTAAACTTTGCCACATCTGTGGGTGCACCTGTCTCTACAACTCATTCTATTGTTGGTGGCGTTATGGGAGCAGGAATTGCCGCAGCAGGTTTTTCCATTGTCAATTGGGGAACCATGGGAAAGATTGTCTCTTCTTGGGTTATTTCTCCCGTATTAGGTGGGGTAATTGCCGCAGGCTTTTTGTTTTTTATTAAACGAAATATTATGTTCAAAGAGGATATGGTCAGTGCGGCAAAAACCTTTGTACCTTATTTAATTGCCCTCATGTCATGGGCATTTTCAACCTATTTAATTTTAAAAGGCTTAAAGCAACTCATCCATTTAAACTTTTTTCAAGCCTCATTAGCAGGAATTATTATTGCCGTCATCGTTTTTATTTTTGTTAAATCCATTATTCTTAAAAATAGTGCAAAATTGAGTAACTCACGTGCAAGCGTGAACTCTTTATTTAATATTCCTTTGGTATTTGCTGCGGCGTTATTATCTTTTGCTCATGGTGCCAATGATGTTGCCAATGCCATTGGACCATTAGCTGCAATTAATGATGCCATTATGAATGCAGGAATTTCAAGTCAAGTTGGCATCCCTATTTGGGTTATGGCAGTGGGTGCCATTGGTATTGCCGTAGGTCTTGCTTTGTATGGACCTAAATTGATTCAAACTGTGGGAAGTGAAATTACTGAACTTGACCAAGTTCGAGCTTTTTCAATTGCCATGGCGGCTGCATTTACCGTTATTTTGGCGTCTCAATTGGGTTTACCCGTTTCTTCTACGCATATTGCCGTAGGGGGTGTATTTGGAGTAGGATTTTTAAGAGAATATCTTGATTCCAGTGAAAGTGCCTATATCAGTCGTGCCAGAAAACGATTTAAAAAAGACAAAAAAGAGCTTGATGCCTATGAAAAAGAGTTACACACTCTTGAAGCCATTGATAAAAAAACCAAAGCCAATTATCAAAGAATTGTCTCTTTACACCGATTAATTGATGAAAAAATCGAATCAGCACGTGAAGCCAAAAAGAATTTTAAAGAAGCCAAAAGCATAAAATATGTCAAACGAGATGCCATTAAGAAAATTGTTGCGGCGTGGATTATTACCGTACCTGCGGCAGCTTGTTTATCTGCGGCTGTCTTTTTTATGATTAAAGGTATTATGGTTTAAAAAATAGCTCCCATGTGAGCTGTTTTTTATCACTTGTCAATGAAGTTATGCTAGAATTCTCCTTTTTAAAGGAATTGTCATCGAAGCATTAATTTCAGTGGGCACCATCTACTTTTTTATTGTTATTGGTTTTATTGTTAAACGCCAGTTTAAAGAGAAAATCGATGAAAAAAGTTTTATCCTGCTCAATCTCTATTTTTTACAACCCATTCTTATTTTTTGGTGTTTAACCAAAGCTCCCATAGATTTTGAGTTTATTTTAGCTCCCATTTTATACTTTATTATCATCTTTATTTGTTTGGGCTTTTTACTGCTCATTCATAAAGAAATTTTCAGTGATTCTAAAGAGCAATCCATTTATTTAGCCTCTTCTTTAGTAGGAAACACAGGCAACTTAGGGATTCCTTTGGGTATTGCACTTTTTGGAATGGCAAGTGTTCCTTACACGAGTATTTTAAATATTGCCAATGTCTTTTTTATTTATCTCTTTAGCGTTTACTTTTTTGCCAAAGATCAATTCTCTTTTAAACAAGCTTTACGCTCTATTTTTAAAATTCCTGCCATTTGGTTTGCCCTAATTGCTTTGGCATTTAATTATTATCAATTTCCCATTGGAGTACATTTTAATCGTATTTTAGAAATGGGTTCATATACGGCTATTGTAATGCAATTGGTTATATTTGGCATCTATTTAAGTCAAGTTAAGGTTAAAACCACAGCATGGAAACTCTCTTTTCATATCACGTTTGTCAAACATATTCTTTTGCCTTTAGTGGGATTAGGCGTCATATTCTTAAGTGATTTAAACCCTTATGTCGCCGCTATTTTACTCATGGAACTTATGGTTCCACTGGCTGTTAATAATGTCAATATCGCCGCTTTGTACAATTGCCGACCTCACGATGTAACCAGTGCCATTTTAATCAGTTCATTGGCGTTTATTGCGTTAATTTATTTTTATTTACAAATAATTCAATACTTTTTTACTTGGGCAGTCTAAATTATGTGTGGAATAGTCGGTTGCAATTTCGAACCCAAAATCAATTTCAAAAAAGTGGTTGAACAACTGCACCACAGAGGACCTGATTTTAGTGGGATAACCTCTCTTTATGGCAATACCTTTGGACACACACGATTAAGTATCATTGATTTAAACGAAGAAGCCAATCAGCCCATGATATTTGATGACATTTTACTCGTGTTTAACGGAGAGATTTATAACTATAAAGAACTCATTGAAGAAGAGAATCTCATATGCGTCACTCAATCAGACAGTGAAGTCTTAATTCGTTTGTATCAAAAATATCAGGAAAACTTTTTAAATAAACTCAATGGCATGTTCAGTTTTTGTATTTATGACACCAAAGCCGACAAATTCTTTTGTGCCAAAGACCGTTACGGAAAAAAACCTTTTTTTTACAGTTTTAAAGAGGGAAAATTCATCTTTTCAAGTATGATTAAACCCATTATCACCTTATTAGAAACCACACCTAAAATCAATAAAGTTGCCTTGAGTCAATATCTGCAATTTTTTGTACCACTCAATGAGAATACCTTTTTTCAAGACATTCATAAATTAGAAGCCTCTTCGTACCTCATCGTACAGCAGGGAAAACTCACAATCAAACGTTACTATAAGATTAATACCTATAAAAAAATCAAAGAAGAGTCCACGGCGCTTAAAGATATTGAAGCGTTACTCATATCAAGTGTTGAACAACGAATAAAAGCCGATGTGGAAGTGGGAAGTATGCTCAGTGGTGGCATTGATTCTTCGTTGATTTCTGCTTTGTATACAAAAATCAGTGGAAAACGTATTCACACATTTAGTGTGGGTTACAGCGATTATCCCTCTTACAGTGAGTTGCCCTATGCCCAAATCACGGCACAACACATTAATTCATATCATCACCCCTTAGAGATTGCTCAAAAAGAGTTTATTAACTCCTTTGAAACCGTATTGGATTTTTTAGAAGAACCCCATGGAGACAGTGCTTGTGTACCTCTGTTTTTATTGAGTCAAAAAATCCAAGAAACGGGCATAAAAACGGTTTTAAGTGGTGAGGGAAGCGATGAAATCTTTTTAGGTTACGATAATTACGCCAAGTTTTTAAACTATTATGCCTTTGAAAAAAGTTTAAGTGCCCAACAAAATGATTTTATGAATTCCATTATATCAGCATTGCAAAACAACACCAAAGAGAGTGAATATCTGCGGCGAGTGATAAAAAAAGAGACTTTGTACAACTCATTTGGCGAAATATTTACCGACATTCAAAAAAAACGTTTGTTTAAAAAAGTGCCTCATTTTAAGAGCGAGAAACCCAAACTTGACCCCGTTGATTGGATGAGCTACATTGATTTAAAAATTTGGTTGGGTCAAAGCTTGCTTAGTAAAGTGGACAAAATGAGTATGGCACACTCTTTGGAAGTAAGAAACCCTTTTTTAGATTTTAATTTGGTCAATTATCTGTTTAGTGTGAATTCAACGCTAAAAGTAGGCAATACCAACAAATATCTGCTTAAAAAAATAGCTCAAAAGTATCTGCCACACACCATAATCTCACGCACCAAAAAAGGGTTTAATTCCCCGTTTAATGAGTGGATTTTTAACCATTATGGCAAGGAGATTCTTACCATAATTCTTGAAGTCAATGAGCAAACAGGATTTTTTAATGAAAGTTATCTCAAACAAATCTTTCATTTGGCTCAAGATAAAAAGTTTAAACAGCACCTTTGGAGTCTGTTTGTCTTCTCAAAATGGTTTAAACGCACCTATAATTAAATAAAATTGCATTTTATTATCTCTTTTTAAACAAATTTTGTTATTATTTCAAAAGTGATCGGAGTATAGCGCAGTCTGGTAGCGTGCTACCTTGGGGTGGTAGAGGTCGTCGGTTCAACTCCGGCTACTCCGACCATGTTCACACCAATTTATTCAAATGAATCATCTCCCTCTTTAAGCGCTAAAATAGCATCAATAAACTTTTTACGTTCATCCTCACTCATGTCGGGAATGCTGTTAATATTTTCAATAATCTCTTCTTTGGGTAAATCTTTTAACATGGGCAATACCCTATTTAAAAACTCTTTGATTTCATTTTCATTCATTTGTTATCCTTGATTTAAATTCATTAAAAATGATTGTATCTAAAAAAGTTTGAAACTCTTTCAAGCCAAATCGATGCTAATTTTGGTACAATATCACAAATACGAATATTTTTCCAAAGGAAGATAATGCTGATTCTAATACCCATGGATTCCAACAAACGACACGAAGCTTTAATTACGACATTGGATCAAACCAAAAGTTGGGCATTGGTTGAATTGGATGAAGGTGAAATTACCAAAGTAACTTTTTTTAAACGACGAGAAGAGATTAATGAGTGGATTGATTGTGTGGTAGTTGAAAACACCCAAGAATACGTTTGGCCTTTTATGGAAGAGAACATTACCGTTTTAGTTGCACCCACTCAAAAAAGTATTGATGAGATTATTGAAGCCTTTTTATTTAAAGAACTCCATGATTTAAACGTCTGATGAATTTTTCCAAACAAGACTCCCTAACCTTACAACGCATTATTCGTTGGCGAAGAGATGTAAGGGGCAATAATTTTTTACCAAAAAAAATCAAACAAAAACACTTAAATATCATTTTGAGTTCTGCCTTACATGCCCCATCGGTGGGTTATTCACAACCTTGGCGTTTTCTCATTATTAAAGATGATTCCACCAAAAATAAAATTCATACCCTTTTTACACAACAATTTGCAAAAAGTCAAGCCAAATTTCAAGACAGACCTTTATATTCAAGCTTAAAACTAGAAGGCATTAAAGAAGCCCCAATTAATATTGCTGTTTTATATAAAAAACCCAAAAAACCGATATTGGGGCAAACATTTATGAAACGAAGCGGTGAGTACTCTGTGGTCTGTGCCATTGAAAATATGTGGCTTGTTGCTCGAAGTTTAAATTTGGGCATGGGTTGGGTGAGTATCTTAAAACCCAAAAAAGTCAAAAAGATTTTAGGTATTTCCAATGAGTATAAACTCGTGGGATACTTATGTTTAGGACATACCAAACATTCATTAAAGACTCCCGAACTTAAAAAATTGGGTTGGGAAAAGAAAAAAAATATTAAAAAGTGTCTACTTTAGTAATAATTTAAGGAAACATATATTATGATTGCGGTTCTAAAGTGATCGCGTAACTCAGTGGTAGAGTGCCACCTTGACATGGTGGTGGTCGGTGGTTCAAGTCCACTCGTGATCACCATACTTCTTAATCGTTTTTTTTATCTCTGCTAGTCTATATCTTCAAATCGAAGACAAAGAACATCAATAATTTTCTTTCTAGTAATAAAATTATCAATAGAAGTTAATTTTTTAATTAATCTATTTTTTGAAATAGTTCTAATTTGTTGACACACTAAGATTTATGGAACTTCCAGTTCATTTTTTAATAACAGTTCATTTGGATAGACTTTTCTTCCATCTTTTAGTGAAGTAATAGGAATGATTGTAACTGTCTCAAGTAAATTTTCATAATTATTTGAGATAATTAAAACAGGTCTTTTACCAAATTGTTCTCTGCCAACCGTTGGATTCAAATCTGCTAGATAGACATCGTATTGGTTCATTTTGAAATCTGCTCATCTGCGTATTGAAAATCATATTCAATCTTTTCCATATCTTGAATGTATAGTTTATCTGTTGAAGCTTCTAGCATTGCTTTTTTATACTGTTCTTTTTTTTGTTTATCTATTAAAAGCTGCAAAGCATTTGATACCAATTCTGAAAAAGAGTGATACTGACTTATAAGATGATTGAGTTCTAAATTATGAAACAATTCATCTTTTATTGCTACGGTTTTTCTTACCATGATTAAACTCCTTACTATTAGTCATACTTAATTCATACTTTTATCATACCATAATAATTTAAGAATTTGTTGAAGTTAAAGGATTAGAAATATATATTGGGGTTTTATCTTTTAGCTTTCATTGTGGGGTGTTTTTGCTTGGTAAATTTTATATGTATTCCACCTCAGCAGAGGTGGAACGAGGGATATTTTCCAACATATTCTCTCTCCAATGATTTGTATAAGTTGTCTATTTTATTTTATCTTGAATTTCTTCAATACTATATGCAGGTTTTCGTTTATGTAACATTGCATGACAATTGGGACAGACTGGTCTTAAATCTTTAATTGGATTAATTTTATATTGTTCATCTATTTCAGATAAAGGTTTTACATGATGAACATGAATAAAATTTTTCCCAATTTCCCCGTACATTATTTCAAAATCAAAATTACAAATTACGCATTTGTAACCATACTCATTAATGCATTCTTGCCTTGCTTGTGAACTTCGCTCATAAGCATTTACTGTAATTTGTTTTTTTGTACCTTCAAATAAGTCTTTATCTTCAATTTCATCGGGATAAATTATTTTTGATTTTAAAACTCTTTCTAATTCATTTTGTTTTTCTATATTATCAATATAAGTAGTTCTTGTGCTTACAATTTTAGTATTTAATTGAATATTTAAATTAATGATTTCTACATTATTAAGCTTATG
>NPIG01000617.1_pt1 | contig 25325 bp, 27 predicted proteins | sample 8637441 | NCBI WGS metagenome assembly NPIG01 (sample SAMN07420675, study PRJNA396082) | bioreactor metagenome | isolation source: sample BR6 brine-fed electro-methanogenic bioreactor BR | place: Japan: Kochi | collected 2016-06-14 | reverse complement strand
AAGAGCGAGCTGCATTAGCAGCTTGATAACTGTCTACTTTTTGTGGGGCACACCAAACTTACTACTGAACCCTTGCGGTTCTATTAACCAACAAAGGAGTTGTTAAAATGATCCTGTCTGCTGAACTTGATCTAATGGATGAACTCGATGCCAAAATCGAAAATCTTCGTAAGAAAATTGCTATGGTAAAGACTGTAGAAGTTCCTGAAGATTTATCTAAGGAATTAGATGAGGCTTATCAAGAGTTAAATCAAGCTTATAAAAGAGCTTTTACCACTAATAGGACGCGTTCTCAGTAATTTCAAGAACCTCTTCCATCAACATAATGATATGCTCCGCTCCCTCTCTTTGCCGTTTCTTTACATCAAAGTCAGGGAGTTTTTCCAGAAGAGTTTCTAAATCCCTTGAGTTCTTTGCACGTTTTTCAGCTAAAGAGAAAAGCTTATTTACAGTATCTTGGTATTCCATATTATGTACCTCTCTATTTAATTAATCTTAATTTAGTTATAACAAAAGTAGGCACACGGACAAGCAAAGCTTGCCGGTGCTACAAGCGTTAGCTTTCTCGGAGAGAATGGATGTATTCCACGAAATACGGAAAGACAATTAAATTATTTCTGATGGATGCTGATCCTGATGGAAGGATGGTATGCGAATTGTCGAATTGGAACGGCAAAGCCTATCGAATACCGCGTGGTAAGGTTAAAGACTGTTCAGAAAGGCAAGACCTAAAAGGTACTTCTGTTTACCTATTGTTTGGTCGCGCAGAATCCTCTACTGCAAAACCTAAAGCATATATAGGTGAAGCTGAAAATGCTTACTCTCGTCTTGTTCAGCATGTATCTGAAAAGGAATTTTGGAACGAATCCGTTGTTTTTATTAGCAAAGATGAAAACCTAAATAAGGCTCACATCAAGTACTTAGAATCGCGGCTATATGAAATCGCCACTTCTGCGGGAAGGTACGATATTCAAAATGGAAATACGCCCACACGAAGCTCCATTTCTGAATCCGACCAAGCGGAGATGGAAGAATTTATTGAATATATAAAAATTCTTATCAACACAATGGGTTTTAAAGTCTTTGAGCCATTGGTTAAAGTCGAATCAAATACGAAAGAGTCTGAAGAGTTATTCTTCGTAAAAGGTGCCAGAGGCGCAGATGCTCGAGGAAAAAGAACATCGGATGGATTTGTTGTGTTTTCTGGCTCCAAAGTAGCTGTTGATACCGTTCCATCTTTTCCAAAGGGTTTTAATGCGCTTAGAGACGAGTTAATGGACAATGAAATCATTGTTAAGCAAGGTGAGGATTTGATTCTGGCTTCGGATTACCTTTTTAGTAGTCCATCTGCGGCGGCGGCCGTAATCATGGGGCGGAGTGCAAACGGGCTAATAGAATGGAGAAATGCCAAAGGTAAGGAACTCAAGTCCGTCGAAGAGACAGAAATATCAAAAGCTAACAAGTCAATGCAGCCGACCGCTAACGCGTCGGCTGATTGAGGCGTTAGGTGTATTACAAGGAAGGTCTACATGACGTACAAAAAGAGCATGCTTTACGGGATATTTGCATTAGGTCTGGCTCAGGCTTTATCCGTATTGTATGGCTATTTATTTAACTCTCTAAATGAGCTAGGTACGGCAACAATTCCGTTGTCGGTGCTAGCCATCTTAATTATGGCAGTCTTCGGAGTAGTTCCCGGAGTGCTATTGCACTTTCTAAAATCAAAATTGCCTAGTTTTTCTTCAATAGCTATAGGCTTCATTATATTTCTGGGTTTTAATTCAATTGGCTATTTAGCTGCCAATGAAATCAAGGAACCAACTATTGAAATTATTTATTCATCAATAGTTTTCAGTCTATGTGGGGCTTTTATGGGTTTCCTGTATTCAAAAAATTGCTCTAAGAAAGTCATTCATGAAATTACCTAACAAATGTGTCATGGTCGCCCCTTCGGGGCTGGGACGGCTTGCGCGTTGCTCCAGCCGCCCCATACACAGGCGTTATCTGTAAAAACAATTGCGGAGGTGTAGATCTCCATTGCTTATTACTTTTTAATCTAAACGCTGCATTGAATTAGCAGACCCGATTGTGTTAAAATCGGGAGTTCTGTTGTGTGTGAAATCCGGCAGAGAGTAAACGACCAATCAGTTACCGCTGATTGGTCACTTCTTTAAGAAAGGAGGTATTGCATTAACTATCTATGTGAATTCTGAATCAAGAGTTCACAGGTGTCAATACCTCCACACCAAATTAATTTCGGAGGTAACTATAAGATGTTTAGTTAATTGTGTAGCAATCATAATGTTCTGTTTAGTGTTAATAGTCGGCATCGTCTCATACACGATGGTCATTTTACCTGAATCAAAGCAAGAGGCTTACACAAATGTAATAAGCAACATTGTCAAACAAACACCAAGTATAAATATAAACACGGAGGTACATTACCATGATCACTCTAAATAACTAATTTAGCGCACTTCACGCACAACAGGTTTACACCCAATATCAGTACATAACAAATCAAGGCAGAAAGACCCGCTAACGCGGGCTTCTGCTTTAAGCGTTATAAGCTTAAAGAGAAAACGAGATGGATCTAATAATTCTTATACTAGAAGTAATAATATTATTAGCAATTGGGTGTCTATTCCTGTTTAGAAAGTTCCTATTCTCGTATTCTTCAAAGAAAGGGGAGAATCTAGCTACTAAAGAAGACGTTGCAGAAATTACGAGCAAGATCGAAAGTGTTAAGCTAAATCACGCAAAACAGCTAGAGGAAGCTAGAGCAGACCTTTCAACACAGATAAACAATCACGGATTCAGGTACGAAAAAGAGTATGAGGTTTTATCAGAGTTATCCGAGTTACTTGTAGATGTCCGTGACACTTGCTTAAGCCTGCGGCCTGCTTTTGATTATAAAGATCCAAACAAATCAGATGATGAAATCAAAAGAGAAAGGCTTACTAAATACTATGATGCCTTAAGAGCTCTATATGCTGTTAGAGAAAAGAAACGACCCTTTTATCCAGATGAAATTTATCAGGCCATCAGAGAAATTGAAAAAGAAAGCCGATCTGAATCTATCGAGTATCAGCACAATGACCCGCATGATTCTGCTAGGCATATGGAATACTGGGAAAATGCTGAAAAAAACCAAACTAAAGTCACTGAGATAGCCGAAAGGGCAATGCAAAAAATAAGAGAGCGTGTAACTAAATGGGAGTTACTTTCAGATGGCTTATAACAAGCACAGGCACAATCGCTCCACTACGTTGCGCTGGACGTCGCTGACGCTCCGCCTGTGCTGTGAAAGTTAGCCATCCGAGTTACCCCACGCTCCTGAGGCTGTAAAAGTATTCCTGAATCACCAACTAAGCAGCCGATCAGTACAGGACTAAGTGCCAAAGCGCTGCACCGCAAAGTCAATAAAGCTTCTCACTCTGGGGGGCATCAGCTTTTGCCGATAGTACACCAGAGAGAGCGTGCGTTCGCCCAGATGCCAGTCACTCAGCACCTGACGCAAGCGACCCTGATAGAGATCATAAGCCATGAGCATCTGAGGCTGAACGATCAACCCCATACCAGCACGAGCAGCGTTCAACAGGGCATGGCCGCTGTTCACGCTGATCGAAATCCGGGGTGAGATTTCGACCCGGTCACCATCACGTTCAAAACGCAATGGCCGTCCCTGATGCTTGCTGAAACCAATCATCTCATGTTGTTCAAGTGCTTGCGGGTGTTGTGGTATCGTCCTCTCATCAAGGTATTCTGGGGCCGCACAGACAATGGTTCTATAAGGGCACAGCCTGCGCTGAACCATGCGGCTATCCGATACTTCACCAATACGAAACCCTACATCAATCGCTTGTTCGACCATATCCAGATTCTGGTCATTCAGAATCAGATCAATATGTACTTCAGGGAATAAGCGCCGGAACTGCCCCAGAGCCGGTACCAGCAAGGATGCACCAAAGGTGTGAGGTGCCGTCACTCTCAATAGACCTCTTGGCGCTTGCTGTAAGGATTCTGCTTGTAGGTCTGCGATTTCTATTCGCTCCAGAATATCCTTGCACTGAAGCAGATAACCCTGCCCGAAGTCGGTAAGACTTTGACGGCGGGTGGTTCGATTCAGCAATCGAACTCCGAGGCGATTTTCCAGTGCCGCAATGTGCTGCCCGATCATCGCTGGTGTAATGCCCAACACACTAGAAGCTGCACTCATCGAGCCGGAGTCAACCGTCACCACAAAGGCTCGCATTGCCTGAAATAGATCCATTAGATAGTCATGCTTTAAAATGAACAAAGAAAAATGCTAATTATCAATCAATGATATCTTAATATGATGAGAGCTCAACCTATAACCCACAGGAAGAGCTTATGAAAATTGAGCATAAACACATTGTGATAACCGGTGCAGGCACAGGTATGGGCAAAGCAGCCGCTATGCGTTTAGCCTCTGAAGGGGCGCGCCTCGCCCTGATTGGCCGCCGCTTGGAACCACTCGAACAGCTGGCGCTGGAGCTTAAGGCTATGGGAAGCGAGGCATTGGTCGTTGCTTGCGATATCAGTGACGAGAATTCGCGACAAATTGCCTTCGAGGAGATCAAAGCTTGTTTTGGCAAGCTGGATGGGTGCTTTGCCAACGCTGGCATTCTGGGGGAGTTCCTGCCGCTATCGGCAACGTCGGAAACTCATTTCGATACCCTCCTGAATACCAATCTAAAAGGCACATTTGGCACTATCCAGCACTGCCTACCACTCATGAGTGCTGGCAGTTCTATCGTCATCAATGCTTCTTGGACAGCCTCCGCCGTTATGCCGGGCACCGGCGCCTACGCTGCCAGCAAAGGAGCGTTATTAAGCCTGATGAGGGTGCTGGCGATTGAACAGGGGGCTGTTGGAATTCGTGTTAACACTGTCAGTCCGGGTATCATTCTAACGCCGGTGGCCGATGACGTGTTGGACCCCGAGCTATCCCGAACGCTCGCCAATCAAGCCGCCCTTAAGCGCAATGGTACGCCGGAGGATGTCTCCGGCACTGTCGCTTGGTTATTGTCGGATGACTCAGCCTTTGTCACCGGACAGGACATTACCGTAGATGGCGGCTTCACCCTTGGGGGCGTAAGGCTTTAACTAGGGTTCTTATTATCTAACTCCCATGCTGCCTGCGTGGGAGTCTAGCCTGAAGCACATTTCCACGCAGAGCATGGGAACGAGAAAAATATGGTTGACCACGAAAAAGCTCGAATTTAGGGCTATCATGGTTGACAGCCTCTGATACAACATTCGATACAGGTGTTACTGTAATAGTTAATGAGGTTGCCGGTTGTGCATAGTTCGCCGATGAAGACGCGTGATAACAAGCCAAAGCACGCGGACTTGGCAAAGCGGCTACTTTTTTGCTCCAAGAAACGCCGCCAACTTCACCAAGCCGGTGTTTAAGGCGTTGAGGCTGTCGGATAAGTCCTACAGCCCAGATCTGCGGTCGAACACTCCGTTACACCGCTTAAAACACACTTTCCTCCGCATGGTGCAACGGATGGCGTGTTTCGAACACTACGATTACGAACATGAAGCGTGTTTGAATACATCAAAAATGAGCCTGTCAAAACTGATTCTAGGCATTAAAAATATCAAGGAATGCTTTGGGATGAAGTGTTATTTTGTTAAATGTCTAATCCGACAGTCTCGTTAGTTTGCTAAAGGCCAGCGGATAACTAGCCTAAGCTTGTTCTGATATCTGCGATGGTGATGAAGAGTTTGTTTTCGGCATCTTGAAACGCTTGAAACCCATAGCGCTCATAGAAATGTTTTGCACCGTCTTTGGCATCAACGATAACAACAGGGAACGCTACGCTGTCACTGGCTGCGAGTAGCTTTCTGAGAGCGTCAATGAGTAGCCACTCCCCCAAACCTTTCCCTTTGTATCTATCATCGACAGCTAAACGAGCAATGAGACCACCTGACGTTGATGATTGGTGTTTATTTTGTAATTTCTCCGGCAATGCTTTCAAGTCAATGGGTGTCATAGTCAGAGTGTAAAAGCCGATGATATAAGCACTGTTATTATCATCTTCCAAAACGAAGGTTCTGGTGTTGTCTTTTTTAGCTTGCTGACTCGCCATTACTTTTAAGTAATTGTTGAGGGCTTCGATGCCACAATTGAAACGGTTCCTATCGTGCTTATCTTTATCGAGAAGTACCGTATTCATTATTGAGTTTTGCTCTTATAGCGTTCGGATGCTAATTTGAGTTTTACATTTACTACCGCTGGATTATCAAGAGCTTCCATCAGCAATACGGCATCAGCTTGGCTAAGCTTTAGAGCTTGCTCGCGTTCAATGACTTGTTTTGCTTTTTCGATTGCCGCACTCAAAACAAATGAGTTAATACTAGACATTCCAGCGAGAGCCGCAGCCTTAGTGAGTAAATCTTGAGTATCGGCATCAACTCTAGCGGTGATGCGGGGCAAAGTCGTTGCCATAGTTTTATCTCCTGTTGTGTCAAATTGTCACATGTTTATTATGGTGTTAAGGTATTCAAGAAGCAATATCTGTGTCACTTTGGCACGCAAATTAACAAAGTGTTTAAAGATACAGGCGTATATTGGGATATTTTATGAACTCTCCATTATCAGATCTTACTAGGCCAGTGCAAGAGACATTGAATGACTGCAAGCAAGTACGACGGGGCATTAAGGGGGAAACTTTATTGGTCGCATCTGATCCTTGGCAGCATGTTTATTGGCTTCATGCAGGGGTGGTGCGGATGTTCTACTTAGATACGCAAGGGCGAGAGCATAACAAGCGCTTCTTTATGGCGAATGATTTTTTTTGGCCTGTCACGCCTGCTTTGCGTGAGAAGGCGGCGGGTTTTTATATGCAAGCGCTAACGGACATTCATTGTGATGTGTGGTCTTATGCCGATTTCCGCGGTGCTTTTGAGTGTGATCAAGCGTGGCTGTCATTTAGCCATCTATGGTTGGAGCGTTTGGTTGATTCAAAGTTGGCGAGAGAGCGCGATTGGTTACATTTGAGTGCTGCAGAGCGCTATCAGCAGTTGTGTGATACTTCACCTCGGTTGATAGAGCAAGTTTCCGCACAGCATATTGCGAGTTATCTTGGTATCACGCCTGTTTCTCTTTCTCGTATAAAAAATCGTTAGTTTCTTATCATTTGTTAACGACCTTCTAATAGTGCTTGGCGATACTGCAGCAAATTATTAGGGGGGTGTTATGCCTATATTGTTTATTCGTATTTTGCCGATCATCAGCACACTTTTATTAGGGGTGATGGCGGGCTTTTTTGCGACCTATTCTTTTAACGTTAACTACGCCACATTAGTTTTAAATGGTGAAATGTACGCCACGGTACAATCATTGTTTAATGTGAATGTGCGCCATGCAGGCTTTTTTGTTTGTTTCTTTGGTGCGGGTGTTTTTGCACTGATTACAGCGGTGGTTTTTCTCCAACAGCGTTGTTCTATCGGTTGGCTCTGGCTGGCGGTGGGATTGGCATATATGCTTGGCATTGTCATGTTTACTAAGTGGGTTAACTTGCCGCTCAATTATTATACGGAGTCTTGGGATGTTCATGATTTGCCGACTGATTGGGAAGCGGTGCGCGCGCAATGGAATCAGGCTAATCTGCTACGAACATGGATCAGTGGGGCGTTGTTTGTGATGGCGACAATTCTATTGAGCCGCTCACCGGGTGCCACAGTATTGGGAAAAGATGATGCCAGCAGAGGGTGGGGTTGATGTTACATTAGCTAGAGCAAGAAAAGCCGCCAGATATATAAGCGATTCTGTTGGCTTTTCCGAAGTAGCTGCATGATGCTGGCTATGGTTGAGCTGCTACGGGTGTGCACAACTCAACTAAACAGCCATTGATATCAGATACATACGCTGTTGTTTGTCCCCACGGCATCTGTTCAACATCTTGCACTAATGAGGCACCCGCTTTTAAAGCGCGGGAGAGCGCGGCGGGTACATCATCAGTTTCAAAAGCAATCTCAAAAGATGGATTGTTGGCGTTAGCTTTAGAGGGTTTTTTTCCAAGCGTCTCCATCAGTTCTAACGAGGAGAACGACAGTGTCGTTGCGCCTGTTTTGAGTTCCCCATAATCACCACTTTCATGCAGCATCGCTGTGCTTAGGCCAAATGCGGCCTCATAAAAGGCCAGTGTGTCTTTTACGCTGTCTACATAGAGAATGGTGTATTTAAATGTTAAAGGTTCCATCATCGTGCCTCACGCTTTAGATTCATCCTTTGAGTTTAGGCGCTGAGTTAGCGAGTTGTCTTGAACAAATGCGACAGTTTTACCACGCCATCTCGCCTTTATGTACTTTAGCACCAATATCGAGTGCAACCTTTAGTTTTGCATCTGGGTAATGTGTTGTCATCGCTTGGATTAAGGCTGCGCTGTCTTTGCTATTTCGTTTTTCTTTAGCAAAGCGTTGCAGATAATCCGCCGTGTAATGAATAGCCGTTACATCGGTGGGTGTTTCTGCTTGCATGTGTCCAGGGACAACAATCTTAGGGTTGCGAGCTTGTATCTCTTTTAGTTGATCTAGCCAAGCTGCTTGCTGCTCATCGGTTTGAGTGTCTGCGGTCCATACGTGCAGATCACCAAATACGGCAACATTACCCACAACCGCTTTGAGTGATGGAACCCATAAGTAAGGTCGATGAGCTAAGGGGCCCTCTGTGCCTTTGATTTCGATAGGGTAACCATCAACACTGAATGATGTCTCTTTATAAGCGGTAGGCGTAACCGGATGGGTGGGCGCGTTCGCACCCATTTTCGGCCCCCAAAAGGCAACCTTACCGGCCTTCTTCTTTTCTAGCACTTTTACAACGCTAGGTACCGCGATAACGTTGGCGTCAGGGAACATTTGCTTTAACACTTCTGCGCCAAAGTAATAATCTGGGTCGGCTTGGCTGATAAAAATAGTGGTTAATTTCTTACCGGAGTCGAGCACATTGGCGGCAATGCGTAATCCATCTGCTTGGGTAAAACCCGCATCGATGACGGCCGCTTCGGTATCACCGTAAATAAGGGTGGAGTTGACGTGAAAACTGCTTTCAGAAGCGTTATACACTTTTAAGGTGAGTGGTGCTTTGTCTGCAGCAGATACGGTTGTTGAGATAACCAGAGCGGTTAATAGGGCAGCTAGTTTCATGGTGTTCCTCATTGTTTTAAAGAGTGATGAGGGCAGTCTAAAGGTTTGATATGCTCGTATATATGGTTTAAATTGTGTAACTTTGTTTCATATTCCGGTCTAATTATGGATAGAGTAACAGCCGCAGAGGTGTTTGTTGATCTGGCTTACTCCGGCAGTTTTACAGCAACGGCACAACGGCTAGATATGTCTCGCCCAATGGTGACGCGTTACATCGAGACAATGGAAGGCTGGTTGGCGGTGCGCTTGTTTCATCGAACGACGCGTAAAGTAACGCTGACCAGCGCCGGTGAGCATTGCCTGAAGGATGTCGAAGCATGGCTGGAAGCTGCACACCAGTTAGTCAGCAACGCCAACCCTTCTGGTGAGCTAAGCGATGCTATTCGTATCGCTGTTAGTCCCTCTTTTGGATATGCTCATGTAGCGCCTGCGTTGGTCGAGTTTATGGCATTGCATCCTCGCGTATCTGTGGATGTGGATTTAGAAGATACGGCGGTCGATTTAGTTGAGCAGCGCATCGATTTAGCGATACGCATCGCTTCTAATCCCAACCCTTCGTTGATTGGCAAACCGATTGCTCAATGCCGTTCTGTCATAGTGGCATCTCCCAGCTATCTGGCTCGCAGTGCTGATATCCGATCCCCTGAGGATCTCGTTTCTCATGATTGTCTGGGGCATAAGTACTTCGAGCGCAATGTATGGCATCTTAGCCGTGGTGATCAGCATGTCGCGATTAGTGTCGGTTGCCGACTCAGCGCGAATGAAACGAGTGTCTTAATGCAGGCCGCTATTCAAGGGGCAGGGGTTGCACTACTGCCAACTTACTTGGCAAATCAGGCAATCACAGAAGGCAAATTGCAACCGGTTTTGCCGGGTTGGCAACCGCCAGAGATGCGCATCTACGGGTTTTACTCATCCAGAAAGCATCTATCACCGACGGTTAGAGCCTTGATCGATTTTATGGCTGACTACTATGCTCAGCATCCTTGGGACTAGCGAATGGACACCCTGCATATTCTTCTTCTCACCCATGCCCGTGAGGTCACTAAAGCGACTAACACCGGGCGCTTGCTAGAGAGCAGCAAAGGGCTCAAGGTCTCCCGGATTATCTGGTCTCGAACTCAGCCCGATAAGGTGTTATTAAACCTTATTGAAAAAGGGAGCGTGGCGCTGCTTTATCCCGAGTCTGAGGTGGGAATGGTTGATTCTCAACAGATTAACAGGTGCGATACGTTTATTATCATTGATGCCACTTGGCAGGAGGCTCGTAAGATCTATAACCGGTCGCCTTACTTGCACCGTTTACCTCGGTTTGCATTAGTGAACGTGCAACCGTCTGAATTCAGGCTAAGAAGAAACCAAGTGGCAGGTGGGTTGTGTACGGCAGAGTGTGCAATCGCGTTATTGCGACAAAACAAACGTGTGGGTGCAGCAGATGAATTACAGCAACGTTTTGTGGATTTTAATAAGGGTCTAAAGGGATAACATCGGTCCGTTTTTTGTCTTAAATCATTATAAGGCCTTTTCATTTTTCCTCTAAATTACAGTATGCTGTGTGCCATCGTTCGCTGCGCATAAAAATAGTGATAACAACAGCAGCAGATTTCTTGGATAGCAGGAGAAACAGGCTTTGCATAATTACGTATTACGTCTCGACCAGGCGGGTATGGGCGATGTTGAAAAAGTAGGCGGCAAAAACGCATCCCTCGGTGAAATGATCAGCCAGCTAACCAGCGTCGGCGTTAAAGTCCCTGGTGGTTTTGCGACTACGGCTGAAGCGTTCAGAGATTTTCTGGTGCATACCGGTCTTAAAGAGAAGATCGATGAATCCCTTAATCAACTTGATGCCAATGATGTGGTTGCTTTAGCGTCCACAGGTAAAGCGATCCGCCAGTGGATTTTAGAGGCGGAGTTTCAACCGGAGCTCGATAAAGCGATTGAGCTAGCTTATGCCGATATGACGCAAGGAGATGAAGTAGCGGTGGCGGTTCGTTCGTCAGCAACCGCTGAGGATCTTCCTGATGCGTCTTTTGCTGGGCAGCAAGAGACATTCCTGAATATACGCGGTCTTGATCACGTTAAGCAGGCGATCAAAGAGGTATTTGCCTCTCTTTATAATGATCGCGCTATCTCCTATCGTGTGCACCAAGAGTTTGAACATAGTGAAGTCGCCTTATCGGCAGGCGTACAGCGTATGGTACGTAGTGAAACGGGTGCCTCTGGCGTTATGTTTACTATGGATACGGAGTCTGGCTTTAACCATGTGGTCTTTATTACGGCTGCTTATGGTTTGGGTGAGACGGTTGTTCAGGGGGCGGTCAACCCTGATGAATTTTATGTTTATAAGCCTACGCTCACGCAAAAAGTACCGGCTATTCTACGCCGTACTTTGGGGTCTAAAGCGATTAAGATGGTTTATGCGGGTGAAGGCTCGACTAAAAATGCGGTAGAAACCGTCAGCGTAGATGCAAAAGATCGAAACCGCTTCTGCATTACGGATGCGGATGTTCAGCGTCTGGCAGAGATCGCTGTCATTATTGAGAAGCATTATAACCGTCCTATGGATATTGAGTGGGCAAAAGATGGCGACGATGGTGAGCTGTATATTGTTCAAGCACGCCCTGAGACGGTTCGTAGCCGTGATAATGCGAATGTCATCGAGCGATACCTACTAAAAGAAAAAGGTAATGTACTGGTAGAAGGGCGGTCGGTTGGCCATCGTATCGGCTCTGGCCCTGTGCGTTTGGTGTCTGATTTGGCAGAGATGGATCAAGTCCAGCCCGGTGATGTGCTGGTAACAGATATGACAGATCCAGACTGGGAGCCGGTGATGAAACGGGCTTCTGCCATCATCACAAACCGAGGAGGCCGTACCTGCCACGCAGCGATTATTGCGCGAGAGTTGGGTATCCCAGCTATTGTTGGCTGTGCTGATGCCACAGACCGCCTACGTGATGGCCAAGTCGTCACTGTCTCTTGTGCGGAAGGCGATACCGGACGTGCTTATGAGGGCAAGCTGAATTTTGAGCATCAGACCAATAGTGTTGATTCTATGCCGAATTTGCCTTTCGATGTGATGATGAATGTTGGTAACCCAGATCGTGCTTTTGACTTCCAATCCCTACCTAACTCGGGTGTTGGTTTAGCGCGGCTAGAGTTCATTATTAACCGCATGATTGGTGTCCACCCTAAAGCGTTACTAAATTTGCACGACCAAAGCCCTGAAGTCAGGCAAGTCATCGAGCGTCGTATTTCAGGTTATGACGGCCCGGTGGATTTCTATGTGGAAAAACTGGTTGAGGGTATCGCTACGCTTGCTGCGGCTTTCTATCCGAAGAAAGTGATTGTTCGTATGTCGGATTTTAAGTCTAACGAATATGGACATTTGATTGGCGGAGATCAGTATGAGCCGGGAGAAGAAAATCCCATGCTCGGTTTCCGCGGTGCGGCACGCTATATTTCGGATTCTTTCCAAGATTGTTTTGAATTGGAATGTCGTGCACTCAAAAAAGTACGTGATGAAATGCGCCTAACGAATGTTGAGGTCATGATTCCGTTTGTGCGCACGGTCGGCGAAGCAAAACAAGTGATTGACCTGCTAGAAGAGAACGGTTTGCGCCGTGGCGAAAATGGTCTGCGCGTTATTATGATGTGCGAGATACCGTCCAATGCGCTCTTGGCGGATCAGTTCCTTGAATACTTTGATGGCTTCTCTATTGGTTCTAACGACCTTACACAGCTGACATTAGGGTTAGATCGCGATTCTGGTGTCATTGCCCATCTGTTTGATGAGCGTAACGATGCCGTGAAAAAACTCCTCAGTATGGCGATTGATGCGTGTAAAGCGCAGGACAAATATATCGGCATCTGCGGGCAAGGCCCATCAGACCACCCTGACTTGGCAAGGTGGTTAATGGAGCAGGGGATCAGTAGCGTATCCCTTAACCCGGACTCAGTGCTGGATACTTGGTTCTTCTTAGCGAACGAATCGAAATAAACAGTAAGTGGCCACACGTTAGCGGTGGCCACTTTATTTATTGTGGGAATCAGATTAGACTCCAGTTATTAGTTCACTTTGGAAAACTGATGTTACTACTTAACCGCCGCACATTGCTTATGTTTGGATTACTGCTGATGCTTATCATGCAGTTGTTCAGCTATGCTGTGGCGTCGGTGTCTCCTTGGCAGATGTTACCTCAACAGCAGCATCAAACAATGCAAAGTGACAGTGACCATTGCAGCGGCATGGAATCAGCAGATGCCAGTATGGGTTGTCACTCAATGCCAATGGAGTCTGCAGATTGTTGCAATGAGATGGAGAATTGTGTCACTGCTCATTGCCTTTCTGTAACGGCATGCCCTGATACAGGGTTGTATCTCACGTTTGGAGATGTTGATTTCCAACGTTTTATTGAACCTAGCTCGGTTCTACTTTCCTCCTCTGACTCTCTTTATCGTCCCCCGATAACAGCTTAATCCTTAAAACACTTTTAATTTTAAGCAGGGCTTACGCCTTATCTATTTTTGCTTGCTTGTTATTTATACCGTTATCTTATGGTGCGGCCTCCGCGCTATAAGCGATCAAGGCAAGCAGTAAGAGGGACACATCATGTCACACATTAAACGTCACTTTGCTGTAGCGGCAGGTTCGCTAATTCTTTCTATTGCGATAGTCGGTTGTACTGACAGTACGACTCAAGCGAATACAGCCGCTGCTGTAGAAAAAACTACCAATACACCGACATCGCTGGTGGTTTATAAGAGCCCGACCTGTGGCTGTTGTGGTGCTTGGATCGAGCATGCAGAGCAACGGGGCATAGCAACAAAAGCGGTACACCCAGAAAACTTAACCGCTGAAAAGCAGCGTTGGGGAGTTGAACCCCAGTATGCCTCATGCCATACCGCTGTATCTAAAGAGGGCTATGTGTTTGAAGGGCACGTGCCTGTCCGTCTAGTCGAGAAGTTCTTAAATGAAAAGCCTGAAGGGGCTCGGGGGCTTGCGGTTCCTGGTATGCCAGCGGGTAGTCCGGGCATGGAGATGGGGGATCAGTTCACGCCTTATGATGTGCTTTTGCTGAAGGAAGATGGTTCTAGCGAGGTGTATGCGCATATTAGCCAACAGCAGGAGCAGTATTAATGAGGCTGACTTATAAACACTCGTTAGCGCTGCTGATGATGGGCGTCAGTAGTCTTGCTGTGGCTGATCAGCACTTGCGATCAACCATTACGCTTCCCGAGGTTGTTGAGCTTGCGATAAAACAAGATCCTTGGTTTGAGGGGAGTCGCCTTAGCCAAAGTGCGCTTCAAGCCAAGGGCATGGCAGCTAGTCAATTGCCGGATCCTAAGTTATCGCTGGCGCTGGCAAACATGCCAACAGATAGCTTTGACTTTAATCAGGAGGCGATGACGCAATTAGTATTCGGTGTGTCTCAAAAAATACCCCGTGGCGATACCTTACAGTTGAGTGGTCGTAACTACCTATTGCAAGGGGAACAGTTACCTTTACAGCGAGCAGTGCGATCGGCTCAGGTTAAATTGACGATTACACAGCTTTGGTTAGATGCGGCCAATGCAAAAGAGACAACACAGCTACTTGAAAAAAATCGGCGGCTTTTTCAGCAGCTTGCTGATATTTCGTTAGCTAACTACACCTCAGGTCTATCATCTAGCCGACAGCAGCAACTGATTCGTACTGAATTAGAACAAGAGCAGTTAGAAGATCGCTTATACCGCCTGCAGCAGAAAGAGCAGGCGGCCGAACAACAGCTACAGACGTGGCTGTTAAGCGATAGGGTTGCCGATGAGTATCAATTTGACTTTAAGGGAAGCGACACCAAGGTTTCGTATCCTTTCCCTGAGCGTTTTTTACGTTTAACTAACGCTAAGGATTCTGAACTTATGCGTGCTTTACGACAGCACCCCACTTTTAAGCTGTTGGAAAAAAAGTATGAAGTCCGCAGTAATGGCGTTCAATTAGCTGAGCAAGCTTATAAGCCTGAGTGGATGCTGAACGCCAGTTATGGGCATCGTGGAGAAGATGGGTTTGGTCGAGAACGATCTGATCTGGTGACATTCGGTGTCAGTGTAGATATGCCAATTTTCTCACAAGTCAGGCAGGACCAGAATGTGAAGGCGGCCATTGCTGAGCGCGAAATGGTTAAAACAGAACAGCTGGTCATGCTTAGAGAGATGCTCTCTGCATTTAATACTGCCAAAGTACAAGCGCTTCGGCTAGAACAGCGGCAACAGCACTACCAGTCCGTATTAATTCCTAAACTTCATGCGCAAAGCCACGCGGCAGAAAGTGCTTATCAGAATGATACCGGTGATTTTTCTGAGGTTGTGCGTTCTCAATTAGCAGAACTCAACGCCAAAGTTGAGTTGATTAACATTACGACAGATATGCAGAAACAGCTGGCACAAATGGATTATCTCTTATCCGGCTCGGCTCCTTCTTTATTGGAAATCGCTGGGGGAGATCATGAGTAATATGATGAAAACACTAGGCACGTTGACGGTAGGTATTGCGGTTGGTGCGGCAGCCGTTTGGGTCGCATTACCCTATATTGGCATGGAGAATGGCGATACGAGTAAGATCTCGGGTGAACCTGAACCACTGTATTGGGTGGCTCCAATGGACCCCAATTATCGTCGGGATAAACCCGGTAAATCCCCTATGGGGATGGATCTGATACCCGTATTTGAAGAGGCCAGCCAAGGGAGTGATAGTGGCCCTGGGACGATCAGTGTTGCCCCTGAAATGATAAATAATCTAGGGGTACGTATCGGTGAAGTCGTCAAACAGCCGTTGAGCTTCAAAATACGTACGGTTGGTTATGTTCAATATAATCAGGATAAAGTCACTCATATTCACCCTCGGGTAGATGGCTGGATTGAGAAATCTTTTGTGCGCTCTAAGGGGGAACAAGTTACAAAAGGTGAACCGCTTTATGAGATTTACTCCCCCTTATTGGTTAATGCACAAGAGGAGTTGCTATTTGCTTTAGCGCGCAACGATAGTCGCTTGGTGAAGGCGGCTGAAGCGAGATTGAAGGCCTTGCAAGTATCGGATGCATTTATTACCGATCTGCGTAAAAACCGAAAAGCCCAGCAATACGTCACATTTAAGGCGCCTGTTAGCGGTGTTGTCGATGACTTTAACTTATCTGAAGGTATGTATGTTAAGCCCGGTATGACGTTGCTTTCGGTGGCTTCGTTGGACGAAATGTGGGTAGAAGCGGAAGTGTTTGAGCGTCAAGCCGCCTTACTAAAAGAAGGCTTAGTCGTGACGTTGGAGTCCGACTTCCAACCGGGTGTAATCAGAGAGGGACGTGTTGATTATATCTATCCAGAGTTGGATGCGAAAACGCGTACGCTAAAAGTACGGTTGCGGTTCGCAAACGAGGATCACGCGTTAAAGCCCAATATGTTTGCACGTGTGATGATTGAAAACCCAATGGAGAAGGCCGTGCTAACGGTGCCCCAAGAGGCGGTTATTCGCACCGGTCATGTTAATCGAGTCGTTATTGCGTTGGGCGAAGGGCGCTTTAAGTCTGTTGAAGTGAAAACAGGCCAGACCGATGGGCAGCTAATCGAAGTGCTTTCAGGGTTAAATGAAGAGGATCATATTGTAACGGCAGCCCAGTTTATGCTGGACTCCGAGTCGAGTAAAACGTCTGACTTTAAACGTATGTCCCCCGAAGCGTCTGAACCAGAAAAACCATCCTCTGTTTGGGTGGAAGCGACCCTCATTAGCAGCATGCCAGGTCACCGGATGTTAACCCTTAAGCATGCCCCTATCGAGGCATGGGGCTGGCCCACCATGACGATGGACTTCACATTGGATGAACAGGTAGAGATGCCAGACCTTCCTGAAGGCTCTACCCTCCATGTTGAGATAAAAGATAAGCAAGGGCAATTCCCGATTACGGGTATTCATATCCCCGACACACAAGGTACAGCAATGCCAGAGATGGATCATAGCGCTCATCAGGGTATGAACCATGAAGCCATGCCAGAGATGGATCACAGTGCTCACCAAGGTATGAATCATCAGAAACAGGGGGTGGGGGAATGATAGCGGCTATTATTCGTTGGTCTGTTTCGAACCGTTTTTTTGTTTTATTAGCGACATTAATCCTCGTAGGCGCAGGTATATGGTCGCTGAAAAATACACCGGTTGATGCAATCCCCGATCTATCTGATGTACAAGTCATCATCAAAACCAGCTATCCGGGGCAAGCACCTCAAGTGGTAGAGGATCAGGTGACCTATCCACTCACGACCGCGATGTTGTCCGTTCCCGGAGCGGTGACCGTGAGAGGATACTCTTTTTTTGGTGATTCCTATGTTTACGTCATTTTCGATGATGATACCGATATGTACTGGGCGCGAAGTCGTGTGTTGGAGTATCTCAGCCAAGTAGCACCTTCATTACCTGAAAACGCCAGACCTCAGCTTGGACCTGATGCAACGGGTGTGGGCTGGGTGTATCTCTATGCATTGGTTGATAAAACGGGAAAACATGACTTAGGTAAACTGCGTAGTATTCAGGACTGGTTTCTGAAGTATGAGTTGCAAACGGTTCCGGGTGTCTCTGAAGTTGCGCCGATTGGCGGCATGGTTAAGCAATATCAGGTCAGAGTTGATCCAGATAAATTGCGGGCGTTTGATATGCCGCTTAGCCATATTCAAAATGCCATTAAACGGGGTAATCAGGAAGTCGGTGCATCCGTTATTGAGATGGCCGAGGCTGAGTATATGGTCAGGGCAACCGGATATATATCCAGTGTTGAGGATTTGCGAACGCTTCCCTTAGGTGTGAATCAACAAGGCACGCCCGTTTTGCTGAAAGATGTCGCTGATGTAGGTGTTGGACCTCAAATGCGCCGCGGTGTTGCTGAGCTTAATGGCGAAGGGGAAGTGGTCGGCGGTGTGGTAGTCATGCGCTTCGGTGAAAATGCCAGTAAAACCATCGATGGCATAAAAGCGAAACTTGAAACCTTAAAACAAGGACTTCCTGAAGGGGTTGAGGTCGTCACTGTTTATGATCGCTCGGGCTTAATTGATCGCGCCGTTGAGAATCTATGGTTCAAGCTACTTGAAGAGTTTGTGGTGGTCGCTTTGGTATGCATGGTGTTCTTATTCCATATTCGCTCTTCATTAGTTGCTATCATCAGTTTGCCGGTGGGCATATTAGCGGCCTTTATTGTGATGCATTTACAAGGTATCAACGCCAATATCATGTCGCTAGGGGGGATTGCTATTGCTATTGGCGCGATGATCGATGGCGCCATTGTAATGATTGAAAACATGCATAAGCACATGGAGCGAACCCCGCTAACAAAAGAGAACCGTTGGTCTGTCGTTGTTGCATCGGCAACAGAGGTGGGGCCTGCGTTGTTTTTTAGTTTGCTCATCATCACAGTGAGTTTTGTGCCTGTGTTTACCCTTGAGGCACAGGAAGGGCGTATGTTTGCGCCATTGGCTTTTACCAAAACCTACGCGATGGCGGCGTCTGCGGCATTGGCAGTAACGCTCGTACCTGTGTTAATGGGGTACTTTATTCGAGGTAAAGTCCTGCCTGAACATAAAAACCCTGTTAACCGGTTGTTAACCGCTGTTTATATGCCAACGCTAAAAGCGGTTTTACGCTTTCCTAAAATCACGTTGTTATTAGCTGTTGGTGTGTTTCTGATTGGTTTATGGCCCGTTAATAAGCTGGGTAGTGAGTTTATACCGCCACTGGATGAAGGGGATCTGATGTATATGCCAACAACTTATCCTGGCATATCCATTGGTCAGGCTCGTCAGTTATTGCAACAAACCGATAAGTTAATTAAGACAGTCCCTGAGGTTAGCTCTGTATTTGGTAAGGTGGGGCGCGCGGAATCAGCTACTGACCCTGCGCCACTGACCATGATCGAAACCTTTATTCAGCTAAAGCCGCAGAGTGAATGGCGGCCCGGTATGACAACGGAGAAGCTTAAAAAGGAGTTGGATTCGTTAGTCCAGATTCCGGGATTAACCAACGCGTGGGTTATGCCTATTAAAACTCGGATTGATATGCTGGCAACCGGTATTAAAACGCCAGTAGGGGTAAAAATAGCCGGGCCTGATTTGGCAGAAATCCAAAAAATAGGAGAGCAGCTAGAACAGATCATGGTATCGATACCCGGTACGGCTTCGGTTTACTCCGAGCGTGTGGCTGGCGGTCGATATATCAAGGTGGATATCCAGCGAGAAAAAGCAGCGCGTTATGGTTTGAATATTGCGGACGTACAGCAAGTGATTGGTAGTGCCGTTGGGGGTATGAATGTTTCCCAGTCGATAGAAGGGTTGGAGCGTTACCCGATCAATGTGCGTTATCCTCAAGCGTATCGGGATTCGCCCGAACAGCTTGGTCTGCTTCCGATAGTCACACCGGCAGGGCAACGTATCTCTCTAGGGGACGTGGCTAATATTTTTATTGAAGATGGCCCACCTGGCATCAAGAGTGAGAATGCTCGCCTCAACGGTTGGAGTTTTATTGACATTGATGGGGTGGATGTTGGTACTTATGTTGAGGAGGCGCAGAAGGTGGTCGCTGATCAACTGGTACTGCCGCCTGGTTACTCCATCAATTGGTCAGGACAATACGAGTATATGCTGCGGGCTAAAGAGAAACTGACTTACGTTGTACCGCTCACATTAGCGATCATTATTGTATTGCTTTATATGAGTTTTCGTAATGTCGTTGAAGTCGCCATTATCATGGGGACGTTACCATTAGCGATGATAGGCAGTATCTGGTTGATGTATTGGCAGGGCTTTAATTTCTCGGTGGCGGTGGGTGTTGGTTTTATCGCGCTGGCCGGTGTTGCTGTAGAGATTGGTGTCATTATGTTGGTCTATCTCAACCAGGCCTACGCAGAGATGCTAGAGCGTTGTCGCGCCAATCATGTAGATCCCAGAGAGGAAACCTTAAGGCATGCCGTCTTGCACGGGGCGGGGTTACGGGTCAGACCTGTCATGATGACCGCTGCCGCCATTATTGTTGGTTTATTACCGATATTGTACGGAACAGGCACAGGTTCCGAAGTCATGAGTCGTATCGCGGCACCGATGGTTGGTGGAATGGTCAGTGCGGTCATTCTTACATTGTTGGTATTGCCTGCGGTTTATTTTTTATGGCGCAATCGGGGTCTATCCCGCGCACTCTAAATCAATGAACGTTTTCATAAGAATAATAGGATTAGGTGAAATATGAAAAAAACAATGGTTACCTTCATTGGGGGCGCTTTGCTATCGCTGGCACCTTTCCAATTTGCTGTTGCTCATGGTAATGCGACCGGTGTTGTTAAAGAGCGCATGGATACTATGGATGATATGAAAGCATCCATGAAAACCTTAGCCGCTATTTTTAGCGGAGAACGGGAATACAATGCGCAACAGGTCAAAGACGCAGCGGATACCATCGCACAGTTGTCAGGTGAAAGCCTGCTAAAGCTGTTCCCGAAAGGCAGCCTTAAAGGGCTAGGTCATACAGAAGCGAAACCGGAGATCTGGCAAGAGTGGCCACGTTTTTCTGGTTATGCCATGGACTTGCAGCGCTTTAGCGAAGCGTTGTCGCAAGCCGCTTCTAAATATGAAGCAGGTTCTCAGCAAGCGCCGGCTGCCACGATGATGAGTGGTCACAGCTCTATGATGAGTGGGCACAAAATGATGGGAATGAAACAGATGTCTCAAGAGCACTTAAATAATATGCCTGCTGATCATCTATTCACCATGGTTAAAGAGAGCTGTAGCAACTGCCACACTCGATATCGTACAGAAGGGGACTGATCTATGGTGGGGTGGAAAAAGTACACAGTTTTTGCGGCTTTAATCCTAACGGTTGCTTTCGGCTTTATGGTGACGTCACTACCACCTGAAACACCTTTATCGGTGCGGGAAGGTGACGTTGCCAGCGGCGCTTATCTTGCGCGCATTTCGGGTTGTATTGCGTGCCATACCAATACGGAAGCCAATGCTCCTTTGGCGGGTGGCTATGGGATTAAAACGCCTTTTGGTGTGCTTTTTTCGCCCAACTTAACGACGGATAAAAAAACGGGGATAGGTGATTGGACAATAGAAACGTTCGGTCGCGCGGTAAGGTCGGGTGTTTCGCCTGATGGGCAGCCTTATTATCCCGCGTTTCCTTACCGTTTTTATGCTCAATTTAGTGATCAGGATATTGCTGATTTATGGGCGGCCTTTCAGACGGTACCTCCAGTACCTTATGAAAATCGTGAGCACCAGCTTGCGTTCCCTTATAGCATTCGCTCAGCGCTCTACCTGTGGCGTGCCTTGTATTTTGAAGGGCGCACCTCTGTCCAAACAGATAGTCTTCAGGATGATCAATACAACCGAGGTAAGTACCTTGTCGAAGTCGCAGGGCATTGTGCCGCTTGCCATACCCCAAGAGGGTGGTTAGGTGGTTTGCAAGATGATAAGTCACTGCAAGGGGCGACAATATTAGATGATATGAAAGCCCCAGCGATTACGCCTGGAGCCTTAAAACAGCAAGGTTGGACGCTTAATACTCTGGCTTATGGATTAAGCACAGGGATAAAACCAGATGGCGATGTGATGGGAGCGGCCATGGGAGAGGTTATTCGTGATGGTTTAGCGTATTTAAGTAAGGCTGATCAACAAGCAATGGCACTCTATCTGTTGTCGGATAAAAGTACTTCCACGAAGTAACAGACTGCTATACTGGAGCCTTCAAAAATCAGGGGGCATAAGTGAACGATTTACAGGTATGGCAATATGTAGCCATTGGCGCATTATTTATTTGGAGTGGTTTTGTCCGTTCGGGTTTGGGTTTTGGTGGTGCCGTACTGACCCTGCCTTTTTTGTTATTAGTGCATAATGATCCGCTGGTTTTCTTGCCGATTATTGCCGTTCACCTTTTAATATTCTCAAGCTTAATTGCGTATGGTAGTCACAAAAAGAATAAACGAGTGGTTAGTGAAGAGCCTAGCTCAACTATCGATTGGGATTACCTAAAGCACTCCTTAAAAATCATGATCATTCCAAAACTGATAGGGGTGTTTGGTCTATTGACGCTACCTACGGCATTGATGAGCAGTATTATTTTCGTGATTGTGATGGTGTATGCGATTGGTTATGTACTCAATCGACCTTTTAAGAGTAATAGCCGAGTTTTGGATAATATGTTCTTAATGCTTGGTGGTTATATTAGTGGTACATCCTTGATCGGCGCACCATTGATTGTGGCCGTCTATGCAGGACATGTAGCTAAGCACCAGCTGAGAGATACGCTGTTTGTCCTTTGGTTTATTCTAGTGGTGATTAAGTGTGCAGCATTTGTTTGGGCAGGCGTAGATTTTCAATGGATTCATCATCTATGGCTACTACCTTGCGCAGCGCTGGGGCACCTGATTGGGCAACGATTCCATGAACGAATGGTATCGGCAGAAACGCCGCTGTTTTTCAGAGTGCTTGGCTCTGCGTTAATTATTGTGAGCCTAATCGGTTTGTGGAAGGCGCTGAGTTAATCGTTTAAAGTGAGAAAGGGAAGCCGGGATATTCCCGGCTCTAAGTTGTCTAATGACTGGCTTATTTTCCTGAATAGTTACCTGTTCGCTTTTCTACAAACGCAGTGACGGCTTCCATGTGATCTTCTGTGTTATGACACATGCCTTGGAAAACAGCACATAGGTCGAGAAAGTCGGGTAACGCTTGTCGTTGAGCTGCCTTCATTAGCCGCTTTGTTAGCCTAAGAGCTTGGGGAGGCTTAGCTGCAATCTGTTGCGCCATCTGCAAAGCAGTCGGTAGCAGTTGATCTGCAGGGACAACATCCAGCAATAGCCCCATCTCTTTAGCTTCGTGGGCTTTGACTAATCTACCGGTAAAGGTCATATCTGCTGCTTTTTGGTAGCCAATGAGACGCTGCAAGAACCATGCGCCCCCATCACCTGGGATAATGCCTAGATTTACAAAGGTTTCGCCTAGCAGAGCGGATTCTGAGCCGATGCGAATATCACACATGCAGGTTAGGTCAAAACCTGCGCCGATGGCAGGGCCATTCACTGCAGCAATAACCGGGACCTCACATTGATAAACGGCAAGTGGGATTTTTTGGATACCGTGACGGTATTTATTCTGCACTTCATAGACATCCCCACCAAAAGCGCCATCACGGTAGGTGGTATCTCTTTCCTGCATCTCCTTGATGTTACCGCCAGCAGAGAAGGCTGATCCATTCCCCGTCATGATAAGTACGGAAACATCCTCAGAGCGATTAACCCAATCGATTGTTGTCAGTATGTCATCAATAAGTGCTGTACCTGTCAGAGCATTACGAACATCATCTCGATTGAAGGCGAGGGTAGCAATACGGTTATCTAATGTCAGTGTTGCATCGCAAAGTTGCGGAATTGGCAAGTGCATAGTTGATCCTGTTTGTTTTTGTCTAAGCATACGACAAGATAGTGAAAATATTAAGGGATTTCCTTTATTTGGGTTGTACTCAGGTTCAGTAGCCTGAGCAGGGAAATAGGCGCATAATTGATCCTGTAAAAGGAAAATAACGATAATGAATGATGCTTTAAAAGGTTTATCAATACTGGCAGTAACCGCACTGTCGATCTCTATCGTGCTCAGCATGAAGTATGAGTGGGAGATCCCTTTTCTTGCCACAGCAGGTGGCGCGCGTAACAGTGCGAGCGAGCTGCAACGCCAGATTTTAGCGGGTGCAGACCCTACGCTATTACAAGAGCCTACAGCTGCTGGTGATTCCCGTACATGTTTTAATGGGGCGTTGTATCTAGCTGATGACAATGGTCGCCAACAGCATGAGTACTTGAGTGTTGTTCATGGCAGTCGGTTATATATTCGTTTAAAGGGCCAAGAGGTTATTCTTGAGGCTCCCTACCAGCCGTCGACAGAGCAAGAAGCCTTTACCGTAGATTCAGTTCCTGTATTTGTGGCAACCCGCTTAGCTGATATGGCTAATGATCAGACGGACTGCATATCTAAGCCTATGACGCTCTCTTTACTTGCTCGTTAATTTTTTAGTAGATCCTCGCGTAAATATTTTCAGTTCACCTTTCTCATCAATAAAACTTAGCAAGATTTGTTAAAAGTCTCAGTGGTAGAGTTCATTCTAACGTTTGAATGTTAAGAGACTTCCTATGCAAAGTACGCGAAATAGTTATCACCAACGTTTTCAAAACGTCATCGATTATATCTTTGCCAACCTAGATCAGCCGCTCGATCTGAATCAGCTCGCAGAAGTGGCTTGTATGTCTCCTTATCATTGGCACAGGACTTATCGGTCAATCTATGGTGAAACCCTAGCCATGACCGTCAAGCGCCTACGTTTGCATAGAGCTGCTGAGCAGATTTTAAATACATGTGAGCCGCTATCGAAAATTGCTTTAGGCGCAGGTTATAGCAGTGTTCAAGCATTCAGCAGGGCGTTTTCACAAAGCTACGGGCTTCCACCTGCGCGTTATAAAAGGGAAGGGAGCCATCAGCTGTTTGCTGTTGCTCCTTCAGATATCCATGTGAAAACTGTTGGAGATATGATGATGCTAGAAGTAAATATAAAACAAGTCGAAAGCTTTTCTGTATATGGCTTACCTCATCGAGGATCCTACATGGAGATTGGAAAAGCATTTGAGAAACTGTTTGGCTGGTTGGTGATTAACCATAGACTGACATCCGATATACGTTCAATTGGTATCTATTTAGATGATCCGTGCAGTGTAGAAGAGAGTGAACTACGCTCCTTTGCTGGCGCCACCTTTGATGGTTCTGCTGAGCCAGCATTTGAGTGTCAAGAAATAGTAGGGGGTGAGTATGCTGTATTACGCTACAAAGGCCCTTACAGCGACATGCATAACGCTTATCAATGGCTTTATGGCGTATGGTTACCTCAGTCAGGAAGGGAAGCGGCTGATAAGCCTGTATTTGAAGAATACTTAAATGACCCTAAAGAGGTAGCCCCAACCGATTTGCTGACGGATATTTATTTGCCACTTAACTAATTTTTCCACACAAAAAAGGCGATGCCTGTAAAAGGGATCGCCTTGATCTTGGAAAGTCGCTCTGATCACTGAGTATCAGAGCGCTTCTCTTAAACCGGTTCTTAGTTG
>NPIG01000368.1_pt1 | contig 25340 bp, 21 predicted proteins | sample 8637441 | NCBI WGS metagenome assembly NPIG01 (sample SAMN07420675, study PRJNA396082) | bioreactor metagenome | isolation source: sample BR6 brine-fed electro-methanogenic bioreactor BR | place: Japan: Kochi | collected 2016-06-14 | reverse complement strand
TGATCTCGCCGAGCCGAAAATCGACGTTCGTGTATCCGCCCTTGGCCGCGTTGCGGCGGGCAAGCTCGACCATGTCCGGCGTCATGTCGACACCGATGACCTGTCCCTCCGGCCCGACCTGCCGGGCCGCAAGGAAGCAATCGAAGCCGCCGCCGGCACCGAGGTCGAGGACGCGCTCGCCCGGTTTCAGCGCGGCGATGGCCGTCGGGTTGCCGCACCCGAGACCGAGATTGGCGCCGTCCGGGATGGTGGCGAGGTCGCCGGCGGAGTAGCCGATCCCGCGGGCGACCTGCCCCGCCCGGTCCGGTTCCGGGGCGCAGCAGGGCTTCCGGACCTCGGGCGCGCGCGAACAGCAGCTTCCGGCCGGCGGTTCGGTCCCCGCCGCCTTGCGGGCGACGGCCCCGTAGTTGAGGCGCACCGCGGCGCGAACGGCATCGTCACGGGAGTCAGGCATCTTGAAGTTCCTTATACGAGCCACCGAGGGCTTGCCTGAAGAAGACCGCCAGGGCCTCTACCCGGTCGGGCTCGACCCAGCATTCGACGTTCTGCCCGGCCCGCTCCATATGGATGAGTCCGGCCCGGCGCAGTTCCTTGAGGTGGTGGGACACGGTCGACGGCGCGAGGTCGAGTCCGGCCGCGACGTCGCCGACGCAGGTTCGCATGTCCGGCGCGCAGACCTGACCGGCCCGGCAGCACGACGCCAGCCTGAGGAAAATCTGAAGCCGGTGCGGATTGGCCAGGGCATGGAACGCCGCCGCCAGGTCTTTGGCCTCGATTTTTTGATAATTCGACATATTTCGAATTATAGAATTTTCGAACGGCGAGTCAAGTCGACGGACAAGCCACGGGTCCGGTTTGCTCCCTGGCACCTTTGACGCCCTTATTGGGCCGCATTCTGGATGGCCCGGACTTACGCCGGGCCATGACGGAACAACATGACGGAGTAAGAAGGACCCTACATCCCCGGACCGTACTGCCAGGGCGAGAACTCGGCGTCGCCGATGCCGAGTTCCTCGCTCTTCGACTTCTTGCCCGAGGCGACGGCCAGGATCTCGCGGAAGATCTGCTCGCCGACCTCGGCCACGCTGGCCTCGCCGTCGGCGATGACGCCGCAGTTGATGTCCATGTCGCCGGCAAGCTTCTTGAACATCGTCGTGTTGGAGGCCAGCTTGATGACCGGCGACGGCTTGCAGCCCCATCCCGAACCGCGTCCGGTGGTGAAGCAGTTGATGGTGGCGCCGCCGGCGACCAGACCGGTGATCGAGTGCGGATCGTAGCCGGGCGTGTCCATGAACACGAAGCCGGTCTCGGTGATCGGTTCGGCGTATTCGACGACTTCCATCATGTTGGCGGTGCCGCCCTTGGACACCGCGCCGAGCGACTTCTCGAGGATGGTCGTCAGGCCGCCTTCCTTGTTGCCCGGCGACGGGTTGTTGTCCATCTCGCCGCCGCGCTTGGCGGTGTAGTCCTCCCACCAGTGGATGCGCTCGACCAGCTTCTCGCCGACCGCGCGCGAGATCGCACGCCGGGTCAGCAGGTGCTCGGCGCCGTAGACCTCGGGCGTCTCGCCGAGGATCGCGGTGCCGCCATGGCGGACCAGCAGGTCGGCGGCCGCGCCGAGGGCCGGGTTGGCGGTCACGCCCGAATAGCCGTCCGAGCCGCCGCATTCCAGACCGAGGATCAGTTTGCTCGCCGGAACCGTGCTGCGCGTCGCCTTGTTGGCTTCCGGCAGCATGGCGCGCACCAGTTCGATGCCGCGCTTGATGGTTTCCATGGAACCGCCGCAGTCCTGGATGTTGATGAAGCGGCTCATGGTCGTGTCGGCGATGCCGTAGCGCTCGACCAGGCTGTCGATCAGGTTGCTTTCGCAGCCGAGCCCGACGAGCAGGAAGCCGGCGACGTTGGGGTTGGTCGCATAGCCGTAGGTGCAGCGCTGCAGGACGTGGACGTCCTCGGTATCGACGCCGCGGCCGCAGCCGCCGCCATGGGTGACCGGGAACACGCCGTCGACGTTCGGGAAGTCGGCCAGGGCGTTGCCGCGGAATTCCTCGGCGATGCGGTTGGTCACCGTGGCCGAGCAGTTGACCGTGCTGATCACCGCGATGTAGTTGCGCGTCCCGACCCGGCCGTCGGCGCGCACATAGCCCTCGAAGGTCGCCCGTTCGGCTTCGGGGATCATCCCGATATCACGGCAGTCGGCGCCGTAGGCGTAATCGCGGTCGAAGTTGCCCATGCCCAGGTTGTGGGTGTGCACGTGATCGCCGGGCAGGATGTCCTTGGTCGCGAAACCGATGATCTGCCCGTACTTGCGTACCGCTTCGCCCTTGGCCATGGCCTCGACGGCCACCTTGTGGCCGGACGGCACGGCGGCGGTCAGGGTGACGCTCTCCTCGGGCAGCACGGTGCCCGCGGTGAGATCCTGACGGGCGACGACGACGTTGTCGGTATCGGCGAGGCGGATGATCGGCGATTTCTGGGCGTTCATTGCTTTTCCTACACGTCCGGTGTTCGGGGTTATCGATTTTCCGGGGAAGTCGGGGGCGAACATAAGGTGCCGAGCCCCCTTCGCCAATAGGTTTTGCGGCGAGACGCCTGGAAATCAGCGGGATGGGCGGGTTTTCGCGGCAGTCTCCTGCGGCAGCGGCAGCGCGGTCAGGTACTTGACCTGATTGAGGGCGAAACTGGAGCGGATGTTGGCGACTCCGGGAATCCGCGTCAGGTGATCCATCAGGAAGCGCCTGAAAGCGGTCACGTCGGAGGCGACGACCCGCAGCAGGTAGTCGGAATCCCCGGTCATCAGATAGCACTCCATGACCTCGGGCAGTTCGGCGATGGCCTGCTCGAAAACCTCCAGCCCCTGCTCCACCTGCTTCTCCAGGGTGACGCTGATGAACACGCTGACCGGCATGCCGACCACCGCCGGGTCGACCAGGGCGGCATAGCGCTGCACCACCCCCGACTCCTCGAGATCGCGTAGCCGCCGCGAGCAGGCCGAGGGCGACAGGCCGACGGTGCGGGCGAGGTCGGCGTTGGAGAGGCGGGCGTTCTCCTGCAAGCTATGGAGGATCCGGCGATCGATTGCGTCAAGCGGCAGATTTTGCACGATTCGGTCCTTGATATCCGTTAATACGGAGGATTGTTGCGTAAGACTGCCATTTCCGGACAACATTCGCAACCATCCCCCGCCCCCCGCATGCTATGCTTTCGCATCCTTCGCCAGACCGCCAGGAAGCGCGCAATGCCGGCACCGACCCGCCCCCGAACCAACGGAAACGGCTCCTCCGTGATCACCCCCGACACCATCGCCCTGCTCAAGGACCTGGAGCGCAAGGCGCTGTGGCTGTCCTGCTGGATGATCCATCATGCCAACCACCTGCGCCCGTCGCGCGACGGCCTCAAGGTCGGCGGCCATCAGGCCTCCTGCGCCAGTTCGGTGACGGCGCTCACCGCGCTCTATCTCAACGTCCTCGGCCGCGAGGACCGCGTCGCCGTCAAGCCGCACGCGGCGCCGGTGTTCCATGCCTTGCAGTACCTGCTCGGCCTCGAGCCGCTCGACCAGATGCGGAACTTCCGCGCCCTCGGCGGCGCCCAGTCCTACCCGTCGCGGACCAAGGACGCCGACGCCGTCGACTTCTCGACCGGTTCGGTCGGCCTCGGCGTCGCGACGACCCTGTTCGCCTCGCTGGTCCAGGACTACGTCCGCCTGCACGACATGGTCCCCGAGGACCGGCCCATGGGCCGCATGATCGCCGTCATGGGCGATGCAGAGCTGGACGAGGGCAACGTCTTCGAGGCCCTGCTCGAAGGCTGGAAGCACGATGTGCGCAACCTGTGGTGGGTTATCGACTACAACCGCCAGAGCCTGGACGGCGTGATCAACGACTTCCTGTTCAAGAAGATCCGCGACTTCTTCCGCACCGTCGGCTGGAAGGTGGTGATCCTGAAGTACGGCAAGAAGCTGGAAGCCGCCTTCGAGGGCCCGGCCGGCGAGGCGCTGCGCAAGTGGATCGACGACTGCCCCAACCCCCTCTATTCGGCGCTCTGCTTCAAGGGCGGCGGGTCCTGGCGCGAACATCTGAAGAAGGATCTCAACGGCACCAGCGGCCTCAAGGAGCTTCTCGACTCCCACGACGACGGATCCCTGCACGCCCTGATGACCAACCTTGCCGGCCACGATATGGAATCGGTTCTGGAAGCTTTCCACGGCGTGAAATCCGATGCGCCGCACTGCTTCGTCACCTACACCATCAAGGGCATGGGCCTGCCGCTGGCCGGCCACAAGGACAACCATGCCGGGCTGATGACACCCGACCAGATGGCCGGTTTCCAGGCTGCGCTGGGCATCCCCGAGGGCGCCGAGTGGGACCCCTTCGCCGGCCTCGCCAGCGAGCCGGAAAAGCTGCGCCACTTCCTCGAGGCCCTGCCGCTCGCCGCCCGCGAACAACGGGTGCAGCCGCCGCGCCCCGTGAAGATCGAGACCATTGCCCCGCCGCAGGCCGAGAAGATTTCGACCCAGGACGCCTTCGGCCGCATCCTCAACGAGCTCGGCAAGCAGGAGGGCGGTTTGGCGAGCCGCATCGTCACCACCTCGCCGGATGTCACCGTTTCGACCAACCTCGGCGGTTGGGTGAATCACAAGCGGCTGTTCCACCGCGAACGTAAGCCCGACGTCTTCCGCCTCGAGGGCGTGCCGTCGCCGCAGCGCTGGGGCCGCTGGCCGGAGGGCCAGCACATCGAACTGGGCATCGCCGAGAACAACCTGTTCCTGCTGCTGACCGCACTCGGTCTGTCGGACCGGCTGTTCGGGGTGCGTCTTCTGCCCATCGGCGCGCTCTACGATCCGTTCATCGCCCGCGGCCTCGATGCCCTCACCTACGGCTGCTATACCGATGCCCGGTTCATGGTCGTCGGCACCCCCTCGGGCATCACGCTGGCCCCCGAAGGCGGTGCGCACCAGTCGGTGACCACACCGCTGATCGGCCTCGGCCAGCCCGGCCTGGCGGCCTTCGAACCGGCCTTCGCCGACGAACTGGCGGCGATCATGGAGTGGGGGTTCGGCTACATGCAGGCCGCGGACGGCGGCTCGGTCTACCTGCGTCTGTCGACCCGGGCCCTGCCCCAGCCGCAACGCACCCTGACCCGGGAATTGCGCGACGACATCCTCGCCGGCGCCTACTGGATGAAACCGCCGGCGCCCGGCGCCGAACTGGCGATCGTCTATTCCGGAGTCGTCTCCCCCGAGGCCCAGGAGGCGATCGCCGAACTGGCCGAGGACATCCCCGGCGCCGGGCTGCTGGCCGTGACCTCGGCCGACCGGCTGCACGCCGACTGGCTGGCGGCGCGCCAGGGCGGCACCGGCGTGCCGTCGCGCATCGAGCGGCTGCTCGCCCCGCTGGACCCGGACGCCGCGCTGGTAACGGTGCTGGACGGCCATCCGGCGACCCTGGAATGGCTGGGCGCGACCGGCCGCCACCGGGTTCATCCGCTGGGCGTTACCCGGTTCGGGCAATCCGGAGACCTTCCCGACCTGTACCGTTATTACGGCATCGATACCGAGGCGATCCTCGACGCGGCCGCCACGGCCTGCCTATCGCAATTACGTCCGGTCGCATAAAGGGAACAGGATAACGCGTAATTATATAGCTTGACGCGGCCGCCACGCCTTTCCATTGATGAAACGGAAGAGGGAGACAGTTCCGTTCACCGAAGCCAGGGAGGGGAGACCATGGCCGCGAAACCCGTTGTTCTCGTCACGCGGAAACTGCCGGAAGCGGTGGAGGATCGCCTGCGCCGCGACTACGACGCCCGGCTGAACCCGGACGACACGCTGTATTCGCCGGACGACATCGTCGAAATGGCCAAGGGTGCCGACGCCATCCTGCCCTGCCATACCGAGAAATTCACCGCCGACCTGATCGAGCGCCTTCCCGAGAGCGTGAAGGTGATCGCCAATTTCTCGGTCGGCTACGACCACGTCGACGTTCAGGCCGCCAAGCGGCGCGGGCTGATCGTCACCAACACGCCCGAGGTGCTGTCCGACGCGACCGCCGAACTGACGATCATGCTGATGCTCGGCGCGGCGCGGCGGGCCAGCGAGGGCGAACGGCTGGTCCGCACCCGCGAATGGAAGGATTGGAGTCCGAGCTTCATGGTCGGCATCCAGATGACCGGCAAGCGGCTGGGCATCCTCGGCTTCGGCCGGGTCGGCCAGGTCGTCGCCAGACGGGCCCGCGGGTTCGACATGGAGATCCACTACACCGACGTGAAGCAGGTGCCGCCCGAGCAGGAACAGGGCGCGATCTTCCACGGCACGCCGGAGGACCTGCTGCCGAACTGCGACTTCCTGGCCATCCATTGCGTGGCGACGCCGGAAACCACCGGCCTGCTGAATGCCGAGCGCATCGCCCTGCTGCCGGACGGCGCCATCGTCACCAATGCCAGCCGCGGCGTGGTCATCAACGACGACGCCCTGATCGCGGCGCTGAAATCGGGCAAGGTCGCGGCCGCCGGCCTCGACGTCTACAACAACGAGCCGGATATCCATCCCGGCTACCGGGAACTCCCGAATGTTTTCCTGATGCCCCACATCGGCAGCGCCACTCGCGAAACCCGCGATGGAATGGGGTTCCGGGCCCTCGACAACCTCGACGCCATCTTCGCCGGCAAGGAACCCAGAGACCGCGTCGCCTGACTGCCATCAATCCGGCGACTCGGCGGATTACCTGGAATTCCAGGCAGCGGCGGCCCATGACCGGGCCGCCGTTTTCCCATGAAATGCGTATTAATACGATTTTTTTGAATTGAGATTTACGCGCATTGGTTTTTTACGTTCGTCACTCTGCATGTTGACGGTTGCGAAACCCCCTTAAATGCTAACAGATTGCAACTTAACGTGTTTCCTGAGACGTCTCATATGACGAAAATAGAAACAAAATTGCTTGAAGGTGTGCATAAAATACTAGAATGTACTAATATTGAATGATCGTCAGAGGCGTTTTCGCAACTGGCGGTTATCAATCCGGCGGTCCGAGAGGCCAGAAAAACAACTGGGAGACGTTCGTACCGAAACAATCACGAACACAAACACATAAACGCTTCTTGGGGCGCGTATGCCATTTGGCTTTACCGCAATTTCTCACAAAACGGGGAGGTGAGAAGATGGGAAATCCGAGCAATAAAGTATCGCGCCGTAAGTTCATCAAAGGTAGTGCCGCCGTTGCTGGCGGTGCGGCAGCAACAGTTGCCATGCCCAACGTATCGCGGGCCCAGACCGTCACCCTGAAGATGCAGGGGGCCTGGGGTGCGAACGACATCTTCAACGAAATGGCCGAAGAATACGTCCAGCGCGTCAACGACATGGGCGGCGGCCGTCTTAAGATCGACTTCCTGGTTGCCGGTTCGGTGGTCAAACCGTTCCAGGTCATGGATGCCTGTCACCGTGGCGTTCTCGACGCCGCCCATTCGGTGACGGTGTACTGGTACGGCAAGAGCAAGATCGCCTCGCTGTTCGGAACCGGCCCGGTGTTCGGGCAAACCGCTCACCACGGTGTCGCCTGGATTCTCAAGGGCGGCGGCAAGGAACTGTATGCGAAGACCGTGGACCGTCTCGGCCTCAATGTCGTCAGCTTCTTCGCCATGCCGATGCCGACCCAGCCGCTCGGCTGGTTCAAGAAGAAGATCGAGAAGGCCGAGGACATGGCCGGCCTCAAGTACCGCACCGTGGGCTTGGCCGCCGACCTGTTCCAGGAGATGGGCGTCAAGGTGACCCAGCTTCCCGGAGGCGAAATCGTGCCGGCCCTCGAGAAGGGCGTCATCGAGGCGTTCGAGTTCAACAACCCGACGTCGGACAGCCGTTTCGGCGCGCAGGACGTCTCGAAGATCTACATGATGGGCAGCTTCCACCAGGCGGCTGAATTCTTCGAGATCATCTTCAACAAGGATGTCTACAACGGCCTCGCCAAGGAGCAGCAGAAGCTTCTCGAATACGCGGCGGAGGCGGCCAATACCGCCAACTTCGCAACGGCGATGGACAACTACTCGAAGGATCTGCAGAAGCTCAAGGATGCGGGCGTCAACGTGTACCGCACGCCGACGGCTGTGATGCAGGATCAGCTCAAGGCCTGGGACACGGTCCTGACGAGGCTGGAGGGCGAGGACGAGTATTTCGCCGAGGTCGTCAAGTCGCTCAAGGAATGGTCGCATCGGGTCGCCTACTACGAGCTTCTCAACTCGTGCGACTACAAGCTTGCCTACGACCACTACTTCCCCGGCGAGCTCGGCTTCTAGGCCGCCGGAACGTAGGAAAATGCCCTTCGCGGGCAATGGGCCCTGGGGTGGCGTGTCCCACGCCGCCCCACCATTGCCGGAGGTCGCCTTGGGGTCATCAAGAGATTAGAAAATGAAACGATTCCTTGATTTTATCGAGGGGATCACCGTCTGGACCGGCAAGAGCTTCGGATGGTGCATCCTGATTCTCGCCCTCGCCACCACCTATGAGGTCTTCGTGCGCTACGCGCTACGTGATCCCACGGCCTGGGCCTTCGACATCAGTTACATCATGTACGGTTCCATGTTCATGATGGCTGGCGCCTATACGCTTTCGCGCGACGCCCATGTCCGGGGCGACGTCATCTACCGTCTATGGCCGCCGCGCATCCAGGCCAGCATCGAAATCACGCTGCTGTTCCTGTTCCTGTTCCCGGGAATGGCTGCCATGGTCTATGCGGGCGCCGACTACGCCATGGACTCCTGGCGCTGGAAGGAAGCCAGCATCAACAGCCCGATCGGCGTTCCCGTTTTCCCGCTCAAGACACTGTTGCCGATCGCCGCCGGCGCCGTCTTCCTGCAGGGCATCGCCGAGGTGGTGCGCTGCATCCAGTGCCTGCGCACCGGCCAATGGCCGCCACGTATTCACGACGTGGAGGAGATGGAGACGGCGATCCTCCATCAGGTCGAGCACGAGCGGAAGCGGAAGGCCGAACTCGCCGCCATCCGCGGCATCTCGGTCGAGGAACTTGAGGCTGAGCTGGCCGTCTCGGAAACCAAGGCCGCGACCGGCGGAGAAAGCCCCGAAAAGGGAGGGCACGCCGAATGACCGATCCGCAAGTTGCCATCCTGATGCTGGGGATCTTCGTCCTCGTCATCCTGCTCGGTTTTCCCATTTGCTTTACGCTGGTCGCCATGGGCTTCGGCTTCGGCTATTACGCCTATGCCCGCCCCAACCAGCTGGAAAACATATTCAACAACCGAATATTCGACCTGATGGTCAACCAGACCTATTCGGTCATGATCAACGATGTCCTGGTCGCGGTACCGTTGTTCCTGTTCATGGGATACGTGGTCGAACGTGCCAACATCGTCGACCGATTATTCTACAGCATCAACATCGCCGCCCGGCGCGTGCCCGCGTCGATGGCGGTGGCGGCGCTTTTGACCTGCGCCATCTTCGCCACCGCCTCGGGCATCATCGGCGCCGTGGTGACGCTGATGGGTCTGCTCGCCTTCCCGGCCCTGCTCAAGGCCGGTTACGATGAGCGGTTCTCGGCCGGTGTCATCTGTGCCGGCGGCACCCTGGGTATCCTCATCCCGCCGTCGATCATGCTCATCGTCTACGGCGCGACGGCGGCCGTTTCGGTGGTCCAGCTCTATGCCGGCGCCATGCTGCCGGGCACCATGCTGGCCGGTCTGTACATCATCTATGTGATGGGCCGCGCCATCCTCAATCCGAAGCTGGCCCCCAAGCCGCCCAAGGAAGAGACGGAAATGCCGTTCCCGCGGCTGATGTGGATGCTGCTGACGTCGTTCGTTCCGCTCGCCTGCCTGATCATGGCGGTGCTCGGCGCCATCCTGTTCGGCCTGGCGACGCCGACCGAAGCGGCCGCCATGGGAGCCTCCGGCAGCCTGATTCTGTCCATGCTCTACCGGGCCTTCAACTGGAACATGCTCAAGGAGTCGGTCTACCTGACCATGCGCACCTCGGCGATGGTGTGCTGGCTGTTCGTCGGATCCTGGACCTTCTCGTCGGTGTTCTCCTACCTCGGCGGCCACGACATCATCCAGGAGTTCGTGCTCGGTCTCAATCTGTCGCCGGTGCTGTTCCTGATCCTGGCCCAGATCATCATCTTCCTGCTCGGCTGGCCGCTGGAGTGGAGCGAGATCATCATCATCTTCGTTCCGATCTTCCTGCCGATGCTGCCGCATTTCGGGATCGACCCGCTGTTCTTCGGCATCCTCGTGGCGCTGAACCTGCAGACCTCGTTCCTGACCCCGCCGATGGCCATGGCGGCCTACTACCTGAAGGGCGTGGCGCCGCCGCACGTGCAGTTGATGAACATCTTCCGCGGCTGCATGCCGTTCCTCGGCATGGTGTTCATCGCCATGATCATCCTCTACAATTTCCCGGACATCGCGCTGGGAATCCCGCGTTACCTGTACGGAGGTGGTTGAGTAGGACCGCTGCGCCGCCCCGGACCCGCTCCGGGGTGGCAACCGGAGTCGAAAAAAGACATGAGGACCATGAAAGCGAACGAAATGACCGCGGCCCAGGCAGTGGGCGCAATCCGGGACGGCCAAATCTCGTCCGAGGAACTGGTCGCATCCTGCCTCGAGCGCATCGACGAAGTGGAGGAGACGGTTCAGGCCTGGACCTACCTGGACCGGGATTACGCAATGAAGCAGGCCAGGAAGGCCGACCTTGCCCGCAAATCGGGGATTCCTCTGGGGCCTTTGCACGGGGTGCCGGTGGGTATCAAGGACATCTTCGATACGGACGATATGCCGACCGAGGATGGCACGGTTCTCCACGCCGGGCGCCGGCCGGTCAGCGACGCGACCGCGGTCGCGCAGCTTCGCGAGGCCGGAGCCGTCATCATGGGAAAGACGGTAACCACCGAACTCGCCGTCTACGGTCCAGGAAAGACCCGCAACCCGCACAATCCGGAGCATACGCCGGGCGGCTCGTCCAGCGGATCGGCGGCCGCCGTCGCCGCCCAGATGGTACCGCTGGCGTTGGGGACGCAAACCAACGGCTCGGTGATTCGCCCCGCGGCCTACTGCGGTGTTGTCGGGTACAAGCCGACCCGCGGCCTCATCTCGCGGACACGCGTGCTGCGTCAGTCGCCGCCGCTGGATACCGTAGGCGTCTTCGCCAGGACCGTCGAGGACGCCGCCCTGGCCGCCGAGACCATCATGGGCTACGACGCCCGCGACACCGCCATGCATCCGGCGGCGCGCCCGGCCCTCGTCGAGACCGCGATGAGCGAACCGCCGGTCGAACCCGACATCGCGTTCGTCAAGACGCCGGTATGGGACCAGGCGGACGAAGACACGCGCAGCGCTTTCGAGGAATTGGCGGAACACCTGGGCGACCGCGTCAAGGAAGTCACGCTTTCCGATACCTTCGACGACGTCCACGAATGGCACCGCCGGATCATGGAAGCCGACCTCGCCAAGAATTTCCGGATCGACGAGGAGAAGGGCCGCGACAAGATCAGCAAGGTGCTGCGTGAGATGCTCGACCGCGGAAAAACCGTGACCGCGGTCGAATACAACACCGCCGTCGACCAGGTCGTGGCCTGCAACGACATTCTCGACGAGGTCTTCGAGCGTTACGACGTCATCGTCACCCCGGCGACCACAGGAACCGCACCCAAAGGGCTCGGCTCCACGGGAAGCCCGATATTCTGTACGATTTGGACCTATTGCGGCATGCCCGCCATCACGCTGCCCCTGCTTGAGGGCAGCAATGGATTGCCCATGGGCGTGCAACTGGTCGGTCCGCGCGGCGATGACGCCCGGCTTTTGCGGAGCGCCCGCTGGCTCGCCGAGAAACTCGCGGAGGAATAATGGATCACGATACGGAACTTCAATCGATCAGGGACGCCGTCGCCGGAGAGGGAAGCGACCGACCGTTCTCGCGCAAGATCGTGGTTATCGTCGCATCGGTTGCCGCCGCCTGTATCGCCGTGGCCTTTCTCGGCTTCCTGGCCATAAAGATCGCCGCACCGCCGTTGATCGTCATCGTCTTCGGCGTCCTCTCGCTCATGCTCTACGACCTGTTTGACACGCTGCGCGGCATGTTGAAGAACAACGGCAACGGCGGCAACGGAGGCAACGGCGGGGCCGCGGCCGGCGGTTAGGGTTCGACCACAACGGCAACGGGGCGCCGAAAGGCGCCCCGCATCCGATCGGGTTCCTCGATCCGGAAAAGGGTCAGGTCGCTATGCGCCCCACCCCGGAAAGGCAGCGTCGGATGGGGTGCCGCTCAGACCGGAGCCGGCGCCGCAACCAATCCGCCGAGTTCACTGGTCACCAGCCAGGCGGCACGGCGGACCCGCGCTCCGAGATCGGCGATCCGGTCATCGGTGAAACGCGCCGTCGGTCCGAGAACCGAAATCGCCGCCACCGCCTCGCCGCGTTCGTCGTAGATGGGAGCGGCAACGCAACGGACGCCGAAGGCGTGCTCTTCGTTGTCGAAGGCAAATCCGCGCTCCCGCACCTCGGCCAGCACGGTCCGCAGTTCAGCCGGCGACACGATGGTGTTCGAGGTGAGCCGGCGCAGACCGTGCTTGTGCAGGATGCGCGAGATCTCGCGCTCCGGCATGGTCGAAAGCAGCGCCTTGCCGACCGCCGAGCCGTGCAGCGGCACCCGCGATCCGGGACGCGACGAGGCCCGCATCATCTCGTGACTCTCGACATGGGCCAGGAAGACCGCCTCGCCGTTGGATTCGACGGCCAGGTTGACGGTCTCCCCCGATTCCTCCATCAGCTGCCGCATGAACGGCAGTGCCGAGCGGATGAGATCGCGCCGCGGCAGGAAGGCGCTGCCGACGGTGAAGGCCTGGACGCCGATGCACCAGCGGCGGCTGGCGTTGTCGAACTGCACGAAGCGGCGCCGTTCGAGGGTGGTCAACAAGCGGTGGGCGGTCGACGGGGGCAGCCCGGCCCGCTGGGCCAGGTCCGACAAGGGCAGACCGTCGTCGGTCTCGCCGATCTGTTCGAGCAACGCCAGCGCCTTGTCCAGCGACTTGACGTAGCCCGCCGAGGGCTGTCCGTTCGTTCTTGGAGTGGTTTTTCTCGCCATATCGGCTTCGCCTTTTCTTGTTCGTCTTGTCCGACCGACCGGCCTTCCGGGACACGACCGCAAAGCACCGAATACCGCTTCGGAGGATTTTGCGGATGCCCGGTCGAACCTTGGCGCCGGAACCCTGCTTTATGGCCGAATTTCAAAAATACGAAAACGGCGTTCGCATTCTGGTAACATATACCATCCTGTTTTTCAACAGTTTTTCATGTCTTTCACCACATTACGAAATCTCATCCATTTTTGTTTGCTGTTTAACTCACTGAATCTCATATTGCTTTCCGTCAAATCGCCAAGCTGATCGGGAGGATCCCATGGCTAAGATGACTGCAATGGAAGCCGTCGTTCACATTCTCAAGAGCGAGGGTGTGGAGAACGTGTTCGGCATTCCGGGTGCCGCGATCCTGCCGCTTTACGAAGCGCTGCGGGGATCGGGCATCAATCACACACTGGCGCGCCACGAAGAGGGTGCCAGCCACATGGCCGAGGGATACAACCGCGCCAGCGGCAAGATCGGCATCTGCATGGGCACATCGGGCCCCGCCGGCACCGACATGGTGACCGGCCTCTACTCGGCCCAGGCCGACAGCATTCCGATCCTGTGCATCACCGGCCAGGCGCCGCGTTCGGAGCTGCACCGCGAGTACTTCCAGGCCGTCGACATCGCCGCCATCACCAAGCCGGTCACCAAGTGGTCGGTCACGGTCATGGAGGCGGCGCAGATTCCGTGGGTCTTCCGGCAGGCGTTCCAGATCATGCAATCGGGACGGCCGGGACCGGTCCATATCGACCTGCCCATCGATATCCAGAAGGAGATCATCGAGTACGATCCCGAGACCGATGTGCCCCTCGAGATCTTCAAGCCCAAGCCCGACCGCAAGGCCATCCGCCGCGCCCTCGAGATGATGTGCCAGGCCAAGCGTCCGGTGATCATCGCCGGCGGCGGCGTCGTCTCGTCCGGAGCCTCCGAGGAACTGGTCAAGTTCGCCGAACTTCTCAACATCCCGGTGACGCCGACCCTGATGGGCTGGACCGCGATCCCCGACGACCATCCGCTCAACACCGGCATGATCGGCACCCAGACCCAGCGCCGCTGCGGCAACGCCTCGTTCCTGGAGAGCGATTTCGTGCTCGGCATCGGCAACCGCTGGGCCAGCCGCCACACCGGCGCGCTGGACACCTATCGCCGCGGCCGCAAGTTCGTCCATGTCGACGTCGAGCCGACTCAGATCGGCCGCGTCTTCTGCCCCGATCTGGGCATCTGCGGCGACGCCAAGATCGCGCTGCAGATGTTCATCGAGGAAGCCCGTGAAATGGATGCCGCCGGCAAGATCCGCCGCCCCAACGAATGGGTCGCCCGGGTCCAGGAGCGCCGCCGCACCATGCGCCGCCGCACCGACTTCGACAACACGCCGATCAAGCCGCAGCGCGTGTTCCACGAGATCAACGAGATCTTCCCGCGCGACACCCGTTTCGTGACCGCCATCGGCCTCTACCAGATCGCCTCGGCCCAGTTCCAGAAGGTCTACGAGCCGCGCAAGTACCTGATCTGCGGCCAGGCCGGCCCCCTCGGCTGGGAAGTTCCGGCGGCGATCGGCGCCAAGACCGCCGAACCCGACGTCGAGACCGTGGCCGTCGTCGGCGACTACTCGTTCCAGTTCCTGATCGAGGAGCTTGCCGTCGCCGCCCAGTTCAAGGTGCCGCTGGTCATCATCCTGTTCAACAACGCCTACCTTGGTCTAATCCGCATGGCGTCGAAGGCCTATGACGAGATGGATTTCCAGATCCAGCTCAGCTTCGACAACATCAACAGCCCCGACAACGAGGGTTACGGCGTCGACTTCGTCAAGGTCGCCGAGGGCTTCGGCTGCCGCGCCCGTCGGGTCAAGGAGCCGGGCAAGATCCGCGAGGCCATCGAATGGGCCCGCGAGGAGTCGAAAGCGATGTCGGTGCCCTGCATCGTCGAGTGCATCACCGAGCGCAAGACCGACATCGCCATGGGCCCCGCCCTCGACCAGATCAAGGAATTCGAGGAGGTCATCGACCTGCCGACGGAAATGGATCTGTCTCTTCCGGGAGTGGAAGACTGAGGCCAAGTCCCGGATCCGGTTTCGGCCGGCTCCGGAACGCGGCCTTCGCGTCGCCGACCTGACGGCGCGTTCCTGCACAACTCACGGCGCGGACTTCGGTCCGCGCCTTTTTTTTACGCGAACACTACGAACGGCGGTCCGCCGGATGGAATTCCCGCGCCGACACCCAATCTATACTTTGGCGACCGTAGTCCTGAGGATAGACTGAAGAAAAAGGAAGCAGGACCACCGCCACCCCAATTCCGCCGCTCCCAAGCGGCAGGAACGGAGGAATAGGTGATGACGTGGCTTTACCCCATCCGTCGCGCCATGATGAACGCCGTCATCTATCTGGTGTTCGGCGTCGTCTGGATTCTGACTTCAGATTCCGTCGTCGAGCTTTTGGTTTCCTCGGGCCCGATGATGACCCGGGTGCAGTCCTTCAAGGGGATCGCTTTCGTCATCGCCTCGGCGGTGGTGATCTTTCTGCTGGTCCGGCGGGAGTTGCAGCGGGTCCACCGCGCCGAGGAAGAACTGCGGCGCGAGAACGCCACCCGCAGGCAGGCCGAGGAGGACCTCCGCGCCCTGAGCCGCGACCTCGAACAGCGGGTCGCCCAGCGCACCGCCCAGTTGGAGGCGGTGAACGAGGAACTGGAAGCCTTCAGCTACTCCGTTTCCCATGACCTTCGCGCGCCGCTCAAGACCACCGACGCCTATATCGAGATGCTCCTCGACGACATGGGGAACACCCTCGATCCCGAGGTCGTTCGGCGGCTCGGCGTCCTGCGGGAGCGCACCGGCGACATGGCCCGCCGGATCGACGATCTGCTCGTCCTCTCCCGCCTCGGCCGCAAGGAAATGACCAAGACCGACATCGACATGAACCTCCTGGTCACCGACATCGTGGATCTCCTCGAGGAGGCTCATCCGGACCGCCGCATCTCGTTCACGGCCGGCCCCCTGCCCCGGGCCCTCGGCGACCCCGGCCTGGTTCGCGTGGTCCTGGAGAACCTGCTGACCAACGCCGTCAAGTACACCGCACCGCGCGGAATCGCCCGCATCGACGTGCGCGGCCGGACGGAAAACGGCCAGGCCGTCTATTCGGTCGACGACAACGGCGTCGGCTTCGACGCCCGGCATGCGGACAAGGTATTCAACGCCTTCGAGCGGCTCCACAGCGACGCCGATTTCGAGGGATCCGGGATCGGTCTCGCCCTGGTGCAACGCATCGTCACCCGCCACGGCGGCCAAACCTGGGCCGAGGCCGAAGCGGGCAAGGGCGCGACCTTCCATTTCTCGTTGCCCCTCGCCGACAGGAATTCCGTGTAGCCGCCGTCCCGACGCGACTACCGCCCCTGGGCAAATCACGGCGCCGAACCAATATCTTGCTGAGGTCGTGAAGCCGTAGTTCCGACCGCTGACCGTCACGGGAGTACGCCGTTGCATCTGCATGCCGACCTGATTTCCCTGGCCGCGGTCATTCTGGTCGCCCTGCTCTGCGGGCTCCTGTTCACGCGCCTGCGCCAGCCGGCCCTGGTCGGCTACCTGCTTTCCGGCATCGTGCTCGGACCTTCCGGCTTTGGCCTTGTCGATGCCCGCGAACACATCTCCTTCCTCGCCGATCTCGGCGTCCTGCTACTGCTGTTCCTCGTCGGCATGGAACTGAGCCTGCGCAGCTTCCGCGCCATCCTCGGCGTCGCCCTCGCCGCCGCCGGTCTGCAGATCCTCTGCGCCACCGCGATCATGGGCCTGGTCTCCTTCTTTCTCGGCCTGCCGGTGGGCGTCGCCGTGCTGCTCGGGTTCGTCGTCGCGCTCAGCAGCACCGCGGTTGCGGTCAAGATGCTCGAGAACCTGAACATCCTGCGTACCCAGGTCGGCCAGCTCACCGTCGCCGTGCTGATCGCGCAGGACCTGGCCATCGTTCCGATGATGCTGATCCTCGGCCTGTTCACCGGCGACGGCGCCGTGCTGCCGGGGATCGTCAAGATCGGCCTGTCGATCCTGCTGCTCGGCGGTCTGGTCTGGTTCCTCAGCCGGCGCGCCTCGGTCGTCCTGCCCTTCACGCGGGCGCTCGTCCATTCGGCGGAACTGCGCCCCCTCTACGGCCTCACCTTCTGCTTCGGTGCCGCCACCCTGACCGGCCTTCTGGGACTGTCCGCCCCCTACGGCGCCTTCCTGGCCGGGCTGGTCGTCGGCAACAGCACCGCCCGCCGGACGTTGAGGCGCAGCGTCGGTTCGGTGCAGGAAGTCCTGGTCATGGTGTTCTTCCTGTCCATCGGGCTGCTCATCGACCTCCGCTTCGTCTGGGACAACATCGGCACGGTTCTGCTGATCCTGTTCATCGTCACCGTCGTCAAGAGCGCGCTGAACATCGGCATCCTGATGCTGCTGCGCGAGCCCTGGCCGCACGCCTTCATCTCGGGGATCATGCTGGCCCAGATCGGCGAGTTCTCGTTCCTTCTCGCCGTCGTCGGATCGAATTCCGGTCTCCTCGACGCCGACGGCTACCAGCTCGTCGTCACCGTCACCGCCGTCACCCTGATCGTCACGCCGCTGTGGCTGGCGACGGCGCGGCGCCTGCTGCGCATCGCGCTGACCCGGGCCGCGACCTGGCGGGAGGTCGCCGGCCGCATCTGGGCCGGCGGCATCAAGGCCATGTGGCTGGCGACCAAGGGCCGGGACATCCCCTCCGGTCTGCTGCTGCGCATCCTCGGCCGGCCGCATCACAAGTCGGTGCGCGACGTCCTGGAAAGCGCCGAAAGCGAACATCCGCCGCCCACCGAACCTCCGGCCGAAGCCGGCAAGGACAAGCCCGCGGAAGCCGCGCCGAACGCGTAGCTGTCAGGCCAGCAGGTCGAGCGCGGCGCGCGTCAGCACCTTGATCCCGACCGGTATCGCCTCCTCGTTGCAGTCGTAGTTACTGCGATGGGCCGCCGTCTCCAGGCCCTCGATCTTCGAGCCGATGCGCAGATGCATGCTCGGCACCCGCTCGGTGATGCAGGCGAAGTCCTCGCTGGCCATGGTCTGTTCGGCCAGTTCGATCACCGCGTCGTCGCCGAGAATGGACCGCGCCGAGGCGACAACGGCGTCACGCATCCCGGCATCGTTGCGCATGACCGGCACGCCGGTCTGATAGTCGAGATCGAAGTCGACGCGCATCCCCGTGCGGATGCCTTCGAGGATGCGGCGGATCGCCGCCTCGACCTTCTCCCGCGCCTCGGGGGTCAGGGTGCGGACGGTCCCTTCGAGGGTCGCGGTGTCGGGCAGGATGTTGCGGGCCGTGCCGGCCACCACGCGGCCGACGCTGACCACCGCCGGATGAAGCGGCGAGATCTCGCGGCTGACCACCGTCTGGAGCTGGGTGATGAAGTAGGCCGCCGCGGCAATCACGTCATGGGCGAGATGCGGCGAGGCCCCGTGGCTGGAAACGCCCTTCAAGGTCACGTCGAAGGCATCGGAGGACGCGTAGGTGATACGGGGATGGAACCCGACCTTGCCGGTTTCGAGAAGCGGCTGGTTGTGGAAACCCACCGCCATGTCGACCTTCGGATCCTCGAGAACCCCCTCAGCGATCATCGCCTCCGCGCCGGTCAACAGCTCTTCGGCCGGCTGGAAGATCAATTTGATCCGCCCCCGCAACCGGTCGCGCAGGCCGTTCAGCACCATCGCCGCGCCGAGCAGAATCGCCGTGTGGGCGTCGTGACCGCAGGCATGCATGCGCCCGGGTATCTCCGAGGCGAAGGGCACGCCGCTCTTTTCGTCCATCGGCAATGCGTCCATGTCGGCACGCAGGGCCAGTGTCGGTCCCTCGCCCGCCCCCTCGATCAGGCCGACGACTCCGGTCCTGGCAATGCCGGTCTGGTGGCGGATTCCCAGATCGGTCAACGTCCGCGCCACCAGCGCCGCCGTCTCGACTTCTTCGAAGCCCAGCTCGGGCCGCAGGTGGATCGTCCGCCGCAGCCCGATCGCCCGGTTCCTGATGCTGTCGACCCTTTCCTGAATGACGTCGTTGTCCAACACCGGCTTCCTCCCTCGCTTCCCTGGGCCGCCACTATGCCGCTTACTGCCTCGGCCCTACCCGGGATCTTTGATTTTCTAAAATAACATCAGTTTTCGATAATATGGATTTTGACGCATTTTTAGTCAGATGGAGAATAAAACTAAAAATTGTGCGGACGCCTGTAGCAGGAAAGATGGTTTCCTGATAATAACGGAATGCGTCAAGAGCATTTCTGGGGAGGATATGCAATGTCGTGGAACAGGCATTTTGCAGCGAAGCTTGCCGCGCTGGCGGCATCAATTGTTTTTGGTCTGGTTGTGTCGGCAAACGCCGAGACCTGGCGCATCGCCAGCAAGATGCCGCCCACCAGCCCGGAAGGTAAGGGTTTTGCCAAGTTCGGCGAGCTGGTCGAAAAGTACACCAACGGCGAGATCGACGTGAAGGTGTTCCCGTCGGAGCAGCTCGGCAAGTCCGAGGCCGCCCTCGAGCAGCTTCAGGCCGGCACCATCACCGTCTATGTCGAGGGCCCGTCCTACCTGGCGAAGTGGGTCCCCGAGATGAGGTACACGAGCGCTTCGTTCCTGTTCAAGGACCGGCCCTCGTGGGTGAAGTTCATGCACACCCCGACCGTCCAGGGCTGGTTGAAGAAGGTCGAGGACGAAGCCGGCATCGCCATCGTCGGTGACATCACCGGATTCGTCCGTGGCCCGTACCGCGTGCTGGTCAGCAAGAAGCAGGTGAAGGACCTGGCCGATCTGCAGGGCCTGAAGCTGCGCATGGCGCCGATGCAGTTGGCCGTCGAACTGTGGACGCATCTCGGCTGCGAAGTCCGCGTCCTGGGCTGGACCGAAGTCTACGAGTCGATCAGCCGCGGCATCGTCGACACGGTGACGAGCCCGATCGCTCTGGTCGAGAGCATGAAGTTCTACGAGGTCGCGCCGCATATCATCCGGACCGACGAGTATCCGCAGACCATCGCCTTCATGGCCAATGCCAAGGCCTACCGGAGCCTCAGCCCCGAGCTGAAGGCCGCCGTCGACAAGGCCTTCTTCGATGCCGCCGACTACAGCAACAACCTGATGCAGGATGCCGCGGCGGCCTCTCTCAAGGCGATGCAGGCAAAGGGCGTGACCTACGACGAAATCGATACCAGCGATATCGTCGCCAAGGCCGCCGAGTTCTATCGCATGAAGGAACAGAAAGGGGAGATGCCGGCCGGTTTCATGGACCTGGTGGCATCGTCCAAGTAGCCTCGTCGTCGACCAAGACAAGCGGACGACGACGTTGATCAACGCCATCGATCGGCTATTGGGTGTTTGCGAGCGCCTGTTCCTGGTGCTCGCGAACACCTGCCTGATCGTCATGTTGACCATCAACGTGGCCAACATCGCGCAGCGCGCCGTGATCGACGTGTCGATCCGGTGGGTGTTTCCCTGGTCGGCTGTCCTGTTCGTGTGGATGACCTTCACCGGCTTTTTCGTCATCTATCGGCGCAAGAAGGACATCACCGTCGACTTCGTCATCGACCGCCTGGGGGCGGGGGCGCAGAAGGTGGCGCGGCTCATGGTCGATGTGATCGTCATCCTGTTGATGGCGATCATGCTGTGGCATGCGCCGAAGATTCTTTCCATGCAGGTCGGCGAAATCGAGATGGTCGGGCTCGAGCGTTACAGCATGTCGGTCCCGCTGTTCGTCTCTTGCTTCCTCATCCTTCTCAATTTCGTCGTCGACATTGCGAAGACGTTCCGCGAGGGCGGCACGGCACCGGCCGCGTCCGACCAATCGGCCGAAAAGTAGGGGGGCGGGATGGCCTGGGTTCTGTTTATCGGGTTCATCGCCTTCGTCCTGCTCAGGGTCCCGATCACCATGGCGATCGGCATTTCGGTGCTGGGTGCGATCTTTTACGTCGGCCTCGGTGATCAGCTCTACATCCTGCCGCTGCACGTCCTCGAGGGTGTCGACAACCCCACGCTGCTGGCCGTGCCTTTCTTCATCATGGCCGGCAACCTGATGAACGCCGTCGGCATGACCGACAAGATCTTCGATTTCGCGACCAGCCTGGTCGGCCACTTCCGGGCCGGCCTGGCCCAGGTCAACGTGCTCTCCTCGATGATCTTCGCGGGTGTTTCCGGCGCCGCGGTGGCCGACTGTGCCGGCCTCGGCATGGTCGAGATCAAGGCCATGCGCGAGCGCGGCTATCCCGCCGACTTCTCGGCCGCCATCACCGTCGCCTCGGCGGTCATCGGGCCGATCATTCCGCCGTCGATCAGCCTGGTGGTCTACGCCTTCCTTTCGGACACCTCGGTGGCGCGCCTGTTCCTTGCCGGGGTCATCCCGGGAATCCTCATCGGCGCCTCGCTGATGCTGTTCAACCGCGCCATCGCCGAGCGGCGCGGCTTCCCGCGCGAACCGCGGGCCTCGTTCAAGCACATCATGCGAACCGCCGTCGACGGTATCGCGGCGCTGATCGCCCCCGGCATCATCCTGGGCGCCATCGTCACCGGCTTCACCACGGCGACCGAGGCCGGCGTGCTCGCCTGCGCCTATTCGCTGATCCTCGGCGTGATCTACCGGACCATCACCCTGAAGCGCCTGTGGGAGGCGATCACCGACACCATGCTGATCACTTCGGTGATCATGATCATCGTCGGCTACTCGCAGGTCATGGGCTGGCTGCTGGCCTACGAGCAGGCCCCGCAGGCCATGGCCGAAGCCGTGCTTCTGGTCACCGAGAACCGCTACGTGTTCCTGGCCCTGCTGCTGGTCTTCCTGCTGGCCATCGGCTGCGTCGTCGAGGGCGTACCGGCCAAGCTGATCCTGGTTCCCATGCTGCTGCCGATCATCGACCAGTTCGGCATCGATCGCGTCCATTTCGGTCTGATCATCACCAACGCGCTGCTGATCGGCATCGCCACGCCGCCCATGGGGATCGGCGTCTACATCATGGTGGAGGTATCCAAGGTGCCCTTCGAGAAGGTCACCCTGGCGGTGATGCCGCTGCTGATCCCCCTGATCGCGGTGCTGATCCTGATCACCTACGTCCCGGCGCTCACGCTCTGGCTGCCCAACCTGATCATGGGCCCGGGCTGAGCCGCACCGCCGTCAAGACAAACTCGTCATACCCCGGCGCCAGTCCGGGGTATCCAGAAAAGCCCTCGCCAACCGTCGGCCCACGCCAGTTCTGGCTCGTGTGCACGCCCTCATTCCAAGGCGGCATCCCCGTCCCGGTGCCATCTGCCGACTGAATGCCCCGGACGTTGCCGGGGCATGACGCAAAAGAGAAAAACCTGACGGCGGATTCCGACCTAGAACTTCTGCTTGGCCATCGCCTCTTCGATCAGCTTGGTAGCGCCGCTGACGTCGCCCATCTTCTCGCCGGCCAGGATACGCGCGACGGTCTTCGGCTCCAGGGCCTGCAACTCTAGAGCCCGGTTGCACACCCGCTCGATGTCCGACGGATCGAGAACCACGACGCCGCTCTCGTCGGCCAGCACCGCATCGCCCGGCTTGACAGTCACGCCGCCACACGACACCGGCACGTTCAACTGGCCGTCGATGGCCAGCTTCTTGGTGGTGATCGGCGACGGGCCGAGGCACCACAGCGGCATGTCGCATTCCCGCACCTCGGCGAAATCGGTGGCATAACCGTCGATCGCCGCGCCGACAACGCCCCGGTGCTTCGCCGCCAGGGTGACGACCCCGCCCCAGCAGGCGTGCTTGCGGTCGCCGCAGCGGTCGATGACCACGAAATCGCCGGGCCGGACCAATCCCATGAGGTGGTGCAGCAGGGCCGAGTCCATCCCCGCGATGCGCAGCGTCACGGCGGTTCCGGCGACCCGGCGATCGGGCAGGACCGCCCGCAGCTGCGGATCCATGAAGCCGTCATGGCGGAAATGGCCGATGGTCGCGGTTTCGACCTTCAAGAGGAGATCGATCAACAGGGGATCGAGCTGCTGAGGCATGGGATTGAGCGTGAACATGGCGCGGGGCCTTTCCGTTCTTTGTTCTTGAGAAACGCGGGCAGGCCGACAAAGGAGTCCCGGCCCCCTCGAAGAAGAGTCTTTCCCGCCAAGGTTTATCCTGTCAACGGTCAACGCCCGCTTTCGCTATTGCGGACCGCACGGAACCGCCCCACATCGTGGGTCATCCCGGGCCGGACGGCTCGCAACAGCGAAAGCGGTTTTTGACCACCAGGGGGGAAACGCCATGTTCGCGTGGGTCATGGATGTCGACATCTGGGCCAGCCTGCTGACCCTGACGGCCCTGGAGATCGTGCTGGGGATCGACAACGTCATCTTCATATCGGTCATCGCCAGCCGTCTGCCGCTGGAGAAACAGGCCAATGTGCGCCGCCTTGGCCTCGCCTTCGCCCTCGTCGGCCGCATCGCGCTGCTGAGCAGCCTGGTCTGGATCATCGGTCTGACCAAGCCGGTGTTCGAGATCGGCGGCTTCGCCGTCTCCTGGCGCGACATCATCCTGATCGGCGGCGGCCTGTTCCTGCTGGCCAAGGGGACCATGGAGATCCACCACACCGTCGAAGGCGAGGAGGAAGGCCCGGCCGCCGCGCCCAAGGGCTATGCCTCCGCCATCGGCCAGATCATCCTGCTCGACCTTGTCTTCTCGTTGGACTCGGTGATCACCGCCGTCGGCATGACCCAGAACCTGCCGGTCATGATCGCCGCCGTGGTCATCGCCGTCATCGTCATGCTGGTGGCTTCGGGGCCGGTCAGCGCCTTCATCCAGCACCACCCGACCTCGAAGATGCTGGCGCTGAGCTTCCTGCTGCTGGTCGGCGTCGCCCTGGTCGCCGACGGTCTGCACTACCACCTGCCGCGCGGCTACCTGTACTTCGCCATCGCCTTCTCGGCCGGCGTCGAGGCCCTCAACCTGTGGGCCGGACAGCGCCGGCGCCGCGCCCGCGCGCAGTCGTAGGCGAAGCTACTTCTCCTCGACGCAGATCTCGCCGGAAGCGATGCCCTTGCCGGTTCGTACGACCAGATAGGCGACCAGGACGCTGAGCACGGCCAGGAACAGAAGGCCGAGCCCGGCGAAGAAGCCCTGGCCGGTCTTCTCGTACATCAGCAGGGTGGCGACGGTTACCGCCGCCACCGGGAACGAGCACGCCCACCAGGAAAGATAGAAGTCCAGTTTCGCGAACAGCCGCACCTGCGCGAACACCAGCAGGGTGAAGAACAGGGCCAGGTAGTAGAGGAACAGCGCGAAGTTGTCGACCGCTCCGATCAGGCGCAGATAGGCGATGAAGGCCACCGCCGGCGGCGCGATGAGGATGAACAGGGTCGGCACCAGCCGCTCCGGCAGCATGCCGTGGAAAACCATGCGGTTGAAGATGACGACGAACAGCGCCAGCCAGAAGAACACCCCGATGCTGAAGAAGAACCACGACACCTCGGCCGGCGCGTAGGTGACGCCGGCGATGGGCACCAGCACGTTGCCGACCACCGGGATGAACCAGGCCGGGCTGCTGTGCTGGACCTGGAAGTGGTCCTGGCGGATCCAGGCGGTGAGGATGTAGAGCGTCAGTCCGAGCTGGATCGGCACGCCGATGGTCCACAGGCCGCGCGCGAAGGCGGGCGCCGTTTCCATGAACACCACGGCGAGCAGGATCAGGCTGATCGAGAGCGCCGGAAAGAAGGCGATCCGCACCGGATGGTCGAACTCGGCCCTGACGGCGGCCGGATGGCGCAGGGCCTTGAGCAGATAGACGGCGGCGATCGCCACGAAAGCGGCAAGCGCCACGTAGCCCAACACCAATCCCACCGGAACGCCGAATTCGAACACCTTTTCCGCCTTGTGCCAGGCGACGGCGGTGCCGCCGAGGCCCATGACGGTGGCGAACCAGGCAATGGCGAAATGTTGCAGGCGGCCGACGGGAACCGGCGCGGGTGTAGGGGCGTTCATGGCGGGACCTCGATCTGCAATCAGGATGACGTTACATCATAACAAAATACTGATTGCGGCCATGTAAGCCGTCACGCCTCGAAACGCAAGCCTGTTTATTAGAATATTTTAATATACGGTTTGGGAAAGATCAGTCGCAGGGAGTCCCCCACCTCTCCCTGCCCTCTCCGCCCCCAAGGGGCAGAGAGGGAATGAGGAGCGGCCAACTAATCACCCCTCTCCGCCGGTGGGGCGGAGAGGGTGGCGCGTTGGTCCGAACCGGCTACATCAT
>NPIG01000615.1_pt1 | contig 25344 bp, 31 predicted proteins | sample 8637441 | NCBI WGS metagenome assembly NPIG01 (sample SAMN07420675, study PRJNA396082) | bioreactor metagenome | isolation source: sample BR6 brine-fed electro-methanogenic bioreactor BR | place: Japan: Kochi | collected 2016-06-14 | reverse complement strand
TAAAAAGTAAAAGGCGGAAACCCTTGTGGTTTTCAAGAGAATATAGCAGCATCAATTCATTTTTGATTCAAATACAACTTTTTTTCGTTAGAATTCACTTATGAATATATTAATCAATGAAATAATCAGTTTTTCAGTTATCGCTTTTGTTGTTGTGTTATTGGCTTTTTTTAGTTATAAAATGGGAAAAAAAGCGAATGAAAAGTAAAAGCGGTTAAACGCTTTTACTCATACACCTTTTTAATATTCTTAATTTGACTGCTCATATTGAGCAATAACATATCAGCTAACACCAATGCCATCATAGATTCAGCAACGACACTTCCTCGAATGGCGACACAAGGGTCATGACGACCTTTAAGTTGACACTCTACTTCATTATTATTTGTATCAATGGTGTGTTGTTTGATAAAAATTGAAGGAGTGGGTTTAAAATAGATTTTAACATTGATGTCATCACCGTTTGAAATCCCTCCTAAAATACCACCACTGTGATTACTTAGAAATCCTTTGGCACTGATTTGGTCGTTGTTTTGACTTCCTTTGAGTGTTGATGCAGCAAATCCATCACCAATTTCAACTGCTTTGACGGCATTGATTCCCATCATGGCATTGGCAATTTGGGCATCGAGTTTATGATACAATGGTTCTCCCAAACCAATGGGAACATTTTTGACTTGAACCAACGCCACTCCACCCACACTGTCATGTGATTTTTTGGCATTTAAAATCGCCTCTTTTTGCTCTTCCTCTACACTTTTATCTAAAGCATATATTTCAGAACTTTTTACGTGATTAAAATCATACTGTTGTGCGTGGATACCATCAATAGCACAAATTCCACTTTGGATTTCTATACCAATTTCTTGCAACAAAAGTTTTGCCACAGCTCCAGCTGCAACTCTTGCAGCGGTTTCTCGTGCACTGCTTCTTCCTCCGCCTCGATAATCTCTTATGCCATACTTGTTAAAGTAAGTAAAATCAGCATGTCCAGGACGAAACAAATCTTTGATATTGGAATAATCACCGCTTTTTTGATTTTCGTTAAAAATAATCATAGCCAAAGAAGTTCCTGTGGTAACGCCCTCAAAAACACCACTTAAAATTTCGACTTTATCGCCTTCATTTCGTGCGGTGGCAAACTCATTTTGTCCTGGTTTTCGTCGGTTCATTTCGTTTTGAATAAAAGTTTCATCGATAGTTAAACCAGCAGGAACGCCATCAACGATACACCCCAATGCTTTTCCATGGCTCTCTCCAAAAGTGGTAAATCTAAATTGGTGACCAAAGGTATTCATAGTTGTGTTTCCTTTAACTTTTCAAGTGCAATTTTAGCCACGGCTTGTTGAGCGAGTTTTTTACTTTTTCCTTTGGCACTGCCATAATTTTTCTCATCAATCCAAATGGAAACTTCAAACTCTTTTTGGTGATCTGGACCAAATGACTTTTCCAATTTGTACTCAGGGATAGTACCAAACATCGATTGAGTTATCTCTTGTAAGGCAGTTTTATAATCACTAAATAGGACATCTAAATTGATTTTGTCATACGAGTTCTCAAGCAATTGCAACATAATGGGTTTGAGGTTATTTAAACCTGATTCTAAATAAATGGCTCCCATAATGGCTTCAAACGCATCGGAAAGTATGGAGGCTTTTTTTCTTCCATTATTTCTCTCTTCGGCTATTGAAATGTAGATATAATCGCCCAAATTAATATCTTTGGCTAATTTTGTAAAACCCGTTTCATTTACCAGTGAAGCTCGTATTTTAGAGAGTTCACCCTCATTGGACTTGGGGAATTTATGGTATAAATATTCTCCAACAATTAAATTTAACACCGCATCGCCTAAGAACTCCAAACGTTCATTGTTGTACGGTTTTTTAAAACTTTTATGGGTAAGTGCTTCGACTATCAGATTTTTGTCTTTAAACTGATAACCCAAACACTGTTCTAATTTTGAATAATCACTCATGTTTTTCCTTATTTTAATTTTTCTGCTTCTGCTCGTGCGAGTAAATCACATCGTTCATTCTCTTCATGTCCGTCATGTCCTTTTACCCAACTTGCAGTAATGGTATGTTGTTTTGAAACGTCCAAATACTCTTGCCACAACTCATAATTTTTTACAGGTTTCTTAGCGGCTGTTTTAAACCCGTTTTTTTGCCAGTTTTCTAACCACTCATTGATGGCTTGTACCACATATTTTGAGTCACTTATAATATGAACCTTACAGGGTTCTTTTAACTGTTTTAATCCTTCAATTACTCCTTTTAGTTCCATTTGATTATTGGTGGTAAGCAGTTCACCACCACTTAACTCTTTGGTATGTTCATTGTATTTAAGTATGGTTCCCCAACCCCCAGGACCTGGGTTGCCTAAACTTGAACCATCACTGTAAAGATTGATTTGTTTCAATTTTTTTCCTTGTAAGTTCGGGTTCTATTTTAAATGTCAGAATTTTATGGCAATGAGGACATCGTGATTCATAAATAGGGTGAACAGTTTTACATTTTTTACAGATAAATCTGAAATTTAAATCGGTTTTAAAATGGCTGTTGGCGTGTTGGGAAATAATCATCATATCCAGTTCAAAAATTGAACTGTTTGAGGCTTCATTAATATACCCTTTTGCCGTGTATAACTCTTTGAGTAAACTGTTTTTTGAAACGGTATCAAAATCAATGTCGTCAAAATTTAAGTACCACAAAAAATCTAAGGATTTTTTCAAATCAAACAAGGCAATATTTCCCCAAAAAAGTGTTTTATGAAATTGCAGTAAGTATTTGACCACAATACGTTCAATGTCAGGATTGGTTTTAAAATGCTCTAACAATAAGTGAGATTTTTTTTCAAATGAGATTAAGGGGTCATTTAAAAGTTTAAGGGTTTGAATGTAAAGCTCTTCTTGATTAATATCTATTTCTAACTCATTGAGCGATTCAATCACTTCTTGGGCTTTATCAAACTCTTTGAGTTTTTCATAAATTAAAAGTAAGTACTCTAAGGCATTGTTGTTTCGGGGTGAAAATTTTAATATTTTTAAAAAAATCTCTTTACTGCGTTGTAAAAACCCCCCTTTGAAATAGGTTTTTCCAAGTAACTAAAGCAACTCTTCTTTTTTGACGCGTTCAGTGACGTGTTCTAAAAGGGCTAAATATACACCAATGGCTTTATTGTATTCTCCTTTATGTAAAAACGTAGAAGCCAAAAGAATAATTGAATCAAACGGCAAATTGTATGTGGCGTATAAATGGACATAATCCTCTTCTTTTAAGTTCCCTAACTCAAATCGTTGAAGCAATTTTCGATACTCTGCTCGTGATTTTTTCTCTTTGTATAATCCAAAAGAGTAGGTTAAAAATGAGATAACAAAAATCAGTGTAAAGAATATAATAATACCAAAAAGAGGGTCTCTATACTCTACAACCAGTCCATCCACTTGTGTGCCTTAGTGTCTAATTTTTTAATATTTTATCATAAAAGTTCATAGAAAATAATAAATTGGGTAAATTGTACATTTATAAAGAGTTTAAACAGTATAATGCGATTTATGATTACAAAAGATTCCATAGAAAACTTAAAAAACCATTTAGATGTCGTAGATGTGATTTCTCAATTTCTTGAGATAAAAAAATCAGGAGCCAATTTTAAGGCATGTTGTCCTTTTCATGGTGAAAAAACTCCCTCTTTTGTAATAAGTCCAACCAAACAAATTTATCATTGCTTTGGGTGTGGAGTAGGGGGCGATGCCATCAAATTTGTTATGGAGTATGAAAAACTCGCTTATCCTGAAGCCATCGAAAAACTCGCATCCATGTACAATATCTCCTTGTCGTATGAAAACAGTACTCAACCAAAACAAGATACCAAAGTTTTGCAAGAGATTAATCAATATTATCAAAAACTTTTCATTTCAAATGCGACGGCAAAAGAGTACATTGTCAGTCGTGGAATCTCTGAATTTTCCATTGAAAAGTTTGAAATTGGGTATGCTCCAAGTTCATTGCAAACCATCAATTACATTAAAGATAATTTTTTAAATTTAGGTGATGCCAAAGAGTTAGGTGTCATTGACAGTGGAGAGAATGGTTTATATGCACGATTTATTGAGCGAATTACTTTTCCCATTTATGCCCTAAATGGCTCAATTGTTGGTTTTGGTGGACGAACCATCACTGGACACAATGCAAAATATGTCAATTCTCCTCAAACAAAACTGTTTAATAAATCTCGACTGCTGTATGGGTATCATTTGGCAAAAGAGTCAATTTACAAACGAAAAGAGATTATTATTACTGAAGGATATTTGGATGTGATTATGTTGCATCAAGCAGGATTTGAAAACTCAGTAGCAACACTTGGTACCGCATTGACACAAGATCATTTACCTCTGTTACGCCGTGGTGAGCCAAAAGTCATTGTGGCGTATGATGGCGATGGGGCAGGCTTAAATGCTGCATATAAAGCCGCTTTAATGTTAAGTGGTGGAAATTTTGAAGGGGGTGTGGTGATTTTTGCTCAAGGCGTTGACCCTGCTGATATGGTCAAAGCCAACAAAATTCAAGAGTTAAGTGCAATTTTTGAACATCCCAAACCGTTTGTGCTGGCAAATCGNNCCAAACCGTTTATTCCTTTTGTGATTGATTATTTAATTGCAAAATACGATTTACATGACCCTCAAAATAAACAAAAAGCACTTGAAGAGACCAATGACTTTTTAAAAACACTCAACCCCATTTTTCAGGATGAATATAAACGTTATTTGGCGTCACGCTTGAATGTCAATGAAAAATTTATTAAAGTACAACATCAAAAAGTTCAAAACAGCAACAATATTCAATTGATGAAAATAGATATTGCAGAGTTATGTATTATTAAATCCATTGCAGATAAACCCAATCGCTTAGAGATGGTGTTGGATTTAATTGATGCTTCCATGTTTGAATATCATCGAAGTGAGTTTGAGATGCTTTTACACGATAAAGAAAATCCCAAACTCATTGGAATTTTGCTCAATGAGCAACTTGAAACATATGATGATGAGCGATTAAGCAATGAATTACGAGTTTTATTGATTAAGTTTTATGAAAAAAAACTGCATGCCATTCGATATGAAGAGAGTTTAGCCCATAATGAAAAAAAACATTTAATTGTAAAAATTCGTGATAATATTATGCAGTTAAAAAAAGGTAAACTTATTGCATACAATTTGTAGCTTAATTAAGTCAAAACCATTTTTAAAGTACAATACTCAAAAAAATTAGGAGATTTTAATGGAAATTATACAAACACCCAACGCTCCAGCAGCCATTGGTCCTTACTCACAAGCAATTAAAAGCAATGGCTTGATTTTTACATCAGGTCAAATTGCCATTACACCAAGTGGAGAGTTAGTTGACAGAGATATAAAAAGACAGACACGACAAGTGTTAACCAACTTACAAAATATTTTGGCAGAAGCAGGTTCTTCTTTGAATGATGTTATCAAAGTTACAATTTTTTTAGAAGATATGAATGATTTTGGTGTGGTTAATGTCATTTATGCAGAATATTTTGGAGAACATAAACCAGCGCGAAGTACGGTGGCAGTGAAAACTTTACCTAAAAATGTCCTTGTTGAAATGGATGTCATTGCGGCTGCTAAAGATTTTGTCAATTAAATTTTGGCTTAAAGAAAGTTTAAACTAAATTAAGATACTATTCGCTTCACAAAAAAGCATAGCAATAATAGAATAGACAACCTAAGGATAGAAAATGTACGCAATTATCAAATGTGGTGGAAAGCAATATAAAGTTTCAGAAGGTGATTTAATCGACATCGATTACACTGGAAAAGCTGCTAAAGAAACACTAACAATTACTGATGTAATCGCTGTTAATAACGGTGAATTAAAGTGTGGAGATGCTGTATCATCTGCAAAAGTTGAAGCAGAAGTAGTACTCGATGGTACAGGTGTAAATAGAGATAGAAAAGTGGTTATTTACAAAAAAAGAAGAAGAAAAGATTCTAAGTTAAAAAAAGGTTTCAGAAGAAGCTTTACTAAAATTAGAATTACTAAAATAGCTGCATAAGCTCAATTAAATCAAGGAGATAAATTATGGCTCACAAGAAAGGTCAAGGTAGTACGCAGAATAATAGAGATTCAGCTGGTAGAAGACTTGGAGTTAAAAAATATGGTGGAGAAGTTGTAAGAGCTGGAAACATCATTATTAGACAAAGAGGAACAAAAATTCACGTTGGAAATAATGTTGGAATTGGAAAAGACCATACAATTTATGCTTTAATTGATGGTAAAGTTAAATTCGAAATTAAAGATAGAAATAGAAAAAAAGTTTCAGTTTACGCTTCGTAAATCTGACTTTTTAATGTTTGAAAAAGGGTGTATGGCAATTTGCCTACACCCTTTTTTTGTTAATTTAGTGAGCAGTTGAAAGTTAAATACTTTTGATTTTTCACTTTTCACTAAACGGAGGTTTGTGTGTTTATAGATAGTGTAAAATTTACAGTCGTATCAGGAAAAGGTGGGCAAGGGTGTGCTTCTTTTAGACGAGAGAAGTTCGTTGTCAAAGGTGGTCCTGATGGTGGCGATGGTGGAAAAGGTGGCGATGTTGCATTTGTTGTAGACAGCAATGCCGATACCTTGTCTTGGTTTAAAGGAAGAAATATCATTAAAGCTGAAAATGGTAAGCAAGGTATGGGTCGTAATATGACGGGAAAATCTGCTCCTACTTTAGTGTTAAGCGTTCCTCCTGGAACTCAAGTGATTGATGATTTAACGGGTGAAGTTATTTTGGACTTATTGGTTGAAGGAGAGACAGTTACGTTTATTGAAGGGGGAAAAGGGGGATTAGGAAATGTTCACTTTAAGAATTCAAGAAACCAACGACCCACTTACGCACAACCTGGACTTCCTGGAACCAAAAGAGAAATTCGATTGGAATTAAAACTTATTGCCGATGTTGGATTGGTGGGTTACCCCAATGTAGGCAAATCAACTCTGATTTCAACAGTTTCTAATGCAACACCAGAGATTGCCAATTATGAGTTTACAACATTAACCCCAAAATTGGGCGTGGTTGATGCAGGAGATTATAACTCCTTTGTTATGGCAGATATTCCTGGAATTATTGATGGAGCAAGCGATGGAAAAGGTTTAGGTTTAGAATTTTTACGACACATTGAACGAACAAAAACATTGCTCTTTACCATTGATATTGCCAATTATCGTACAACAATGGATCAGTTTGCTGTATTAAAAGAGGAGTTGAAAAAATTCTCAAATGAGTTAAGTAAACGAAACTATGCCATTGTATTAACAAAAATTGACGCATATTATGGTGAAGAATTACACGAAGATATTGCAAAATTTATTGAAGGTTTGGGATTGGAAGTTGCTTCAAGCAATGAATTTGGTTTTGATAAAACCTTACCTTATTATGTTCAAGATACGACGTTTGCACGTTTTGATACGAGTAAACCTTATTTTATCTTGCCCATTTCATCGGTAACTCACTTAAATACCAAAGCATTAACCCATGCTTTATATGATTTAATAGGAAAAAGCAAATAATGAAAAGAGTCGTTTTAAAAGTAGGAAGTGCTGTTTTAACACAAGATGGAAAATTAGCACTTGATCGATTAAACAATTTAGTCCAACTCATTGCTCAACTAAAAAAGCAAGAGGTTGAAGTTATTTTAGTCAGTTCTGGTGCCGTTGCAGCAGGATTTACCTCTTTGCCTTTAGATAAAAAATCGGTTACCAATCGGCAAGCTTTGGCGGCTATGGGACAACCTTTATTGATGAAACACTACAAAGAACGATTTAAAGAGCATGGTATTATTTGTGCTCAAATGCTTTTGATTGCCGATGATTTTGATTCAAGAAAACGAACGGCTTTTGCTAAAGGGGCGATTGAAGTGTTATTGCAACATAAAGTTTTGCCTATTATTAATGAAAATGATGTGACAGCTACGGACGAACTATTATTTGGAGATAATGACCAATTAGCCGCTCATGTAACTTATTATTTTGAGGCAGATATGTTGGCAATTTTAACCGATATTGATGGGTATTATAATAAAAACCCTCATCAACATGATGATGCCAAACTTCAAAAATTTGTTTATGCTATCAGTGATGAAATGCTTGAAGGAGAACACACTCCCAATACGCAATTTGCCACAGGTGGAATTGTAACCAAACTCAAAGCAGCCGATTTTTTGCTTAAAAGAGATATTCCTATGTATTTAAGCAGTGGATTTGATTTAGAGTTTGCCAGACAATTTTTAGTTAATAATAATCATATTGGTGGAACTGTATTTAAAAAGGCGTAATGATGTCAAAACGAATTGTTTTTATGGGAACACCCAGTTATGCTACAACAATTTTAGCAAGGCTTTTAGAAAAAAAATTCGAAGTGGTTGCTCTTTTTACGCAACAAGATAAGAAAGTGGGACGTAAGCAAGAACTTACGCCTCCTCACATTAAACAATACTGTTTGGAACACAATCTTGGTTTCCCCATTTTCCAACCTTCAAAACTTCGTGATAATGAAGAGGTTTTATCGCAGCTTCAAACATTAAATCCCGATTTTATTGTCGTAGCAGCATATGGGCAAATATTGCCTAAAAGTATTCTAACGATTGCTCCTTGCATCAATCTTCATGCATCATTATTGCCAAAATATCGTGGTGCCAGTCCCATTCAAGAAGCATTGTTGCATGATGATAAATATACAGGGGTCACTGCAATGCTTATGGAAGAGGGACTTGATACAGGCGATATTTTAGGATTTAAATATTTAAAAATTAGCCCAACATTAGAAGTTGCAGAAGCGTTTGACAAATTATCTCATATAGCAGCAGATTTAACCATTGAGACTTTAGATTCATTTGATTCTTTGCATCCATTACGACAAAATAATGCTTTGAGTTCTTTGTGTAAAAAAATAAAAAAAGAAGATGGAGAAGTTGATTTTTGTGATGCAAAAGCATTGGTATTAAAATATAAAGCTTACTCTTTTTGGCCAGGGGTATTTTTATCTTCAGGATTAAAACTCAAAGGGCTTACTTTAAGAGATGAAACATCAACTCATCAAGCAGGTGAAATTTTGGAAATTCACCAAGAGAGTATTCTCATTGGTTGTACAAAAGGAAGCTTAGAAATTAAAACACTTCAAGCCCCTTCCAAAAAAGAGGTGAGTTCAGTTGATTATTTGCGAGGGCAACGTTTACAAGTGGGAGATATTTTAGCGTAAGTTTACGCTAAAAAGAGATAAAATCCTGTTACTGTTGCCAGTGATGCAATAACTCCAATGACTAAAGTATTGATTGCCAATCGTTCATCCAATCCCCCTTTTATAGCTAAAATGACAGCTGTTGTCATAGGTGGCATTGCCACTTCTAAAATGGTTACTTTACTCCACGTATCATCAAGCGTATAAAATATGGCAAAAAGGATCATTACTAAAATGGGGATGAGTATCATTTTTAGGAACAAAGCCAATGAGGCAATTTTAAACTTATAAAAGATATTTTTCATTTCCAGTTTCATTCCAATGGCAATCATGGCTAAAGGAACCAATGTCGCACCGATGGTTTGTGCAGTATTCATCATAAAATTTGGAATGGGAACCCATTTGGCAAGAACGGTAATAAAAAACATTACAATGGGTGGGAAAAAAAGAACACTTTTAAAGACAGTTTTAATTTTAACTGATTCTCCGCTTCCCCAATTAATAATAAAAACTCCCAAAGATACAACCAGTAAAAAAGAACCAAACAAATCATAAATGAGTGCATACACAACATAATCTTGTCCATAAAAAGCNNCAATATAAGAAAAACCAATAAAGGAAGTATTCCCAAAAGTGGCGATAACCATAAAAGTTGCCAATGTTTTTTTATCTAAGTTAAACCATTTTCCAATGGCATAACTTAAAAGCAAATTGGCAATAATAATGGTGTTGAACATACAAATCAAATTGAGAATTTTTAAATCTAAGGTTAATGGGTAAATTTTTACAAATACCATGGCAGGAAGTGAAAAATAGATAACAAAATCAACAAGTTCTTTTGAGTTGTCTTTAATAAAGAGTTTAAAGCCATATCCAAATATTAAGTATAAAGCAATAGGTAAAACAGGGTCTAACATGGTTAATCTCATTATAATTTTTTAATATTATATTCTATTCATATTAAACTAGAATTATGTATAATAATTTTATGAAAATAATTGGACTCAATGAAGTGGATTCAACACACCACTACTTAAAACAATACATTGCTCATGAAGGATATAAAGAACCTTTGTGTGTGGCTACGACATTTCAAACCAATGGAATTGGAAGTCGAGGAAATTCTTGGTTAGGGCAAAAAGGCAATTTGTTTTTTTCATTTGTTTTTGAAAAAAAAAGCTTGCCTGAAGATTTGCCTTTGCAATCGGCTTCTATTTATTTTTCTTATATTCTTAAAAAGATTTTGGCACAAGAAGGCTCAAAACTTTGGTTAAAATGGCCCAATGATTTTTATGTGGAAGATAAAAAAATTGGAGGTACGATTACCTCAGTTAACCGTGAACTTATCTATTGTGGAATCGGGCTTAATTTAGTCTGTGTTGATGAACAGTATGGACATTTGGACATTCAAATGTCACCTTATACAATTTTAAATAACTATTTTTTACAATTAGAAGAATTAATTTCATGGAAGCATATTTTTAGTGAGTTTAAGATAGAATTTCAAAAAAGCAGATTTTTCAAATCTACAGTCGATGACGAGAAAGTTTCTTTAACAAATGCCGTGCTAAATGACGATGGTTCAATTAGTTTAGGTAATAAAAAGGTGTTTAGTTTACGATGACAACAGAAATAATTGCAATTGCAAATCAAAAAGGCGGAGTAGGTAAAACTACCACTGCTGTAAATTTAAGTGCGGCTTTAGCACTTGAAGGCAAGAGAGTATTGTTAATAGATGCTGACCCACAAGCAAATGCCACCACTTCATTGGGATTTCAAAGAGATACCTATGAATATAATATTTATCACGTGCTATTAGGAACTAAAGAGCTTTCTGAAATTATTTTAGACAGTGAAATAGAAAATCTTAAAGTAGCCCCATCAAATATAGGTCTAGTTGGGATTGAAAAAGAGTTTTATCGAAATACCAACGAGCGGGAACTGATTTTAAAACGAAAAATTGATCCTATTAAAAAAGATTTTGATTATATCATTATTGATTCACCTCCTGCATTAGGACCCATTACAATCAATACGTTAAGTGCTGCGAATTCGGTATTAATACCAATTCAGTGCGAGTTTTTTGCTCTTGAAGGTTTAGCACAGTTATTAAATACGATTAAATTGGTTAAGCAAACAATTAACCGACAACTTCAAATTCGAGGCTTTTTACCCACAATGTACAGCGAACAAAATAATCTTTCAAAACAAGTTTTTGCAGATTTAGCACAACACTTTGAAAATAAGTTGTTTAAAATTGATGAAGACTCTTATGTGGTCATTCCTCGAAATATTAAATTAGCCGAATCACCCAGTTTTGGAAAACCCATTATGCTTTATGATGATAAAGCCATTGGAACAAGAGCATATACAAATTTAGCGCGAGCAATAGCAGGATAACAATATGGCACTAGGAAGAGGACTTAGCGAATTATTAGGTGAAGTTGAAACAGCATACAGTCGTTCAACAACCCAACAAAGTTCGGGTATCAAAGAAATTGATGTTGAGTTAATTAAAGCCAATCCCAATCAACCTAGAAAAGTCTTTGATGAAGAACGACTCAAAGAGTTAAGTGAGTCCATCAAACGACATGGGCTTTTACAACCTGTTACCGTTGTTGAAGAGAGTGAAGACAACTATATTTTAGTAGCAGGCGAGCGACGATTACGTGCGCATAAATTGGCAGGTCTGCCAACAATTAAAGCCATTGTTACTAATATTGAAGAGTTACAATTACGAGAAGTAGCACTGATTGAAAATATCCAACGAGATGATTTAAACATTATAGAACTTGCTTATTCATATGCTCAATTAATTAATGAACACAATATTACGCATGAAGAGTTATCCAATCGAGTCTATAAAAGCAGAGTTTCAATTACCAATACTTTAAGACTTTTGCAATTAAGCTCGTATGTTCAACAACATTTAGCCAATGAAAAAATCAGTGCGGGACATGCTAAAGTTTTAATCGGGTTAAGCGATGAAGAGCAAAAATTGGTTGTAGATTCAGTTATAGGTCAAAAACTTTCTGTTCGAGAAACAGAAAATTTAGTCAAAGAACTTAAAAATCCAACTCTACCAAAAGAGCCAAAAAAGAAATCAAAAAATCAAAATTTGGATTTAAATATCTTAGATGATATTGTTAAAAATTTAAAATCGGATAAACTTAAAGTCAAAGTCGATAATAAATATTTTAAGATAGAAATCAACTCTCAAGAAGATATTGAAAAGATTTATAAACACTTTGGTAACACTTTATAAATTTTACTAACAATATTTCTNNGCAGTTTTAGTCAAACTAAACTGTAAAAAATATGGAGGAATGAATGTTAGACATAAGTCCTATATTATTGCTTAGCTCTGGTATAATCTTTTTACTTGTACTTGCCAGACTAAACAGTTGTCTATTTAAACCTTTACTTAAACACATGGATGATCGAGCTGAATCTATCAAAAAAGATTTAGAAAATGCAAAGTCAAACGGTGCAGATGTAAATGGTATGCTGGCTGAAGCAAATGATGTGATTGCAAAAGCTAAAAAAGAGGCGGCTGCAATTAGAGACAAAGCGTACAATGAAGCAAAAGATATAGCTGATGCAAAACTTATTAGTGCAAAATCAGATTTGGAAACAAAATATGCTGAATTTACTAAAGAGTTACAAAATGAAACAGCTGCATTGAAAGATTCATTGGTTGCTTCTATGCCTCAATTTAATGAGAGCCTAAAAGCTAAGCTTAGATCAATATAAGGAGAAAAAGTGAAGAAAATAGTATTGTTTATGTTAGCTTTTGCTCCTTTGGCATTGTTTGCCAGTGAAGGTGCGGAAACAAACTATGATATAGTTCAAAGAACCGTTAACTTTGTGATTTTTGCTGGAATCTTGTGGTATTTGTTAGCGGATAAAATTAAAGTTTTTTTTGCTAATCGAAGCTTAGGTATTCAAGCTGAACTTGATAAAGTACAAGATACTTTAAAAGAGTCTCAAGCTAAAGTTGATGAAGCGGCTTTAAAACTAGAAGAAGCAAAAAAACTTGCTGTTGAAATTGTAAGTGGTGCCAATGCAGAGATTGATTCAATTAAATCAAAAATTGCACAAACTACGGAGAATGAAATAGCGCATTTAAATAAAAATTTTGATGAAAAAATTAAAATTGAAACAAAAAAAGCTAAAAAAGAGGTTGTTCAAAGCGTCTTAGAAGAGTTATTAAGCAGCGACAATATTGGCGTTTCTCAAGATGAGTTAGCAAATATCGTTCTTAAGAAGGTGGCGTAATGATTGATTTAATAGCAAAACGATATGTTAAAGCATTACTCGATGGAAAAGACCTCAATCAAGTGACTGCTGTTTGTGATGAGTTAAATAAAATTTCTTCAGCGTATGCCGATGAGAAATTTGTTTCTATTATTGCTTCTTCTGAAGTAACTAATAGTGCTAAAGTAGAGTTTATTATCTCTTTAGTTGACAACATCAGTACAACAACAACCAATCTGGTTAAACTTTTAGGTGATAATAAAAGATTGGATGTCATTCCTTTTATTTTTCACGAATTAAAAAATCAAATTTCTGTATTAAACAACACATATACAGGGGTTGTTTATACAAATAAAAAACTAGATTCTAGTTATGTCGATTCAATTACTGAAAAATTTAGTAAAAAATTTAATATTAATTTAGCCCTAGAACAAAATATTTGTGACTATGATGGAATAAAAGTTGATATTGATGGACTTGGTGTTGAGATAAGTTTTTCAAAAGAGAGATTAAAATCTCAAATGATTGATCATATTTTAAAAGCAGTTTAGAATTTATAAAGGAGAAAATGAATGAGTGCAAAGATTCAAGCAGATGAAATTAGTTCGATAATTAAAGAAAGAATTAATAACTTTGAATTAAATGTAGATGTTAACGAAACGGGTAAAATCATCTCTTACGCAGATGGTATTGCACAAGTTTACGGTCTTAAGAATGTTATGGCTGGTGAGCTTGTAGAGTTTGAAAACGGGGAAAAAGGATTAGCATCTAACTTAGAAGAGTCTTCAGTTGGTATTGTTATTCTTGGAAAAGGTGATGGTTTAAGAGAGGGAACTTCTTGTAAAAGAATAGGAAGACTTTTAGATACTCCAGTTGGTGATGCAATGGTTGGAAGAGTTGTAAATGCTCTTGGTGAACCAATTGATGGAAAAGGTGCAATTGATGCTGCTGAGCGAAAATTAGTAGAAGAAAAAGCACCAGGGATTATGTCTCGAAAATCTGTTCATGAACCTTTACAAACAGGTATTAAAGCAATTGATGCACTTGTTCCAATTGGACGAGGTCAAAGAGAGCTTATTATTGGGGATCGACAAACAGGTAAAACAACCGTTGCTATTGATACTATTCTTAACCAAAAAGGTGAAGATGTAATTTGTATTTATGTTGCAATTGGTCAAAAATCATCTTCTGTTGCTTCAGTAGTACGAACATTAGAAGAATCAGGTGCAATGGAGTATACTATTGTAGTTAATGCTTCTGCTTCAGATTCATCAGCATTACAATTCTTAGCACCATATACAGGTGTTACTATTGGTGAATACTTCAGAGATAATGGTAAACACGCGTTAATCGTTTATGATGATTTATCAAAACACGCAGTGGCATACAGAGAAATGTCATTAATTTTACGAAGACCTCCAGGAAGAGAAGCTTACCCAGGAGATGTATTCTACCTACACTCAAGATTACTTGAAAGAGCAGCTAAAATGTGTGATGAAAAAGGTGCGGGTTCTATGACGGCGTTACCAATTATTGAAACACAAGCAGGAGATGTTGCTGCATATATTCCAACAAACGTTATTTCTATTACAGACGGTCAAATCTTCTTAGAAACTAACCTCTTTAACTCAGGGATCAGACCAGCTATTAATGTTGGACTTTCTGTATCACGAGTAGGTGGAGCTGCACAAATTAAAGCAACAAAACAAGTTGCTGGTACACTAAAACTTTCTTTAGCACAATTTAGAGAGTTACAAGCATTTGCACAATTTGCATCAGACTTAGATGAATCAACCAGAAAAGAGCTAGAACTTGGTCAAAGAATGGTTGAAGTATTGAAACAAGGTGTAAATAAACCATTGGTTATTGAAAAACAAATTGTGATTATTTATGCAGGTACAAAAGGGTATTTAAATGATGTTGCAGTAAATGATGTTGTGCGATTTGAAAATGAATTACATGCATTTATTGAGCAAAAATATTCTAACATTCTTCAAAACATTAAATCCAGTAAAAAATTGGATGATGAAACTGAAGCAGCGTTAAAATCAGCATTAGAAGAGTTTAAAACTGTTTTTAATGCAAACTAAGGATTAGCAATGGCTAACTTAAAAGAAATTAAATTAAAAATCGGAAGTGTTTCAAATACGCAAAAGACGACCAAAGCTATGAAGCTGGTCTCTTCTGCTAAACTTACGCGTACTAGACAATTATCTGAACAAGCCAGAAGCTATGCGAGTAAGATTAACGAAGTACTTTCTGAGATTGCAAATCGAGTTAGCAAAGTTCAAGATGAAGCAAACGTCAGTAAAGCATTTGTTCCAAATGACAATCCAAAAACAATTGATATTGTTTTTGTAACGGCGGATAAAGGACTTTGCGGTGGTTTTAATATGGCAACAATTAAAACAGTAAGCAGACTTAAAGCGGATTATGAATCAAAAGGTGTCAACGTAAGATTACGTGCTGCTGGAAGAAAAGGGGTAGATTTTTTCTCTTTTCAAAAAGTAAATTTGAGTCAAAAAGTGAGCGATTTAACATCTGCTCCTGATTATGACAGAGCATGCGATTTTATCGATAAAGCCGTAAAAGATTTTAATAATGGATTAACAGACAAAGTCATATTGGTTTACAATGGATTTTTAAATATGCTTACTCAAGAAATTCGAGTAAGAGAGTTATTACCTGTAAGCTTAGATGACGTGACTTTGGCTGAAAATGAGACATCAATGTTAGATATTGAGCCAGATGATGATGGTGAAGTTTTAAATGAATTAACGGAGAAATATATTGCTTTTAATATGTATTATTCTTTAATTGACTCTTTGGCTGCTGAACACAGTGCGCGAATGCAAGCAATGGAAGCAGCAACAAAAAATGCTAAAGAGAGAGTTGAAACTTTAACAATTGAATACAATAAAGCTAGACAAGCTGCAATTACAACAGAGCTGATAGAGATTATCAGTGGTGTTGAATCATTAAAATAAGATAAAGGAGCTGCCCGTATGAAAGGTAAAATTATTCAGGTAATGGGTCCTGTCGTTGACGTAGAATTCGACGGATACTTACCAGAAATAAATGAAGCAATAGATGTTGTTTTAACAAATGCTAACGCTGATAGATTGGTTTTAGAAGTTGCTGCACACATTGGAGATAGTCGAGTTAGAACTATTGCCATGGATATGACTGAAGGTTTACAAAGAGGTCAAGAGTGTAATGCTACTGGTGGACCTATTAAAGTTCCAGTAGGTGAAGCGGTACTTGGAAGAATTTTTAACGTAATTGGTGATCCTGTTGATGAAGGTGAAGCGGTTTCTGCTGATGCACCAAGATGGTCAATTCACAGAGCTGCTCCTTCGTTTGAAGAGCAATCAACAAAAACTGAAATGTTTGAAACAGGTATTAAAGTTGTTGATTTACTTGCTCCTTATTCAAAAGGGGGAAAAGTAGGATTATTCGGTGGTGCTGGTGTTGGTAAAACAGTTATTATTATGGAGCTTATCCATAACGTTGCGTTTAAACACTCTGGTTACTCTGTATTTGCAGGTGTTGGTGAGCGAACAAGAGAAGGAAATGACCTTTATCATGAGATGAAAGATTCTAACGTTCTTGATAAAGTTGCACTGTGCTATGGTCAAATGAGTGAACCACCAGGTGCAAGAAATAGAATTGCATTAACGGGTCTTACAATGGCTGAGTACTTTAGAGATGAAAAAGGTCTTGACGTTTTAATGTTCGTTGACAACATCTTTAGATTTGCACAATCAGGTTCTGAAATGTCAGCACTTTTAGGAAGAATTCCATCTGCGGTTGGATACCAACCGACATTGGCTTCTGAAATGGGTAAATTACAAGAAAGAATTACGTCAACATCTAAAGGTTCTATTACTTCTGTTCAAGCAGTTTACGTACCTGCGGATGACTTAACTGACCCTGCTCCTGCTTCTGTTTTTGCTCACTTAGATGCAACAACAGTTCTTAACAGAAAAATTGCAGAAAAAGGTATTTATCCAGCGGTAGATCCATTGGATTCAAGTTCTCGAATTTTAAGTGCAGATATTTTAGGTGAAGAGCATTATGCAGTAGCACGAGGTGTTCAAGCAACTTTACAAAAATATAAAGATTTACAAGATATTATTGCGATTTTAGGTATGGATGAGTTATCAGAAGCGGATAAACTTGTTGTAAGCCGAGCAAGAAAAATTGAAAAATTCCTATCTCAACCATTCTTCGTTGCTGAAGTATTTACAGGTTCTCCTGGAAAATATGTTGAGTTAGCAGATACAATCGCTGGTTTCAAAGGAATCATTGATGGTAAATACGACCATATTCCAGAAATGGCATTCTATATGGTTGGTGGAATTGATGAAGCTATTGCAAAAGCTGAGAGTATGAAATAAAAACCATAAGGCATAACATGGATACAATTAAATTATCAATCGTTACACCAAATGGCTCTATTTTTAATGATAGCGTAAAAACTGTAACTCTTCCAGGTAAAGAGGGTGAGTTTGGAGTACTACCGGGGCATGCCTCGTTAGTATCTTCACTGACAGTGGGTGTAATCGTAATTGAAAAAGCAAACAGTACTGAAGCAATCGCCATTAACTGGGGACATGTTAAAGTAAGTGAAACTTCAGTCGATGTTTTAGCTGATGGTGCAGTTGCATTAACTCAGGGACCTGGATCTGAAACAGCTAAAAATATTGATGCAGCAAAAGAATTGGTGAATTCAGTTAAAGATTCAAATGTATCTTTAGCGGCTGTTGAAGCAAAAATCAACTCATTTGCATAAGTAAATGGTAGATTTATTATTAAGTTATTTAAGCAACAGTAGTGCTATTACGATTTTCGTATTAGCCCTGCTGTCTGTTTATTTAGTCACCACATTTTGGATATTTATTTACCGATATTTATCTATTTCTTCTCTAGTGGATACCGAAAAAAAAGCACTAGAAGCATTAATATCACGAGATACATTAAGTATTAGTCCACTTTCTAGTTTAAGCAAATGTTCAAAAAGTTCAACCCACACCAAAGAGATTTTAAGTGCATGTGAAATTTCAATTATTCGTGAATCAAGTATTGGGGTTTCGTGGTTATCCATTATCTCTTCAACGTCACCGTTTGTTGGTCTGTTTGGAACAGTAGTTGGAATATTAGAATCGTTTGCAAAATTTTCTTCTCATTCAAAAGTGGGATTTTCAATTATTGCCCCTGCTATTTCAGAAGCATTAGTTGCAACGGCAGCAGGAATTTTTGTGGCAATTTTTGCCTATACTTTTCATCAAATGTTAGTACGAAAAATCTATGAATTAGACACGTTTTTAAAGGCACAATCTAAAATCTTAGTTTCAAGAGGTTAAATCATATATGTATGATTTTAATCAAAAACCTGAACTTAATATTACCCCATTAGTCGATATTATGCTCGTACTTCTTGCTATTTTAATGGTAACAGCACCCGTAATTGAGTTTGAAGAACCCATTAATCTTCCCAAAGGAAGTAAAACCCAACAAGTTGAACAAATACAAAAAATTGATATTTATATTACCAAAAATAAAGTGATTAATGTCAATAAAAATAAATATCAATATTCCAATTTTCCTGACAGTTTTGTACTCTTTTCCAAAGATAAAAACAAAGATACAGCCATACATATCCGTGCTGAAAAGACCTTAATGTACGATGATATTATTTTTGTACTTAAAACGGTCAAAGAGGCAGGTTTTTATAAAATTTCTTTAATTACTGACGGGTAAATATATGAGCGATAAAAAATTTTTTTATGTTTCTGGTATTCTCTCATTTAGCTTCTATGGTCTATTTTTTCTGCTTTTTATTTTATATGTTAAATCTCATAATGTTAAAAAGATAGATGCTTTTTCTAAAACAACTGTTTTGGAGTTAGATATTATTGTTGATAATAAATCCAAACAAGAAGAGAAAACCATAAAAAACGTGGTTAAAAACAGTGAAAAATCAGAAGATATTGTTAAAAAATCTACTTCTAAAAGTGTTAAAACAAGTGCCAACGTTCAATCACTGTTTGCCAACGTGAGTGTTGCTTCACAAAATGTCAAAAAAGAGGTTGTTAATAATACGCAAAAGAATTTAGTTGCAAGTCGTTATAAATCAAAGTTTGAAAAACAAAGTAAAAGTGAGAGTGTTTCGGTCTCTAAACTTTTAGACAATGTTAAACAAAATAGCTCTAAACTTTTAGTCAGCGACAGTAAAAATCAAAATGACCCCTATTACTCAAAGATTTATGAGCTTCTTGCTAGTCGATGGAATCCTCGTGTAATTATTGATGATTTATCGGCAAAAGTTATTATTACTATTTTTAGTGATGGACGTTTTGATTATCAACTATTAGTAAAATCAGGTAATGATATTTTTGATGATTCCTTGTATGATTTTTTAGAATCTCAAAAATCAGAAATTTTTCCTCCTTATGAAAAAGGGAGCAGTACAGATATTGAATTTACGTTTAGAACAAAGGAATAATATGAAAAAGATAATGAGCATACTTTTCCTTCTATTTTTTATCAACCAAGCCAACGCTGTGGATGCACAAATGGAAATTATAAAAAAAGGTATGACCCTCCCCAAAATCAGTGTAAATGTTTCAAGTGATAGTTTTGATCAAATTTTGGTCAATAAAATTGCAAAAGTGATTGAACAAGATTTAAATGTCAGTGGTCACTTTGATGTTCAAGAAGAAAAAGTGGCACTGGGCTTTAATGAGCGACCCAATTTCGTAATATTAAGAAATAAAAGTATTGATTTATTGGTCAATTTAAGCATAGAACAAAGTAGTTTTGGGGGATTATTATTGTTAATGAAGATGTACGACATTAACAATGGTAATTTGGTTTTAAATCAATCTTTTTCTTCTTCAAAACAAGACCGATTCCCTTTTTTAGCTCATCGAACTTCTATTGCTATTAATGATTATATGAAAGCCCCAACAATTGCGTGGATGGATAAGTTTGTTATTTTTTCAAGATACCTTAATGCCAAACAAAGTGAAATTGTCATTGCTGATTATACGTTGACGTATCAAAAAGTGATTATTAAAGGGGGATTGAATATTTTTCCTAAATGGGCAAATGCATCGCAAGAGAGTTTTTATTATACGACATATAATCGAGGAAAACCTACCTTGGTTAAATCTAATTTGTTTACAGGGCAAACGACAGATATTTTAAGCAGTAATGGAATGATTGTATGTTCGGATGTTAGCAGTGATGGGAAAAAACTGCTTTTAACGATGTCACCTGAAGATCAACCCGATATTTATGTTTACAATACGCAAACAAACATTAAAACAAAAATAACGGATTATAAAGGCATTGATGTTGGAGGAAGCTTTATTGACGATGATTCAAGAGTTGTTTTTGTTTCTGATCGATTAAAATATCCCAACATTTTTGCTCAAAAAATTGGCTCAAGAGCGGTTGAGCGTTTGGTGTATCATGGGAGAAATAACTCTTCTGCAACATCGTATAAAAATTATATTGTCTATTCAAGCAGAGAAGGGGATAATGAATTTTCAAAAAACAGTTTTAATTTGTATTTAATTTCTACGCAAGATGATTTTGTCAGACGATTAACCACCAATGGAAGAAATCAGTTTCCCAAGTTTTCAAGCGATGGAGAATCGGTTTTATTTTTAAAAACCTTTAATGGCAAAAGTTCGATTGGAATCATTCGATTAAATTACAATAAATCATTTCTTTTTCCATTACAAGCTGGAAACATCCAGTCAATTGATTGGTAATAGATATTTCTCGTAATGCGTAATTAAGTTTGAATAGTGTAGAATTTTCGAAATTCATAAGGAGAAAATATGAAAAAAATGGGTATTTATTCGTTATTAATAGCTGCAGTATTGTTGACAGGTTGTAGCCAAAAAGAGGTTGAAGTTGATGCAAATTCAAATGGAGCAAATTCTGAATCTTCATTAAATCAAGTTGCAACCAATGAGAGCTCTATGGGCGTTGACCAAGCAATGCAAACAGCAGAGAATGGTGTTTATGTTACTATTAATGGGAAAAAAGTATTTTTAGGTTCAGTCTATTTTGCTTTTGACAAATATGATATATCTGCAAGTATGAGAGATGTAGTAAAAGCTAATGCTTCTGCATTATCGGCATACGATGGAAAAATCAAAGTTGAAGGTAATTGTGATGAATGGGGAACCGATGAGTATAACTACGCATTAGGATTAAAAAGAGCCAATGCGGTAAAAGATGCTTTAGTTGCAGATGGAATTGATGCTTCAAATATCTCATTAATCAGCTTTGGAGAGAGTAATCCTGTTTGTACTGATAAAAGTTCTGAATGTTGGCAAAAAAACAGAAGAGCTGAACACAGATTATTACCATAATCTTAGCAATGAAGAGAACACTCGCATTATTATTACTTAGCACCATAGCAATTTCGGAAGAAATTTCAGTCTTTGGTGCTGGTAATTTAGACTCTAACCAACCCTACGGATTAACAACAACAGAGAAATACATTCTCAAAAATAAAAATGAGCTCAACACCATTGATACCAAAGTCAAAGATGTTAAAAACACCATTGAATCAGTTAATCAAAGAATTGATGGTTTAGAATCCATTTATGAAGGTGACAGTAAAAAGCTCAATGATACAGTTTTGCAACTCAATGATTTGATTAAAAAAAATGAAATCAATAGCAGTGAAATAGAAAAAATAAAAACCGTTACCGCTCAAATTTTACAAATACAAGAAGAGAACAATACTAACACCAATAAAAATTTTGAAAATCTGAAATTGGCGATTTCTAAACTTGAAAAATCGCTCAATACAATTAACAGCAGTTATATTTCTGATAAAGAATTTAAATCAAATATGGAACAGTTTGTCACCAAAGAAGAGTTTGAAAAAATTAAAAAATTGGTCATAAAAGAAGAGACTCCTATTCAAAAAAAGCCAGAAAGCAGTAAATTATCTGATGAAGATTTATCTTTAAGCAATGCTCAATTACTTGAAAAGGCAAAAGATTTATTTGCAAAAGACTATTTTACACCAGCTATTCCTATTTTTGAAGATTTGATTACAAAAAATTATAAACCTGCAGAATCAAATTTTTATTTAGGTGAAATATGGTATTATCGAAAACAGTATAATGATGCCATTAATTATTTTAAAAAATCAGCATTATTATATGATAAAGCTTCATATATGCCGAAGCTTTTGTTGCACAGTGCAATTTCTTTTGAAAATATTAAAGATTTAGAAAACGCAGCGAGTTTTTATTCTACATTAATAAATGTATATCCAAATTCTACTGAAGCACAAACAGCAAACAAAAATTTAAGTAATTTAAATTAAAATAACAACAAGGAGAACATAATTATATGTCAAAAGTAATTGGAATAGAGTATTCTTTAAAAGATGCTAACAGCGGTGAGCAATTAGATTCAAATGTAGGACAAGCTCCTTTAGAATTTGTAAGTGGAAAAGGTCAAATTATTCCAGGATTGGAAAGTAAATTAGTTGAAATGGCGTTAAATGAAGAAGCGGATGTTTTAGTGCAACCTATTGATGCCTATGGTGAATACAATGAAGAAGCCATTCAAACATTACCAAAAGAGCAATTTGCAGGAATTGAATTAACTGCAGGAATGACATTATATGGTACAGGTGAACAAGGTGAAACAGTACAAGTAACGGTTAAAGAGTTTAATGACAATGAAGTTACTATTGATTATAACCATCCAATGGCAGGAAAAACATTAATGTTTTCAGTAGCAATTGCTTCTTTACGAGATGCAACAGCTGAAGAGATTGAAACAGGTGTTGTTGGTGGAATGGCTTCTGGCGGATGTTGTGGTGGAGGTCATCATGACCACGGTCAAGGAAGTTGTGGAACTGAAGAGAAAGCTCATGGTGGACATGGGCATTCTCATGGTGGTTGTGGTTGTAGTCATTAGTTGACAGCATGTCAAAACGTTAGAAGATGCCCCGCATATTTCGTTAGTATTACATACACATTTTGCCCAAGAGCTGAAGCTTTTGGGCAAAACTATTTATAAGGTTTATGAAATAATCTTTATAAATAGTTTTGAAGCTAGAAATTTATTAGAAGGTATTAATATATGAAAAAAATTGCTTTTATTTTTCCTGGACAAGGAAGTCAATCTGTTGGTATGGGTAAAGACTTTTTTGAGAACAGTGCAATTGCAAAAGAGATGATAGCCAAGGCAAGTGAAAGATTAGGGATTAATTTTGAAGAGTTATTGTTTGCAGAAAATGAAAATTTAGGTAAAACAGAGTTTACGCAACCTGCTATTTTATTGGTAAGTTCAATTGCAACAGCAATTTTTAAAGAAAAGTGCAATATTCAGCCAGAATTTGTTTTAGGACACTCTTTGGGTGAATTTTCTGCTTTGGTTGCAAGTGGTGCCATTGATTATTTAGATGCCATTGAATTGGTACATAAGCGAGGATTATTTATGACAGAAGCTTGTGCCAATGGTGGTGCAGGAATGATGGCATTAGTAGGACTAGATGATGCAACGGTTGAAAAAGTGTGTGACAAGCAAAGAGCTACGGGAAAAAAAGTATGGGCTGCAAACTACAATATGGATGGGCAAATTGTATTAGCAGGGATTAAAGCCGATTTAGAAAGTTTAGTTGATGTGTTTAAAGCAGCTGGTGCAAAACGAGCGATTGTTTTAGATATGAGTGTTGCAAGTCACTGTGAATTATTAAGCAGTGCAGTAGAACAACTCAAACCGTATTTAGAAAATTTTGTTACAAATAACTTTACAACTTCTATTGTATCAAATGTAACTTCACAAAAATACAATACAAAAGAAGAAGCCATTAATTTATTGTGTCAACAATTAACTTCTCCTGTAAAATACAAACAGTCCATTGAAAACTTTGCAAATGAAGTTGATGTTTTCATTGAGTTTGGAAATGGTGCTGTTTTGAAAGGCTTAAACAAAAAAACCACTTCGGTTCCAACATTAAATGTCAGTGATATGAAAACGTTAGAAGCCACATTGGAGTCGTTAAATGACTAAATTAGCAATAATGGGTGCTATGGAAGAAGAGATTGAACCACTTTTAGCACATTTTGAAAATATTCAAGTGGTTGAATTTGCGAACAATAAATATTATGAAGTACAATATAATGGTTTAGATATTGTTATTGCATACTCTAAAATTGGAAAAGTATTTGCCAGTTTAACAGCAGCAACATTGATTGAAAAATTTGAATGCGATACACTATTGTTTTCAGGTGTTGCAGGTGGTATTAATCCAGAACTTAAAATTGGTGATTTGATTATTGCTAATAAACTATGTCAACATGACTTAGATATTACTGCTTTTGGTCACTCACATGGATATGTTCCAGGAGGAGCAGTTTTTGTTGAGACTTCAAAAGAGTTAAATGCCATTGCAAAAGCGGTCGCAGTAGAGAATAATATCAAAGTAATTGAGGGAATCATCGCAACTGGTGATCAATTTGTTCATTCCAATGAACGAAAAGCATTTATTGAAAATACATTTCATGCAGATGCTTTAGAAATGGAAGGGGCCAGTGTTGCGGTTGTTTGTGATGCATTAAAGGTACCTTGTTTTATATTAAGAGCCATTTCAGATACAGCTGATATGGATGCAGGGTTTGATTTTGATGAGTTTTTAAAATCATCAGCAAAAAATTCTGCAGAATATTTGATTAAAATAATCGATAAACTCAAAAAATAATGATTTTAGAAGTATAGTGTTTACACTATACTTCATTATTAACTATACAAAACAAAAAAAATTAATATTTTCCAAAATTTAAGCCAACATTCAGA
>NPIG01000613.1_pt1 | contig 25517 bp, 24 predicted proteins | sample 8637441 | NCBI WGS metagenome assembly NPIG01 (sample SAMN07420675, study PRJNA396082) | bioreactor metagenome | isolation source: sample BR6 brine-fed electro-methanogenic bioreactor BR | place: Japan: Kochi | collected 2016-06-14 | reverse complement strand
TGCTGAAAGAAAACGAGATAGCAAAGGAAGTGGTTGATGCGGCTTTCAAGGTCCACACGAAGCTTGGGCCGGGTCTTCTGGAATCAGTCTATGAGGCGGTGTTAGCGCACGAACCGCAGAAGAGAGACAGGCGTGTTCAGCGGCAGGTCCCCGTGCCCGTATACTACGAGGGCGTGCAGTTGGAGGAAGGCTTTCGGGTGGATATTCTTGTGGATGACGCTGTGATTCTTGAGTTGAAATCGGTAGAGCATATGACGCCAGTTCACCCAAAGCAGTTGCTGACGTACCTCCGCCTGACGGGTATGCGCCTTGGCCTGCTTATCAACTTTGGTGAAACACGCATCAAGGATGGCATTCAGAGGATTGTGAATGGATTACCCGAGGACCCGGATTACCGGCGTTAACTCGGCGGCTTTTTGCGTCTTAGCGGCTTTGCGTGAGACATGCAAATTCGTGTTCATTGGTGGTTCTATCTTCAAGAAGAAGCGCATGCGAATCGGCAACATTGACATAGACCGGCCCTTGTGCCTGGCGCCGATGGAAGACGTCTCGGACTTCCCTTTCCGGCGCATCTGCAAAGGTTTCGGAGCGGACCTGCTCTACACGGAGTTCGCGAATTGCGAGGCGCTGGTGCGCAATGTCAAGCGCACGCTCAGCAAGATCGTCGTGCGCGACGAGGAACGCCCCATCGCCGTCCAGATCTACGGCAGCGCCGAGGGTTCGATGGAACAGGCCGCCGCCATCGCGCAGGAACAGGGCGCAGATTTCGTTGACATCAACTGCGGTTGCTGGGTGAAGAAGATTGCCAACCGCGGCGACGGCGCCGGCCTGCTGCGCGACCTCAAGCAGTTCGAGGCGGTCGTGCGCGCCGTGATTCGCGGCACCACGCTTCCGGTCACGGTGAAGACGCGGCTCGGCTGGGACGATTCGAGCATCGTCATCCTCGATGTGGCGCGCATGCTCGAGGACCTCGGGGTGCAGGCGTTGACCGTGCACTGCCGCACCCGCAAGCAGGGCTACACCGGCAACGCCGACTGGTCGTGGCTGCCGCGCATCAAGGAGGCAAGCACTATTCCGCTTGTCGCGAACGGAGACATCGCCACGCCCGACGACGCGGTGCGCTGCTTCGAACTCGGCAGCGACGGCATCATGATCGGGCGCNNGATATTTCAGCATATCCGCCACTACCTGGACACCGGCGAGCGGCTGCCCGCGCCGGGTCTGGCGGAGCGCATCGAGATGTGCCTGCGCCACCTCACCGAACAGGCGGCCTACCGCGGCGAGCGCCGGGGCGTGATGTCGTTTCGCAGGCACTACGCGGGGTATCTCAAGGGCGAGCCCAATATTGCCAAACTGCGGGCGGACCTGATGCAATATGAGGAGGTCGCGCCCATACGCGAGCGGCTCTACCGCTACCGGGACGAGCGCTGCGCGGAGAACGGCGCGGAGGAGACGCTGCCGGCATGATTGAAGCACTGAAGGCACAGGTATGTGAGGCGAACCTCGCGCTGGTGCGCGACGGGCTGGTTATTCGCACCTGGGGCAACGCCAGCGGCATCGACCGCGCGCGCGGGCTGGTCGCGATCAAGCCCAGCGGCGTGGACTATNNGGTCGACCTCGACGGCAAGCCGGTCCGGGAGGGCCTGAAACCCTCAGTGGACACGCCGGCGCACATCGCGCTCTACCGCGCGTTCCCGCAGGTGGGCGGGGTCGTGCACACCCACTCGCATTACGCAACCTGCTGGGCCCAGGCGCGCCGGCCCATCCCATGTTTCGGCACGACGCACGCCGACTACTTCCACGGCGAGGTCTTCGTCACCGAGCCGCTCACCGAAGCGCAGGTGGCGGAAGACTACGAGCGGAATATCGGTGAAGCCATCGTGCGGCGCTATGCCGGCGTGGACCCGATGAAACACCCCGCCGTGCTGGCCGCGGGGCACGCGCCCTTCGCCTGGGGCGCAAGTGTCGACGCGGCCGTGGACAACGCTTTCGTGCTCGAGGAGGTGGCGCGCATGGCCCTGCACACCCTCGCGCTCGACCCCGGTGCCGTCCCGCTGGAAACCTGCCTGCTCGACAAGCATTTTCTGAGAAAACATGGCTCGGACGCCTATTATGGCCAATGAAAACGAATCGCGCGGCCCGTCCAGGCTGCCCAGGATATTTGCCCGAATGATTGCATACGCGCTGTTGGGACTTGCTATTTTCGGGGGCGGCCTGTTCAGCATGGCCTACCTCTTCCAGGACAGGATTCTCTTCCCCGCAACCCGTGAACTCGACCGCGACCCCAACACCTTCGACTGGCGCTATGACGAGGTGCTGCTGCCTGTCGGCGAAGACTGGACGCACGGCTGGTTTGTGCCGCTCGAGAACGCGCGCGGGGTGGTGCTGTTCTCCCACGGCAACGCCGGCAACCTGGCCGACCGGCTCGAATCCATCGGCTTGCTGCGCTCGCTCGGCTTCTCGGTGATGGCCTACGACTATGGCGGCTACGGCAAGAGCACGGGCAAGCCCTCCGAGGCGCGGCTTTACGCCGATATCCGCGCGGTCTGGCGCTACCTGACTGAAGAGCGCGATTTCTCCCCGCGCGACATTGTCCTGTTTGGCCGGTCACTGGGCGGGGGGCCCACGGCGGACCTGGCGGCGGAAGTGCGGCCGGCGGCGGTGGTGCTCGAGAGCACCTTCACCTCGGTGCCCGATGTGGCCAATGACATCTTCCGCCTGCTGCCCCTGGGCTGGGTGGTGCGGCATCATTTCGACAACAAGACCAAGGTGCCGCTCATCGAGTCGCCGCTGATGATCGTGCACAGCCCCGACGACACGCTCATTCCCTGCAAGCACGGGCGCGCGCTCTTCGAGCGCGCCGGCGAACCCAAGCGCTTTCTGGAACTGCGCGGCGACCACAACGACGGCTTCGTGCTGTCGGCGCCGGTCTACACGCAGGGCTTGGAGTCCTTCCTCGAACACATCCTGCCCCGCCCGCCGGGAACGGAAAAGCCGGATGCGGTGATGGCCTGAGCGGCCCTATTCCTGCTCCGTCGGGGCGGCGTTCAGCACGGAGTAGTCGACCGGCAGATGCCTGCCCTGTTCGAGGTGGCGCGCCAGGATGTAGAAGAAATCGCTGAGCCGGTTGACGAAGGCGACGCAGTCCGCGGCGTCGAATTCGGGAACGGCCTCCGCCAGTTCGACCAGGCTGCGCTCCAGCGCGCGGGCCACGGTCGTGGTGACATCGGCCTGCGCCGCGACCCGGTTCGTCGCCGACACGATGAATGAGCGCGGGAGTTCCAGCCTTGCTTCCAGCCCTGCCTGCATCTCTTCGAGCCGCGACAGGTGCTGCGGGCCGATGGCGCCTCTGTGGTACTCCGGCTTTTCGTTGCGCGGGTCGCTTGTGATGGCGCCCAGCAGAAAATACGTGTGCAGCAGCCAGAAGAGGAAATCGACCACGGTCGCGTCGGTTTCGGGCCCCTGCTCGAGTATCTCCAGGCGCAGAAGCGCGGTCTGCGCCCGCAACCCGTCCACCCAGCCGGTGCACGCGATTATGGGGTCCGATTTCGACACCAGCGTGCCGGCCAGCGTTCTGGTTTCGCCCCTGTCCCCCTGCTTCGTCGTCACATGCGATTTCACGGTCACTGCACTCCAGTCGTTGCCTCAACTATACGCGTGCCCTGTTGTCCGTGCAAGACACAGCGCAACCCCGGCTTTAACGAAGGCGCCCGTGCTTGCTAGACTTAGTCAAACCATCCTCGCGGTGGCTGCATTCCCATGTCTCATTTGGAAAGGCCTTCAAATGCGGGTACTTATCACGGGCTCCAGCGGACAGATCGGCACCAATCTCGGCATGCGTCTGCTGCGCGAGGGGCATGTTGTTTTTGGCGTGGACCGGCGGCCCAACACGTGGACCGATGAGATCACGACCCTGTTGCAGGACATCAGCGTGCCCTACCGCAGTTTCGAGGGCGGCATCGGCGACGCGGAGTATCCCGAGGGCCTCGACGTGGTGGTGCATCTGGCGGCCCACGCCAAGGTGCACGAACTGGTGAAGCGGCCGGACCTGGCGCTCGAAAACGTCACCATGACCTACAACGTGCTCGAATTCTGCCGCCAGAACAGCGTGCCCGTCGTCTTCAGCAGTTCCCGCGAAGTCTACGGCGACATCCACCGCTACATTACCGAGGAGTCCCACGCGGACTTCGCCTTCACCGAAAGCCCCTACAGCGCCAGCAAGATTGCCGGCGAGGCGCTCGTCTATTCCTACGCGCAATGCTACGGACTGTCCTACATCGTGTTCCGCTTCAGCAACGTCTACGGCCGCTATGACAACGACATCGAGCGCATGGAACGCGTCATTCCGCTGTTCATCCGGAAGATTGGCGCCGGCGAATCCATCACGGTTTTCGGCGAGAGCAAGGTGCTCGATTTCACCTATGTCGATGATTGTGTGGACGGCATACGCCGAGGGATCGACCTGCTGGCCGCGGGCGGCACGCAGCGCCACACCATCAATCTCGCCTACGGCCAGGGGCACAGCCTCGTCGAAATGGCCCGGTTCATCGGCGAGGAATACGGCGTCGAGGTCGACATGCGCATCCAGGCCTCCCAGGTGGGGGAAGTGACGCACTATGTCGCGAACATCGGCATGGCGCGCGCCGTCCTGGGGTACAACCCGCAGACGCCTCTCAGGGAAGGCATCGCCAAGGCGGTCGCCTGGACACGCGAGCACGCCGCCGCGAGCGCGGAGGAGAAGCCGTGACCGTCTGTGTGCGCGATATCTGTGCGGCCATGGAGCGCTGGGCGCCGCCGCAGTTTGCCTGTAGTTGGGACAAGGCGGGCCTGCACACCGGCAGCCCCGGCCAGGAAGTGGCCGGCGTGCTCACGTGCCTGACCGTGGACAGCCGCGCCCTGGCCGCCGCGGCCCGGGCCGGCGCCAACATGATTGTGGCGCACCACCCGCTGATCTGGGACCCGCTCACCCACCTGCGCACCGATGAACCGCACCACGCCCTGTGCGCGCGCGTGGCGGCGGAAGGCATCGCCTGCTATTCCGCCCACACCAATCTCGACGTGGCGGAAGACGGCGTCAACCACACCCTCGCCAGGGCGCTTGGGCTGGAGCAACTGGCGCCGCTGGCCGCCGCGCCCGAGGCCAATGCCCAGGTCAAGGTGGTCACGTTCGTCCCCGGGACCCACTTGGCAGCCGTGCGCGGCGCCATGGCGGCCGCGGGCGCGGGCGTTATCGGCGAATGCACGCATTGCGCCTTCAGCGCGCCCGGCACCGGCAGCTTCAAGCCCGGCAAGGCGGCCGACCCGTGGTCCGGACGGAAAGGCGTGGTGAACGAGGAACCGGAGCTGCGCTTTGAGATGCTCGCGCCGAAAGCGTTGCTTCCGCGCGTGCTCGAGGCACTGCTCTCGGCCCACCCCTACGAGGAAGTGGCCTACGATGTCATCGCGCTCGAAAACCCCGGAGGGAGGCATGGCCTCGGGCTGCGCGGGGTACTGCCTGTGCCGGCGTCCCTGGAAGATTTCGCCGGACTGGTGCGGCGGGCGCTCAAGGCCAACCACGTGCGCATGGTGGGCAAGCCCCGCCGGCGCGTGCGCCGGATTGCCGTGATTGGCGGCGTCGCGGGCGAACTCGCGGCCGGCATGCCGGCCGACATCGATGTGCTGGTCACGGGGGACGTCAAATACCACGACGCCTGCGCGGCGCGCGAGCGGGGCCTCTCCCTTATCGATGCGGGCCACGCGCCCACAGAGCGGCTTATCGCTCCGGTAATCACCGCCTACCTGCGCAAGGTCTTTCCGGGCTTGCCGGTCAAGAGCTATGTCGAGCCGGACTGCTTTCATGCCGTGACGGAATAGCCCCTGCGCAAGGGTCGTTTTCCATAACGTGAGGCCCCCCGCTATAATGGACACTGACAGGCGCCCATCCTGGGGCGTCTGCGGATATGCCACACCAGAATCGGGAAAGGTCGTGCAGGTTTGGCGAAATCATTGAAAATCCTGTTCGTGACATCCGAAATCTCGCCGCTCGTGGGCAGTGGCGGCCTTGCCGAGGTGGCAGGGGCCCTGCCCAAGGAGTTGCGCGCCAAGGGGCACGATGTTCGCGTTGTGCTGCCCTGTCACGGTCTCATCGACCCCGCCAACCGTGGCGAGCACTATTGTCTTGTCGAAGGCGACATGGGTTGGGGACGCGAGTACGGCGGTTTGCGCGGGGCGGTGCTGCCCGGGACGGAAATTCCCGTGTACCTGGTCGAGCACGACGGATTCTTCAATCGTGCCGGCCTCTATGACCAGGACCACCAGGAGTACGGAGACAACGCCGAGCGCTTCAGTTTCTTCGGAAAGGCACTGCTGCACGGGATTCCCCAGACCGGCTGGCGGCCGGACATCGTGCACGCCCACGACTGGCACGCCGGGCCGCTTGTGGCGCTGCTGAAGACCCGCTACCGCGACGACGCGTTCTGGGGCGGCATGCCCGTGCTGTTCACGATCCACAATCTGCAGTACCAGGGGCGCTACGGCCGGGAGAAGTACGTGGCGTCCGCACTTCCCCCGGAACTGTTCCACCCCGGATGCGCCGAGTTCTACGGCGATATGAACATGATGAAAATGGCCATCGCGCTGGCGGACAAGCTGAACACGGTGAGTCCGCGCTATGCCCAGGAGAGCCAGACCGAGGCGGAGTACGGATTCGGGCTGGAGGATGCCATCCACGCCCGGGCCGCGGATTACTGCGGCATTCTCAACGGTGTCGACTACTCGGTGTGGAACCCCGAAACCGACGACGAAATACCCGCGCAGTACAGCCGGAAGGATTTGGCCGGCAAACGGGAATGCGCCCGGGGGCTTCGGGCCATGTTCGGCCTGCACGAGAACGGCGCGCCGCTCATCGGCATTGTCAGCCGAATGAGCCACCAGAAAGGGCTGGACCTGCTCCTCGAGGCTGTCGGGGACATTGTGTCGCTCGACATGCAGGTGGTCATTCTCGGTTCCGGTGACAAGTCGCTCGAGAGCGGCTTCCACGAGCAGGCCCACCGCCATCCCGGCATGCTCGGCGTGGCGACCGAGTACAATCCGGGCAAGTCGCACCGCATCATGGCCGGCTGCGATTATCTGCTCATGCCTTCGCGGTTCGAGCCGTGCGGGCTCGCGCAGATGTATGCCATGAAGTATGGGACCATTCCGATTGTGCGGCGGACCGGCGGCCTCGCCAACAGCGTGAACGACCTCAATCCCGTCACCCGCAAGGACGGCACTACCACGGGCATCTCGTTCGTGCCGCGCACACGGCCGGCGCTGGTCGCGGCGGTGCGCAAGGCCCGGGCGTTGCATGAGGAACAGGAGCTCTTCGCCCGCGTGCGCCTGACCGCCATGGCGCAGGATTTCTCGTGGGGACGTTCCTGCGACCGCTACGTCAGCCTGTACAACGAGGTTGTGCCAGCGGTATGAGCACAGCCACGCGCGCGGAATTCGTCTCTCATTCGCCCGGCGCGACCGAGCGCTTTGGCGAGGCGCTTGGACGGCTCGCGCCGCCCGGCACGGTGGTTGCCCTTCGCGGCGACCTCGCCTCCGGCAAGACCTGCCTGGTGCGCGGCATGGCCCGCTGTTTCGCCGGGCAGCAGGACACGCACAGCCCCACCTTCACGCTTGTCAATGAATACGGCGTCGGGCCGGACCTCTACCACCTCGACCTCTACCGGCTGGCGGGTCCGGAAGAACTGGCCGACCTCGGTTACGAGGAACTGTTCGACGGGGACGCCGTCTGCGCCGTGGAGTGGGCGGAACGCGCCGAGGCGCTGTTGCCGGAACGACGGGTGGATGTGCGCCTGGCGCATCTCGGTGGCGACCGCCGAAGCATCGCATGCACGGACCACGGCGCGTTGCCCGCCGGCTGGGAGGCCAGTCTCGCCGCGGCGCTGCAGGCTACGCCTTGACCTGACGCAGCGCCCTTGCCAGTTCGGCCGCCGAACCGATGCGCTCATTTGGCGCCTTGGCAACGCATCGCATCACGGCATCATCCAGTTCCTCCGGTATGCCGTCCACCAGTTCGCCGGGCCTGGGCGGCAGTTCGGTGAGTTGCCGCTGCAGCACGTCCCCCTGGGAGAAGTGCGTGGCGCCCGTGAGCAGTTCGTGCATGACGAGGCCGAGGGCGTAGATATCCGCGGCGGGCGTGGCGTCTTCGCCCATGACCTGCTCCGGCGCCATGTAGGCGGGTGTGCCCATTACAACGCTGGTGCCGGTCAACCGGGTGGTGCCCGTCTTCGCGAGGCCGAAATCCATCATCTTCACCAGACCGCCGCGGGTGAGCACGATGTTGTCCGGCTTGATGTCACGGTGCACGATCCCGGCGTCGTGAATCGCCGCAAGTGCGCTGCACGCCTGCATGATGATGTTGATGGCTTCGCGCGGGCTGCGTTTTCCCTTGTGCTGCACGTACTGGTGCAGATTCGGCCCCTCCACGAATTCCATGGCGATATAGGTTTCGCCCTCGCGGAGCCCGATGTCGTAGATGGACACGATGTTCGGGTGGTTGACCTTGGCGGCCGCCTTGGCTTCGCGCTCAAAACGCTGCCGGAATTCGGGTGACTTGTCCACCAGCGCGCCGAGGAACTTCAGCGCCACGGGCCGGTCCAGCTGCACATCGCGGGCCAGGTACACGACCCCCATGCCGCCGCGGCCAAGCTCCTTTTCCAGCGTGTAGCGGTCGCCAATCGAGCGGTCGACCATCTGCATGACCGCCGTCGGCTGTTCACTGGCCTGGGTGTCCACACCGGGCGCGCCCGAGGGCATGGCTTCGCCCGCGCCCATGCTCAGGCGGGTCTCGATATTCGACAGGCGCTGGCTCACATCGCGAAAATCGACGTCAACCGTGCGGATCTTCTGCAGCACCCCTTTCGACTGGGCGAGTTGTCCCAGTTGCTCGTAGGCCAGCGCCAGCATCCAGAAGTACTCGATGTTGTCGTGGGTGACCCGCTCGCCGGTGAGCAGGTTTTCAAGCGCCGCCACGCAGTGTTCATAATCGTGCAACTCGTAGAAGCAGCGCCCCAGCAGACTCTGGGCCTGGTCGTGCCGCGGATGATTGTCGGGTACGTGCTGGAACATGCGGATGGCGCGCTCGCACTCGCCCGCGTGCATCCAGGCGAAACCTGCGCCGAAATGCTCGCCGGCCCGCTCGTAGCACTGGGCGGCCCGGACGGGCTCTTTCGCCTTCGACCAGGCGTCGCCCGCCTGCTGAAACGCGTGCGCGCCCTCGAACGACTGCGCCGCCTCCTTCCATCGCCCGAGCCGGGCGTAGTAGCGGGCGCCGATTTCGGCGGCTTCTCTGCCCTTGCCCGCGGTTTTCATGCAACTGGCCGCCTCCTCCAGCTTGCCCGCTTCCAGGTAGGCGCGCCCGGCGCGCTCATATTCACCGGCGTCCTTGAACAGGCTCGCGGCCAGGTCAACTCGTTTGGCGGCCGTATAGCATTGCGCCGCGTGCAGGCTCAGCTTGCGTTTCTGGTCTTCGCTCAGCCGTTTCTCCGCCTTCTTGCTGCGCAGCAGTTCCAGGCAGCGGTCGGCCGCGGCCGCCTGCGCCTCGGGAGGGACGTTTCCCGCGCCCTCGAAATAGCGCGCGAAGGTGTCCGCGGCTTCGCGCACCTTGCCCGCCCGTTCATATGCGGCGGCCGCCTCGGGCAGGTTGCCGTCTGCCAGGTAGGCGCGCCCGGCCTGCGCGTGCTTGCCCTTTTCGGTGTAGAATCGGGCCGCGGTCAGCGGGTCGCCCGCCTTTTCGAGCATTCTGGCAGCGCGCACCGTGCTGCCGGCCTTCGCCAGTTCCATGGCCGCCCGCCTGAGGTCCTTGTTGCGCTGAAACGCCTTTGCGGCCTCCTTGTGGCGGCCGAGTGAGGCGTAGACCTCGCCGAGCCGCGCCCATTCCCGCTTCTTCCTCAATTCGGCGATGGTCTGTTCGGGGGCGTGCACGGCCTCGAGCGCCTCTGTGAAGCGGGGGTCTTTGTTGATGTACGGCTCGTCCGGCATGGGCGGCGCCGTCTCTTCCGCCTTCTTCATCTTGTAGTTGCGGTACCGCGTCCGGAAGAACAGGTACACCTCGAAGAGCAGCAGGAGTATGACGATGGAAAAGAACAGCTTCCAGGCGAAGGCCTTCCAGGTGGTTTGCACGTCGAGTCCAAACCATTCGTGCATGACGGCCAGCAATTTGCCCAGCAACCCGTTCCAATAGGCGTAGAAGAAGCGCATAGTGTTTCTCCCCGATTACGCGCCTGGCAGCCTTGGGAATTCACCGCCATGGTAGTCCAGACACGCAATCCGAGACAACATGGCCGCCGTGCCCGCTGCGGTATGCGGCTGAGGCGGAACCGGGTCTACAGGATGCCGGCGCCGGTTTCGGCGGCCGCCGCCTGACGGTGAAGAAACAGGGAGAACCGGCCGTCGCGGTATAGCTGCTCCAGCGCATCGCCAAGCGCCTGCTCCCCTTGCGCCATCCATTGCCCGATATGCGCTTCGACCTGTTTCCATTGGCCCAATTCCGCATAGGCGGCGGCCAGTTGGTACAGGGCGTCCATATCTTCCGGGTGCGCCTCGAGCAGCCGACGGTAGCCCTCGATGAGCGGCACGAAATCGCGCGCGTGCCACAACGGTTCCGCGAATGCCTGGCGCGCGTCGACATCCGGCGCGCCGGCGCATTCTGCCTCGATGTGCTCGATGAAATCGGTTCGCTGCGTGTGTTCGCGCAGGTCCGCGCTGACCACCGGTTCCAGGTCGGGGATATCAATGGCCCGCCGTTGCGCGAGCAGGGCGTCGAGGCGGGCGGTCACCGCGTCGATGTCGCCCTCGTGGGCGGGCACCCGCACGCTGAGCAGGGCGAAGCCGGGGTGGCCGGGCAGCAGGGCGCCGCCGAGTCCGGCCAGCACGGCCGCCTCGGCGCGGCGGTCCTGGGCGAGCGCCGTGCGCGCCAGCGGCAGCAGCAGGGCTGCCAGCGTCGTTCGCGCGTCGGGGCCCAGGGGCGCGTAGCCGGGTATCAGTGTGTCCAGGTCGAACGGGGCGGCGACGGGCTCCGCGTCCGGATACCACAGCATGCCGGCGTGCACCTCCGCCCGCGCCACCAGCCAGTCGGGCGAACAACCGGCGAAACAAAGGGGCCAGCGCGGTCGGTTTTCAGCCACGAGGTTCCACAGCGCGAGTTCCCCAAGCAGGTGGTCGCGCTGTTTCTCGTCCGTCGTCTGGGCGAGCGCGAGAAAATCTATGGGCAGCGTGCGCTCCCAGGTCTGAATATCCCTGCCGGAAGGGAAGTCCGTGGGGAGGTTGAACTGCGACGGCAGGCGCTCCGCGAGACGCGCGCGCGCGGCGGGCTCTGCCAGGCCGGCCGCGGGGAGGACCGACACATCCCTGCGCAGCCCTTCGGCACGCTGTGTGGCCAGCAGCAGGGAGGTCAGATGCGGGCTGCCACTTACCAGCACCCCGTTTTCGGGGCAGGCGCCCAGCAGTTCGTGGCCCAGGGCGCGGGCCCGCGCATGACCGGGGTTGGGAAGCGCGGGCCACAGCGCTGCCAGGATGCCCGCCAGGCAGGCGCCCGCCACCACGGCGCGCACGCGCGCGCCGCGCAGGGGCCGGAAAGCCGCGTTGGCGAGCAACGCGCCGCCCCAACCGATAAACGCGCAGACCGCCGCAAGCACCAACAGCGTTGGCGCGCTATCGTCCACAAGCACGGATGCGCCCGCATACTGGTTGGTCAAGGCCGGCAGCAGCGGGCCCATGACGCACAACGCCGCGGCGGCCAGCCACGCGCCGGCCCGGGCGCGGGGGATGAGTAAGACCGTGAGTCCCGGCACGGCGAAGAGCAGTATGCGCCCCGGCAGCAGCTCGAGCAGGCTGCGGCCGAAGCCCAGTTCTGGCGGCGCCTCGAACAGCGCCGGGTAGGGGGCCGCGAGCGCGTGTTGCAGGAATTGCCGGAGCGATTCTCCGCGCGCTGCGGCCAGGGCCACGGGCAACAGCGCGCAAAGCGCAAAGGGCAGCAGAAAGCACAGGAACCGGCGCGCCATGGGCCGGGCGCCGCGGTCCGGCATCAGCAGCAGTGCGAAGAGCAGCAGGAGCCCCAGCAGCAGCAGACTCGGCAGATTGGCCGCGGCGAGACCGGCCGCGGCGCCCGCAGCCGCGTCCCAGCGGCCCGGCCGCGCGCTGTCGGCCGCGCGCAGCAGACAGAAGACCGCCGCCAGCGCAAAAGCAACGGAGAAGGGCGCGGGATGCGCTCCCAGGCTGACCTCGAGCAGGGGCGGGGAAACAGCGAAAGCGCCCGCGGCGAGCAGGCCGGCCATCAACGCGACCGGGCGCTCCGTGAACCGTTCCGCCGTCTGCACGACAATCGCGGCCAGCATGGCGCACGCAATGGCCGCCGCGGCACACGTGGCCAGGTTCAGGGCTGCAAGGCTGTTGCCCGGCGCGAGCAATTCCGAGAGCCGCGCCGCGCCGCGCGCCAGAACCGGGAGCGGGTGCATCCAGTCCCCGTCGAGCAGCGGCCCCTGCCACAGGCCGAAGGCCACCCCGGAAGGGGCGCTCGAAAAGAACCACAAGGCCGCGGCCAATCCGGTCAGCAGGGTATAAGACCCGACAATGGAGTGGCTTACAGGTTTTCCAAAGTGCCCAGAATCAAGCCGGCTGTCTTGTCCCATGTACGCGTCCGCGCCTCTTCACGCGCGCATCGGCCCAGCCGCTCCCGGAGGGCGGCATCCGCGAACAGCGCGCGTAGTTTGTCGGCCAGGTCTTTGTCATCGCCGGGTTTGTGCAGCAGGCCGGTTTCACCGTGGCGGACATATTCACGGCCCGCGCTCGTATCCGGCACCAGGACGGGGAGTCCCACCGCCTGCGCTGTCAGGGCTTCATGTTCGCTGCCCTGCCCGCAATAGGCGGCGCTGGCCGCCGCACAACTCTCGGGCCACGTGCTCTCTTCGGCATGGGTCATGCCGGGAGCAATTCTGACAGCGCGCGCGCCATGAAGCACGACGGGCGGCGCGCCCGGGGCGCCGCGCAACCGCCTCAATGCCCGGGAGAGCACCCTCGGATACCTGTCAAACGCCACAAGCTGCTGCGTTAGATTCGGTTGTGCCGGCAGCCCGCACAACTGGGCATCCACGCCCACGGGGGCGCGAACGATGAACTTGGGCGGCACGCCCGCCTCACACAGCCGGCGGCGGTTCGCCTCCCAGGGCACAATGATGGGCCCGGGCGGCGTGGGCGAGGGTTTCATCCTCTTTTTCAGGCCGAAGACTACCGGGACCACGGGCACCTCGGTATACGAATGCACGTCGAGCGGCGTGTGCGTGATGAAGTCCAGGATGATATCGAACCGGTCCGCGATAGGGCCGCGCCGGGCCAGGCTCGCCAGGAAAAGGCGCATCATGGTGTGATAGAAGCTGCGCATGCCCATGCGCGCGACCTGGATGCCATCGACCACCTCGATGCGCGGCCGGTTCGCGCCGCGCCGGTAGGGCGCCGGCTGGTGCGCCATCCACGCGACATAGTGGCCCTCTCCGGCAATGCGCGACAGCACCTCGTAGGCGTAGCGTTCCACCAGTCCCGCACCGGGGTGCAGCCAGTCCGTCCTGCAGAAAACCAGCAATCGTTTCATGGCCGTATTTTAGCAGACCGCGGCGCGCCCCGGCACTTTGCTTTGCATGGGGTGCTCTTGAATGCGAGGGGGGGCGGTAGGCACAATACGGCCCGGAAGCTATGGAGTTGGGTGAGGTGCCGCCACGTAATCGGGCGGGTGCGCGGCGGCCTGAACGCATGCCCTGTGTTGTTCGACGGAGGTGTTACGGTTGAAGTATGCGATTCTTTCGGATGTGCACGCCAACCTGCCGGCGCTGGAAGCCGTGTTGGCCCGCATTCAGGAAATCGGCGTCTACCAGACTGTATGCCTTGGCGACGTGGTGGGATACAACGCGAACCCCAACGCCTGCGCGAACATGCTGCGCGAACACGGTGTGCTAACGATTCTCGGCAATCACGACGCGGTCGCCTGCGGGCTCGAGGAGGCGTGGGGATTCAACCCGGTGGCCTATGAGGCGGCGATGTGGACGCGCGAAAAGCTCAATGAAGAGAACACCGAGTGGCTCCGCAGCCTGCCGGACATCCTCAATTTCGGCAGCTTTGTGGCCGTGCACGGCGCGCCGAAGAACCACAACACCTATCTGTTTGCCTGGGAGGATGTGCTGCCCCACTTGTACTTCCTCGAAGAGCAGAACACCAACATCTGCATGATTGGGCACACGCACAGCCCGGCGATTTTCTCCGAAGACGGCATGTACACGGTGGACGATGACTGCACCTTTGAACTGGGGTTCGAGAAGAAGTTCTTTGTGAACCCCGGTTCGGTGGGGCAGCCCCGCGACGGGAATCCCCGCGCCGCCTTCGGTCTGATCGACGACAGCACCAATACCTACGAGCAGGTGCGCATTGACTATGATGTAGAGGAAGCCGCCGGCCAGGTGCGGGCGGCCGGACTGCCGGAATTCCTGGCGGAGCGGCTGTTGTTGGGCCGTTAGCCCGCAGTTTCACCGGCGGCAACGCAGCAGGGGCATGTTGCCCTTGCGAGTTCTCCGGGCCGGCCGCGCCCGGCGCGGGAAGGTGGATACACAGATTATGCCACGAGAAGCGAGACTGACGAGAAAGACCAGGGAAACCGAGATCGAGTTGTCCATTGCTCTCGATGGGCAGGGCCGGTGCGAGGCGGCCACGGGCATTGGGTTCTTTGACCACATGCTCGACCACGTCGGTCGCCACGGGCTCTTTGACCTTGCGGTGCGCGCCAGCGGCGACTTGCACATCGACGCGCATCACACCGTCGAGGATGTCGGCATCTGCCTGGGCAAGGCGGTGCTCGAGGCCGTGGGCGAGCCCAGGGGGCTCACGCGGTTCGGCCACGCCGTGGTGCCCATGGATGAGGCGCTCGCTGAAGTGGCCCTCGATTTCAGCGGCCGTCCCTACCTTGTCTTTCGTGCCGATTTGCACAAGGAGCGGGTGGGCGAATTCGACGTCGAACTGGTCGAGGAGTTCATGCAGGCTTTTGTGGCCAACGCCCGGGTGACGCTTCATGTTATGCTCAGGGAAGGAAGCAATGCGCACCACGGCATCGAGGCGATTTTCAAAGCGTTCGGGCGGGCACTGCGCGCCGCGGTTCAACTGGACCCGCGCGTGCAGGGGGTACCATCGACGAAAGGGATGTTGGAAACGTGATTTGTATTGTTGACTATGGAATGGGCAATCTGCGCAGCGCGCAGAAGGGCCTTGAGAAGGCGGGTCACCAGGCGATGATAAGCGAAGACCCCGCCGATATCGCGCGCGCCGACGCCGTGGTGCTGCCCGGCGTGGGCGCGTTCAAGGATTGCTATGACGGTCTGGCGTCGCGCGGGCTCGTCGAGCCGGTCAAGGATGCGGCCGCCAGCGGAAAGCCGTTTCTCGGCATCTGCGTCGGACTGCAGCTCTTGTTCGAAGAGAGCGAAGAAGGGGCCGGATCGAAGGGGCTCGGCATTTTCGGGGGCCGGGTCGTGCGTTTTCCCGAGGCGGCGCAGACCGGGCTGAAGGTCCCGCACATGGGCTGGAACCGGTTGCTCCCGGCTGAAGGGCGCGCCTGCCCCCTGCTCGCGGAGACCTGCGGCAGCCCCTATGCCTATTTCGTGCACAGCTACTACGCCGTGCCCGAAGACCCGGGCGTCGTGCTTGCCCACTGCGATTATGGCGTGCGCTTCGCCGCCATGGTCGGGCGGGATAACGTGTACGCGGTGCAGTTTCACCCTGAGAAAAGCCAGACCGAAGGGATCGCCATCCTGCGCGCCTTCGGCAACCTGGTGCAGGGAGCCACGGTATGATTAAGCGCCTTCTTGTGCCCACAGACGGGAGCGAGCCGGCTTCGATTGGCGCGCGGTACGCGGTTGCGTTGGCCAGCAAGCTCGGCGCGTCCGTGCTCGGTCTGCACGTCGTCGATGTGAAGCTGCTGGAAGGGCCCTTCTTGCGGGACCTCTCCGCCTCCCTGGGCACGGCGCCGTATGTGAACTACCAGGGCAATATCGCCATGCTGCTCGACGAGCGGGGCAAGGCGGCGCTCAATGACCTGGCCAAACGCTGTGAAATGGCGCAGGTGCCGTGCGACAGCATGCAGGTCACGGGCATCGTGCCGCGCGCCATCGTGGAAAACGCGGACCTCGCGGACCTGGTGGTGATGGGCCGCGGCGGCGAGCACGACCAGTGGCTCGAAGGCCTGGTCGGCTCGACCACTGAGGCCGTCGTCCGGCGCGCACGGCGCCCCGTGCTCATAACGGCCACGGCCGAGGTGGGTACAGACCGGTTTCTGGTCGCCTATGACGGGTCGAGGCACGCGCGCCAGGCGCTGCACACGGCGGCCGCGTTCGCGGTCGAGTCCGCCGTTCCCCTCGAATTGCTGGTGGTGGGGGATGAGAAGCGCGAACCCACCGTCGAGGAGGCCAGGAAATACTTGCAGTCTCACGGCAATCTGGAAGTCACTTATCATCGCAGGGCCGGTGAACCCGGCGAGGTGATTGTCCAGTGTGCCGGGGAATTCGGCGCAAACTTACTTGTGATGGGCGCGTATGGTCATTCAAAAGTGCGAGAGTTGGTAGTGGGGAGCACGACCGCGTACGCCATGTATCACGCGCCGTGTCCGGTCTTACTGACCCGGTAGCCCCGAAACAGTGAGGAAGGGTGTGTATGGCAGAGGCCGCAGCCGTTGAGAGAATTCTGTCGCGGGTAGGTGAATTGCCCGCAATGCCGGACGTGGTTTCCGAGGTGCTTCGGCTCACCGACGACGCTTCGGCGGACATGTCCAAGGTCAGTGAGACGATACAGTCGGACCCGGCGCTGACCGCCAAGCTGCTCCGCGTGGCGAACTCCTCGTACTACGGGATGAAACAGTACGTCGGCACGCTCAAGCTCGCGTTGGTCATTCTGGGTGTGCGGGAAGTGCGCAACATCGTGCTCGGCATCAGTGTCTTCGAGAGCCTGAAAGGCGATGGGCTTGCCGCGGAAGCGGCCCAGGATATCTGGAAGCGCTCACTCGAGATTGGCGGTGTGGGCAAGGCGCTCGGCGCGAACATGGGCCTGGGGCTGCAGGGCGAAGAGTTCATCAGCGGCCTGCTCAGCGACATCGGGCGCATGGTGCTCATCCGGGAACTGGGTGGAGAGTACGCCAAACTGCTGGAGAGCCTGGGGGACAATCCGCTCGAGCTGTGCCAGGTTGAACTTGAAATGGTCGGTTGCACCCACGCCGACCTGGCCATGGCCATGGCCGCCAGTTGGAGCCTGCCGGAATCGCTTACCGATGCGCTCTGGTATCAATACCCCAATCCAGAGCGTCCGCTGAAGAAGGCCGCTGACCCGCGGTTGGGCGCCGTGGTGCGCATCGCGAAGTTCGCCGTGCTGGACGACTTCGCCACGCCCGATGCGGATTTCGGATTCAACGATGCGGAAGCCTGGTCGTGTCTCGTCGACGCCAAGCGGCCAATCCCCGAGGGACAGCGTTTCGAAGTGTTGAAAGGGTACATAGAAGAAGTGAGCAACGCCCCCCAGGTTCCTCTTTGAGCGGGCCGAGCGGCGCAACGGGTTGAGCAGTATGCCGAAGAAAGACAAGATATCCTTCCTGCATTCAGATGATTTCGAGTCAATAGACGACGAACTGACCGCCGCCATGAGCAGACTCGAAGAGACCAACGAACGCATTGTCAGCCTTCTGGAGAGCGACACCACGACGATTCAGGAGGAAGATGCACCCGATGGCACGGGCGACGACGGCCACACGGAAGCCGGCGAGGAGGGCCCTGCGCAAGAGCCGCGGGAACGCGGCGAAGAAGCGTAGGCCTTTCCTCGGGCGGACCCGCAAACAATATGCCGTATTCCGGCGGATGCCGGCGCGCCCTGGGAGTCCAATGCACGAACCCCGCCTGAGAATTCTGATGACCGACCCGCATCTCTGCGGCGGGGGACAGGTGACTTATGTCACGCGGCTGGCCGGCGCGCTGGCGCGGCGCGGGCACGAGGTCACCATCGGCTGCAAGCGCGGGAGCGTGCTGGTCGAACGCGCCGTCCAGGCCGGTTGCGCGGTCGCCCATTTCATCTATCGCGGCGGCATGCGGCCCCGCGCCTGGCTCAGCGACGTGGCGGCCGTGCGCAACTACATCCGTATCCAGCAGCCGGATATCATCCACGTGAGCGGTTCGCAGGACCACTGGGTCAGCGCGCTGGGCAACGCGTCGCTCGGGCGGCCGGTCTGCCTGGTCCGCACCCGGCACAACACCTACACCGTCAAGAACAACTGGCCGAACCGCCTTCTCAACCGCGCCTGGACGGATTACCAGGTCGTGGTGTGCGACATGGTGCGGCGCACGCTGGCGGAGCACCCGGCCTTCGACGCCTCCCGCATGTGCGCCATCCACAACGGGCTCGACCCCGAGACATACCGGCCCGACGCCGCCGCGCGCGAGGAAGTGCGCGGCGAATTCGGCTACCTGCCGGAGCACTTCGTGTTCGGGATTGCGGCGCGCCTGGTACACGCCAAGGGGCACCGCTTCCTGTTTGAGGCCGCCGCCGGCATGCTCGAGGAAGCGCCCCGGATGCGGATACTCGTGCTGGGCCAGGGCGACCTCGAACAGCGCCTGCGCGCCATGGCCGCTGAACTCGGGCTGGGCCACGTGGTGCGCTTCGCGGGCTTTCGCGAGGACATGGCGCGCTGCACGCAGGCTTTCGATGCCGCGGTATTGCCTTCCATCGATTGCGACACCTCGTCGTTCAGCCTCAAGGAGGCCATGGCCGCCGGGAAGCCCGTCATCGCGTCGGACTACGGCGGCCTGCCGGAAGTGGTGGACGACGGCGTGGAAGGGTTCGTTGTACGGGCCGGTTCCGCGGAGGCATTGCGCGAGGCCATGCGCGCCATGATGGCCGACCCTGCTCGCGCGGCGCGCATGGGCGCCGCGGGCAAGGCGCGGGTGCTGCGCGAGTTTTCGATGGACGTCTTTGCGGGACGCACGCTGGAGGCCTACCACAGGGCCCTGGAAATACACCGCGAACGCGGAGGGGGCGGCAGGTGAAGGTCGCGCATGTGGATGAACAGGCCGGCTGGCGCGGCGGGGAGCAGCAGGCGTCCTGGCTGATGCGGGGGCTCGCGGCCCGCGGACATGCGGTGCTCGCCGTCGGGCGGCCGGGCGAGCCCTTCCTGGAAGACACCCACGGCGGGGCGGCGGTCACGCGCATCCCGCTGCCGTTGCGCGGCGAGTGGGATGTGGCGTCCGCGTGGCGGCTTGCGCGCGTCATCCGCCGGCAGGGCGTCGATATCGTGCACGCCCACACCAGCCATGCCCACACGCTCGCCCTGCTGGCCCGCCGCTTTGCGGGCCGGGGGAAGGTGGTTGTGTCCCGCCGGGTCAGCTTTCCGCCGCGGCCGCACGCGCTCAACCGCTGGAAATACGCAAGCGCGGACCGCCTGCTCGCCGTTTCGGGCAAGGTGGGGGAGGTACTCGGGGAGTCGGGCGTCCCTCGCGAACGTGTTGCGGTGGTGCACAGCGCCGTGGACTTGGAGCGGCTGAACGTGGACCCGGCCCGGCGCGCGGACCTCGGCGTGCCGGAAGACGCGCCGCTGATTGTCTCGGCGGGCGCCCTCGTCGGCCACAAGGACCACCGCAACCTTATTGAGGCCGCCGCCAGGGTGCGCGAGACCCTGCCGCGCCTGCGCGTGCTCATCGCGGGGGAGGGGCCGCTGCGCCCCGTTCTCGAAACGCGGATTGCGGAGCTTGGCCTGGATGAGGCCGTCACCCTGCTGGGCCACAGGCGGGACGTGCCCGCGCTGATTCGCGCGGCGGACGCCTACGTCTCCTCGAGCTGGTCGGAGGGCCTGGGCACGTCCATACTGGAGGCGCTGGCCTGCAGGACGCCGGTGGTCGCGGCGGAGGCCGGCGGAGCGGCCGAAATGGTGCGGCCCGGCAAGACCGGCTGGCTTGTGCCGGCGCGCGACGCGCAAGCCCTCGCTGCGGCGGTGCTGGCGTGCCTGCGGGAGAGAGAACAGGCCCGAGCCATGGCGCAGGAAGGATATGAACTGGTGCGCCGGGAATTCACCGTCGAGCGCATGGTGGAGCAGACGCTCGAGGCGTATCGGTCGCTGTTGTCTGAAGCGGGTTCAAAAATGTAAACTGGCAGTATCATGGCGGTTCCGATGACGAGATATGCGCGGGGGAGGCGTCCCTGGGAATTACAGCACTACAGCAATGTGCTGGCATTGAACGTCATTATCGTGGCGATCGATTCGGTTATGGCCGTGGTCATGGGACTGTGGTTCGTGGACTCCGTCCTGTTCTACGGCGATTCCTTCGACCACCTCGGCATGACGGTGCTGCCCCTGTTCTGTCCCCTGAGCCTCATGCTGCCGGCGTGCTGCGTGTGGATGTGGGTGGCCTATCTGCGGACCGAGGCGCGCGATTGGCTGCGCGCGCTCCCGCCCCTGGTCATTACGGTGATCTCGGCCGTCTACGCCGCCGGCGCCGCCTACGTGGCGTGGGTCATTGCGGTGGCGGGCGTGATCTCCGTCTCCTGAGCCCATGGCAGGGCGCGGACGGTCTTGTCGCGGCGAATCCCCTTGGAGCACCAGTAGAGTCCAGTGAGCACCATCACCGTATTGACCCTCATCCCCAACGCGGGTGACCGGCTGCCGCGCTGTCTCGAAAGCGTGCGCTGGGCCGACGACCTCTTCTGCGTTGTTGACCCCAACACCACCGATGGTTCCGGCGAAGTGGCCCGCAGGTACACGGACCACGTGGTGGTGCACGAATATGTAAACGCGGCGAACCAGCGCAACTGGGCCATCCCGCAAATCGAGACGGAATGGACGCTCGTCCTGGACGCCGACGAATGGGTTTCCGAGAAACTGAAACAGCGCATTCAGGCGCTCATCCAGGACCCCGCCAGTTGTGACGGCTACGAAATCAGGCGGCTTTCCTACTTCTTCGGGAAGCTGATTCGCCATTGCGGCTGGCACCGCGACTACAATGTGCGGCTTTTCCGCACGCGGAAGGGCCGCTATCTCGAAAGGCGCGTGCATTCAAAAATCGTGGTGGACGGCTCGATGGGCCGCATCGATGAGGTCATGTACCACGACACCTACCGCACCTTCGAGGAGTACTTCGCCACGTCGCAGCGCTTCACCACCTGGGGCGCGCAGGACGCCTATGAGCGCGGCAAGCGCGCCCGGTGGCGGGACCTGACCCTGCGGCCCGCGTTGCGCTTCTTCAAGATGTACGTCATCCGGCTGGGCTTTCTCGACGGCTATCACGGCGCCGTGCTCTGCGGGCTGGGCGCCTTTTCCGTGTTCACCAAGTACGCCAGGCTCTGGCACATCGCGCGCGTCGCGCGCGAGGGCGAAGCGGCCCTTCGCCCGCCTGAATAACCGGCCCGGGCCGGGGGGGAGAATCGCATGCTCGCCGAATTCGCCGCCGTGTTTATTGCGTTGGGTGTTCTGGGTGGATTGCCCGAAGGCGTTGAGCAACTGACCGTGGCCAGCGAGGCCCTGCTCGCACCGGCCGCCCGCGACTGGCTGGTGGACGCTCCGGAACAGGAGGCGGTGGTCTGCCGAAGCGAAGACGGGCGCGACCTCTACCTGGCCAACGGGCTCATCCTGCGCCGGCTGCGCCTCACGCCGAACGTGGCGACGGTGCGCTTCAACGACCTGCGCACCGGTCAGTCCCTGCTGCGCGGCGTCAAGCCGGAGGCGCGCGTCTCCGTGGACGGCGTCGTCCACGACGTGGGCGGACTGCGCGGCCAGCCGAACCACGCTTATCTGCGCGAGGAATGGATAGACCAGTTGGAGGACGCGCCCGGCGCGCTGCGGTGTGTGCGCGTGTCCAGCGGGGAAATCGAGCCCTGGATGGACTGGGCGCGGGTGCGGCGCCATGCGCCGGACGTTGTCTGGCCGCCGGAGGGCGTGCATCTCCGCATGGACTACGCGGGCCCGAACGGCCTTGCGGTCTCGGTGCACTACGCGCTCTTCGATGGGGTGCCCGTGCTCGGCAAGTGGCTCACGGTGCGCAACGGCGGCGCGGCGCCGGTCACGCTGGATTCCTTCACCTGCGAGATCCTGGCGGCGGTCGAATACGGCGCGGTGGTCGAGGACCGGGGCACGCCCATCCGCACACCGAACCTCCACGTGGAGACCGATTTCTCCTTCGGCGGCATGAGCGCCTTTCAGACCATGCAGCACTCCGTGTTCTGGGTGCCCGACCCCGATTACGCCACCCAGGTCAATTACCAGCTGCAGAACCCCTGCCTGCTCGAGGTGCGCCCGGAAGTCGGCCCGGCGGAGACCATCCCGCCCGGCGGCGGGTTCGCGTCGTTTCGCGCCTATGTGATGCCGCTCGACAGCTACGAGCGCGAGCGGAACGGCCTGGCCCAGCGCCGCATGTACCGCACAGTCGCGCCCTGGGTGACCGAGAACCCGCTGATGATGCACGTGCGCTACGCCGACCGGAAAACGGTGTTCAGCGCCATCGACCAGTGTGCCGACGTGGGCTTCGAGATGGTCATCCTTACCTTCGGCAGCGGCTTCAATATCGAAGACGATTCGGGGGATTACATCGAAAAAATGCGCGAATACGCCGACTATGCCCGCGAAAAGGGCGTCGAAATCGGCGGATATTCCCTGCTGGCCTCCCGCCACATCGACGAGGCGAATGATGTGGTGTCCCCCCCCGGCGCCGCGCCCATGTTCGGCAATTCGCCGTGCCTGGGCAGCGAGTGGGGGAGAGACTACTTCGTCAAGCTCTACCGCTTCTACAGCAAGTCAGGCTTCTCCCTGCTCGAGCACGACGGCTCCTATCCCGGCGATGTCTGCATCTCGGAGGCGCACCCCGGCCACCGCGGCCGCGACGACTCGCTGTGGAAACAGTGGCGCAAGATCACCGATTTTTACGCGTGGTGCCGCGAACAGGGCGTTTATCTGAACGTGCCCGACTACTACTATCTTTCCGGGTCGAACAAGTGCGGCATGGGCTACCGCGAGGTGAACTGGTCATTGCCCCGGCCGATGCAGGTCATCCACACCCGCCAGAACATCTACGACGGCACCTGGGAGAAAACGCCATCCATGGGCTGGATGTTCGTGCCGCTGACCGAATACCACGGCGGCGGCGAGGCCGCGACCATCGAGCCGCTCGACGAGCACCTCGCGCACTACGAGCGCATGCTCGTCAGCAACCTCGCCCTCGGCGTGCAGGCCTGCTACCGCGGCCCCCGCCTCTACGACACCCCGCGCACGCGCGACATGGTCGCCCGGTGGGTCGGCTGGTACAGGGAATACCGCGACATCCTCGAAAGCGACCTCATCCACGGGCGCCGCGCCGACGCCACCGGCCTCGACTGGATGCTCCACGTTAACCCGCGCCTCGAGCGCAAAGGCATGCTCGTGGTCTTCAACCCGCTCACCGATGAAGTCACGCAGACCATCACCGTGCCGCTCTACTACGCGGGGCTCACCGAAAGAGCGGAAATCCGGCCCGAGGACGGCGAAGGGGCCGTTCACGAAATCGCGCGCGACTACAGCGTCGAACTCGAATGCACCGTGCCCGCGGAGGGATTCCGGTGGTATGTGGTGCGGCGGCCTGAGGGTTGACTGCTCCTCGCGTGCGAAGCACGATGTGACGGGTTGTTCCGGTGGGTTCCGCTTTGCTGCACCCACCGAGAAGGGCAACGCCTCCTTTTTGAGGAAGAAGCTACGCCCCCTTTTTGGAGTGCGGCATCACGACGCCGCTTTCAGCAGGGGCATCACGATGCCCCTGGTCCGGATTGACCATCCGCATCGTGATGCGGACGGAAAAACCGCCATCGTGATGGCGCACTGCATACGCCGCGTCCACAGGCCACAACCGAGTGTGCTGCGCAACGGCACTACCCGCGCTTCTCGATCCGTTCCGCGCGCAGCTGGTGTTTGGCGTTGAACAGGCGCTTGTAGCCGCCCACGGCCGTGCCGATGCAGCCGAGCGAGGTGGCGCCGGCGATCATGAACATCACCACGATCTGGTATTTCACCGCGATGAGCGGGGGATTGCCGGCGAGAATCTGCCCGGTCATCATGCCTGGCAGCGAGACCAGCCCCACCACGGACATGGAGTTGATGATGGGGACCATGCCGCGCCGCAGCGCGTCGCGCAGGGTGTCGCGCGCCGCCTCCCAGCGGGTCGCGCCGTGGGCCAGTTCCATCTCCACCAGTTCGCGTTTCTGGCTGAACTGCTCGAGCAACTGGTCGAGGCACAGGCTGATGCCGGTGAGGCTGTTGCCGAGCACCATGCCCAGCAGCGGGATGACGTATTGCGGCTTGTACCAGGGCGTCACGCCGACGACAATCTCCGTCACCGCGAAGGTGGCGAAGAGGCTCGACACCAGCAGGATGAGAAACGCGTCGAGTTGCGCGCCGGCATAGCGGCGGCCCGCCCGCTGCAACGCCGCGCGCGCCGCCACGAAGATCATGACGGCCATCACCGGCATTATCGCCCACGGCGTGCTGATGGCGAAGACCCAGCGCAACACGTAGCCGATGATGGTCAGTTGCACCACGGTGCGCAGCGCGGCCACGGCGAGCCGCTTCTCGAGGTCGAGGCGCAGCGCCACGCTGATTCCGCCCGCCAACACCACCAGCAGCGTGGCCACGGCCAGGTCCCAGTACGACAGGTCGAGCGTGGTCAGGTTCATCGCGCCGCCTCCCCGCACTGGTAGGGGGCGAGTTCGACGGAGCGCGCGCACAAGCGCGCCATCTGCGCGCGGTCGTGGGACACCACCACCGCCGCCATACCGCGCGTTTCCGCCTGTTCGCGCAGGGTGTGCTCGACCGCGGCCGCCGCGTCCTCGTCCAGGGCGCTCGTCGGTTCGTCGAGCAGGAGCGCGTCCGGTTCGAGCAGCAGCGCCCGCACCAGGCACACGCGCTGTTGCTGACCCACGCTGAGCGTGTGCGCCTGCTGCGACAGCGCGGCCCCGTCGAGGCCGAGCCGTTCCAGGAGTGCTCCGGCTTCCGCCTCGGGAAAGGTTCCCGCCGCGCTGGCGTAGCGCCACGGGCGCCGAAGATTCGCCTCGACCGATGCGTCGAGCAGCGCGGGCTTCTGGCCCACCAGCACCACGCGCCGCCGGAATGCGGGCCAGCCATAGTGCTCCGGCGGGCGGCCGTGCAGCAGGATGCGCCCGGTCCCGCCGTCAATCAGCCCGGCGGCGGTCCGCAGCAGGGTGGTCTTGCCCCGGCCCGAGGGCGCCATCAGCCCGAGCAGTTCGCCCCGCGCCACGGAGAACGCCACATCGCAGAGCAGCCGCACCCCGCCGATGATGACCTCCATTCCGGACACCTCGAAGACGGGCGCGCCGCCGTTCCGGGTCGTGTTTTCAGCGTGTTCAGCCATGACGGCGTCGAGTCTACCCGGCGCGCCGCACCCAGGCAAATCACGCGCTACACGGTTACCAGGGCGGCGCAGCGTTCCTGGGCCGCCGCAAGCACGCTGCCCAGC
>NPIG01000610.1_pt1 | contig 25599 bp, 26 predicted proteins | sample 8637441 | NCBI WGS metagenome assembly NPIG01 (sample SAMN07420675, study PRJNA396082) | bioreactor metagenome | isolation source: sample BR6 brine-fed electro-methanogenic bioreactor BR | place: Japan: Kochi | collected 2016-06-14 | reverse complement strand
AAAGCGCGCGTTTGCGGACAGTTCCGGCGGCGCGGCCAGGTCGGTGGCGATGACCTCGTGACCGCTATCGGCCAGTTCTTCCATCAAGGCGCGGCCGACCATGCCGCCCGCGCCGGTGATCAGGATCCGGCTCATCGCGCCGCCTCGGTCCGCGCCATCAGCGCGGCGAGCGCGATGCCCGAGATCGCGTGCCAGATCCCCCAGAAGGCGGCGACCACCGCCATGCCGCCCAGCCCGTTGAAAAAGGCGAAGATCAGCACCAGCCCGAGGCCTGAGTTTTGGATGCCGGTCTCGATGGTCACCGCACGGCGGTCGAAAGGAGACAGCCGGGTCAGGGTGGCCACGATCCAGCCGCCGCCCAGGGCCAGGGAATTGTGCAGGATCACCAGCCCCGCGACCGCCCCGGCATAGCCCAGGAAGAACCCCCAGTTCGCCGCCAGAGCCAGCACGATGAAGGCAAAGAAAATCGTCATCGACAGCGCCTGCAGCGGGCGGTGCAGTTTCGCGGTGAGCGCCGGTCGGCGCTGGTTCAGCTGCACGCCCAGGATCAGCGGCAGCACCAGCATGAAGCCGACGGTGATCGCCACCTGCACCGGGTCGATGGCGGTTTCGCGCAGGATCTCGCGGGTGGGGCCGTAAAGCCCGCCCCAGAGCGCAATGTTGACCGGGGTCAGCAGGATCGCGCCCACCGTGGCGAAGGCGGTCATCGACACCGACAGCGCGGCATTGCCGCCCGCGCGGTGGGTGATGAAGTTTGAGATATTGCCGCCCGGGCAGGCCGCGACCAGGATCAGCCCCAGCGCGATGGAGGGGCGCGGCTGGGTCGCCAGGATCATCAGGTAGGTCAGCGCGGGCAGTACGGCGAATTGGGAAAAAAGCCCCACGATCAAGGGCTTGGGGGCGCGGCGCAGGCGGTGGAAATCCTCCGGTTTCAAATCGATGGCGATGGAGAACATCACCACCGCGAGGATCGCGTTGAGCAGGGTCAGCGAGGCGGGGCTGAAATTCAGCGTGATCTCGTCGATGCCGGTCATGCGGCCCGCTCCCGCTGCAGCCGGGCGATCCAGCCGGTGACGGCGGTCCGATAGGTGGCCTTGTCCACGTAATAGGCCATGCGGGGCAGGTCGAGATAGGCCATGCCGCCGGTAGCGCGTTGAAACTCCTTGGCTTTTTCCTGCTGCAATGCCTTGGCTCCGGGGCTTTCGTCGCGCAGCCCGCGGATATAACGCGCCACCATTTCCGCCTGTTCATGGCGGCCCTGCCAGCCCAGACCGCTGGCCTCGACCATGCCGAGGACGAAGAGGTCGTCGCGGGTGGGATGCATGGCATTGAGGAAAAGATGCGGTGCGTCGCCCTGCCAGTTCAGCAGATCGCGGTCGATGAAGGGGTAGTGCAGCTTGTAGCCGGTGGCGGCGACGATCATGTCGTAATCGCGCGCCGTGCCGTCGGCGAAATGTACGGTTTTTCCCGCGAAACGTACAATGTCGGGGCGGATGCCCAGATCGCCGTGCCCGGCATGGTAAAGAACCAGTGAATTGACCACCGGGTGGCTCTCATAGAGCTGGTAGTCGGGCTTGGGGAAGCCATAGCGCTGCGGGTCGCCGACGAACCATTTCAGGATCAGCCCGTCGACCTTGCGCTTCAGCGCCATCGGCAGCCTGATCATCCCGCCCAGGGTGTCGGCGGGTTTGCCGAACACGTATTTCGGCACGAAGTAGTAGCCGCGCCGCATCGACAGGTCGCAGCATTGCCCATGGTGGATCGCGTCCACCGCGATGTCGCAGCCGGAATTTCCGGCGCCGATGATCAGCACCCGCTTGCCGTCGAACTGAGAGGCCGAGCGATAGGCGGAGGAATGGATCAGCTCGCCGCCGAACTGGCCTTCGAACTGCGGCATGTTGGGCTCCGACAGGGTGCCGTTGGCGATCAGCACGCCGGCGAAGACCTCCTCATGCGCGCCGTCGGCGTCCTGCCAGGACAGGCGCCAGCCGTCGCCGGGCCCGCCCAGCGGTGCGACCCAGGTCACCTCGGCGCCGAAGCGGTAGTGGCGGTAGAGGTCGAACGCCTTTGCGAAATCGCGGAAATAGCGTTTCATTTCCCGGTGCGAGGGGTAGTCGGCGACCTCGTCCCGCATCGGAAAATCGGTGAACTCCGTCATCGTCTTGGACGAGATCAGGTGGGCGCTTTCGTACATCGTGGACTTCGGCCCGTCGATGTCCCACAGCCCGCCGACGTCCGAATGCAATTCGAACCCCTGGAATGGAATCCCCTGTTCGGCCAGCACCTTGGCGGCGGCCAGCCCCATTGGTCCGGCCCCGATCAGGGCGAACCTCGCGCGCGTTTCCGTCATGTCTCCTCCCGTGTCGGGCATTATATTGAACAGATGACCAAAATAACGCAATATGCATTTGCAAGCAGAGGAATTGCCGTGGAAAAACAACGCAAAAGAGCCCCGTCGCAGCGATCGTTGCAGACCCGCGCGCGCATCCTTGACGCAGCGGAAAGGGTTTTCGCCGAGCGTGGCTTCGACGCTGCGACGATTCGCGATATCGCGGCGGCGGCGGGGGTGCAGGCGGGGCTGGTGCACCATCACGGCGGCGGCAAGGAGGCGCTGTTTCACCAGACCGTGGCGCGGCGCGCCGAGGAACTGTCATGCCTGCGGCTGGAGGCGCTGGCGGCGCGCAAGGCGGCGGGGCCGATGGCGCTGCGCGACGTGGTGGCCTGTTTCCTGGGGCCGTATATCGAGATGGCGCGGGATGGCGGGCCGCAATGGCTGGCCTATGCGCGGCTGGTCGCCCATGTCTCGGCCGACCCGCGCTGGCGCGCGCTGGCGGCGGAATGGTTCGACCCGACGGCGGGGCGGTTCATCGACGAGATCGCTGCGCTCTACCCGGCGGCGCCGCGTCAGGCGGTGGCGGCGGGCTTTGTCTATTCGGTGGCGGCGATGCTGGCGCATCTGACGTCGCAATGGCGGATCGGGGCGTTGGGCGACGCGGCGGACGGCGACACCGGGCTGGACCTGCTGGTGGCGTTCTGCAGCGCCGGGATCGCGGCGGCGCTGCGCGGCGACTGACGCGACGGCACAGGGCCGGGGGACGTTGCGTAGCGGGGCGCCGCGCGGATTGTTTTTGACCGGCTTGTGCATAGGATCGTCGCCGACACAGCATGTTTCGCGGGAGGGACCGACCATGAGCCTGATCACCAAGACCTCGGCCTGGGCGCAGGAAGAACACAGCATGTTCGCCGACAGCGTCGGCCGGTTTTACGACGATGAACTGGTGCCGAACATCGAGCGGTGGAACGACGCCGGCATGGTCGACCGCGCCTTTTGGGACAAGGCCGGGCAGGCCGGGATCATGGGCGGCGCGATTGCCGAAGAGTACGGCGGGTCGGGCGGCGGCATCGGGTTCGACGCGGTCACCGTCTATGAGCAGGGCGCGCGCGGCGATTGCGGCTGGGGCTTTTCGATCCAGTCCATCGTGATGCATTACCTTGTGAGTTTCGCCACCGAGGAGCAGAAGGCGCGCTGGCTGCCGAAACTGGTCAGTGGCGAGATGGTGGCGGCGATCGCCATGACCGAACCGGGCACCGGGTCGGACCTGCAGGCGGTGCGCACGACGGCGGAGAAGGACGGCAATTCCTACCGGCTGAATGGCTCGAAAACCTTTATCACAAACGGCCATACCGCCGATCTGATCATCGTGGTGGCCAAGACCGACAAAACCGCAGGCGCCAAGGGCGTGTCGCTGATCGCGCTGGAGACCGAAGGGGCCGAGGGGTTCCGCCGGGGCCGCAACCTGAAGAAGCTGGGGATGAAGGCCAACGACACCGCCGAGTTGTTCTTTGAGGACGTCAAGGTTCCGATGACCAACCTGCTCGGGTCCGAAGAGGGGCAGGGGTTCTATCAGCTGATGAAGCAGCTGCCGTGGGAGCGTTTGCTGATCGCGCTGACCGCCTTGGGGGTGATCGACTTTGCCATCGCCGAGACGGTGAAATACGTGCAGGAGCGCAAGGCCTTTGGCCAGCGGGTGATGGACTTCCAGAACACCCGCTTCAAGCTGGCCGAGATGAAGACCAAGGCCGAGTTGCTGCGGTCCTTCATCAACGATTGCATCACCCGGCTGGAGGCGGGGGAGCTGGATGCCGCCACCGCCTCGATGGCGAAATACTGGGGCTCGCAGACGCAGAACGAGGTGGTGCATGAATGCCTGCAGCTGTTCGGCGGCTATGGCTTCATGATGGAATACCCGATCGCGCGGCTTTACGCCGACAGCCGGGTGCAGATGATCTATGGCGGCACCAACGAGATCATGAAGGAGCTGATCGCGCGGTCGCTCGACGTGTGAGGCGCTGTGCGCCTCTCGGGGGGGAAGACCGGGGATTGAGGGGCCAGCCCCTCAAGCTCCCCGGGATATTTCCAGCCAGAAAAAGACCTCAGGCCGGGCGCAGGCCGAGGATTTCGCGCGCCTGGGCCGGGGCGGCGACCGGGCGGTCGTATTTGGCGCAAAGATCGGCGGCGCGGGCGATCAGCGCGGCGTTGGAGGGGGCCAGCGTGTCGCGGTCGAGGCGGATATTGTCCTCGAGCCCGGCGCGGGTGTGGCCGCCGGCGGCGATCGCCCATTCGTTCACCACGATCTGGTTCTGGCCGATGCCGGCGGCGCACCATTCGGCCTGCGGCGCGCGTTCGGCCATGATCTTTGCGTAGAAATCGAACACCTCGCGGTCGGCGGGCATGGCGTTTTTCACCCCCATCACGAATTGCACATAGAGCTTGCCGAACAGCTTGCCCTCGCCGCTCATGCGGATGGCGTGCAGGATGTGGGAGAGGTCGAAAGCCTCGATCTCCGGCGTGATCTCGTATTTGATCATCTCGTCGGACAGCCAGGCGACCAGGTCGGGCGGGTTTTCGTAGACGCGGGTGGGGAAGTTGTTCGAACCCACCGAGAGCGAGGCCATGTCGGGGCGCAGCGGCAGCATGCCGCCGCGTTCGCGGCCCGCGCCGGAGCGGCCGCCGGTGGAGAACTGTACGATCACGCCGGGGCAGTGTTTTTCCAGCCCCTCTTTCAGCCGCGCGAACTTCTCGGGATCCGAGCTGGTCGTGCCGTCGTCGTTGCGCACATGGGCGTGGATGATGCTGGCCCCGGCCTCGACGGCGGCGTGGCTGCTTTCGACCTGTTCGGTGACGGTGATCGGTACTGCCGGGTTGTCGGCCTTGGTGGGCACGCTGCCGGTGATCGCGCAGCACAGGATGCAGGGTTTGGTCATTCGTGGTCCTTTCGCGCCTCGGGACGGGGCGGGGACAAATTACAGCTTCGGGAGGTGCATGCAACGGGGCCGCTTGTGCCGGCTGTGGCACCTGCCTAGTCTGGCGCGGCAGATGAGGGAGGGGCAGATGGGCGGACCGATCGACTGGGACGAGGCATTCGACAATGCGGGCCATGTGCCGCAGGCGGCGGAGATGGCGGCGCGCTGGGCCGGGGAGGCGGCGGCGTTCCGCAAGGCGGCGCGCGCCGAGCTGGACATCGAATACGGCGCGGGCGCGCGCAACCGGTTCGACCTGTTCCGGCCCGAGGGCGCGGCGGCCGGGTTGGTGGTCTTCGTGCATGGCGGCTATTGGCACAAGTTCGACAAGAGCGGCTGGTCGCATATGGCCGCCGGGCCGCTGGCCGCGGGCTGGGCGGTGGCGATGCCGAGCTATACCATCGCGCCCGAGGGGCGGGTGGCGCAGATGACGGCGGAGGTGGCGCAGGCGGTGGGCGCGGCGGCGCAGCGGCTCGAAGGGCCGGTGCGCCTGATCGGGCATTCGGCGGGCGGACATTTGGTGTCGCGCATGGCCTGCGCCGGGGGGCCTTTGGGGGCGGATGTTGCGGCGCGGCTCGACCGGGTGATCTCGCTGAGCGGGCTGCACGATCTGCGGCCGCTGTTGGGGACCAAGATGAACGACATCCTGGCGATGACGGCAGAGGAGGCGGCGGCGGAGAGCGCCGCGCTGCAGGCGCCGCGGATGGACCTGGATACGCTGTTCTGGGTCGGCGCGGCGGAGCGGCCGGAATTCCTGCGCCAGACCCGGCTGATCGCCGAGATCTGGGGCGAGGCGGGCGCGCGGGCGCGCGATCACTACGACCCCGGGCACAACCATTTTTCCGTGGTCGAGGAGCTGACCCGGCCGGAGAGCGCGCTGGTTCGGGCGCTGGTCGGATGAGGGTTGCGGTTGCGCCCGTGGCCGCCGCTGCCTAGGCTGCGGCGGAACCCCGATGCGACAGGACGCTGCCATGGCCCGGACGATCCACATTCTCAATGGTCCCAACCTCAACCTGCTGGGCAAACGGGAGCCGGAGATCTATGGGGCGGACACGTTGGAGGATGTGGCGCGACGCTGCGCCGCGCTGGGCAAGGAGCTGGGGCTGGAGACCGCGCTCTATCAGTCGAACCACGAGGGCGAGATCGTCGAGATGATCCACCGCGCGCGCGAGGCGGCGGCGGGAATCATCATCAACCCGGCGGCCTATACGCATACCTCGGTGGCGATTTTGGACGCGCTCAACACCTTTGAGGGCCCGGTGCTGGAGGTGCATATCTCGAACGTGCACAAGCGCGAGAGCTTCCGTCACCGGTCCTATGTTTCCCTGCGGGCCGAAGGGGTTATCGCCGGCTTCGGGGTGCAGGGGTACGAGCTGGCGCTGCGCCGGATGGCGGCTCTGCTGGACTGAGGCCGGCGCCGCGGGAAGGGAATTGACACGTATACTTATGATAAGTATGCAACCTAATAGCTGCAGGATGGAGGAGACCGCGATGGCGGAGAAACTTGGAACGCTGGAGGAGCTGCCGCAGGAGTATCGCGATGCGATGTCCGCGGCGGGTGTCGCGCCGCTGTGGCCGATGATGCGCAACGTGCTGCCGCATGGGGCACCCAACCCGCAGACCAAGCCCGGCTACTGGAATTACCAGGCGGTGCGGCCACTGCTGATGCGGGCGGGCGAGCTGACGCCGGTGGAAAAGGCCGAGCGGCGGGTTCTGGTGCTGTCCGATCCGGGGCGCGGCAACGGCGCGATGCAGGCCACCGCCTCGATCTATCTGGGGCTGCAGCTTCTGCTGCCGGGCGAGACCGCCCCGGCCCATGTGCACACCCCCAGCGCGGTGCGGATCATGGTCGAGGGCAAGGGCGCCTTTACCGTGGTCGACGGGGAAAAACTGCCGATGGACGAGGGCGACCTGGTGCTGACGCCGGGGGGCGAATGGCACGATCACGGCCATGACGGGGATGAGCCGGTGGTCTGGCTCGACGCGCTGGACCTGCCCATCTTTGTCTATCTCGAAGGCTCCTATGCCAACGAAGGCCCGCTGCAATCGCAGCGCAACCGCCCCGACGCCAGCCAGGTGGAATACCTGTCCTCGGGCCTTGCGCCCAGCCGGACGCGGGCCCGCGCGCGGCGCTACCCGATGATGCGCTACCCTTGGGCGCGGACCGAGGCGGCGCTGCGCGAGATGGCGGCCTTCGGCGATGACGGCATTGCCGAGCTGGATTACATCAACCCCGAGACCGGCGAGGACGTGCTGCCCACCATGGGGTTCACCGCGATGATGCTGGGCGCGGGGCAGGTGGACGAACCGCCGCTGCGCTCGGCCTCCTCGGCCTTTCACGTGGTCAAGGGGCGCGGGGTGACGACGATCAACGGCGAGCGGTTCGAATGGGGGCCGAAGGACACCTTTTCCGCCCCGGTCTTTGCCGATATCCGGCATGAGGCGGGCGAAGAGGCCTTCCTGGTCCGGGTCCACGACCGCCCGCTGCAGGAAAAACTTGGATACTACGAGGAACGCGCGAAATGACCGATTACCTGTTCGAGCCGCCTAAGGTTCACTCCATCCCCGTCAAGGGCGAGGCGGCGGAATACCCCGTTTCGCGGATCTTCTGCGTCGGGCGTAACTATGCCGCCCATGCCGCCGAGATGGGGGTCGAGGTCGACCGCGAGGCGCCGTTCTATTTCACCAAGTCGCCGCAGGCCACGCTGGCAAGCGGCGAAACCCTGTCCTATCCGCCCGAGACCGGCAATTTCCATTATGAGATGGAGCTGGCGCTGGTGATCGGCAAGCCGGTGTTCCGGGCGGGCGTCGAAGAGGCGGCGGGCGCGATCTATGCCTATGGCTGCGCGCTGGACATGACGCGCCGCGACCTGCAGCTCAAGGCGCGCGAGAAACAGCGGCCCTGGGACCTGGGCAAGGATGTCGAGGGCTCGGCGGTGTTCGCGCCGCTGACCAAGGCGGGCGAGATCGGCGCGGTCGGCCCGCAGCGCATCCACCTGGAGGTGAACGGCGAGGTCAAGCAGGACGCGCATCTGAGCGACCTGATCCACAACGTGGCCGAGATCGTCGCCGACCTGTCGAAATTCTATCACCTTGAACCGGGCGACGTGATCCTGACCGGCACGCCGGCGGGTGTCGGCCCGGTGGTCGAAGGTGACGTGATCACCGGCGGGATCGACGGGCTGGATCCGATCGCGTTGAAGATCGGGCCGGCCGAGTAAGCAGGAAACGAACCGGGGGTCCGCGGACGTCCGGCATGGAAATCGCAGTTTTCCGGTTCGTGGTCCTGGCAGGGAAACGGCACCGGGCGGAGGAGATGTGTCATGAGTGAAGATCGGATTGTCATCGCCGGCGGCGGCATCGGGGGGCTGGCGCTGGCCATCGGGCTGGCGCAGAAGGGGGTCCGCTCGATCGTGCTGGAAAAGGCCGCGCAGCTGGGCGAGATCGGCGCCGGCATCCAGTTGGGCCCCAATGCGTTCCACGCCTTCGACTACCTCGGTGTCGGCGACGCGGCCCGCGACATGGCGGTCTATATCGACAACCTGCGCCTGATGGATGCGATGTCGGGCGAGGAGATCACCCGCATCCCGCTGGACGCGGCGTTCCGCGACCGCTTCAAGAACCCCTATGCGGTGGTGCATCGCGGCGATCTGCATGGCGTGTTCCTGCGCGCCTGCGAGGCGCATGAACTGGTCGAGCTGCGCACCAGCGCCGAGGTGGTGGATTACGAGCAGGACGCCAGCAGCGCCACCGCGATCCTGGCCGATGGCACCGGGGTGACGGGGGCGGCGGTGATCGGGGCCGACGGGCTGTGGTCGAACATCCGCAAGCGGCTGGTGAACGACGGTGCGCCGCGGGTGTCGGGGCACACCACCTATCGCAGCGTGATCCCGATCGAGGACATGCCCGAGGATCTGCGCTGGAACGCCGCCACGCTCTGGGCCGGGCCGAAGTGCCATATCGTGCATTACCCGTTGCAGGGGTGGAAGACCTTCAACCTTGTGGTGACCTATCACAACGACGCCCCGGCGCCGGTGGCGGGCCTGCCGGTGACCCATGACGAGGTGCGCAAGGGGTTCGAACATGTGAACCCGGTGGCGCGGCAGATCATCGACAAGGGGCAGGACTGGAAGCTTTGGGTGCTGTGCGACCGTGATCCGGTGATGACCTGGGGCGACGGGCGCGTGGCGTTGTTGGGCGATGCGGCGCATCCGACGCTGCAATACCTGGCGCAGGGCGCCTGCATGGCGATGGAGGACGCGGTGGCGCTGTCGCACCAGATGGAGGTCACCGGCGGCGATGTGCTGGCCGCGCTGCCCGCCTATCAGGAGATGCGCCGCCTGCGCACCGCGCGGGTGCAGCTGCAATCGCGCGAGGTGGGCACGCATATCTATCACCCCGACGGGGCGCATGCGCAGCTGCGCAACGCGATCATGAGCGCGAAGAGCGCGGAGGAATGGTACGACACGGTGGATTGGCTCTACGGCTCGACCGGGCTGGACGGTCAGGTCTGAGCGCGGAATATTCCGTGTGGCGCGGCCGGGGGTGACCCCGGCCGTTTTGCGTTGGGGGCGGGAAAGCTGCGGATTGCGAATCTGCGGAATTTTAGTTATGGAAAATAACAATTATGACTCATTGTCGCCTGCGGGCGGGGAAACCGGGGATCGCGCCATGACCGAAACCATGCTCAAGATCGACCTTCAGGGCGATATTGCCGTGCTCACCATGAACCGACCGGAGAAGCGGAACGCCATGTGCGACCAGCTTCTGGAGGAGATCGACGCGTTCTTTTCCCGCCCGCCGGAGGCGGCCAGGGTGGCGGTGCTGACCGGGACGGCGGGGCATTATTGCTCGGGTCTCGACCTGAGCGAGCATGTGGCGCGCGATGCCGAGGGCACGATGCGCCATTCCCGCGCCTGGCACCAGGTGATGGACCGGATCCAGTATGGCGGTCTGCCGGTGATTTCGGCGATGTTCGGCGCGGTGATCGGCGGCGGGCTGGAGCTGGCCACCTCGACCCATGTGCGCATCGCCGAACCCTCGACCATCTTCCAGCTGCCCGAGGGGCGGCGCGGCATCTATGTCGGCGGCGGGGCGAGTGTGCGGGTGGGCCGCATCCTGGGCGCCGACCGGATGATCGAGATGATGCTGACGGGCCGCAAATACGGTGCCGAGGAGGGGTTGCGGCTGGGGCTGACGCATTACGCGGTGAGCGTGGGCGAGGCGATGGCCAAGGCGATGGAGCTGGCGCGCAAGATCGCCGACAACGCGCCCTTGTCGAATTACGTGATGATCCAGGCGCTGAGCCGGATCGAGGATATGGACAAACCCGGCGGCCTGTTTACCGAGAGCCTGTGCGCCGCGCTGACCCAGACCAGCCCGGACGCGCTGGAGGGGCTGGCGGCGTTCTTGGAGAAGCGCGCGCCGAGCTTCGGGCAGGGGCGATGACGCGCCCGGCGAGGTCCAAGCCCGTGCCAGCCGAACCCGAGGGGGCGCAGGTCTCCGACGCCACGCTGCGCGAGTTCATCGGCTATCACATGAAGCGCGCCTTCAACGTGGTGCAGGCCGATGTGAACCAGACGCTGAAGCCGCTGGGGCTGCGCATGGTGACCTATTCGGCGCTGGTGCTGATCGTGGACAATCCCGGCCTGCGGCAGTCGCAGCTGGCCGAGGCGCTGGATATCGAGCGCGCCAACCTGGTGGTGATCATCGACGAGTTGGAGGGGCGCGAGTGGATCACCCGCGACCGGGTGCCGACCGACCGCCGCGCCTATGCGCTGAACCCGACTCTGGCGGGGCGGCGGCTGTATGATCGCGCATTGGAGGCGGTGCGCGGCCACGAAAGACGCATCCTGAACGGGATGGACGAGGAGACAAAGCAGGCCGTGATCGGGGCGATGTCCATGATCCGGCGCGGTTCTGAGGGAGGATGAACCATGAAACGCACCACGCGGTTCCGTCCGCATAACGTCCTGCGCGAGGACCGGGCCGACGGCACGATCCTGCTGCGGTCGGCTTACCAGCTGGGTCCGGTCGCCGACCGCACCGGCGACTGGCTGCACCAATGGGCAAAAGCGGCCCCCGAGCGGGTGTTCCTGGCCGAGCGCAGCGGCGCCGGCTGGCGCGCGCTGTCCTATGCCGCGGCGCTGGAACAGGTGCGCGCGGTGGCCGCCGCCCTTCTGGCGCGCGGGCTGGGGCCGGACACGCCGATCATGGTGCTGTCGGGCAACGGGGTGGATCACGGGATCCTGGCGCTGGCGGGCCAATACGCCGGCATCCCGGTGGTGCCGGTGGCCGAGCAGTATTCGCTGATCCACGGCGCGCATGGACGGCTGCGCCACGCGATCGAGCTGATCGGGCCGAAGATGGCCTATACCGTGGACGGCGATCATTACGCCGAGGCGCTGGCGCTGGATGCCTTTGACGGGATCGAGATCGTCGCCTCTCGCCCCGGCGCCTCCGGCGCGACGCCGTTTGCCGAGCTTCTGAAAGGCGACGCCGGGGTCGATGTGGACGCGGCCTTTGCCGTCGTCACGCCGGATTCGGTGGTCAAGATCCTGATGACCTCGGGCTCCACCTCGAACCCCAAGGGGGTGATGACCACGCACCGGATGATGTGCGCCAACCAGACCATGATCGCGGATTCGCTGCCCTTCCTGCGCGCGCGTCCGCCTGTGATCGTCGATTGGCTGCCGTGGAACCACGTGTTCGGCGGCTCGCACAACTTCAACATGATGCTGGCCAATGGCGGCAGCCTTTACATCGACGACGGCAAGCCGGTGAAGGGGCTGTTTGACCGCACGGTCGAGAACCTGTCGATGGTCCCCGGCACCGCGATTTTCAACGTGCCGGTGGGCTACGCGATGCTGCTGCAGGCGGCGCGCAAGAACGCGGCGCTGCGCCAGACGATGTTTTCGGATCTCGACATGATCTTCTACGCCGGCGCCTCGCTGCCGCAGGATGTGTGGACCGGGTTCGAAGAGATGGCGATGGAGGTCAAGGGCGAGGTGCCGCTGATGACGTCCTCCTGGGGCCTGACCGAGACCGCGCCCGCGACCATGATCCAGCAGGAGCCGACGGACCGCTCCGGCGTGGTCGGCGTGCCGATGACCGGGGTGACGCTGAAACTGATCCCGGATGCGGACGGCCGCTGCGAGATGCGCGCCAAGGGGCCGAACATCATGCCCGGCTATTTCCGCGACCCGAAAAAGACCGAGGAGGCCTTTGACGAGGAAGGCTTCTTCATCACCGGCGATGCGATGTGCTTCGTGGACCCCGGCGACATCAACAAGGGGATGCGCTTCGACGGGCGGATTTCCGAGGACTTCAAGCTGACCACCGGGACCTGGGTGCGCGCGGCGCAGCTGCGGCTGGACATGCTGGCCTGCCTGGCGCCGCTGGCCGCCGACCTGGTGATCACCGGCGCCGACCGCGACGAGATCGGGGTGATGATCTTTCCCAACATGGGCGAGCTGGAGGCCGAAGGCTATGATCTGGCGCCGCGGGACGGTGCGCTCGTCGATCCGCGCCTGTTGTCCGAGATTCACCGCCGCCTGGCCGAACGGGCGCGGGAAATCTCGGGCAGCTCCACCCGCGTTGCCCGCGCCATCGTTCTGGCCGAGCCGCCCTCGATGCCCGAGGCGGAGATGACCGCCAAGGGCAACCTGAACTTCCGCAAGGTGCTGACGCGCCGGGCGGATCTGCTGGAGCGGCTCTATGCCGAAAGCGATCCGTGCGTGACGCGGGTTTGAGACACGACAGAGGGCTGCGACCGCCCGAGGGGGGCGCAGCCCGGGACGCTGTGCGCCCCGGGCGAAACGCTATTCACCGACAAGCACCCAGTTATTTGACCTGAAAAGGACCCGACATGATCGACCTGGAAAAAATCCGCGCCATCGACATCCACACCCATGCCGAGGAACCCTGCGGTTGTCATGCCGACGACGGGTACGACGACCTGCAGTCGACCATGGCCAAGTATTTCGGCGCGCCCTGGAGCCACCCGCCGACGATTGCCCAGACCGCCGCGCATTACCGCGAACAGAACATCGCGGCGGTGATCTTCCCGGTCGATGCAGAGCGCGAGACCGGCTATCGCCGCTACTCCAACGAAGAGGTCGCCGAGCAGGTGGCCGAACATTCCGACGTGCTGATCCAGTTCGCCTCGATCGACCCGTGGAAGGGCAAGATGGGCGTGCGCGAGGCGCGCCGGCTGATCCGCGAGTACAAGATCAAGGGGTTCAAGTTCCACCCGACCATGCAGGGCTTCTGGCCCAACGACCGGATGGCCTATCCGCTTTACGAGGTGCTGGAGGAGGAGGGCTGCATCGCGCTCTTCCACACCGGCCAGACCGGGGTGGGCAGCGGCATGCCCGGCGGCAACGGCATGCGGCTGAAATACTCCAACCCGATGGTGATCGACGACGTGGCGGTGGATTTCCCCGACCTGAAGATCATCCTCGCCCACCCCTCTTTTCCCTGGCAGGAAGAGGCGCTCTCGGTCGCGCAGCACAAGCCCAACGTCTACATCGACCTCTCCGGTTGGTCGCCAAAATACTTCCCGCCGATCCTGGTGAAATACTGCAACTCGATCCTGAAGAAGAAGGTGCTGTTCGGGTCCGACTGGCCGATGATCACGCCGGAGCGCTGGCTGTCGGATTTCGAGAAGATCGACATCAAGGATCACCTGCGCGAGGACATCATCAAAAACAATGCCGCGCGCCTGCTGGGGCTGATGTAAATGCGGGCGCCGAAGCTCACCCCGTTCTGCGAGCTGGCCGTCGACTTGGCCCCGATCCGCGAAATGGGGCCGGGCCGCGCCGGGCAACGCCGGATCATCCCGATCATCGGCGGCACCGTCACCGGCCGGGTGGAGGGGCGTATCCTGAACCTTGGTGCAGACTGGCAAACGATCTATGCCGATGGTTCCGCCGACCTCGACACCCGCTATGCCTTCGAGACCGGGGATGGCGCGCTGATCGAGATCGTCAACAAGGGGGTGCGTCATGGCCCGCCGGAGGTGATGACGCGGTTGGCGGCGGGCGAGGACGTCGATCCGGCGGAGTATTACATGCGCACCACCGCCCGGCTGGAAACCGGCGATCCGCGCTATGACTGGGTCAACGGCAAGATCTTTGTCGGCACCGGCGGGCGCTGGGCGGCACAGGTGCGGGTGTCGCTGTTCCTGGTCGAATAATGCGGGGATCGAGGGGCTGGCCCCTCGGGCACCCCGGGATATTTCCGGCCAGAAAAAGACGGGGGTCCGCCGGGGCTCACACCGGCGCGAACGGATCGTCGGGGTAGCCCACCCGCGCCAGATAGAGCCCCTCGGGCGGGCAGACCGGACCGCAGGCGGCGCGGTCGCGGGCCTCTAGCGCCCGGCGCACATCCTCGGGCGTCCAGGCCCCGGCGCCGACGCGTTCGAGGGTGCCGACGAAGCTTCGGACCTGATTGTGCAGGAAGGACCGTGCGCGGACGTGGAAGCGGATTTCGGGGCCGGAGAAGCCCTCGACCTCTTCCACCCGCAGTTCGTCCAATGTCTTGACCGGGCTGGCCGCCTGGCAGATCGAGCTGCGGAAGGTGGTGAAATCATGCCGCCCCAGCAGCATGTTCGCGCCGTCCTGCATCGCGCCCGCGTCCAGCCGCTGCGAGATCTGCCAGACCTGGCCCTTGTCATGGGTGGCCGGCGCCCGGCGCATCAGCAGGCGAAACAGATACTGCCGCTCCACCGCCGAGAACCGCGCGTGCCAGTCGTCGGCCACGCGGGCGGCGGCGACGATGGCCACCGGCGCCGGCTTCAGGTGGTAATTCAGCGCCTCGCTCAGGCGGAACGGATCCCAGTCCTTGTGCAGGTCGCAATGGGCCACCTGTCCCAGCGCGTGCACGCCGGCATCGGTGCGCCCCGCCGCGGCGATGGTATGCGGCCCCGGCTCCAGCCGGGCCAGCGCCGCCTCGATCGCGCCCTGGACGGACGGCTGGTCCTTCTGCCTTTGCCAGCCGGCAAAGGGGGCGCCCTGATATTCGACTTTCAATGCGTAACGCGGCATGGCGGCGCTGGTAGCGCGGGCGGGGCGGTTCGGCAAGTCCCGCTTGGCGCTGGCGGCGGGTGTGCCTATCTTGGAGCGAGGCAAAGGCAGGAGACCGGCTTGGTCATCGCAACATTGGCAGACGGGGTCGCCCGCAGGGTCGACAGCCTGGGCGGGCGGATTTCCGAGACCCTGTTCGAGCCGGTGATCCGGCTGGGGGTGACCGGGCTGGCGCGCTCGGGCAAGACGGTGTTCATCACCTCGCTGGTGGCCAACCTGCTGGACCGGGGGCGGATGCCGGGGCTGGTGGCGCAGCAGGAGGGCCGGATCGAGGCGGCGTTTCTGCAGCCGCAGCCGGACATGACCGTGCCCCGCTTTGACTATGAAACCCATCTGGCGGCCCTGACCGCGCCCGAGCCGCATTGGCCCGAAAGCACCCGGATGATTTCCGAGCTGCGGCTGTCGCTCCGGGTGCGCCCGGCGGGGCTGTTGGCGGGGTTGCAGGGGCCGCGCACGGTGCATCTGGATATCGTCGATTACCCCGGCGAATGGCTGCTGGACCTCGGCCTTTTGGACAGAAGCTACCGCGACTGGGCGCAGGATACGCTGAGCCGGCTGGAGCGCCGCGCCGATGCCCGGGGCTTCATCGAGCGGGCCCGCGCCGCCGATCCCGACGCGCCCCATGACGAGGGGCTGGCGCAGGATCTGGCGCGGCGGTTCACCGCCTATCTGGCGAGCGCGCGCGACAGCGGATCCTACGATTGCATTCCGCCGGGGCGGTTCCTGCTGCCGGGCGACCTGGAGGGGTCGCCGGTGCTGACCTTCGCGCCGATCCCGGTGGTGGCCCCGTCGCGGCGCGGCACCCTGCACCGCGAGATGGAGCGCCGCTACGAGGCTTATAAGTCACGGGTTATCAAGCCGTTTTTCCGTGACCACTTCTCGCGCATCGACCGCCAGGTGGTGCTGGTGGATGCGCTGAGCGCGATCCATGCCGGGCCGCGGGCGATGGACGACCTGGACCGCGCGATGGCCAGTATCCTGTCGGCCTTCCGGCCGGGGCGGAACGCCTTTCTCAGCCAGCTGTGGCGCGGCAAGCGGGTCGAGCGGATCCTGTTCGCCGCCACCAAGGCCGATCACCTGCACCATGAGCAGCATGACCGCCTGAGCGCGATCATGGCGGCGCTGACCCGTGGTGCGCGCGACCGGGCGCAGTTCGCCGGGGCCGAGACCGCCGCGATGGCGATCGCCGCGCTGCGCGCCACCACCGAGGAGGTACGTCCGCACGCGGGACGCGATCTGCCCTGCGTGCGCGGGCGGCTGTTGCGGGATGGCCGGCAGGCGGCGTTCTATCCCGGCGATTTGCCCGAGGATCCCGCCCGCCTGCTGGGGCCGGCGCGCGAGGGGGCGGAGACCTGGCTGGACGCCGAGTATGAGGTGATGCGCTTTGCGCCGGCGCGGCTCACCCTCGCGCCGGGGGACGGGCCGCCGCACATCCGCCTGGACCGGGCGGCGCAGTTCCTGTTCGGGGACCGGTTGTGAGGGTCCGGCTGCGCCCGGCCCGGGTGATGGATGCGGGTCCGATGGGCGATATTCTGTACAGTTTTCAGGCCGAAATGTACGGCACGCCGAAGATGTGGTCGGGGGCCGAGACCATTGCCTATTGCGGCGAGATGATCGCGCGCGGCTGGGTCACCGTGGCCGAGGCGGCGGGCCGCGTGGTGGGGTTCCTGGCGCGCGACGGCGCGGAGATCTGCGGGCTCTACGTGGCCGCGGGGTCGCGCGATGCGGGCATCGGCCGGGCGCTGATCGATAGCGCCAAGCGGGGGCAGGACGGGCTGTGGCTGAAGGTGCTGGAGCAGAACGCCGGGGCGCGGCGGTTCTATGCCCGTCACGGCTTTGCCGAGGTCGCCCGCAGCGACGGGGCGGAGAACGACGACAAGCTGCCGGACATCACCATGGAATGGCAGAGAGAGGGGACGCGATGACCAATGGTCCGGTGCTGATCGACCTGGAACAGAGCGGGGAGCCGGCGCCGGATGTGGCGCAGGCCGCACCGGTGCCCGAGGCGGAGGATCTGCCGGTCGAGGGCCGGGCGATGAGCCGGGCGGCGCGGCTGGCGGCGGGTGCGCCGTCGCGGTTGGCGCGCTGGGCCTGGGGGCTGGCGGGGGCGGTTCTGGGCGCGGTGATCTCGGTCGCGGCCTGGGACTTCGCCATGGGGCTGTTGGCGCGCGCGCCGATCCTGGGCTGGGCGGTGACCGCCCTGTTTGCGGCCTTCCTGTTCGTGCTGGCGCTGCTGGCGCTGCGGGAGCTGGCGGCGATCGGGCGGCTGAAGCGCATCGACGGGCTGCGGCGCGAGGCCGACGCGGCGCTGGCCGCCGGGGACCTGGCGCTGGCGCGTCTGGCCGCGGGGCGGTTGATCGGGTTCTATGCCGGGCGCGAGGACACCCGCTGGGGCCGGGCGCGGCTGCGGGAGCGGGTGGAGGAGCAGTTCGACGCCGAGGCGGTGCTGGCGCTGGTCGAGGATGAGGTTTTGGCGCCGCTGGATCAGGCCGCCGCGCGCGAGGTCGAGGCGGCGGCACGGAGGGTGGCCGCGGTCACCGCGCTGGTGCCGCTGGCGCTGGCCGATGTGTTCGCCGCGCTCACCGCCAACCTGCGGATGATCCGCCGGGTGGCCGAGATCTATGGCGGCCGCTCGGGCCTGCTGGGCAGCTGGCGGCTGACCCGGGCGGTTTTTGCCCATCTGGTAGCGACCGGCGCGGTGGCGGTGGGCGACGACCTGCTGGAGCCGGTGCTGGGCGGGTCGCTGTTGACCAAGCTGTCGCGCCGGTTCGGCGAGGGGCTGGTCAACGGCGCGCTGAGCGCGCGGGTGGGCGTGGCGGCGATGGAGGTTTGCCGGCCGCTGCCGTTTTCCAAGCGCCACCGCCCCTCGGTCCGGGGCATGGTGGCGCGGGCGCTGACCGGGTTGCTGTCACGGCGCGGGGCGTCTTGATCTGCCGCAAGGGCGCGCGCCGGTGCCGTCCCTAAGGTGGGTCCAGCCAGCAGGGAGACAGCATGCAGGATCACGGTCACAGCGACGAGGAAATCGCACACCGCATCGGTGCGCCGCCGGGGCGCGGGTATCTGCGCGACGTGGTCTATGGCGCCATCGACGGCTCGGTCACCACATTCGCCATTGTCGCGGGGGTGGCCGGGGCCGGGCTGTCGCCCTTCGTCATCGTGGCGCTGGGGCTGGCCAATGTGCTGGCCGACGGGTTTTCCATGGCGGCGAGCAATTTTTCCGGCACCAAGGCCGAGCTGGACGACATGCGCCGGCTGCGCAAGGTCGAGGAGCGCCATATCGAGCGCTATCCCGATGGCGAACGGCAGGAGGTGCGCGAGATCCTGGCGCAGAAGGGGCTGTCGGGCCGTGTGCTGGATGAGGCCACCGAAGAGATTTGCAGCGACCGCGAAAACTGGATCCAGATGATGATGGAGGGGGAATACGGCCTGGCGGCGGTGGACCCGCATCCGATGCGTGCGGCCGTCGCCACCTTCATCGCGTTCATGATCGCCGGGATGGTGCCGCTGATGCCCTTTATCCTGGGCGTTGCGAATGCCTTCACGGTGTCGATCTGGATGACCGGCGCGGCCTTTTTCGCCATCGGCGCGCTGAAAAGCCGCTGGTCGCTGGCGCCCTGGTGGCGGTCCGGGCTGGAGACATTGGCGATCGGCGGGGTGGCGGCGGGGCTGGCCTATGTCGTGGGGACGTTTTTCAACGTCTGAGGCCCCCCTCTCCGGCTCTCCCCCCGGTGGGGGGAGAGGGCGCGGGAGGGCGAACGGGGTGCCGTCATCCCGGGCTTGGGCCCGGGATCGGTCTGACGCGTCTTGAGACCCCGGATCAGGTCCGGGGTGACACGGATTTCAGTTCCTTTGTGGTCCTCACCTGCGCGGGCTTTGCCCGCGCCGCCCGCACCCGTGGCGGGTGGGTGGGGGCGATCCTGCTGAACGCCTGTTCACTGTGATATGCGCCGGTTCCGGGTTGCCAGCTGCGCCGCCCTGCGCCACCTTTGTCCCATGCCGACGATCACCGTGGATACCCAGTTCGGCCGCCTGGCCGTGACCGAGGACGAGGGGGCCATCACCCGCCTGACCTGGGACGGGGAGGCCGAGGGCGCACCGACGCCGCTGCTGCAAGAGGCCAGGCGGCAGTTGGAGGCCTATGACGCCGGGCTACTCCACGAGTTCGACCTGCCGCTGCGCGTCGCGGGCAGCGCGTTTCAGCGCGCGGTCTGCGCGGCGATGCGCGCGATTCCGTTCGGCGAGACCCGCACCTATGGCGACATCGCCCGCGCCACCGAGCATCCGGCGCAGGCGGTCGGCCGGGCCTGCGGGCACAACCCGATCCCGATCCTGATCCCCTGCCACCGGGTGATGGGGGCGGGCGGAAAGCTCACCGGATTTTCCGGCAAGGGCGGGGTGGAGACCAAGCTGGCGCTGTTGCGTCACGAGGGCGCGGGCGGGTTCCTGATCTGAGCCGCGCCGGGGCGGCAAACCCCATTGCATTTGCCGCCCCGGCGCAGCACGTTAGGCGCAATACCGACAAGAAGGACATATGAGATGAGCAATTCGCAGGATCGGGCCGCGCTGAAAAAGGCCGTCTATGACAGGCTGTTGTCGTTGGAGTCCGATGAGTTGGCCAGCGCGCAGGCGCATTTCGAGGCGCATATGAAGGACTCGGTCCTCGACGCGCGCTCGGTCCGCGACACCGACGATCTTGTCGCCTCGAACGAAGAGGTCGGCCTGGCCGCCGCCTTCAGCCACCCGGTACAGGCCCACCACGCCAAGGTCGACGTGATCGAGAACCTGGATTTCGCACCCACCGACACCGTGCGCCAGGGGGCGATCGTCACCTTGGACGGGCGTCACCTGATCGTTGCGGTCTCGACCGCGCGGTTCGAGGTCGGCGGCGAAACCTATATGGGGGTCTCGCCCGAAAGCCCGATCTTCAAGGCGATGGAGGGGTTGCAGGCCGGCGACAGCTTTGCCTTCCAGGGTAAGGATATCGAGATCGAGGACGTTCTCTGAGCGCAGGAAGAGATTACCCGGTCCGCCCGTCGCGGGCCGGGATCACCTGTTGCGCGATGCCGGCGAACAGCAGGTAGAGCGTGGTGATCACCAGCCCCCAATGCGCCCAGCTTTCGGGGTGGAAATCGACCCAGGCCGCCCAGCCGGCGAAATAGGTCCAGGCCACCGCCATCGGCAGCGTCAGCCCGCGCCAGCGCCGGGTGCGCACCGGATGGACGAACTTCAACGGCAGGAACATCGACACCGCCAGCGCGGTGACACAGCCCAGAATGATCCAGAAATTCGGCTCGATCGCGAAGAACACCAAAACCACCATGTTCCAGCAACCGGGAAACCCCTTGAACGAATTGTCCCGCGTCTTCATCCGCGTGTCGGCGAAATAAAGCGCGCTGGCGAAGGTGATCACGAAGATCGCGACCCAGCCTGTCCAGCCGTTCATCAGCCCGGATTGGAACAGCGCGAAGGCGGGGATGAAGACATAGGTGAGATAGTCGATGATCAGGTCGAGCAGGATGCCGTCGAACTCGGCGGCATAGGTCTTGACGTGATAGCGCCGGGCCAGCGGCCCGTCGATGCCGTCGACGAAGAAGGCGACCACCAGCCAGACGAACATCAGGCTCCATTTTTCGCCGGCGGCGGCCAGCATGGCCAGCATGGCGAACACCGCCCCGGTGGCGGTGAACAGGTGGACGGACAGGGCGCTCATGCGGGGTGTCATAGGCTTGTCATGGCGCAAATCGCGGGAAATCGCAAACGTTGCGCGCCGCGTTGCCATCGCAGCCTCAGGCGGGCGCATTTCGCACGAGAAGAAGCAGGCGGGGTCTTTTCCCTGTTCAAATATTCCAAATCCGCCGGGGCGGGCCGCCGGTCACGCCTTGGGGTGGCTGCGGGCATAGACCTCCATCAGCCGGGCGGTATCGACCGCGGTGTAGGCCTGGGTCGTCGACAGCGAGGCATGGCCCAGCAGCTCCTGGATCGCGCGCAGGTCGCCCCCCGCTTCCAGCAGGTGGGTGGCGAAGCTGTGGCGCAGGGCGTGCGGGGTGGCCGTGGCCGGCAGGCCCAGTTGCATCCGCACCTGCGCCATCGCGCCCTGGATCAGGCGCGGGTGCAGCGCGCCGCCGCGCACGCCGCGGAACAGCGGCGCCTCGGGCTCCTTCGGGTGCGGGCAGAGGCGGAGGTAGGCGTCGACCGCGTCGCGCGCGGCGGGCAGGACGGGGACGACGCGTTCCTTGCCGCCCTTGCCGAGGATGCGCAGGCTGGCGCCCAGCGGCGCGTCGCGTCCCTTGAGGCCGAGCGCCTCGGAGATCCGAAGACCGCAGCCGTAGAGCAGGGTGACCACCGCCGCGTCGCGGGCCGCGACCCAGGGGGTCTGCGATTGCAGCTCGACGGTGTCGATCACCGCGCGGGCGGCCTCGGGGGCCAGCGGGCGCGGCAGTTTCTTCTGGAACTTCGGCGATCTCGCCGAGAGCACGGCGGTGGCGTCGAAGCCTTCGCGCTCGGCCAGCCAGCGATAGAAGCTTTTCACCGCCGAGAGCTTGCGGGCGAGCGAGCGGGAGGAGATGCCGGTGCCGCGGGCCTGCGCCATCCAGGCGCGCATCTCGGTCACGGTGATCCGTTCCAGCGCCGCCAGCCCCTGCGGGCCGCCGCGATGGTCCGCCATGAAGGCGAGGAAGCCCGCGACATCGGTGCGGTAAGCGGTCAGCGTGTTGTCGGAGGCATCGGCCAGCGCGCCCTGCCGCGCCAGCCAGTCCTGCAGCGCGTCGCGGCAGGCGGCGGAAATCTCCAGGCTCACTTTAGCCAGTGGCGCATCGTGCGTTCGAATACGCCGGCGAAGAAGGCCAGCAGGTCGGTGCCGTGCTGGGGGGTGAACTGGTGCGGGTCCTCGGCGCCCATGACCAGAAGGCCGGGCAGCCGGCCGTTGCCGAAATCGAGCCGCAGGCAGGCCTCGGAGCGGATGAACTCGGCCGCGCCGCCATAGATGCGTTCGGCGCCCTTCTGCAGCTGGCGCAGGGTGACCTGGCGCGGCTGGCCGCCGCGCCCCTGGGTCAGGAATTCATCGACGAAGCCCGGTTCGGCCAGCGCCAGCACGCCGTCGAGCCGGCGGATCGCCGGGTCTTCGCCGCTTTGGGCGGTTTCCAGCACCAGCCGGATCGCGTCGACGCGCAGGATGTCGGCCACCTCGCCGCCGAGGTCGCGCAGGAACACCTCGAATTCGGTCGGGTCGAGCATGCGCAGGATGGCGCGGTGCACCTGGTTGGTGCCGGCCAGGTTCTCATAGGCGGCGGCGATGACGCTGCGGTGGGTGTCCTCGAGCCGGTCGAGCCGCGCCTCCAGCCGCTCCATCGCGATGCCGCGCAGGTCGACGATGTTGCCGCCCATCGAGCGTTCGTTCGCCGCGATCAGCGCGTGCATCACGTCGCGGTCCTCGAGGATGGCATCGGGTTTGGCGATGATCGCCGCGCGCAGGTCGTCTTCCAGTTTCGGGCTGCTGCTCATGTCCGCCTCTTATGGTCTTGGCGCGCTTTATATCACGGGTTTCGCGGAATTGTGCCGAAAAAACCGGCACTCCCGCGAAAATCCCGCGAATGGGGGCAGTTCAGAGGATCTTTTGCCCGGTCTTGGCCCAGTCCTTCATGAAGGCGTCGAGCCCCTTGTCGGTCAGCGGGTGGCTGGCCATCGCCTTGATCACGGCGGGCGGCGCGGTGATCACGTCGGCGCCGATGCGGGCGGCGTCGGTCACGTGGTTCACCGTACGGATCGAGGCGGCGAGGATCTGGGTCTCGAAGCCGTAGTTGTCGTAGATGGTGCGGATATCCTCGATCAGCTCCATGCCGTCGAGGTTGATGTCGTCGAGCCGGCCGATGAAGGGGCTGATGAAGGTGGCGCCGGCCTTGGCCGCCAGGATCGCCTGGTTGGCCGAGAAGCAGAGCGTGACATTGACCATGTGGCCCTCGCCCGAGAGCACCTTGCAGGCCTTCAGCCCGTCCCAGGTCAGCGGCACCTTGACGGCGATATTCTCGGCGATCTCGGCCAGCTTGCGGCCCTCGGAGATCATCGCCTCGGCGTCCATCGCGACCACCTCGGCGGACACGGGTCCGTCGATCATGTCGCAGATCTCTTTGGTCACTTCGAGGATGTCGCGACCGGATTTCATGATCAGCGAGGGGTTGGTGGTGACGCCGTCGACCATGCCCAGATCGTTCAGGTCTGCGATGGCGTCGACCTCGGCGGTGTCTACGAAGAATTTCATTGGGGCATCCTTTGATGGGGTTGGCCTTGCTTGGGCTTGCCTTTACCTCAGGAAGGGAAGGGCGGGAACCCCCCGCGGATGATGGGACGATGGCAGCGCGCAACGGTATGGCGGAAAGGCGGGATCACGACGGACCGGGGATGTTCGACGCCGGCGATCTGGTGGCGGTTCAGACCACCCAGCCGCTGGACCGGACGCTGGATTACCGCGCGCCGGAGGGCGGCTGCGTGCAGGGCGATTACGTCGAGGTGCCGCTGGGCCCGCGCAAGGTGCCGGGCGTGGTCTGGGGCCCGGGGCGGGGGGATTTCGACCGCTCGAAGATCCGGTCGGTGATCCGGGTGCTGGATGTCGCCCCGATGCGCGAGGAGATGCGCGCCTTTCTCGCCAAGGCCGCCGAGTACACGCTGACGCCGATGCCGGCGATGCTGCGGCTGGCGATGCGGGCGCCGGGGCTGGGCGATCCGCCGTCGATGCGCAAGGTTTACCGGCGCGGCAGCGGCGCGCCGGAGCGGATGACCGATGCCCGCCGCCGGGTGCTGGAGGTGCTGGAGGACTACGGCGGGCTGGCCTTCACGCTGAAGGAACTGGCCGAGATGGCGGGCGTCACATCCTCGGTCGTCAAGGGGCTGGTCAAGCTTGGGGCGGTGCGCGAGGAGGATAGCCCGCGCGACCTGCCGTTTCCGACGCTGGACCCGGAGCGGCCGGGCAAGGCGCTGACCGAGGATCAGGCGGCGGCGGCCGATGTGCTGCGTGCGCATCTGAGGAGTGGGGAATACGGCACCACGCTGCTGAAGGGCGTCACCGGCTCGGGCAAGACCGAGGTCTATCTGGAGGCGGTGGCGGAATGTCTGGCGTTGGGGCGGCAGGCGCTGGTGTTGCTGCCCGAGATCGCGCTGACGGCGGAGTTCCTAACCCGGGTCGAGGCGCGGTTCGGCGCACGACCGGCGGAGTGGCATTCGGGCGCCACCATGACCGAGCGGCGGCGGATCTGGCGCATGGTGGGGCAGGGTGGCGCGCAACTGGTGGTCGGCGCGCGTTCGGCGCTGTTCCTGCCGTTCCGCGACCTTGGGTTGATCATCGTCGATGAGGAGCACGACACCTCCTACAAGCAGGAGGATGGGGTGCTCTACAACGCCCGCGACATGGCCGTGCTGCGGGCCGCGATGGCGGGGGCCCGGGTGGTGCTGGCCAGCGCCACGCCGTCCCTGGAGACCTGGGCCAATGCCGAGGCGGGCAAATACGACCGGCTGGACCTGACCGCGCGGTTCGGCGACGCGGTGCTGCCCGAGATGAGGGCGATCGACATGCGGGCGGAAAAGCTGGAGGCCGGGCGCTGGATCTCGCCCACGCTGCGGGCGGCGGTGCAGGCGCGGATGGAGGCGGGGGAGCAGGCCCTTTTGTTCCTCAACCGCCGCGGCTATGCGCCGGTGACGATCTGCCGGGCCTGCGGGCATCAGATCGCCTGCGATTTCTGCGATGCGCGCATGGTCGAGCATCGGTTTTTGAAACGGCTGATGTGCCACCAGTGCGGCGAGACCAAGCCGATGCCCGAGGCTTGCCCCTCCTGCGGGGTCGAGGGGCGGCTGGCGCCGGTGGGGCCGGGGATCGAGCGGCTGGCGGAGGAAACCGCCGCGCTGTTCCCCGAGGCGCGGATCGCGGTGCTGAGTTCCGACCTGTTCGGCACCGCGCGGGCGCTGAAGGAGAAGATCGAAGAGATCGGCCGCGGCGGCGCCGACATCATCATCGGCACCCAGCTGGTGGCCAAGGGGCACAATTTCCCCAAGCTGACGCTGGTGGGCGTGATCGACGCCGATCTGGGGCTGCAGGGATCGGACCTGCGCGCGGCGGAGCGGACGTTCCAGCTGATGCGGCAGGTGGCGGGGCGCGCGGGGCGGTCCTCACGGCCCGGGCTGGCGCTGCTGCAGACCTTCCAGCCGGAGCATCCGGTGATGGCGGCGC
>NPIG01000592.1_pt2 | contig 25635 bp, 25 predicted proteins | sample 8637441 | NCBI WGS metagenome assembly NPIG01 (sample SAMN07420675, study PRJNA396082) | bioreactor metagenome | isolation source: sample BR6 brine-fed electro-methanogenic bioreactor BR | place: Japan: Kochi | collected 2016-06-14 | reverse complement strand
GCTGCGCGCCTTGATTCCGGGCTGGGGCGCGCGCCTGCCTGATGTCAATGAGGTCAGTTCGACTGGTCCGCGGATGACTGCAGAAACGCCGCGCAGGGATCGGGGCGCACGGCGGCCGGGCTGTCGACCACCGCGTCGAACCGGCCCTCGACGCGGTCCTCCTCGGACTGGCCCAGCGTGAACAGCGTGATCTCCGGCGCCGCCCGGCGCAGATAGACCGGCACGCCGCGATCGGCCCGGGCATGGCCGTTGCCGGTGATCACCGCGACCGGCCCGCCGGTCTCATCCAGCGCCCGCAGCACCGCGCGGGCCAGAACCGCGTCGCGCAGGCGTTGAATGTCGACCATCACCGGCAGCATCTGTTCCGGCATCGCGTTGCAATGGGCCGCCTGCTGATCCGCCTCGCGCGTCGCCTGCTCCGCTGCCGGCAGGGCCTCGGTCAGGCCGAACCGCGCCGCCTCCGGGCCAAAGGCCGCCGCCGCGCCGGCCTCCATCACCGGACCCAGCCCGTCGCGCGGCACCAGGGCGCCATAGTGGGCCGCCCCGGGCGCGGCCTGGAACACCGGCAGATACAGCTCCAGCGGCGGCCAGCCCGCGTTTTCCCACTCGGTCACCTGGGCCAGGGCCAAGGGATCGCCGATCACCCCCGCGTCCAGCCGCGCCGCACGGTCCGCCGTCAGCATCTCCCAGACCACGGCCCTCGGGGCGATTGCCGCGACCGCCGCGGCCTGCACCCGGTGGTGTGCCGGGTTGTCATGGATCTCGCCCAGCAGCACCACATCGGCCCGCCGCATCCCGGCCAGCACCCCCTCAGACAGCGAAGCCGCCCCGGAGGGGGCGGCCCAGCTCAGCACCGAAAGGCACAAAACAATGAGCAGTCTCGTCATGCGAGGAAGTGTTGCACCTCCTTCGACTGCGCTTCAAGGCTCTTGCGCATCTTCTGGAACGCGGCGGCCTCCAGCTGGCGCACCCGCTCCTTCGACAGGCCCAATTCCTGGCCCAGGCTTTCCAGCGTGCGCGGCTCGTCGCGCAGCTTGCGTTCACGCACGATCAACCTTTCGCGCGCGTTCAGCGCCTTCATCGCCACCACCAGCCATTCGCGCAACTGCGCGGTGTCGTGGCTGTCCTCGACCAGTTCGGCGCTCTGCGCCGCCTCGTCCTCCAGCGTATCGATCCATTCGCGCCCGTCCTCGTCGGCGGCCTGCACCGCGTTGAGCGAGAAATCGCTGCCCGACAGGCGGCCTTCCATCATTTCGACATCGCGCAGCGGCACCCCGATCTCGCTGGCGATCATCTGGCGCAGCTGATGGCGGTCCAACTCCTCGCCCTGGGCCATGGCCTCGCGCTCCAGCTTGGCCTGCACCCGGCGCATGTTGAAAAACAGGGATTTCTGGCTGCTGGTCGAGCCGGTGCGCACCATCGACCAGTTGCGCATCACGTAATCCTGGATGCTGGCCTTGATCCACCACACCGCATAGGTGGAAAACCGCACACCTCGGTCGGGGTCGAACTTGTCGGCGGCCTTCATCAGGCCCAGCCCCGCCTCCTGGATCAGGTCGTTCATCGGCGCACCGTAACGGCGGAACTTCGACGCCATCGAGATCGCCAGCCGCATGTAGGCGGTGATCAGCCGGTGCAGCGCGGCCTCGTCGCGCCGGTCGCGCCAGGCATAGGCCAGCTCCAGCTCGGTTTCGGCGTCCAGAAGTTCAGCCTTCATCGCCCGCCGGGACAGTGCCATGTCGTCCGTCGAATCCAGTGCCATTTCTTCCCCCTCACTCGGCTTGCACGGTGCCGCGTCTTGCCTTGCGTTCTGATCGTGCTACGCATGCCGGGGCTGGGCAGATCACAAAAAGGCAAAATATGTCTTCGGGACTCACTTTTATACTCGGCGGCGCGGCTTCGGGCAAATCCGAATTCGCCGAAGCCCTGGCGCAGGCGGCAGGCAGGCCCTTGCATTACCTGGCCACCTCACAACCGCTTGATCACGAAATGCACCAGAAGGTGGAAAAACACCGGGCCCGCCGCGGGCCCGACTGGACCACCCACGAGGCGCCGCTGGAACTGGGTCCGGCGCTGGCCAACCTGCCCGCCGACGCCGTCTGCCTGGTCGATTGCGCCACCCTCTGGCTCAACAACCACATCATGGCCGAAAATGATCTGGACGCCGCGCAGGAGCGGCTGCTTCGGGACATCGCGGCCTGCCCCGCCGCGGTCATCGTGGTGTCGAACGAGGTGGGCCAGGGCATCGTGCCCGCCGATGCGCTGTCGCGCCGGTTCCGCGAGGCACAGGGACGGCTCAACATCGCGCTGGCCGCCCGCGCCGATCTGGCGGTGCAGGTGGTCGCCGGGCTGCCCACTGTTCTGAAAGGGGCGCTGCCATGACCCGCCTGCACCTGGTCCGGCACGGGCCGACCCACGCCAAGGCGATGGTCGGCTGGTCCGACCTGCCCGCCGATCTCACCGATACCGCCGCGATTGCCCGGCTGTCGGCCCATCTGCCGGCGACGGCGACGGTGGTGTCCTCCGACCTCTCCCGTGCCGCCGCCACGGCGGATGCGATCCAGGGCGCCCGCCGCCGCCTGCCGCACCGTCCCGACCTGCGCGAGATCAATTTCGGCACATGGGAGCTGCGCCGCTTCAAGGATATCGAGGCTGAGGATCCCACCCGCGCCCGCGCCTATTGGGAAACCCCCGGCGACGTGCGCCCCCCCGGCGGCGAAAGCTGGCACGAGGTCTGCGCCCGCGTCGACGCCGCCATCGACGCGCTGATCGCCGAGCACGCGGGCGACCTGATCGTGGTGGCGCATTTCGGCGTGATCCTGACCCAGGTCCAGCGCGCGCTGTCGCTTGCCCCCGACCAGGCCTTCGGCCACCGGATCGACAACCTCTCGGTGACCGAGATCGCCTGCGGACCCGACGGCTGGGACGTGGGCCTGATCAATCACCTCCCGTGACGGGTCAGCTCACAAATCGTCGTTAGGCGCGCCGCCCCGTTCGCGGCATAACCTCGTCGCATGACATACGATCTTTTCCTCGGCGACCGGATGTATTCCAGCTGGTCGCTCCGCGGCTGGCTGATGCTCGAGAAATTCGGCCTCCCCTGCCGCACCCACATGATTGGCCTCTATACCGGCACCATGGCCGCCGACCTCGCGCCGCTGGCGCCCGCGCGCCTGGTGCCGGTGCTGCGCACGCCCGAGGGCACGGTGGTGGGCGAAACCCTGGCGATGGCCGAAACCCTGGCCGAGCGGCACCCCGAGGCCGGCCTCTGGCCCGCAGATCCCGCCGCCCGCGCCACCGCCCGCTGGCTCTGCGCCGAGATGACCTCCGGCTTTGCCGCCCTGCGCGCCGATTGCCCGATGCAGTTCCAGCGCCAATACCAGGGCTTCGCCCCCTCGCCCGCGGTGCAGGCCGATCTGGCCCGACTGGAAACCCTCTGGACCCACGCCCGCGCCATCTCGGACAGCGCCGAGGGCTGGCTGTTCGGCGCCTACAGCCTGGCCGACGTCTTCTACACCCCGGTGGCCGCGCGCATCATCGGCTACGACCTGCCGGTCAGCGCCGCCACCCGCGCCTATTGCATGGCGCTGCTCTGCGACCCGGCGGTGCGCGCCTGGCGGGCCGAGGCGCGAAAGATCACCTATGACCCCGAACCCTATCCCTGCGCCCTGCCCGCGCGCGACTGGCCGATCCCGGACTGACCTGCCCCGTCTTCTCGTCCCAAATACTCAAATCCTGCGGCGCCCTTCGCGGCGCCGTTAACCATTCCTAAACCAAGCCCCCGCTAGCGATGATCTATCCGTCACTCGCACAGGGGCGCCCGATGGTCTCACGCGCCTACACCGTCGCCTTCCAGGGGGTCGAGGCCCGCCTGGTCGAGGTGCAATGCGCCGTCACCCCCGGCCTGCCCGCCTTTGCCATCGTCGGCCTGCCCGACAAGGCGGTGTCGGAGGCCCGCGACCGGGTGCGCAGCGCGTTGAGCGCCCTGGCCATCGCGCTGCCCGCCAAACGCATCACCGTCAACCTGTCCCCCGCCGACCTGCCCAAGGAGGGCAGCCATTTCGACCTGCCGATCGCGGTGGCGCTGCTGGCCGCGCTTGGCATCATCCCCGACGACGCCGCCGAAACCGCCGTGGCCTTGGGCGAGCTGTCGCTTGACGGGTCGCTGATCGCAGTGCCCGGCGCCCTGCCCGCGGCAATGACCGCCGCAGAGGAAGAGCGCGGCCTGCTCTGCCCCGCCGCCTGCGGCCCCGAGGCCGCCTGGGTCGGCGATTGCCAGGTGATCGGCGCCGACAGCCTGGGCGCGGTGATCCGCCACGCCACCGGCCAGGCCGCAATCCCGCCCGCCGAGCCGGGCGAGGTGCAGCAGGCGCCGGCGGGCCGCGACCTGCGCGACGTCAAGGGGCAGGAACGCGCCAAGCGCGCGCTGGAGATCGCCGCCGCCGGCCGCCATCACCTGATGCTGGTGGGCACGCCGGGATCGGGGAAATCCATGCTGGCCGCGCGCCTGCCCGGAATCCTGCCACCGCTGACGGCCACCGAGGCGCTGGAAACCTCGATGATCCAATCGCTGTGCGGCGTACTGGAGGAGGGCGGGATCAGCCGTATGCGCCCGTTCCGCGAACCCCATCACACCGCCTCGATGGCCGCCATTGTCGGCGGCGGCCGCGGCGCCCGTCCGGGCGAGATCAGCCTGGCGCATAACGGCGTGCTGTTCATGGACGAGTTTCCGGAGTTCTCGCGCACCGTGCTGGAAACCCTGCGCCAGCCGATCGAGACCGGCGAGGTGATGGTTGCCCGCGCCAACGCCCATGTCACCTATCCCTGCCGCTTCATGCTGGTGGCCGCGGCCAACCCGTGCAAATGCGGCTATCTCTCCGACCCGGCCCGCGCCTGCGCAAGGGTGCCGCACTGCGGGGCCGATTACCTGGGCCGCATCTCCGGCCCGCTGATGGACCGCTTCGACCTGCGGGTCGAGGTGCCGCCGGTCGCCTTTGCCGACCTCGACCTGCCCGCCGATGGCGACGCCTCGGAAACCGTCGCCGCGCGCGTCGCCGCTGCCCGCGCGCTGCAGGCGAAACGCTTTTCCGATCACCCGGGCCTGCGCCAGAACGCCGATGCCGAGGGGGAGGTTCTGGACGAGATCGCCGCGCCGGACGAGGAGGGCCGCGCGCTTCTCACCCAGGCCGCCGAACGCTTCGGCCTCTCGGCGCGCGGCTATCACCGCGTCCTGCGGGTGGCCCGCACCATCGCCGATCTCGACGGCTCCGAAACCGTCCGCCGCCCGCACCTGGCCGAGGCGCTCAGCTTTCGCCTGACCGCGGCAATTGCCGCCTGATCCAGCCCGCAAGATCGCGCAGGGTGGCGTCGCCCTCGGGCAGAAAGCGCCAGAAGAACGGCCAGACATGCGGCAGGTCATGCGCGATGGTCTCGGCCACCGCGCCCCCCTGCGCCCGCAGATGCGCCGCCATGCGGCGGGTATCGTCCAGCATGATCTCGCTGTCGCCGGCGCACAGCCAGACCGGCCCGGCCCCCGGAAATCGCGCGAACAGCGGCGACACCAGCGGATTTTCCGGCGCAGCACCCTGCAGGTACAGGCCCGCCATGTCGCGGTCGCGCCCGGCGGGTAACAGAACGTCGCGCGCCGCATTCACGCGGAAACTCTCGCCCGAAAAGGTCAGGTCGGTCAGCGGCGAAAAGGCGAATGCGGCCGCCGGCAGATCCGCGCCCCGCACACAAAGATCGCCCAGCAGCGCCAGGGCCAGACCGCCGCCGGCGCTGTCGCCGCCCAGCACGATCCGGCCCGCCGGAATGCCCGAGGCGACCAGGGCGTCGAAGGCCGCCCGCGCATCCTCCAGCGCCGCCGGGAACGGGTTTTCAGGCGCCTTGCGGTAGTTCGGCAGGCACAGGGGCACCCCGGCAAACTGAGCCAGCCGCGCCGCCATCGCCGCATGGGTCGCCGGGCTGCCAAACACATAGGCGCCGCCGTGAAAATAGAGGATCGCCGCCCCGGTGTCCGCCCGCGCCCCGGCCCAAAGCACATCCAGCGCCCGCGCCCCGGCTTCAAGCCGCCCGGGCACCACCGGCACCCCGCGCGGCGGGCGGAAAAACCACCGCACCCGCCGTTCGAAACTGGCGCGGATCGCCTCGGGCTCCTGCACCCGGGCGAGATAGGGCTTCTCGGTCAGCCGCAGAAACAGGTTGAGGGCGACCCGCTGCCAGCTCATCCGACCCGGGCTTCGACCGCCTCCCAGATCTTTTCGGCGACATTGATGCCGTCGAACCGCTCCAGTTCCTGGATGCCGGTGGGCGAGGTCACGTTGATCTCGGTCAGGTAATCGCCGATCACGTCGATGCCGACGAAGACCTGGCCTTTGTCCTTCAACAGCGGCCCGATGGCGGCGCAGATCTCCAGATCGCGCGCGCTCAAGCCGATCTTCTCCGGCCGGCCGCCCACATGCATGTTGGACCGTGTCTCGCCCGCCGCCGGCACCCGGTTGATCGCGCCCACCGGTTCGCCGTCGACCAGGATCACCCGCTTGTCGCCATTGCTGACGTCGGGCAAGAATTTCTGCACGATCAGCGGCTCACGACTGAACCCGGTAAAGAGCTCGTGCAGCGAGGAGAGATTGCGGTCGTTGGCATCCAGCCGGAACACCCCCGCCCCGCCGTTGCCGTAAAGCGGTTTGAGGATGATGTCGCCATGCTTCTCCTTGAACGCCCGGATGGTGAACAGGTCGCGCGCGATGGTCGTCGGCGGGGTCAACTCAGGGAAATCCAGCACCAGCAGCTTCTCGGGATAGTTGCGCACCCAGAACGGGTCGTTCACCACCAGGGTCCGCCCCTTCAGCCGGTCCAGAAGATGGGTCGAAGTGATGTAATGCATGTCGAACGGCGGGTCCTGGCGCAGCCAGACCACGTCGAAATCTGCCAGATCGACCTCACGCTCCGCGCCCAGGAGCGCCGGGTTGCCGGCCACCCGCTGTACGGTCATGTCGTGACCCCGCGCGGTGATCCGCCCCTCCTGATACGCCAGTTGGTGGGGTCCGTAATAGAACAGCTCATGGCCCCGCGCCTGTGCCTCCTCGGCCAGCCGGAAGGTGCTGTCTGCATTGATGTCAACGGCCCCGATCGGGTCCATCTGAAAGGCGATTTTCATGGGCGCGTTCCCTTCTCCGGCGGCCAGCTCCAGAAGGATACATGGCCCAGCGCGCCCGGGGGATCAATGGGGTTAGCCGCCGAAAGCGTTCTCGACGATCTGATGGGCGCCGCGCCCGTCGACCAGCGCCACGTCGAATCGCGCCTCGGTCAGCTGCCCGGCAGGCTCCCCTTCGAGGAATTCGCCGGCCGCGCGATACAGGCGTTCCATCTGCCGCGTGCCCAGCCGCTCCGCCGCCGTGGCGAAATCGCGCGCCGCCTTCACCTCAATGAAGACGATGCCGCCATCCTTGCGCGCGATCAGGTCGATCTCGCCGCTCTTCCCGCGCCATCGCCGGCCGGCGATGGAAAATCCAAGCTGTTCGTAGTGCCGGGCGACGCAGTCCTCGGCCGCCGCCCCGGAATGATACGCCCGGCGCCCGCGGTTGCGCCGGCCCGCCGCCGGCCCGGCCGGGTTGCCCTTCTCGAACTCCGGACCGAAATCCAGCACCGCCTCACCCTTTCGCCAGTTTCAGCGCAAGCTGATAGACCTCTCGTCGCTTGCGCCCGTGCATCCGGGCCACCAGGTCGGCGGCATCGCGCACCGAATGTTCCTGCAGCGCCGTCTGCAGGTCCTGTTCTAGGTCAGCTTCGCTAACAGTCGGTAAATGCCCGCGATCCACCAGGATCACGATCTCGCCCCGGGGCGGGTCTTCTTCGGCGCCCTCGGCCAACGCCTGCAGCGGCCCGCGGCGGACCTGTTCGAATTTCTTGGTCAGCTCACGGCACAGCGCCGCCGGGCGCTCCGGCCCCAGTACCTCGGCCATGTCCGCAAGGCTCGCCACCGCCCGCTTGGGCGACTCGTAGAACACCAGCGTGCCGGGAATGTCGCGCAGCGCCTCCAGCCGGCTGCGGCGGGCGCCCTTGGCGTTGGGCAGGAAGCCGGCGAAAAAGAACGCGTCCGTCGGCAGCCCGGCCAGCGTCAGCGCGGTCAGCACCGCCGACGGCCCCGGCGCGGCGGTCACCGAGAACCCCGCCTCCGCCGCCGCCCGGCCCAGGTCGTATCCGGGATCGGCGATCAGCGGCATCCCCGCCTCTGACGCATAGGCGACCGAGCGCCCCTCGCCCAGCGCCGCCAGCAGCTTCTGCCGCGCCGCCGGCCCGCTGTGATCGTGATAGGCAAGGATCCGCCGCCCGGCCAGCGGCACGCCGTGGATCTCCATCAGGTGGCGCAGGCTGCGGGTATCCTCGGCCGCGATCACATCGGCCGAGGCCAGGATATCCAGCGCCCTGAGCGTGATATCGCGCGCCGTCCCGATCGGGGTGGCGACGAAGTACAGCCCCGGCGACAAAGTGGTCTTTTGAAAATTCAACGCTGGACCCGACCTTTCAGACGTTTATGATCCGGACCGGATTGGAACGCGGAGCCATACCGCCGGATCAGGGAGTTCATGTCGCCATGTTTGCCGTTTTCACCACCGCCCGCAAGGCGGCGATGATCGTTCTCGCGCTGGCCACCGCCGCCATTCTGTCGGCCTGCGACACGGCCATGGTGGGTGGCGGCGGCCCCACGATCAACACCTCCAAGCCGGTCCCGGTGGCGCTTCTGGTGCCCAGCGGCTCGGGCCAGGGCGGCGACGCGGTTCTGGCGCAAAGCCTTGAGAACGCGGCCCGTCTGGCCATTGCCGACCTGCAAAACGTCCAGATCGACCTGCGCGTCTACGACACCAAGGGCGATGCCGCCACAGCCGCCGCCGCCGCCACCACCGCGGTGAACGAAGGCGCCCGCATCATCCTCGGCCCGGTCTATGCCGAGGCCGCCAATGCCGCCGGGCTGGCCGTGGCCGGACGGCAGATCAACGTGATGTCGTTTTCCAATAACCCCACCATTGCCGGCGGCAACGTCTTCGTGCTTGGCCCCACCTTCGAGAACACGGCCCGGCGCCTGGCCGGCTATGCCGCCCGCCAGGGCAAGGGCAACATCCTGATCGTGCACGGCACCGATGTCGCCGGACAGCTGGGCCGCAACGCGATCCAGCGCGCCCTGGGCGAAACCGGCGCGCGCGAGGCCGGCGCAATCTCGCACGAGTTGTCGCAGCAGGGCGTGATCGACGCGGTGCCCGCGATCCGCGACGCGGTCACCGACACCGGCGCCGATGCGCTGTTCCTCACCGCCACCACCGCGGGCGCGCTGCCGCTGTTCTCGCAGTTGTTGCCCGAGGCCGGCGTTTCGCCCAAGACCACTCAGTTCATCGGCCTGACCCGCTGGGACATCCCGGCGCAGACGCTGGAACTGCCCGGCGTGCAGGGCGGCTGGTTCGCGCTGCCCGACCCGGTGCTGTCGACGCAGTTCCGCGACCGCTATGCGCATACCTACGGCGGCCCGCCGCACCCGATCGGCGGCCTGGCCTATGACGGGATCGCCGCCATCGGCGCCCTGGTCGGCGCCGGCAAGTCCGACGCGCTGACCGGTGCCGCCCTGACCCAAAGCGCCGGCTTCAAGGGCGTTGGCGGCATCTTCCGGCTGCGCCCCGACGGCACTAACGAGCGCGGCCTCGCGGTGGCCACGATCCAGAACAAACAGGTGATTGTGATTGACCCTGCCCCGTCCAGCTTCTCCGGCCCCGGATTCTGATCCGGCGCCGACCCCGTCCGGCCCGCTGATCTGCGACGACACCGCCATTTTCGACGCCGCGGCCGTCCGCGCGCGGATCGACGCGGCGGCCTCGTCCACCACCGACCCCGCCGCGATGCGGGCCGAGGCGGTACGCGTCCTGCGCGATGCCCAGAACACCGGGCGCGCCGCCATCGCCGGGGCCTTTGCCGACCAACCCTTCGCCGCCCGGCCGCTGACCCGGTCCTATACCTTCCTCACCGACGGGCTGGTGACCGCCGCGCTCTACCTGGCCACCACCTATCTGCATCCGCGCCCCAACCCGACCCTGGCCGAGCATATCGCGGTGATCGCCGTCGGCGGCTATGGCCGGGGCGAGATGGCGCCCTTCTCGGACGTCGATTTGCTGTTCCTGACCCCCTACAAGATCACCGCCTGGGCCGAGAGCGTGATCGAATCGATGCTCTACACGCTGTGGGACATCAAGCTGAAGGTGGGCCACGCCAGCCGCACGATCCGCGACTGCCTGCGCCTGGGGCAGGAGGATTTCACCATCCGCACCGCGATGCTGGAACATCGCTTCCTCGCCGGTCACGCACCGCTGGCCGAGGAGTTCGACACAAGGCTGAAGGACGAGCTGTTTTCCGACGGTGGCCGCGATTTCATCGAGGCCAAGCTGTCGGAGCGCGAGGCACGCCACCGCAAGCAGGGCGAACGCTATGTGGTGGAACCCAACGTGAAAGAGGGCAAGGGCGGGTTGCGCGACCTGCAATCGCTGTTCTGGATCGCCAAGTACATCCACGGTGTGCAGGACGCCGCCGAACTGGTTCCGCTGGGCGTGTTCCGCCCCGACGAGTTCGACCGCTTCGTCCAGGCCGAGGATTTCCTCTGGGCGGTGCGGGCACATATGCACCTGATCACCGGGCGGCCGACCGAACAGCTGACCTTCGACCTGCAGGTCGAGGTGGCCGAGCGCATGGGCTACCGCGACCGTGCCGGGCGGCGCGGCGTGGAAATCTTCATGCAACGCTATTTCCGCGAGGCCACCGCGGTGGGCGATCTGACCCGGATCTTCCTGACCAAGCTCGAGGCGACGCACCTGAAGAGCGAACCGCTGCTCGAGCGCATCTTCCGCCGCAAGCCGCGGGTACGCGACGGCTACAAGGTGATCAACAACCGGCTGGCCATCGTCGACCCCGACGCCTTCCTGTCCGACAAGATGAACCTGCTGCGCCTGTTCGAAGAGGGGCTGCGCACCGGCATGCTGATCCACCCGGACGCGATGCGGCTGGTGACCGCCAACCTGGCGCTGATCGACGACGAGATGCGCGGCGACAAGGAGGCCCAGCGCATCTTCCTCGATCTGCTGCTGAAACACGGCAACCCGGAACGCGCGCTCAGGCGGATGAACGAGCTGGGCGTGCTTGCCGCCTTCATCCCCGAATTCGAACCGATCGTGGCGATGATGCAGTTCAACATGTACCACAGCTACACGGTGGACGAACATATCATCCAGTGCATCGCCCAGCTCGCCAAGATCGAGAAGGGCGAGTTGACGGAATCGCTGCCGATCGCCTCGGGCATCCTGGAGCGCGGGGTGAACCGCCGTGTCCTCTATGTCGCGCTGCTGCTGCATGACATCGCCAAGGGCCGCCCCGAGGATCACTCGATCCTGGGCGCCAAGATCGCTCGCCAGGTCGCCCCCCGGCTGGGCCTGAACAAGTCGGAATGCGAAACCGTGGCCTGGCTGGTGCGCTATCACCTGCTGATGTCGGACATGGCGCAGAAACGCGACATCGCCGACCCGCGCACGGTGCGCGATTTCGCCAAGGCGGTGAAAACGGTGAAACGGCTGGACCTGCTGACCGTGCTCACCGTCTGCGACATCCGCGGCGTCGGCCCCAGCACCTGGAACAACTGGAAGGCGGCGCTGATCCGCGCACTCTATCGCCAGACCCGCAAGGCGCTGGAAACCGGGATGGAGGATCTCACCCGCGAGAACCGCGGCGTCGAGGCCAAGAAGACTCTGCGCGACGCGCTGCCCGACTGGCCCAAATCGGCGCTCAAGACCGAGACCGCGCGCCACTATCCGCCCTATTGGCAGGGGCTGCACGTCACCGCGCATGTGGATTTCGCCGAAATGCTGCGCGAGATGGAGGACAAGGGCGACCCGGCCGAGGTTCTGATCCGCCTGCACCCGGACGAGGACCGCGACGCCACCCGCGCCTGTTTCGTGATGGTCGACCATCCCGGCATCTTCGCCCGCATCGCCGGCGCGCTGGCACTGGTCGGTGCCAATGTGGTGGACGCCCGCAGCTATACCACCAAGGACGGTTACGTCACCGACGCCTTCTGGATCCAGGATGCCGACGGCCACCCCTATGAGGCCGCCCGCCTGCCCCGGCTGACCCAGATGATCCACAAGACGCTCAAGGGCGAGGTGGTCGCGCGCGAGGCTCTGAAAGCGCGCGACAAGATCAAGAAGCGCGAACAGGCCTTCAACGTGCCGACCCATATCACCTTCGATAACGACGGCTCCGAGATCTATACCATCATCGAGGTCGACACCCGCGACCGCCCCGGCCTGCTCTACGACCTGGCCCGCGCGCTGGCCTCGGCCAACGTCTATATCGCCAACGCGGTGATCGCGACCTATGGCGAACAGGTGGTCGACAGCTTCTATGTCAAGGACATGTTCGGCCTGAAATACCACTCCAAGGCCAAGCAGAAATCGCTGGAGGCCAAGCTGCGCACCGCCATCGCCGAGGGCGCCGAACGCGCCGGGACGTGAGCGCGCGCGCCCCGGCCGCTCTCTCAACACCCCCTCCCTGCCCCTCCCCCTGTGAGGGGGAGGGGACGCGAAGGGCCGGACCTGCCCAAAGCAGCGGACGACGGCCCGAGGCCAGAATGACAGCGCCGCGCAAAGCCGCAATGCGGGCCCGCCACACACCCGCGCCCCCTTCCCCCGACGTCCCCGGCCCGCTAAAGCTGGGCAGAGCACAAGAACAAGGCGGCCCCGCGCCGGGCCCCGCATAGGATGAGCGCCCCATGAAACCGATCCGCCTGATGGCCGGGTTCTTCACCGTCGGCGTCTGGACGCTGGCCAGCCGCATCCTCGGCTTCCTGCGCGACGCGATGATCCTCGCCCTGCTGGGCACCGGCCCGCTTTACGAGGCCTATGTGGTGGCCTTCCGCCTGCCCAACATGTTCCGCCGCTTCTTTGCCGAGGGCGCCTTCAACATGGCCTTCGTGCCGATGTTCTCGAAACGCTTCGAGACCGAGGAGCACCCCAAGGGTTTTGCCGAGGACGCGTTGAGCGGGCTGGCCTCCGTCCTGATCCTTCTGACCCTGATCGCCCAGGCGGCGATGCCCTGGCTTATCTTCGCCATGGCCAGCGGCTTTTCCGGCCAGGACCAGTTCGCGCTGTCGGTGGAATTCGGCCGCATCGCCTTTCCCTATATCCTGTTCATCTCTCTGGCCGCACTGTTCTCGGGCATCCTCAACGCCACCGGCCGCTTCGCTGCCGCCGCCGCCGCGCCGGTGCTGCTGAACGTGGTGCTGGTCTCGGCCATGGCCGTGGCGCATTGGCTGGGCGGCGATGTGGCGCGCACGCTGATCTGGGCGATCCCGGTGGCCGGCGTGGCGCAGCTCACCCTGGTCTGGCACGCCTCGGCCAAGGCCGGCTTCGCCCTGCGCCCGCGCCGCCCGCGCTGGACGCCGGAGCTTGCCCGCCTGCTGCGCATCGCGATCCCCGCCGCCATGGCCGGCGGCGTGGTTCAGATCAACCTGCTGGTCGGCCAACAGGTCGCCAGCTATTTCGACCGCGCGGTGGGCTGGCTCTATGCCGCCGACCGGCTGTATCAGCTGCCGCTGGGCGTGGTCGGCATCGCCATCGGCGTGGTGCTGCTGCCCGACCTGTCGCGGCGGCTGGCCGCCCGCGACGACGGCGGCGCCCGCCATGCGCTCAGCCGCGCCGCCGAGGTGTCGCTCGCGCTCACCATCCCCTCTGCCGTGGCTCTGATGGTGATCCCCTTGCCGCTGGTCTCGGTTTTGTTCCAGCGCGGCGAGGCCACCGCCGCCGACAGCGCCGCCATCGCCCAGGCGGTGGCGATCTATGGGCTTGGCCTGCCCGCCTTCGTCCTGCAGAAGATCCTGCAGCCGCTGTTCTTCGCCCGCGAGGACACGCGAACCCCCTTTACCTACGCGCTGGTGGCGATGGGGATCAACGCCGCCGCCGCGATCGGGTTGGCGCCGGTTCTGGGCTGGCTGGCCCCGGCGGTGGCCACCACGCTGGCGGGCTGGGGCATGGTCGTGCTGCTGGCACGCGGCGGCCGGCGCTTTGGCGACGTGGCCCGGTTCGACGCCCGGTTCCACACCCGGATCTGGCGCATCTGCCTGGCCGCGGCGGTGATGGGCGGCGCGCTCTGGGCCGCCGCCGCCGGGCTGGAGACAGCGCTCAACACCGGCGGGCTGCGCTACCTTGCGCTGGCCGGGTTGGTGGGCGTCGGCATCGTGATCTATTTCGCCATCGCCCATGTGATCGGCGCGGTACGGCTGTCGGAATTCCGCCGGGCCCTGCGCCGGGGGTAAAACGGCAGCCGGACCATCGGAAGGCCGGTACGGGCGCCACTGCCCGAATCCACTGTCGGCAGGTGATTGCATATCATGCAATCACCGAGAGAGGCGCAAACGCCGGACCGCCCCCCGGTCCGGCGCATGCACGGCTTGCTCTGTTGAACAAACGGCGAAGGCAGACCGAAAACACTTCAGACCTCCCGCGACGGCGACGCCCGCGACGCCCCTGCAAAATCCGGCTATCATCCCGACAGCACTGGCTGATTCACGAAAGGAACGCGTCATGACACGCAACGAAGGAACCATCGACCGCGCCCTGCGCGTCATCCTCGGGCTGGTCCTGCTGTCGCTGATCTTTGTCGGTCCCAAGACCATGTGGGGCCTGATCGGGCTGATCCCGCTGGCGACCGGACTGATGGGCTATTGCCCGCTCTATCAAATCCTCGGGCTCAGCACCTGCCCGATGAAGAAGTAAGGACGTGAAGGCCGCCTCTTGAGTGATGAGGGCTGCGCCTGCCCGGGCGGGCGCGAATACGCCTGCCGAGGGGCAGGCAGGCGCCGCCCGGCGTAAACGCCGGGCGGGCCATGCGTCAAAGGGCTCGGTCTTGGACGACCTCAATCGTGCCGGATCTTGCCGCGCATCCGCGCCCAGCCCCCGGGCGCCAGGAAAAACGACAGCGCAAATCCGGTGGCGAACCCGGCCAGATCCGCCACCCAATCCTTGCTGCCGCCGAAGATCAGCCCGAACACCAGCTGGATCCCCATCAGGAAGGCGATCAGGGTGAACGCCCGCGACTGGTTCGCCCCCACCGCGCCCAGCCGCCGCCACAGGATATAGGTGAACGCCCCGATCAGCCCGTAGACCGCCGGAAACCCGCCGATCAGCCAGGCCGGATCGTTCAGCAACACCGCATAGGCCAGGGCACCGCCCACCGCCGACAGCACGAAGATCGCCAGCATGGCCAGGCTGCCGAACACCTCGCCCACCATCTTGCCCATCGCCAGAACGAACACCCCGACGAACAGCGCCTGGGTAAACGACCCATGCACGAACGGATAGGACACAAACCGGATCAGATGCGCCACCGGCCAGGTCCCGGTCTGCCACATCCAGTCGAATATCTCGCCCGAGAACCCATAGCTTTGCAGCGCCGACAGCCGCCAGCCGACCGCGCCCGGCCCGCCGACAATCCCCCGCGCGCCCAGGAAAAAGGCGATCTCGATCCCCATGATCACCAGGAACAGCGCCGCCACCACCGGCGGCAGCGGGTTGACCGCCCCATTATGCGGCTCTTGCTCCATGCGCCTGCCTCCTTGCATGCCTGCCTGTCGGCGCCGGTTGACGGCACCTGGAGGCATGGGTAAGCGACACAGGTTCCTTTTTCCAGACGGGAGTTGTCGCAAGATGACCGAGACCACGTTCACGCCGCGGGTGTTTTCCGGGATCCAGCCCTCGGGCAACCTGCACCTGGGCAACTATCTCGGCGCACTCAAACGGTTCGCCAACGCGCAGGATCAGGGCATCGAGTCGATCTATTGCATGGTCGACCTGCACGCGATCACCGTCTGGCAAGACCCCGCCGACCTGCGCCGCGCCACGCGCGAGCTTTGCGCCGGCTTCATCGCCTCCGGCCTCGACCCGGAGAAATCCATCCTGATCAACCAGAGCCAGGTGCCCGAACACGCGCAACTGGCGTGGATCTTCAACTGCGTCGCGCGCATGGGCTGGATGCAGCGCATGACCCAGTGGAAGGACAAGGCCGGCAAGAACGCGCAGAACGCCTCGCTGGGGCTGTTCGCCTACCCGTCGCTGATGGCCGCCGACATTCTGGTCTATCACGCCACCCATGTGCCGGTGGGCGAGGACCAGAAACAGCACCTTGAGCTGACCCGCGACATTGCCGCCAAGTTCAACCACGACTACGGCGTCGATTTCTTCCCGCTGACCGAGCCGGTGATCGAAGGCGCGGCCACAAGGGTGATGTCCCTGCGCGACGGCTCGAAAAAGATGTCGAAATCCGATCCCTCGGACGCCAGCCGGATCAACATGACCGATGATGCCGACACCATCGCCAAGAAGATCCGCAAGGCCAAGACCGACCCCGAGCCGCTGCCGGACAACACCGACGAGTTGGAAGGGCGCCCCGAGGCCCGCAACCTGGTCAACATCTACGCCGCACTGGCCGATACCTCGGTCGAACAGGTGATCGCCGATCACGCCGGCCAGAACTTCGCCACCTTCAAGCCCTCGCTCGCCGACCTGGCGGTGGCCAAGCTGGCCCCCATCGCCGAGGAGATGAGCCGCCTGATGGGCGAACAGGACGAGATCGACCGCATCCTGACCCGCGGTGCCGAACGCGCCCGCGCGATCACTGCGCCGATCCTGCGCCGGACCTACGACATCGTCGGAATGGTGCCGCCGGTCGAACTGTGATCCGCGGCACACCCTGACCGAAAAACAAGGCCCGGAACGTTTTGTACGTTCCGGGCCGTTTTCTGTACGTTTTGCCGCCGCTCAGGCCGCCCGGCGCGACAGCCGCTCCGCCGCGATCCCCTCGGCCACGTCGTTGGGGCTGACCCCCAGCGCCGCCGCGCGGGTCAGGATCCGGTCCATCGTCGCATCCAGCGCGGTGAGCTTCTCCGCCACCCAAGGCTCCCGCTCCGCGATCTGCAAAATCTCGGTCGCCACGTTGATGATGCCGCCGCCATTGGCGACGAAATCCGGCGCGTAAAGGATACCGCGGTCGTGCAACCGCTGTGCGTCCTCGGCCGTGGCCAGCTGATTGTTGGCCCCGCCCGCCACAGCCTGCACTCGCAGCGCCGGGATGGTGGCCTGGTTCAGCACCGCCCCGACGGCGCAGGGGGCCAGGATATCCGCCTCCGCGCCCAGGATCGCCTCGGGCTCCGCGACATCCGCGCCGAACCGCGCCTGCGCCTCTTGCACGTTCGGCGCATGGATATCGGCAATGGTCAAGTCTGCCCCTGCACCGTGCAGCAGTTCGCACAGGTGCAGACCGACATGACCCAGCCCTTGCACCGCCACCCGGCGCCCGGCAAGATCCTCCGACCCGAACCGGTGCCGCGCGGTGGTGCGGATCGCATTGAAGATGCCGCGCGCGGTGACCGGAGAGGGGTCGCCGCTGGCAAAAGCGCCGTCCGGCAGCCCGGCGACATAGGCGGTCTGCTGCCCGATCCGCGCCATGTCGGCAGGCGTCATCCCCATGTCCTCGGCCGTCCAGTAGCGCCCGCCCAGCGCCTCGACCGCACGGCCGAAGGCAGAAAGCAGCGCCGGGCTCTTGTCCCGTGCGGGATCGCCGAGGATCACCGCCTTGCCGCCGCCCAGCGGCAGGCCCGCCGCCGCGTTCTTGTAGGTCATGCCGCGCGACAGCCGCAGCGCGTCTTCCAACGCCGCCGCCGCGCTGTCATAGGCCCGCATCCGCAGCCCGCCGGCCGCCGGGCCCAGCTGGGTCGAATGGATCGCGATGATCCCCTGCAGGCCGCTGTCCTCATCGGTGACGCGCACCACCCGCTCGTGCCCCGGAATTTCAAGATCGGTGATATCCATCTGCAATCTCCCTGCATTTTTCCCGCTTGTGCCACGGCGCGATGAGGGATTTTCACCAAGTTTGCACGCAGACAACACAAATGTTAGAGGTTTCCACTAATTCTTAAGTCTCGAATAGAGAAAACAACCATGGATGCCATTGACCGCAGAATCGTCCGCGCATTGCAGCGCGACGGGCGCATGAAAATCTCTGACCTGGCCGAGGCGGTCGGTCTCTCGCCCACGCCCTGCGCGCGCCGGCTGGAGAAATTGCAGTCGGAGGGCGTCATCACCGGCTTCGGCGCCCGGGTCGATGCCGAGAAGTTGGGGTTGCCGGTGTCGATCTTTGTCTCGGTCGAGCTCAGCCAGCAGGACCGCGCCGCCATCGATGCCTTTGAACGCGCCATCCGCGCCTGCGACGAGGTGATGGAATGCTACCTGATGACCGGATCGCGCGACATCCTGCTGCGGGTGGTCTGCGCCGATCTGACCGCGTTCGACGAGTTCCTGGAAAACCGGCTGATGCAAATCCCCGGCATCCGCAACCTGCGGTCGAACTTCGCGCTGCGCAGCATGGTTCAGCGCGCCGCGCTGCCGATGCGCGGCTGAAACCCGCGCGCTGCGGCCACAGGGGGTCTGGACCTTGCCCGGCCTTCTTCCTAACTTCCGTCCGGCAGCAAGGAGAGCGACATGGCAACCGGCACGAATATCCGCACCTATTTCAACGGCAGCTGGCATGACGGCGACACGCCCATCATGCGCGCCGCCGATCACGGCGCCTGGCTGGGTTCGGGGGTGTTCGACGGGGCCCGCTATGTCAACGGGCTGATGCCCGACCTCGACGCCCATTGCGCCCGGGTCAACCGCTCTGCCGCAGCGCTGATGCTCAATCCCACCGTCACCGCCGAGGACATGGTCGAGATCGTGAAGGAGGGGCTGTCCGCCTATGGCAAGGATGCGGCGGTCTATATCCGGCCGATGTATTGGGGCATCAACGGCGATACCACCGCGATCATCCCGCAAAAGGACGAGACCGGCTTTGCCATCTGCCTGGAAGAGATCCCGATGGCCCCGCCCGAGGCGACCGTCACCCTGACCCGGACCCGGTTCCGCCGCCCGGTGCTGGAGGATGCGGTGGTCAACGCCAAGGCCGGCTGCCTTTACCCCAACAACGCCCGCATGCTGGCCGAGGCCCGCGCAAAGGGTTTCAACAACGCGCTGGTGGCCGACGCCATGGGCAACGTCGCCGAGACCGCCACCGCCAATGTCTTCATGGTCAAGGACGGCGAGGTGTTCACGCCGATCGCCAACGGCACCTTCCTGGCCGGGATCACCCGCGCGCGCCACATGAAGAACATGCGCGCCGACGGCATGGCGGTGCATGAAACCGTGCTGACATTCGCCGATTTCGAGGATGCCGACGAGATCTTCCTCTCTGGCAACATGACCAAGGTCACCCCGGTCACCGCCTTCGACGAGACCCAGTATCAGGTCGGCCCGGTCACCCGCCGCGTGCGCGAGATGTACTGGGATTGGGCGGCGTCCGACCGCTAGGGGCCGGCCCGGCACCGGAACCGCGCGCTTGCCTGCCCTTCGGGCATCGGGCATCATCCGCGCCGAGGAGTGGCTCTTATGCGCAAGTTTCTTGTCGTCCTGGACGACAGCCGCGAATGCCTGAACGCGATGCGGTTCGCCGCAATGCGCGCCGCCCATACCGGCGGCGGCGTGGCGATCCTGTCGGTGATCCCGCCGGAGGAGTTCAACCACTGGATCGGCGTCGGCGAGGTCATGCGCGAAGAAGCGCGCGAGCGCATTCATGCCCATTTCGAGGTCTTCGCGAAATGGATGCGCGACAAGCAGGGCGTCGACCCCGAACTGGTGATCCGCGAGGGCCAGCCGGTCGATGAGATCATCGAGCAGGTCAAGGACGACCCCGAGATCGGGGTTCTGGTGCTGGGCGCCGGCACCGGGCGCAAGGGTCCGGGGCCGCTGGTCACCCAGCTGACCAAGAATTCCGGCAGCCTGCCGATCCCGATCACCATCGTCCCGGGCGACCTGAGCAAGGAAAAGCTCGAGGCGATTACCTGAGGCTACCCCAAGCGCCGCGTCCCCCGAGAAAGTCCAGCCCGGACGCCCCGCGTCCGGGCCGCGCCCGACCCGCCCGGATGGGCGGGCGCACTTCGCGCACCCGGGGCTGCCGCCCCCTCCGGCCTCAAACGTGCCCCCGGCGCGTTTGCACGACGGCCTCCGGCCCCGGGTCGGCCACGCCCCTTCTGTTGCGCACTCGAGGTGCCGACGCTCTCCTTAGAACCATTCCAAACCTTGACGCCCCGCCGCGCGGGCCGCATATAGGGGGCATCCCAGCAAAGGTGCATGCCAGATGTTCATCCAGACCGAATCGACCCCGAACCCGGCGACCCTGAAATTCCTGCCCGGCCAGACCGTTCTGGAGGCCGGCACCGCCGATTTCCCCTCGTCCGAGGCCGCCGAGAAATCGCCGCTGGCCAGCCGCATCTTTGCGGTCAATGGCGTCACCGGCGTGTTCTTCGGCAATGATTTCGTCACCGTCACCAAGGCGGAAGGCGTCGACTGGGATCACATCAAGCCGGCGATCCTGGGCGCGGTGATGGAGCATTACCAGTCCGGCGCCCCGGTGATGGACGGCGAGGGTGACGCCGCCTCGGGCCATGCCGAGTTCAGCGGCGAGGACGCCGAGATCGTCGGTCAGATCAAGGAACTGCTGGACAGCCGCGTGCGTCCGGCGGTGGCCCAGGACGGCGGCGATATCACCTTTCACGGCTTTGACCGCGGCATTGTCTACCTGCACATGCAGGGCGCCTGCGCCGGCTGCCCGTCCTCGACGCTGACGCTGAAGATGGGCATCGAGAACCTGCTGCGTCACTATATTCCCGAAGTGGTGGAAGTGCGCCCTGTCTCGGCCTGACCGGCCAAACAGGCCCGCGGCATGGCACAAGATCCGCTGATCCTGTCCTTTGACACCTCGGCCGCGCATTGCGCGGCCGCGCTGCTGTCGGGCGAGCGCATCCTTGCCGCCCGCGGCGAGGAGATGGGCCGTGGCCAGGCCGAGCGGCTGTTTCCGATGCTGGAGGCGCTGCTGGCCGAGGCCGGTGTCGCATGGTCGGATCTGCACGCCGTCGCTGTCGGTGTCGGGCCCGGAAATTTCACCGGCATCCGCATCGCCGTCTCCGCCGCGCGTGGTCTGGCGCTGGGACTCGACGTGCCCGCGATCGGCGTGTCCAGTTTCGACGCCCTGCGCGAAGGCGCCGGGACGCCGGTGCTGACGGCGGTCTCCGCCCCACGCGGGGCGGTCTACCTCTCCGCGCCCGACGCCGTGCCGCAGGGGCCGGTTCCGCCCGCGGAACTGCCTGCCGGGTTTTGCGGCAGCGGCCTCGACGTGATCGGGGCCGAGGCCGGGGCGCTGGCAGACCGGACAGGCGGCCGCGCCCTGCCGCCCGCCTATCCGCTGGCCGAGGCCATCGCCCGCGCCGCCGCGCGGCGGCTCGGCACCGACACCCCGTTGCCGAAACCGCTTTATATCCGCCCCGCCGATGCCGCCCCCTCGCGCGAGGCGCCGCCGGTGCTGCTGGACTGATGACCGCGCAGCTGGCTCCAGCGCAGATGGCCGCGACCCATGCCGCCGCCTTCACCCAGTCGCGCCCCTGGCGCGAGGACGAATTCGCCGCCCTGTTGGCCCAACCTGGCACCTTCGCCGTGGGCGATGCCGCCTGCTTCGCGCTGGTGCGGGTGATCGCCGACGAGGCGGAGCTGCTGACCATCGCCACCGATCCGGACCACCGCCGCCGCGGGCTGGCGCGGGACCGCATGGCTCGGTGGATGGCCGAGGCGGCGGCGCGCGGCGCNNGCGCCACCCGCGCCTTTCTCGAGGTGGCCGCCGACAACGCGCCGGCGCTGGCGCTTTATACCGCGATGGGCTTTGCCCGCGCCGGGCGGCGTCCGGCCTATTACCCGCGTCCGGAGGGGCCGGCGGCCGATGCCGTGGTCATGACGCGGGACTTGCCGTCGGGTCAGCCCACCTAAACTTGAACCAAACGGTCAAAAGCGGGTTGACCGGTCGTGCCTGCTGCGGCCTAAACTGGCGGATCAAGGCCCTTGGCGAGTCCCTGTCTTCCGATTTGGCCGCCGGGACGCCTCAACCAGAAAAACAACCGGGAGTATAACGATGACCCTGATGAAATCCCTTATGGGTGCTGCCGCCGCGATGGCCCTGACCGCCGGTGCGGCGCTGGCCGAGCCGGCGCTGATCTTCGACCTGGGCGGCAAGTTCGACAAGAGCTTCAACGAGGCGGCCTTCAAAGGGGCAGAACGCTGGTCCGAGGAGACCGGCGAAAGCTTCCGCGAGATCGAGCTGCAGTCCGAGGCGCAGCGCGAACAGGCCCTGCGCCGCTTTGCCGAAGCCGGCGCCAACCCGATCGTGATGGCCGGTTTCGCCTTTGCAGACGCCCTGGGCCAGGTCGCCGCCGATTACCCGGACACCAAGTTCGTGATCATCGACATGGTGGTGGATGCCCCTAACGTGCGCTCGGTCGTGTTCAACGAGCATGAAGGCTCGTACCTGGTCGGCATGATGGCCGCGATGGCCAGCAAGTCGAACACTGTCGGCTTTATCGGCGGCATGGACATTCCGCTGATCCGCAAATTCGCCTGCGGTTATGCCGAGGGCGTACTGTCGGTGAATTCCGACGCCAAGGTTATCGCCAATATGACCGGCACCACCCCGGCCGCCTGGAACGACCCGGTCAAGGGATCGGAACTGACCAAGGCGCAGATCAGCCAGGGCGCCGACGTGGTCTATGCCGCCGCCGGCGGCACCGGCGTGGGCGTGCTGCAGACCGCAGCCGACGAAGGGATCCTGTCGATCGGCGTGGACAGCAACCAGAACTACCTGCACCCGGGCAAGGTCCTGACCTCGATGATGAAGCGCGTCGACAACGCCGTTTACGAGGCCTTCTCGGACGGCGCCGGCATGGAAACCGGATTCCAGGTGATGGGCGTGGCCAATGGCGGCGTCGGCTATGCGATGGACGACAACAACGCCTCGCTGGTCAGCGCCGAGATGAAGGCCGCCGTGGACGCCGCCGCGGCCAAGATCGCCAGCGGCGAGCTGAAGGTGCACGACTATATGTCGGATGACAGCTGCCCGGTGCTGAGCTTCTGAGCATGACGACGGCGACATCGGCGGAGCGGCAGGAAACTGCCGCTCCGGCCATCGAACTGCGCGGGATCTCGAAAGCCTTCGGTCCCGTGCAGGCCAACAAGGATATCTCGATCCGCGTGATGCCGGGCACCATCCACGGCATCATCGGCGAAAACGGCGCGGGCAAGTCCACGCTGATGAGTATCCTCTACGGCTTTTACAAGGCCGACGCGGGCGAGATCCTGGTCAATGGCCGCAAAACCGAAATCCCCGACAGCCAGGCGGCGATCGCTGCCGGCATCGGTATGGTGTTCCAGCATTTCAAGCTGGTCGAGAACTTCACCGTGCTGGAAAACATCGTGCTGGGGGCCGAGGATGGACGGCTGCTGCGGCCGTCGCTGGCCAAGGCGCGCAAGATCCTGGGCGAGTTGGCGGTTGAATACGAGCTGAACGTCGATCCGGATTCGCGCATCGACCAGATCGGAGTGGGCATGCAGCAGCGGGTGGAGATCCTCAAGGCGCTCTACCGGCAGGCCGATATCCTGATCCTCGACGAGCCGACCGGCGTGCTGACGCCCGCCGAGGCCGATCAGCTGTTCCGCATCCTCGACCGGCTGCGCGAAGAGGGCAAGACGATCATCCTGATCACCCACAAGCTGCGCGAGATCATGGGCATCACCGACACCGTCAGCGTGATGCGGCGCGGCGAGATGACGGCGACCGTCAAGACCGGCGATACCAACCCCGAGGAACTGGCCGAACTGATGGTGGGCCGCAAGGTTCTGCTGCGGGTCGACAAGGCCCCGGCGACGCCGGGCAAGACGGTGCTCGAGGTCAAGAACCTGCGCGTGCACGACCACCAGGGCGTCGAACGGGTCAAGGGCATCGACCTGAGCGTGCGCGCGGGCGAGATCCTGGGCATCGCCGGCGTTGCCGGCAACGGGCAGTCGGAACTGCTGGAGGTCCTGGGCGGCATGCGCCCCGGCGCGGGAACCGTGACGCTGAACGGTCAGCCGCTGGCGCTCGAAGGTCATGGCTCGGACGGGCAGTCGCGTCGCGCGGCAGGCCTGGCCCATGTGCCCGAGGATCGCCAGCGCGAAGGGCTGATCATGGAGTTCCACGCCTGGGAGAACGTCGCCTTCGGCTATCACCACGACCCGGCCTATCAGCGCAACGGTCTGCTGATGGACAATGCCGCGCTGCGCCGCGACACCGAGGCGAAGATGGAGAAATTCGATGTCCGCCCGCCCGACCCGTGGCTGACGGCCAAGAATTTCTCGGGCGGCAACCAGCAAAAGATCGTCGTCGCCCGCGAGATCGAGCGCAACCCCGACCTGCTGCTGGTGGGCCAGCCCACCCGCGGGGTGGATATCGGCGCAATCGAGTTCATCCACCGCCAGATCGTCGCCCTGCGCGACCAAGGCGCGGCGATCCTGCTGGTCAGCGTCGAGCTGGACGAGATCCTGTCGCTGTCGGACCGCATCGCGGTGATCTTCGACGGCCGCCTGATGGGCGAACGCCTGCCCGATCAGACCGACGAGACCGAACTGGGCCTGCTGATGGCCGGGGTGTCGGGGGAGGCCGCGTGATGGCCATGAGGAACACCGGAACCGCATGCCCCCATGGCGGCCGCCGCCCTCATCGTTGGTTCCTCCAACACCGCGGAATCGCAGTGACTTCCCTTCGAAAGGCCCCCTGATGGATAGAATGCCCAAATGGGCCGATGTGGTCCTGATCCCGCTGATCAGCCTGATCCTGGCCGCCGCGCTGTCGGCGCTGGTGATCCTCGGCATCGGCGAGGACCCTGTCGCGGCGGTCAAGCTGATGGTCTCCGGCGCGTTGGGGTCCACCTATGGCTGGGGCTACACACTTTATTACGCCACCAACTTCATGTTCACCGGGCTGGCGGTCGCGGTCGCCTTTCACGCCCGCATGTTCAACATCGGCGGCGAGGGCCAGGCGATGCTGGGCGGGCTCGGCGTGGCGATCATGTGCCTTTATATCCCCTGGCCGCACTGGACACTGGCGCTGATCGGGGCCTCCGGGCTGGCGGCGCTGTTCGGGGCCGCCTGGGCGGCGATCCCGGCCTATCTGCAGGCCAAGCGCGGCAGCCATATCGTGATCACCACGATCATGTTCAACTTCATCGCCGCGGCGGTGCTGAACTATGTCCTGGTCAACCTGATGCGCCCGGTCGGCTCGATGGACCCAGCGACCGCGCGTTTCCCCGAGGGCGTGCACCTGCCCACCCTGCACGAGTTGCTGGCGCCGATCGGCATCAGCTTTTCCAAGGCGGCGCCGGCGAATGTCAGCCTGCTGGTCGCGGTGGCGGCCTGCGTGCTGGTCTGGCTGCTGATCTGGCGCACGCGGCTGGGCTACGAGATCCGCGCCTATGGCCATTCCGAGACCGGCGCGCTCTATGCCGGGATCTCGCCGGTGCGGATCACCATGATCGCGATGCTGATCTCGGGCGCGCTTGCCGGGCTGATGGCGATCAACAACGTGATGGGCGAGGCCGAGCGGCTGGTGCTGAACGCCACCGAGGGCGCGGGCTTCATCGGCATCGCGGTGGCCCTGATGGGCCGCAAC
>NPIG01000609.1_pt1 | contig 25662 bp, 34 predicted proteins | sample 8637441 | NCBI WGS metagenome assembly NPIG01 (sample SAMN07420675, study PRJNA396082) | bioreactor metagenome | isolation source: sample BR6 brine-fed electro-methanogenic bioreactor BR | place: Japan: Kochi | collected 2016-06-14 | reverse complement strand
GGGGAATGTGCTCGTCGCAAGCTTTCATGAGTTCGAAGATGGCGGGGGTCCACTCGTTGTCTTCGTCGGGCTCTCCTGCTTTGAGGGCGGAGCCCCGCACGATGGGAATGTCATCTCCGGGGAAGTCATATTTGCTGAGAAGATCTCGGATTTCCATGTCCACCAGGTCGAGAAGCTCTTCGTCATCTACCATGTCTACTTTGTTCATGAAGACTACCAGGGCGGGGACGTTTACCTGCCGGGCGAGAAGCACGTGCTCCCGGGTCTGAGGCATGGGACCGTCTGCGGCAGACACCACCAGGATGGCTCCGTCCATCTGGGCGGCTCCGGTGATCATGTTCTTGATGTAGTCCGCGTGTCCCGGGCAGTCGATGTGCGCGTAGTGCCGGGTCTCGGTCTGATACTCCACGTGGGCTATGTTGATGGTGATACCCCGCTCACGCTCTTCGGGAGCCTTGTCGATGTTCTCGAAGGGGGTGAAATCCGCCATGCCGTGACGCGCCAGAGTCTTGGTGATCGCCGCGGTGAGGGTAGTTTTGCCATGGTCAATGTGACCAATGGTGCCGATGTTCAAATGCGGTTTCGATCGCTCAAATTTTGCCTTTGCCATGAGTGCAACCTCCCAAAATGGTATAATTCCCCGACGAGCAGGAGCGGGGATTCAAGTCTGCGTAAATTGTACCACATCAAGCCATAAGGGATAATACTAAAAAAACCCGGAACACTTGTCAAGCGCTCCGGGCAAATCACTGGAGCCGACTTCCGGACTCGAACCGGAGACCCCATCCTTACCATGGATGTGCTCTACCTACTGAGCTAAGTCGGCACCCCATTTCCATAGAGTGGTGGTGGGAGTAGGATTTGAACCTACGTAGACGTCCGTCGGCAGATTTACAGTCTGCTGCCTTTGACCACTCGGCCATCCCACCACAATACAATGTGTTTCTTCATGGAGCCGGCGAGAGGACTTGAACCCCCGACCTGCTGATTACAAGTCAGCTGCTCTACCAACTGAGCTACACCGGCGTGACGAAATAGGATTATACCGTTTTTTGTGGTCTTGTCAACGGTGTTGGGGGATTTTTTTTGACCGCCATATCTCCGCATGACATCCCCGGGACGAGCGCACTCTAGCTTGCAATTATCTCCCCCGAGAAAATTCCCCTTCTCGGGAGGTTATCCCATGAGGGAGGCACTCTCTAGGGAAGTCTTTTTCTCCAGAAGAGCCGTCTCCGCCCGAAGATAGGCATCATTCACAGACTGACGCACCTCTTTGCGGTTTCGAATTACCCCTCCCGCCACCACCATGGGAGATGTGAGTCTCCCACCTCCAGAGAAACATTCCATCACTGCATCCCCGATCTGCGCACCCATAACGGACCCAGCTCCTTTGCTCTTTTGTTTGTTTGTTTGTTTCTTGTCTGAGAGTAATGTACATCAAAAAAACCAATATGTCAATAAAACTTTACAAAAAGAGCGAGGTGCCTTTTTTTAAGCTTGTATTTTTTACATTCACACCTCTTTGAAAGAATTAAAGAATATAAAAGAAAGAAAGTGTTGACTTTTTAGAGGCTTTCTGCCATTCTATCTTCATGATAACTAGAGGAGGGAACTCTTTATGACCCAGCAGGTTTTCGGAGAACGTCTCAAGAAGCGGAGAAAAGAGCAGCGGCTTACCCAGGAAGAGCTAGGGGAAAGCGTAGGGGTAACGAGACAGACGGTTATTCAATGGGAACGGGGCAGCTTTTCACCAGACATGGATAAGCTGAGCCGCATTGCAGAATCCTTGGGATGTTCCGCCGCATGGCTTCTCGGAGAGACGGACAATCCCGAGCCCTTCCAGGGCTTTGAGGATATTCAAAGAAGCCTCTCGGAGGAGTTTATTCATGTTCCTCTTATGGATAAGGAGATGACCGCCTGTGCGGGAAATGGCTTCGATTACTGCGGAATCCACATGGAGAGCAGCGACATGGTGGTGCTCCCCCGAAAATCCTTTTCCCGTGTAGATGCGCTTCAAAGCCCCTTCGGCATTCATGTGGAAGGAGATTCCATGGAGGGAGCGGGCATCCCCGACGGGTGCATTGCCATCGTCAATCCCGCTGAAACCGTCTATCCCGGAGATCCTACTCTGGTCTGCTATAACGACCGATGGAGCATCAAGTGGCTTATTCCCAAGAGCAACGGAGATGTGGAACTCCGCAGTGCAAACTCCTCCTACCAGCCCATGATTATCCCCCAGGAGCTGGCGGCTCGGGAGGAATGGTTCCGGATCATAGGCAAGGTAGTTCAAACGGTAAGCACCAAAAAACCCACTCCCTACTTCTAAACACACATTCCCGGGAGTGGGTTTTTCGAAGAATCTCTTTTGGGGGCTTCAGGTTTCCCGAATCCTCCCCTTCTCATGAGAGCCCCCGAAGGCGGCGTATGGTCTTGTAGGCCTCCTGAATTTCGGAGAAACGCTCCGACGCAAGCTTAACAAAATCATCGTCAAGATCCATCCCAATAAAACGATCCGGATGATATTTCGTTACAAGGTCCCGGTAGTGACGTCGAACTTCTTCGTTGGTGTCCCCGGGAGAGCAGCCGAGAATCTCATAGGGGTTTCGAGGGCCTCGAGAGTCAGGTTCCCTTCTTTGTTCCTTTCGGAAATCCTCGGAACCACTTCCGGAGGGATCTCCCCTTCTCCCGGAGAAGCCCCCCCCGCCTCCAGGCCCGGGGGAGAGAATTCCCGAGAGAATCCGGAAAATAAGATAGAGCATGAGAAGCGGGAAGATAAACCGAAATATGCGCAACAAAAACATCAGGGGGAACACAATAAAGGGCACCGCCGCTCCTCCTTCGGACAGATCTCAGCCATGGGCCGACAGGACATCCTCGTACGTCTCACGCTACCCCTCATCGGGGGTTCCCAAGAGGGCTCTGCATCGTTTTACGTCTTCTTCGACAGAACGGATCCACTCTGCACGCTTTTCCGGGTGGATCTCCAGCGCCTTGGAACTTTCCTTCAGAAAGAGCAGTTTTTTCTGCTGAATGGCAAGCCACTCCCGAAGCTGCCCCTCCTCCAAGGCATTTTCACGGAAACGCTGCAGATCATCGTCTTCTTTTACAAAGGCACGACTCATTGTACTCCCCCCTTAACAGCATAGCGAAGAGCCCCTAACCGAGCCACCACCAGATAGGGGATGGAGGGAAAGTACAGAAAGACCCAGGCGATGAACCCCAGAGGGATCAGATACCATGGAGCCCCGGGACGGCCAAAGACCAGAAGCTCCCACCCCCGAAAGAGCACAAAAAGCCCATAAAACCCGAAAAACCCCCCACACACGAAATATCTCTCGGGAGATCCCTTGCGCAGGAGCTTCCACATATGCACCATCATGGGCACTATTTGCAAACCAAGCCACACAAGTCCTACTCTGCTGATAGGAAAAGGAATGTATTCCACCATAAGCTCCTCCTTGCTTTTTCAAATTTCAGATTGGATACGAAGGCTCTTGCCACTCTTCAGAAAGAGATTACTTCCGGAGCACTGAGGGTCCTGTAATCCTCCGAGCGAGGTCAAGCCACCGGGAGATACGCAGTCCGAAAAGGATCTGCAGGGTGGTGAAACGGCTATCCTCCACACTCCCCGAGGCATCGCTCTGCAGGCACTCTTCGTAAAGCCTCGGCCGGAGACGCACCACCGTATCCGGAAGGGTTCGCTGTCCCTTGATCTTCTGCACCAGCACCGTGGAGTTGTCATCCCGGATAAAACGCTCCAACTGATAGACGTGGTTCCCTAGGATGTTGGAGTGATCGTCGAAACGTTCTCTTCTTCCGTAGCCCTCTTCCTTAAGGGCATCCTCCGCATCCATCATTTCCTCAACTTCCATACCAGGAAGGGCATGATAGAGCTTGACGTACCTTCCCAGAACTTCCGCAAGCCCCCGAGAAGTATCCCGCAGCTCCTCGGCATTATCCTTTGGAGCCCCCGGAGGTGAGCCCAGCAGAGGGCGCCACATATGTTTGAAAAAGGGAAAGGCATCATCGAAACTCCACTCGGTCATACCGAAAAGAACTGCCGCCCCTGCGATGCTGAGGGGCTCAAGCCACCTTCCCGGCAGAGTAGCGATGAGCTTTTGCAACACCCCGTGCTCCTTCAAGACCTCGGCGCTCCTCTTTCCCGAAGCAAGGGCAAAACCCTTACCAAAGGGGGGAATATCCTCGTTGGTGAGGCTATCCATAACCTTCTGCTCCTGGGGGCCCATGGGAAAACAGGGTTTCATCACCCCCGGGGCAGAGGGTTCGCTGAAACAGCCCAACCAGAGGCTCTTTCTCTTCTCGTCCGGGAGTACAAGGAAATCTGATTCCCGGGTAACATAACGGGGATCGTGAAGCTTGGTGAGAAGAACCCCCAGAATCTGGACGTACCGCTCCCGCAACTCGGGGATACTCATGGCTTGAGCACAAAGCTCCTTGAGAGCATCCACAATCTCCGCATGGGGATAGTTTTTGGTTTGCGCCTTTCCCGTACGAATCTGAAGATCCTTACCGTTCTCCACGAAAAACATACGAACCAATTTTTTCTTACCCGTCACCTTGTTGTCAATGGAAACCCAGGGATGCTCCTTTCCCATAACAAGACGGAGAGCGAGCCCCTCATCGATATCACAGAACCCCACCACCTGATTCGGCTCAAAAGCCACGGGTCATCATCCTTTCAACAAAACATGCGTTTTTATACGATACACAAAGCGGTTTTTGCGTCTGCCGTGCCATAGCCCAGGGATCTGCCAGAGCCCCCTACCCCCCGAAGAAACCCCCAAAAAGGCCACGCAAAATATTTCCCGGAAAGAAGGGTATGAGCCAAGCATAAAAGATCTCGATCCTTGCGGGAACCATGGCGAAGGTGGCGAAAGCTCCCATGGGGATCACCGAACGAAGCACAAGGATAAACTCCCCGTGGATATCACGTACCGCAATAAATCCAAGGGAGGCCTGACAGAGTATAAAAGCGGTGGTCATGTAGATCCATCCGGTGGTATGCGGAAGCCGGGCGACTTCCAGTCCTTTGAATACACAGAAGGCAGTCCACCCACTCAAGATATAGGCCTCCACCCCTGCAAAAAGAAGAAGAGAAAGGTACTTCATGAAACGTCCCGCCCGTCCCTCCGCATCAGAGCAGAAGAATGCCCGCCCCCGGGCGAAGAGGGGGGAGAGAAAACGCAGATAGAGCACCGGCAGAGTCCAGGCAAAAAGTCCTAGAGTAAGCAGAAAAAGCACGTATTCCATGAGTATATAGCCTCCTTTTTTACTGTTCCCGCTGCTGCCCATAGGTGGCAAAGCGACAGAGAGCTTCTTGCATCTGATCCTCGGAAAGAATCCTGGGCTCCCCCATGGTACGGGCATAGGCATAGATTTTTGCCACATACTCCACCGCTTCTGCGACAGTATAGGCCTTTTCAAGAGAGCTCCCCACCGCCAATACACCGTGATTTCCCAGAAGAATCCCTCGACTCTTTCTCAGCCCCGGGGCCACCGAGCGGGCGAGTTCCGAAGAACCGAAAAGAGCATAGGGGGTGCAAGGGACAGATGTTCCCGCATAGCCTATGAGATAGTGCACCGCCGGAAGATCCTTTCCCAGGCAGGAAAAAGCCGTGGCATAGGGGGAGTGAGTATGCACCACTCCCCGGGCTTCGGAACGAACGTTATAAGCCTCTCGGTGAAGCTCCCACTCACTGGAGGGGGTGCGGGAACCTTCCAGAATCTCTCCCTCCCAATTGAGCAGCACCACATCTTCCGGGAGGATGTTGTTATAATCCATGCCGCTGGGAGAGATGAGAAAGGCCTTTCCCGGCTCCACAGAGATGCTCAGATTGCCCCCAGTTCCTTCGGTGAGTCCCGAAGCCAGAAGCTTTTTCCCCATTTCCACCATGAGAGTTCGCTCTCTCTCGTAGAGCATCATCGTCTCCCCTTTTTTCCTTCAGGTATTTGAGAATTTCCACACAAAAGACCCCGGAAGCGCAGGGAGCCTTCCCAGGGATTGACGGTACGGAAACAGCAAAAAAACATCCGTATTGTACCGCATAACCCCGAAATAGGAAAAAGCCCCCTGAAAGCTGGAGGCTTTTCCTATTTCGGGCAACGTAAACGAAGGCAAACCGGAAGGAGCAGATCTCTACAGGGTAAAGTCCTTTTTCATGGAGCCGAACTTATTACATTTGGCCTCCAGGGTAATAACATCCCCGGGCTGCAGCTCCGGCATGGGGTAAGACGCTTCAAAATCCTTTTTGGTAGTCTGGGCGCTGTAAGTTTTGGTAAGCAGGTCTGTTCCCGCCCGGAGAATGCGAATCTCGCTGATGTAGTGCCCTCCGGGATCTCCCACACTGTGGGCAATGGTGACGTGCAACACTCCTTCTGTGGGATCAAAGGCTACCTCCATACCACTCGGAGGGTGCGCCAGAGCCTGCCCCGCCATCACAAGAACCCCGCACAAAAGCGTAAACAATACCATTTTTCGCATAATACCATGGACCTCCTTCATCGTGTTAAAGCACGTAAAGATAGAGCACCAATCCCGCATGAACCGTGGCAAGGAGAAAGGCCACCACTCCCACTCGACGGTGAAACTTGAAGAGCCAGGGTTTCTTCCAGCGTTTTGCCCCGAGAACGGAGAAAACCGCCAGAGCCACCATGCTGTAGGCCCCTATGCCAAAAGCGAGAACCGCTTCATAGGCGCTCATGAGGGCTATCTGTACTGTTCTTCCAGAAAGGCTCCCAGGGCCTGTTCCGAACGCTCCCGCCGAAAGAGAGGGCGGGAATCTTTACGGTAGGCTCCCAGGGTCTCCTCAAAGGTGGGGCGTTCTTTGCAGTAGAGCACCCCCAGGGCATGGCGATCCTCCTCCAGAGCCTTTTCCATGGCGGCCCGAAAATCCGTGGGATCGTAACCCTCTTCGAGATTGTACGTGTGATCCTTGTACCATTTAAAGGTATTCACCCGGTTAAAGGAGACACAGGGCTGGAAGATATCTATCAGAGCATACCCTTTGTGTAGAACTGCCTTCTTGATAATTTCTTTCGTCTGCTCGGGATTTCCCGAAAAGGCCCGGGCCACGAAAGAAGCCCCGGAGGCGAGGGCAAGAGCCAGGGGGTTCACGGGAAAGTTCGTCACCCCTCGGGGCGAGGTGGGGGTCACCAGCCCCTGGGGACTGGTGGGGGAATACTGACCCTTGGTAAGGCCGTAGACCATGTTATTGTGCACCAGATTCACCAGATTGGGGTTGCGCCTCACGGTGTGGAGAAAGTGGTTTCCTCCCTCACCGTACATATCCCCGTCTCCCCCGATGGCGAAAACCAGCATTTCGGGGTTCGCCGCCGTTACTCCCGTAGCCACCGGAAGAGCCCGGCCGTGAAGACCATTGAAGAAGTGCCCTTTCATAAAGTGGGGCATCTTGGCGGCCTGACCGATTCCCGAGACGAGCACCACCTGTTCCGGAGCGTAGTCAAGCTCTCCCAGAGCCTCCTTGAGAGACTCCATAATTTCGAAGTTGCCGCATCCGGGACACCACGCCACATCCGCCCCGGGAAGATCGTACTGCCGAGGATCCATCATGATTCTCTCTCTCCTTTCGAAGAAAGCTCCCTAAGCCCCTCCATAACTTCCTCCACCGAGAACTGGAGCCCCTTCCAGGTGAGCACCTTCTCCTGCACCTCAAAACCGCACTCCAGGCGCAGAAGGGCGCAGAGCTGCGCCGTGGCATTTCCCTCCACCGCAATAACTCTCTCCGCCTTTTCGAGATAGGAGAGGGTCTTTTCGTGAAGAGGCCAGGGCTGAAGAATGTGCAATACCGCCGCATCCTTCCAGCCGAGATTCTCCAGAGCCTCCTCTACCATACTGCGGGTGGAGCCCCAACAGAGGAGGAGGGTTTTGTAGTCTGAGGGGCCCACAAGGATCGGCTCCAGAGCCTCATACCGCAACCCCTCAATCTTTCGGATCCGCTTAGAGTTCATCCAGGCACGCAGCTGGAAATTCTCCCAGACATGCCCCTCTTCATCGTGTTCATGGCTGTCGACTCCCACGAGCCCCTCTCCGTGTCCGGGAACGCCCCGGGGGGAGACACCGTCTTCGGCATCTTCATACCGGCGATACTCCCGGGAGGTCTCCACTACGTGAGGATCCAGAGACTCAAGATCCAGAGCCTCCAGGGGAAGATCGTAGTAGGTGTTCATAAGGTACTGATCCGTCAGCACCACCACGGGAACCTGATAGCGATCCGCCAGATAGAAGGCGTGTCTGGTGCAGAAAAAAGCCTCTTCCAGGGTTCCCGGAGCAAGAATAGCCCGGGGGAACTCCCCGTGCCCTCCGTGCAGCGCAAAGAGGAGATCTCCCTGCTCAGTTCGAGTGGCCATTCCCGTGGCGGGGCCTGGGCGCTGGGCAAGATGCACCACCAAAGGAGATTCGGTAACCCCCGCGAGACTGAACCCCTCGGTCATGAGGGCAAATCCTCCCCCCGAAGTGGTTACCATGGCCCGGGCTCCTCCGTAAGAGGCTCCCACCGCCATATTCACTGCGGCAATTTCATCCTCCACCTGCTCCGCCGCCACTCCGAAGCGTTCCCCTTGCTGGATCATGAAGGTAAGGATTCCCGTAGCGGGGGACATGGGATAACCGCAGCAGAAGGAACATCCTCCCGCCAAAGCTCCCGTGGAGACCGCATGGGCTCCGTCAAAGGCTATCCGCTCCTTGAGGCTGCCTGCGGAAGGGAGAGAAAAGGAGCAGGCCCCGGAGCGTAGAAGCTCCTGCCCCCGGGCAAATCCCAGGGATGCGGCGGCCATGTTCTTCTCTACCACCTCGGCCCCCTTGGCTCCAAAACGCTGCTCCACCAGGGGGCGAAGCACCTCAGGGGTGTCCGCAAAGAGCCCCGCAATCACCGCCGTGGCTACCACATTGGCAAAGACAACCCCTCCCGCCTCCTTGGCGATATCGAGAAAGGGAAGATGTACGCTCTGAAAGGTACGTCCTTCCAGGTCCGCCTCAAGCCCCTTCATATCCCCCAGCACGAGAGTCTGGGAATCTATCCGATCCAGCACATTTTTCCGAATTCCCGATCCCAGGGGAACGAGAATATCAATGCGGTCCACCAGGGCCCGGACAGGAGAAGAGGCCATGCGAACCGCCGTGGAGTTGTGCCCCCCCCGAACTCGGGACATGTACTCCCGGTTGGCATAGACATAATATCCAAGGTTCTTCCCCAGCCGGACAAGAAGCTCCTCCACCGCCTGAACCCCCTGCCCTGCGGCTCCGCAGAGCACAATGCTGACATCCCGGTTTCCTTCCCGGGGAAACTGCTGCATAGCTACCACCCTCTCCGTTTTTTATTGCATATCCCCAAATAGAGCTACTCCCAAATATGCTCTTTACTGTACAGGTTACAGAAACGGAAGACAACCTTCTTTTCTTTTTTCTTTTCCGCCATATCCCCCACCTCTTTTCAACCGCCATAAGGTATACTCAAATCATACTCTTAGGGGGTATTTCAGGGCTTCGAAGATGCTACAATACAAAGCCTTGCCACATGATCTCATATCTCTATGAAAGGGGGGCTTTTCCAGTGCGCATACGGACTTCTGCGGGGGCACTTCTCCTTCTATTTTCCCTTGTTTCGCTGGGCTACGCTCTGCACACCACCTTCCGGGATCTTCAAAAGACCGGAGGAGACGCCAACGTGCTCTCTTCCCCGGGAGATCCACCCAGGATATACGTTCTCTATCTGCATGGCAATGCGAAGTGCATCACCTGCGAGGATATACTGGACCGCACCACCGAAACACTCCACTCGGTTTTTCAAGAACATCTTGAGGACAAAAATGTAATGTATCGGGAGATCAACGTAGATCTTCCGGAAAACCGGGAATACGCCGCCACATTCGAATATTTTGCTACTTCGGTAGTGCTTGCCCTTTATGAAGGAGGAGAGCTCCGGAGCTGGAAAAATCTGGACAAGGTCTGGGATTTTGCGGATAAACCCTCCGCCTTCGATCCCTACTTCACCGAGGAACTCACCGGGATGCTCGCAAAAGGAGGTTTTACTCCATGACGTTCTTCCTCCCTCTGGCGGGAGCTCTCTGGCTGGGCATTCTTGCTTCGGTGAGCCCCTGCCCTCTGGCTACAAATATCGCCGCCCTCTCCTATCTTCTTCAAAGCGGGGGGAATTCGAAAAAAATCGCCTGGAACAGCTTTGCCTACGTTCTCGGCAGAACCTTGGTGACGGTGCTGCTGGGGGTTCTGGTGCTTCGGGGACTTTTCGCCATTCCAGGCCTTTCGGGAGCTCTTCAAAACTACATGAACCGCTTTGTGGGGCCCCCTCTGATGCTTACCAGCGTTTTCGTTCTCGATCTGCTCCCTCTGGGACCTTCCTGGGCGGGGAAAATTCCTCTCAGGCGTTTCAGCAGAGATCAGGGAGGAGCCTTTCTCATGGGCACCCTCTTTGGTCTGGCCCTCTGTCCCGTTTCTGCAGCCCTTTTCTTCGGCGCCCTGATTCCCCTGGCCATTGAAGAGGAGTCCTTGATCCTGCTTCCCCTTCTCTTCGGTATCGGCACGGGACTTCCCGTGGCGGGGGCGGCGGTTTTTGCGGGGTTCGGCATGGAGGCTCTTTCGGGAATGCTCCTCTCGGTAGATTCTCTCCAACGGTGGGTACGCCTCGCTACGGGGATTATTCTGCTTCTGGTGGGACTCTATTTCACCTTGACCCAAACCTACCTTCTCTTCTAAAATGCACCTCGGTTCTCCCATGGCGTACCATGATGAACCACAGCACCATATCCTAGGAATTTCAGATAAGGCAGGGCTCACTTATGATTGATTTCGCACAGCATATTCCTCTTTTTGGAAGTTTCGTCAACGCTGGGGCCATCATGGCAGGCACCGGCATAGGGCTTCTGGCGCAGCATCGGTTCTCCCAGAAATATGCAGATGTAAGCGTTCATGCCCTGGGGCTCTTTACGCTTGTACTGGGTATCTCCATGGGGATTCAGACACAGCATATCATGATCGTCATCTTTTCACTGGTAACAGGAAGTCTTTTCGGGCAGCTTCTAGATCTGGAAAATCTTTTTGCCAAGGCAGGAGAAAGCCTGAAGAAAAGACTAGGAAACCAGGGAAATACCTTCACGGAAGGCTTTGTCACCGCCTCCCTCCTCTACTGCACGGGCTCCATGGCGGTGCTGGGGTCCTTTCAGGAGGGGCTGGGAAACTTTCCGGTTTTACTCTTGGCAAAATCTGCCATGGACGGAGTTATATCCATAGCCTTTGCGGTCTCCCTAGGGTTGGGAGTGCTCTTCTCCGCCATCCCCGTATTCCTCTACCAAGGAATTCTCACCCTCTTTGCGGGAACCCTCCAAGGAGCGCTCTCCGAGGCAGTGATCACGGAGATCTCCGCCGTGGGGGGAGTGCTTCTTATCGGGGTGAGCCTCTCCATTCTCAACATTAAAAACGTGCATGTGATGAACATGCTGCCTTCCATGATTGTGGCAGGGATTCTCGGGGTATTCCTCATCTAGGGGGTCTAAAAAACGGAGCTTCCGAAGAGGAGATCTTTTGATATAATGCACCTAGAAATAAGATAACCTTTTGGAGGTGATGAGTGGTGCGAAAATTCCGCTGCATCGAATGTTCCCATAGCTTTGAGTCTAAGGAGAAACCGGGCCATTGCCCTAAGTGCAAGGGCCGTTTTATCCAGCTTGTGGAAGGCGAGCCTCTCAAGGGGAAACGCTGGGGAGGCAAGAGCTACAGCGTACGCTGACAATACGTGAAGAAGGGAGGTCTCCTAAAGGGGACCTCCCTTCTTCTATAGATATGACAGGTGCCAGTCTATCAAATGCCTGTGAAAAAACGGGTGCCTTTACTTGCCCTTAGCCCTCTACAGCTCTCCCGCCGCAGGAGCCTTGAGAGCCACCCAGGCCTCCCGGGCAAGAAGCAGCGCCAGCACCAGCAGCACCCCGGAGATACCCGAAAGAAGGTAATTGCCCTCTGCTATCTTGTCCTTCAATAGAAGTCCCAGAGCCGCTATGGTGGTGATGAACATAAAGACCATGGGAACCATCAGGAAGGAGGCGTTCTTCTTGAGCCCCTTGGAGACCCACACTCCCACCGCCAGAAGGGCCAGGGCCGCCACAAGCTGGTTGGAGGCTCCGAAGACGGGCCAAATAAGCTTCCACGCAGGGGTATCTCCGGTCTTGAAGAACACCAGCACCGCTGCAGCTGCCACGCTAACGATGGTGGCGGTGAACTTATCCAGCTTCATGCCGGTAAACTCCTGAAGCTGATACCGGGCAAGACGAGTAGCGGTGTCGAGAGAGGTAAGGAGGAAGGAGTTCAGGGCGAGAAGTCCGAGAGACTTTCCTACCTTGGGATCAATGCCGATAATGGCGGCAAACTGTCCGATCCCCTCTCCAAAGGTTACCGTGGGACCTCCCTGAACAATGGTTCCTGCCATCATGACGGTACCGATGGCGATAACCGCCACAAGCCCTTCAATGAGCATGGATCCGTAGCCGATGATGATGGAATCCGTCTCTTTGCGGAGCTGCTTTGCGGTGGTACCGCTTCCCACCAGGGAGTGGAAACCCGAAATGGCTCCGCAGGCCACCACCACGAAGAGAATGGGCCAGACGAACTGGCCATTGGCACTATAGGGGAAGGTATCCACCATGGCGGGGAGTTTCACCACAAATTCCTTGCCGAAGACCATTCCGATGGTGCCGAGAATAACCGCAAAGTAAAGCATGAAGGAGGCGAGGTAATCCCGGGGCTGCAGAAGAAGCCATACGGGAAGCACCGAAGCCGCAAAGATGTAGCCGATGAGGACATAGGTCCAGGTGGCAGCATCAAAGCTGAAGGTGGTCTGTACCCATTCGGAGCTGCTCCCGAAGAAAACCGCTCCAAGTACGATGGGCACCATGACAAAGGTGGAGTAGACCAGGGGAACACCCTTCTTGTAGGTGAGAACCCCGAAGAGAAGAGCCATAAAAATGTACAAGGTAGCAGAAAAAGCCACTGCCGGATCCGCCGCAAAAGAGCCTGCGGAAAGCACCAGAAAGACCGCCACCACCAGCACCAGAGCAAGCCAGGTGAAGGTGAGGAAAAGCAGCTTTCCCCGACGACCGATCCAACGGTCCACCACCTCGCCCACGGAAAGCCCCTTGTGCCGTACGGATGCCACAAGAGCCCCCATGTCATGCACGCCGCCGATGAAGGCACTTCCCACGAGGCACCAGATATAGGTGGGAAGCCATCCGAACATGGACGCCGCCGCAATGGGGCCTACGATGGGGCCCGCTCCGGCAATGGAGGCAAAGTGATGTCCCAGAAGCACCGAAGGGTGAGCGGGAACGTAGTCCACCCCGTCGAAATAAAGATCTGCCGGGGTCTTTTGGGAATCATCAAGCCCGTACAGGCGCTTCTGGAAACGACCATAAATAAAGTAAGCCGCCAGGAAAAATACCACCGCGAAGAGAAACATTTTCATAAGCATGCTACTACCACCTCCAAAAAGTATGAGTGTAAAACCACGAAGCATATCTCCCAAATTTTAAGTAAAAACCCCGCATCCCCCCCTCTCGAAAGTTGAAATTTTTAACGATAAATCTTCAAAAAACCACTGTAACCCCAGTTAAGATGAACTCACGCCTTTTTGGGTTTCATGGGCCTGGGAAAAGAGCTCCTCCCGTCGGGCCATATATCCATCCACAGCACCTACGAGATTTGTGAGATCACGAAATTTTCGATGCCCCTTTTTGCCGGAAGAAGTAGGAGAAAATCGGAGTACCTCCACAAACCCTCGGAACCCCCAATAAAAGGAGCGTATCCAGGGACGGGAGTCTCCCTCAGCTCCGAGGAGGAGGAAACGCTGGGTCATGAGATCCGGCTCCCACTCCCGATGCTGGAGAAGATAATCCTTGGAAAGCAATCCCTGATGCTTCCACACGATAAAATCATAGGAGCAGTAGCGGGCCACCTCTCCCAAAAGAGCGCCTTTCTTGAAGTCCACACGGCGCCAGACACCCTCCAGGCCTTGCCACTGCCATGGTTCAAAACCCCAGTGCCCCCAAAACTCGGGAATGCTCTGGTATATTTTTATAGAATAGTCCACTCGTTGACTTCCCCTTTTTTGGAAACTTTTTTCGGAATTTTTTTGGAACTTCACAGTGATTTTTAGGAAGAGAGACATTTTTCTCTTACAGGCAGAACCATGGTACTACTTTTTTCCCAATCCGCAATATTTTCTTCGCAGAAATGATAAAAAAAATCTTTAGGTCATTCAAGACATTTTTTACATAATTCTCGCAAAACCCCGTCGGAGGAGAAGCTGATCCTTACGGGTCAAAAGGCCAAAAGCGGGAGAAGGAGAAAATCAAAAGGGGAGAAAAAGCCTAAAAAACGGGCGAGCACGCAAAAAACGAAAAAAACTCTTGCCAAGATCCGGGCATCTCGGTATAATGCTCTCCGTTTCGGGTGACTAGCTCAGCGGAAGAGCGCTTCCTTCACACGGAAGAGGTCACAGGTTCGAGCCCTGTGTCGCCCACCATTGAAAATACTGGCCTCGGAGGTTTTGACTCCGGGGCCTTTTTCTTTTTTGGAGTCAATATGGAGTCAGCTAGAAACCGAAATTTTTTTGCTTCGTCTCAGGGAATAACCCTATTGTCACAAAAAAAGAGGGGGGCTTTCGCCCCCCCTGCTACGCTTCTTTCTGCTCCAGCTCCACTTCCCGCATCCGGTTCAGGAGTCCGACGGTCCACCGTTTCCAGCCCGGGGCTCGCTCAAACTCGCCTTCTCCAAAATGCAGGAACCCGTCCTCGTCCATCTGAACGCCGTGAAAGTCCATCTTCACAGCATCCTTCATACCGTCACCTCCTTTCCACTGCCTTCGAGGTTTCCCGCGGGGCCATCCACAAAGGGCGCCAGGGCGGTACAAGCCGCCTTGATGACGAGCTTGAAGATCATTCCGTCCACAGCCTCCAGGATTGCATTGAATTCCATGGCGTCATCCAATAGATCCGCGAGTTCGTTCTGGGCCTCGGAGTCGTGGACCACGTCCCCGAAAACCTCCTTAAGCTCCGTAATAGCCTCAAGCCCATCCTTGGATGCTTGGACAATGATTCCGAGATTCCCCCAAAGAGACGAGATGCTCCAGGACTTGATTTCTTTCAGCTGTTGGAAAGATTCGCTGGTGTTTTCCAAAATCTGGCGCAGTTTTTCCTTAATACTCATGTTCTGCTCCTTTCAAGACATAAAAAAACCGGAGGCCGTAGCCACCGGAGCCAATGCTCTGCCATCTGTTTTATTCTTCCTTACTTGCTCCTCCTTTCAAACCACCGGACGAACCACTTAAACAGTGCCTCTTGTACAACATCCAAAAAGCGACCTCCTGTATAGGCAAGGGCCCCCGCAATCGCAAGGGAGGTCAATTGATTCAGCCCCGCACCGAGGCAAAAACATCCGACGACTACCGCAATAAAGGCTGACGTGATTTGCCCGGTGATAAACGCCCCCCAGGAAAAAACCTCGTGCCGGTGGAATCGGAGATACCGCACGAGGCTGCCAATCATCGCAATCAGAACGGCCGGAAGGAGGAACGCGCCGACCCTTTTGATTTCATCCACACTCTACCACCGCCTCAAATGCCCCGTTTGATATACGTCGATGTGCAGAAAACCCTGATCCGGGTAATATCCGAGCCCTCCGAGTTCCGGAAGTTTCCCCGCCTCGTAGGCTTTCAGGATTCTCTCTTTCGCTTCGGGGATCGCAATTCCCCGGGGGATAAAATCCATGGCCATACCCAGGGTGTGCTTACTGTCGTGAGCCCCGCCCACCAGCCGATTATGGACGGGACACCGATATCCGGATGTCACGACCATGGGGGTATCGCCAAGGATGGCACGGATTTTTTCCGCCAAAAGGAGAAGCTCGGGATGGATGATGCACACCCCACATCCGCACCTGCAGGTTAGTTCCTTTTCCGAAAAATGTTTGCTGGAAGACACCTCATTCCTCCTTTCCTTCCGAAAAGTGCACGAAAAATCCGCCGGAGATCCGAAGCTCTCCGGCGGATAGTGTGGACTGAAATGCTACCGGATATTCTCATTGAGCCGTCACCCAGGCCTGCACGGCTTCCCGGTATGCCTGGGGCACCTGGGATAGCTGCCAAGTGCCCCAGAGTACGAGCCTGCCGTAAATTCTCACGAATACGTCGTTCATGCGGGTTCACCTCCTCCTGCCTGCATGGTGGCCACCGCAAGGGTGAGATCCTCTATCATGACTTGCTGCTGTGCCAGAACCATATAGGCATCCTGTACAATTTCGTCTTTTTCCCGGAGCTTTCTTTTTAACCGGGTTTCCGGGGAGACTCTGCATCCGGAGCTACTCATATGGGTTCCTCCTCCTTTCTCATACTTACACGTTCCATACGCAGGCCACGGATTCCGCCGAGGGCTGCCGCCCCTTCCATTCGTAAGTTGCGGTGATTGCGGTGCCCTTCAGAGCGGATACGGTTAACAGATTCGTTACGGGGTCGTAGAACCATGTGTTCGTAACTGCTCCATTTACCCTAACCTCCAGGGTCTCCGGATTCGGGGTGTGTTTGGGACGACATGCAAAGGAGGCCCCGGTCCCTTCTCCCAGGGGTTCATCCGTGGCGGTTCCCGTAAGCTGTACCAGGTCCACTCTCACGCTGGCCACGCTTCCCTGGGGATCTTCGTCTCCGGCAATATAGTTAAATTGATCCACGATCACATAGGGGTTAGCCGTATCCGGATAGGCCCTGTCTTTGGTCATGGGTATCCATGTTTCCGGCTCCCATCCCCATTCGTAACTCACCCAGACGGTAACACCCTCGGGAGGCGTACAGGTAATCTGTCCCGTGGCGGAGGAAAAGGCGTATTTATCGCTTTCCTGTTCCTCGTTGCCGAAGTAAATCTTGAGGGTATGCTGGGCCAAGCCCGAAATATTCTCCAGGGTATATGTATGTTGGTTTCCGTCCCCGGTTCCGAGAACCTCGCTCGGTACCTTTTTCGGGGTGGGACGCAATGCCAGGTAGGCATTCACCTCGGTATCCGGAATATCCAGGCGCTTCACCATGAGGTGTGCCTGGGACATATCGATGGGAGTTCCATCCACCTGGGAGAAGTCGTAGGTTTTCGAGATAACCGAAGCTCTTCCCGTAGCCAGTTTTGAGGTGTCGCTTTTGTGGCGCACCCTGGTTGAGTCGATACTTGCCTCGGAAACTCCCACCGAGGGAGCCCGCAGGACCGCCCGAAAATCGAGATTTCCCGCGGTTTTCCCCACTATTCCCGCGGGGTCCTCCCATTCCCCTCCGTCTTTTCGAGCCTCCACCGTTACTGAGCCACCGTTTATGGCGTCGCTTTCCACGGCGATATCCAGCACTTCCACGGCTTCGGAGCTGGATAGCGTTAGAGAAGGAGAAAGCACGGTCTTTTCCGTTATCTGCCCCTCGGATTGCCCCGTAATGGAGAGCCCCGCCGTTGGCATGGTCCCTTCCGGGTCATCGGCGTGAAGGGCTATGGCCACGTGAATGCTCTCTCCCGCCAGGGGGTTGAGGTTCTCCACGGTAAGAGCCGTAAGCTCCGCCGCAGTGTTGCCCTCGGAGAGAACGCTATCAGCCGTGAGGTTCTGCGTGGATACCGCCCCGAAGGCGGTACCGTTCCATTTCTGCCAGCCAGTTTCCCCGAAAGAAAGCAGGAACCTGCGGGAGGTTCCTGCGGGTTCCGTACCGGATACGGTGACGGCATCTATCTGAGTGAGGGCGGAAGCGTCTAGGGGCACCGTAGAAACGAGCAGGCCGGATTTATCTTCAACCAAAAGATCCTGAGTAAATCGGATAGGTTCTATTACGGAAAGATCGGGCATTTAGACCACCTCCTTGTAAGCGATGTAGGCAAAACCGGTGCCACCGCCACCATGTCCGCCTCCACCAGGACCCCCCCGATAGGAGGAGGCCCACCCACCAGGCCCTCCGTTTCCTCCATCTCCTCCATGCGACAAATCTAAATTGGAGGAAATTTTTCCCGCTACAACAAGCAAAGTCGGCCCAGCAAATTTGAATCCGGGCTTTTCGCCCTCTAAACCAGCCCCTCCAGGTGTGCCGCCATAACCCGCGCGTCCTCCATTTCCTCCATTCCCTCCGCATCCGATACCGCCGTTTGTTCCTCCTGTACCAGCTGTAGCACTGGATCCGAATCCACCACCGCCACCTCCACCACCGCCACCCCCGTAACCACTTGCTCCTCCGTGGCCGGGACCGCCATATTCTCCGACGGTACCAAGGGTGGTTCCGGGTACTTGATTTGGATAGTAAGTTCCAGGTGCTCCCCCACTTCCTCCGTCTCCCCCTTCACCGTCGCCGCTCCAGTCGTTTCCTATGAAGCCGGTCCCGGAAAGGGTTCCGCCGCACAGAAGAAAAACGTTTCCCGTGAGAAGAAATCTGTCGGGCATCATGGAATGGCAGAAGGGCATCTGTTCAATTCTGGTTATCCCCTTGCCGGTGGTGATAATTTTTCCCGAAACGGTGCAGTTTCCCTGCACTACCGCCGCCACGATCCCCCCGCCTACGGTGGTATTCCACGCCTTGGGGACCAGAGAACCTCCGGAGGCGATATTCAGATTACGGAACTGAGGGATCTTCACCACCTGGATGTAGTATTCCGAGGGGGATACGATAAACTCCGTGATGGCGCTGTCGAGAGTCAACACTCCCCCGTTGAAGCTCGCCACGGTACGAATGGAAAACCTGGAAAATTCCTCCGTGGCGTCCGCCGTCTTGCCTCGGGATACGTGGATCATAACCTTGTCTCCGGGCTGGAGGGTGCCGCACCTTCCCACGGATTGCTCCCCCAGCATGAGGTTCTGTTGGGATCCGCTCTGTACCATGGCGGTGGTGTTGATATCCACTCCCGCCTGGGTTATGGTGTCGTCTCCGGTGCTGCCGTCTCCGAATCCGCCCAGGCTCTTCAAATTTATGCTCCCCTGGTAGGGACTCGCGGGAACCGTGGGTATTCCGCTTCCTGCAGCGTTGCGAATGCGGACCTCGTCCATCTGCCCCACGAATCCCCCCAGGCGGATTTCATCGGCTTCGACGATACCCGCAGCGATGCTTCCCGTCCCCGCTCCGGCCCCGTTGAAATAGAGGTTCAGATTTCCCCCGGAGATGCGTATCAGGAGATGGGTCCAAGCCTCCTGAGAAAGGAGAGCCGAAGATATGAGGGGGGTATCGTCCACCGTCACCACCACGTTGCCCGTGGAGGAGACCGCTGCGGAAAAAACTTCCGTGCCAGCATTCAGCAGCGCCAGAATATTTCCCGGAGTAGTTACGTTCGTGGGGCGCAGGAAGAACTCAATCTCGTAATTCTCCGCCTTGTTGATATTCAGAAGCCCCGTGACTTCTTCGGCCTTGATGTAATCCGTATTCGCCGCGGCCTGCAGGCAGCGGTACCCGAACTTCGGGGTTCCCTCCACCACCTGGGCCACCGGAGCTTCGGTCCCCACAAGCTTGGCGTTTCCCTGGGCACTCCAGGAGAGCTTTCCTATTTCGTCCCGCAATCCGTCCCCGGTTTCCCCGTAGTAGGGAAAGTCGAAGTGCAGGAGTGCGATTTCACCGTTTTTGTATTCCCGTCTGCTCATGTTTTCCTCCCTATACCAGGGTTGCGAGATCCCCGGAAAAACCGATATCGCCGCTTGCCGTAAAAGCTGCGGCGTTTCCCTGATTCGTCCCCAGGGCAAGATCCACGGGAACCATGCCACCCACTCCCTGCCACGTTACTTTCGGAGCCCATGTGCGGGATGTGTCCGTACCGGCCCCCACGGCGGAGCCTTCCCGCACCGCCGCACTGGTACGCAGAAGCCTCGCCTTGCCGCTTCGATACTGTTTCGTCACGGTATTCTCAAGGATTACCCGATTCACGCTCCCTGCAGTGGCGGTGGATTTGATACGCACTTCCTCCATGGCGATGCCGTCCGTAAGGGTGTAGTTGAGCCCCACGATCACCGAGGAGAGATCCCCCACGTCGATGGAATCATCTCCGGGAACCACCGAAGTAACTTCCACGTCCGTCATGTCCAGTTCTCCGGTGCTCAGAAAATCTTCGAGCCACCAGCCGTCGTATCCTCCGTAGAGGTTTTCCATTTCCAGCCTCCACGCAAGATCCCGGAGATTGAGGGCCAGATCTCCCGAGGTGCGCTCCAGGTGTTCCACCCGGGAGGCCACCTTCGTAAGCTCCAGGGCCTTCAGTTCCCCGATAATGTTTTCTATCTGGTCCATGATGGCGTCATACTCCTCGGTCCCCGGAATAGCGGATTGCAGGGCCTCCAGCCGGGATTTCAGCCACTGGGTACGCATCACCAGGGCGTGGGCCTGCACGTTTTCCGGACTGCCGGAGCCCCCCGCGGCAAACTCCCCGGGCATAATCATCTTTACCTCTTCCGGATACTCCGGTATTTCCGGTTCCGGAATGGCCACAAAGTCGCTCATCTGCATTTCTCCTTTCTAGAAGCGGATAATCCAGTATCCTTCGATCTCGATATCTCCGTCCTTGTCGATGGCCTTGCCGTTGGTCCGCACCCTCCGGGAAAACATGGTGCCGTCCCCGCAGAAGAGGCCAAACTCCCGGATGGCCATACCATTGGCATCTTCCGTGCCGATAAGAAAACTGAACTTCACGTTGGGAGTGGGCTCTTGGCTTTCTACCCATCGGATGGCGTCCCCCTCCGCCTCTCCCCGGGCAAAGCCCGCCGAGGCGGATACCAGAAAGGCATTTTCCAGCCCCTCCTGATTCGCCGCCGGGGCCTCTCCGGAGGTCCCCACTCCCACGTGGGTTCCCGCCATGCCGGACTGCCCCGAGAAAAGCTTCGCAATGGCCACCCTCCCCGCGGTCATGATCATGTTCTTTTCCCGGTATTCCTCAAGCACCTCGCCGTTACGCCGAACCGTAAAAAAAAGCTGCCCCCCGCAGGAGCAGCCCTCTTCGAATATCTGCATTTATAATGCCTCCCTCGTGATTTTTCCTCCGTAGGCTACACCACCCCCATAGGCGAATTCTCCGTACCTCGCCTCTCCGTAACGGGGGCATCCGTCTCCGTAGGAGAACTTTCCGTACACCAGGGGTCGCCGGATTTCGATATGCCCCCCGTAGTCGTGAGGCCCTTCGGAGCTTCCGTAACGGAAATCTCCGTAGCGCACTTCCGTATACAACGAGGGGACCCGATAGGTTTCCGTTATGCCTGGGGCTCTTACCGTGAGGGTTTCCAGAAGATCCGGCATTCCCTCGCCGTAGACGGGAGTTCCCGGGGTGCCGTGGCCGTATCTTCCCCAGGGCTCGCCAAAGGAAAAAGAACCGTACCGCAGAAGATCCCCGTAGTCGAAGAAGCCGTACCGCAATCCTCCCCAGGGATAAACCTCGAAAAGGGGGAGACCTATGGCCAGCTTCCCCATGCCCGAGGGACCGGTAACGTCCGTGCCGTCTCCATCCAGGGGTTCCCCAAGGGAATCTTCCATCCATATGCCCAGGATAAGCCCCGCCAGACCGGTGCGGTAGGATTTAGCCACGTTGAAGGCCCTTATGGCCAGATCCCGGGTTTCCGAGGAGAGATCAAACTCCTCCCCCACCCATACCTTGAGCTTCGCCGTATAGGGGGTTCCTTCGTATTCGAACCACTCCCGGAGTTCGCTGTGGAACCCGAGATCTCTCAAAAGCCTCTGTACCGCCCAGGGAGTTCCCTTTTTACGGTGCCAGGGGATGGAGCTTTTTACCAGTCGTCGCTTGGCCTCAAGGGATAAGCTGAGGGGTTCGTAAAGATCCACATGGAACTGCCAGGCCAGAAGATCCACCACAGCCTCGGGAAGTTCGTCGATCCGGGATAGTATATAGGCCTCCCGGGTCGCCAGAGAGACACTCTGTAATTCGGGATTCAGCGCAGCAGCCCCGGCCTGTACCTGTCTATCTTCGGCGATGGATGCGGGAAGAATTTCCCCGAGGAGAAGCTCTTTGAGATTACGCATCTTCCAGCCCTCCATAGAGGAGGGTTATGCTTTCTCCGGGTATGGCAAGTTCGTTTTTTTCGAGTTCCCGGTAGACGGGAGAACGCACCTCCACCCGCCTCGCCCCCGCCTCCATGAGATACCGCACGAGCTGGGAGGGGAGAACATCCCTTCCTATTTTCGTCCTCTCCCAGAGTATCCATTTTTCGAGAGCCGCCTCCACCGAGGCCTGAATGGTTCGTGCGCTGGTGGCATCCTCCCGATCGATCCAGTAGGTTACGTCCAGATCATATTCCACGGGAATGGGAGAAAGGGCCTGCACGTGATCCGTAAGGGGGCGCACGTCTTCGGCGTTGCATTGCTCCAGCACCAGGTCAAGAATGTCCTGGGTGGGGAGTTCCCCGTTCCGGAGCAGAGGATATATTTCCACCTCTCCGGGATCGATGTCCGGAGGCCCCAGCACCGCCACGTCCACGATGTCCTGATGTGCCGCCCGGGCATAGTAGACGTAGGCTCCCCGGGGTCCCGCAGCGGCGAAGGATTCCGGAGCCATCTGGATACGCTCCCGGAGATTTTCGTCGTCTTCCACGTCGGAACCTCCCGAGGAGGTGGTGATGTTCGTCACCGAGGAGAGCCAGGGGAATACGTCCACCGCCTGAGATATCTGCCCCGGAAGAAAACCGTTTCCGTTTGTTCCGGCCATGGAACACTCCGCCTCCGCCGTTACGGTGGCCTCCCCCGGAGGAACCTCCGCATTCTCCAGGGTGGCGAAGATAATATCTCCTCCCCCCGGGGTCGCCCTGGTCCCCTTGGGAATGATCACCGCCTGGGGTTGTAATGCGGAAAGGGTGAATTCCAGCGTCGTCGTCGCGGGGCGGGCAGCGAGACGTTGCACTTCGAGCAACGCCCCGAGGTGATCCAGATGATCCCCCGTGGCATACGCCAGAAGGTTCATCTTCGCGGCGTGGTCGAGGAGGTGCCGCTGATGCACGATAACGAAGGCCACAGTTTCGAGAAAGAGCCGTACCGGGTCTCCCGGATAGAGCTTCCGGGTTTCTCCGTACTGGGTTTCGAAAGCCTTTTCGTAGCCCGCTACGATCTCCCTCTCTATGATTGCCGCGTCCCGTTCCGCAAAGGTGATATCCGGAAGATGCGGAAAAAGGTTACTCTTCATGTATCTTCACCCTCACTTTCGGGCGCAGAATGCCGTCCACGTCCCCCTCGAAATCCACCCGGACCACCCTGCACCGGGGCTCGTACTTGCGAATGGCCTCCACGATATCCGCGGTGAGTGCCGCCATGGCCCTGGGGATGGGATAGTCCACCACCCGGGCATCCACCCCGAAGAGCCGATCCAGAGGTACGCTGTATTTCGGGGTGGTGAAGATGGTACGGATGTTTTGAATGATTTCCGTTACAAGATCCGGAGGAGCGAAATGCACCTCTTCAAACCGAAAGGTTACGTCCACTTCCACGCTATTTCGCCCCCTCCTCCACGTATTCTTTCAGGGAAAGCGAAACCTTTACCTTGACCACCTCTCCCCGGTTGTTTACCACCTCCGCATTTTCCGTCATGCTCTCCAGCACCCACAGGTTGTCTCCCTGGGGAACGCCCCCCAGGATGAAGGATATCGCCTTACCCTCCCGGAGAATCTTCCGGAGTTTTTCCAGATCCTCCTCCGGAGGAACCCCCAGAGCCGCATCCAGGGTTATGCTCATGGAGAGCGACGAGGGCTTGTTCCCCGTGTATTCCAACAGGGATTTGTGTTGGTGCAGTTCGTGCTCCGTGTAGCGGGCGCTGTTGGTTCGCTGTAATCCTTCGAAGGTTCGAACCCGTTCATTGGAGACCTCAAAGACCACCGTTCCGAAAGATCCGATCATCGTTCCATCCTTTCGCCTAAGCCTCCGGCTCGGGCTTTACGGAAGCGCCTCAGCCGGAGCCGGGAGGGCTTTCGGGTTCCGGAAAAACAAAGGGTTCCAAAGGAACCTCCGGAGCCGGATAGATGAAAACCTTGCCTTCCGGTGCGGCCTGGATGTAGATGTTTTTATCCTCCATCCTGATGCGGCTGTCGTGGCTGTCTTTCACTTCCACAATGTGATTCTTCCGGTCTACAAAAATCCGGGTACCATCCTCGAAGGTGGTTACCCGGATATCCTTGTTGCCTATGGGAGGCAGGTTCTTTTCGTCCCAAATGGAACCGAGTATGATCCCTGCTTCCAGGCCGTTGCCGAAACAGAGGCATGTCACGTGCTCCCCCTTATCCAGAGGCACCTCATCTTTGTTTTTGAGGCTGTTCGATACGAGAACGGGAAACCAGTATGAGACAAGCCCGTCCTTTTCGGGAAAGTACACCCGCGCCCGGTGCTTTTTCTGGTCGTAGGCGGAAACGTAACCATGGCGAAGGGTAGCGGATGTTTCAACGTTCTCGCGGGATCCCCGCATGGAGGGCATGGACATCACCTCTTTTCCCGGTTTTGTGTTTTGTGGAGCGGGGAAGGAGAAGACACTCGCATCCCCGCCACCTCCCTACGAAAAAAGCCCCTCCGGAGAGGGGCTTTGGTCAGCTTTCGTCTATGCGCTTATGCCTTGCGGTATTTCTGGAGCATGTAGGGATCTGCCTTTACCTTGGCATGAAACATATCAATCACGTTGATATGATAAACGTTGACAGCCCCATACTCGGAATCTTCCACCCTGCGAACCTCGAACCCCATTTCCGTAGAGATTTTCTTGAGTCGCTTGCCTATGGCGCTCCACATTCCTTGCGAAGGAGCAAAGTACTCCGTAAGCCATTTGATGCCCTTAGCCCGTTTCCACGTTTTTCCGTTGCCGATCTCGTTTTCCAGTTTGTTGCACCGCTTCATGGCCTGACTTGCGGTGTTCATGGCGGTAGCCTCGCGGCGTTCGCCGATTTCGGCCTTGGTGCGTATGGCATACTCTCTTTGCTTTTCAGCGAGTTCACGCCGCTCCACCTCGTCGGCATACGCCCGAAGAGCCGCAGCGTAATCCCTGGGAGGCAGTTTCTCTCGTAGCTCTGCCTCCATGCGGTTGAAGGCGGCTATGTAGGCCTCTTTGAACTGCGCCGCTTTTGCTCCTGTAAAACCCATGGCAAGGAATGTAAAACCATCGCGTGTCATGAGATATTGAGGTTGAGAGCGTCCCTGAGAATCTTCAAAGGAGGTTAAGCCAAAATTGGATTGACCGAATTCCTCGGAGCAATCGAGGTTTCGGATATCACGTATCACTTTGCCGTGCTCCTTCTCAAACACCCTCGCAACATCCCGAGAGCTGACCACTACCCTGTCATTCTGGACAAAAATCCCGAGTTCGTTCATATCTCTACACCTCCAAAACAGCATCCTGAGAATATCCCAAAACAGGGATGACCCGGGGTGTGAAAACCTCGAATTTCCCCTGAAGTCTTTTCCCGTGCTCTTCCAGAATCGCCTGTCTATTTATGAGTATTTTTCTTAAATTTTCCCGTTTCGGGAGTCGTCCTCTTTTTCGGCACACCCCCTGGATATCGTAAAAAAACACGAACACACTGAATCCGTATGCCCAGCTCGTGCTTATTTCCTGCGGAAAGGTTTGCACCCCGGAATTCCAGAGGGTGTAATGCGAACAGCGTTTTTACAG
>NPIG01000485.1_pt1 | contig 25683 bp, 19 predicted proteins | sample 8637441 | NCBI WGS metagenome assembly NPIG01 (sample SAMN07420675, study PRJNA396082) | bioreactor metagenome | isolation source: sample BR6 brine-fed electro-methanogenic bioreactor BR | place: Japan: Kochi | collected 2016-06-14 | reverse complement strand
CCTCCGAGGTCAAGAATCTGGCAAATCAGACAGCCAAGGCAACCGATGAGATCGGTGCTCAGATCAGCAGCATCCAAACAGCGACACAGGATGCTGTAACGGCAATTGGAGACATTACCAAGACAATTTCCGAGATCGATGAAGTGGCTTCCGGTATTGCCTCGGCGGTGGAAGAACAAGGTGCGGCAACGCAGGAAATTGCTCGTAACGTCGAGCAGGCATCGGCCGGTACACAAGAAGTGAACAACAACATTGTCGGTGTCTCGCAAGCCGCCAACGAGACCGGCGCCGCGGCGTCGCAGATCCGTTCGGCAGCCGGGGAGTTGTCGCAGCAATCGGAAACCTTGCGAAGTGAAGTCGGGCGTTTTCTCTCCAAGGTTCGCGCCGCCTGATCCGGGGGGCGCCATTTCGTGCTTACGGAAGGTGAATTGTCGGATATTCGGATGATTTTTTGATCCAAAATTCCGAAACGAACCAAAATCTTATGGGAATGTATCCATGGGAATGGAGCGGCGTGCCGTAGCCGCCCGGTTTGGCCGATGAAAACACCTTCCGGAACCAACCTGTTCGAGGCGGCCTGGCGCATCGCCAGGGCCCATCTCGGGCACGTGTTCGCACTCAGTCTGTTCGTCAACCTGTTCCAGCTGACAGTGCCCTTGTACATGATGCAGCTGTTCGACAGGGTGCTGGCAGGCGGATCGCGCGACACGCTGGTCTATCTAACCGTAATCGCGGTCGGGGCACTGGCCGCGATGGCCGGACTCGACGTCCTGCGCGCGTTCATTCTCAACAGGGTCGGCGAATGGCTGGAAGGCGCGCTCGCGCGCGAATCCTTCATTCGGGCCGTTCGGGCGGCTCTTGCCGCCAGGCCGTACAATACCGAAGTCACGCGGGATCTTTCGCTGTTTCGCGGCTTCGTTACCGGCCCCGCGGTTCTCATGCTGCTCGATTCGCCCTGGGTTCCCGTCTATCTCTTCTGCGTCTTCCTGCTGCATCCCGTTCTTGGCTGGATCGCGCTGGCGGGAACGCTCGTTCTGTTCGCGCTGGCCGTGGCGGGAGAATTCCTGACTGCCGGGAAGTTCGCTGCCGGCGGGAATCATGCACGCCGCGCGGCGGCAAGGATCGCGGCGGCGGCAAGACACCCCGAAGCCATCGAGGCCATGGGCATGATGCATGGGGTGGCGGGGAAATGGCGCGAAGTGAACGAAGAGGCGTCGGCCGCGCAGTCCGCCGGGGCCGCATGGTCGGGCGTTATTGCCGGGCTGTCAAAATTCGTCCGCCTGGGTCTTCAGGTCGCCATTCTCGGTGTCGGTGCCTGGCTGGTTGTCGGGCAGGAGTTGACCGGAGGTGCGATGATCGCGGCTTCCATTGTGATGGGCCGTGCCCTGGCGCCGGTCGAGCAGGCGATCGGAGCTTGGCGGCAGGTTACGGCTGCGAAGGGGGCTTTCTCCCGTCTGCAGGGTTTCTTCGAGGAGCCGATGAGGGAGGAGACGCAGATGAAGTTTCCCGATCCTTCCGGTCATCTGCGCATTGAGGATGTCTCCCTCGTTCTTCCCGGCTGGAACCGGCCGCTGTTTGCCGGGATCGGATTCGATGCCCGACCCGGGCAGGTGGTCGCGATCACCGGTCCGTCGGCGTCCGGGAAGTCGTCCCTGGCCAGGCTTCTGACCGGTGTCTGGCGCCCGGCACAAGGCGTCGTCAGACTCGACGGCGCGGGGGTGACCCAATGGAACCGGGAGGAGCTGGGCCGGCACGTCGGCTATCTGCCGCAGACGATCGAGCTCTATGCCGGCACCGTGCGCGAAAACATTTCCCGTTTCCGACAGGCTTCCGACGAAGAAGTGATTTCGGCTGCGATGCTGGCCGGCGCCCATGGGATGATCCTTGCGATGCCGAAGGGATACGATACCGAGATCGGCGAGGCGGGCTCCGTTCTTTCCGGCGGCCAGCGTCAGCGTCTCGCGTTGGCCCGCGCCTGTTTCGGCGGACCGGTCCTGGTGGTTCTGGACGAGCCCGATTCGAACCTCGACAGGGAAGGGGATCGTGCGCTGGTCGAGACCATTCTGCGCCTGAAGAAGAGCGGCGCGGCCGTGGTGCTGATCGCGCATCGCGGCAATCTGGTTTCGATCGCCGATGAAATCCTCGTTCTCCAGAATGGAACCTTGCGACGGATCGAAAAGGATGCCGGCAACCGGCAACCGCGACCCCTTGCCGTGGAGGCGCAAGAATGATGCCCGTGTTCGAAAGCGGCCCGCGCCCGAAGATTGGCGCGGCGATGCTCGCCGGCGGCGCAATCCTGTTCGCGTTCATTCTGGGCGGGGGACTGTGGTCGGCCTCGGCTCCGCTGGCCAGCGCCGCGGTGAGTCCGGGATCCTTCGTCGTCGACGGCCGGACCCGTGCCGTGCAGCACCTGGAAGGCGGGATCATTCGCGAGATCCTGGTCAAGGACGGGGATCGGGTCGAAAAGAACGAGGTTCTCATCCGTCTCGATGACGTCCAGGCGCGATCGCGGCGCGATCTGCTGCGTGGGCAGCTGGATGCCTTGAAAACTCGCGAAGCCCGGCTCGTCGCGGAAAGGGACGGACGCGATGCGGTCGATTTCGACGCGATGAAGACGTCCGGTGGCTTCGGGCCGGAGCTCGAGGATATGATCGCCGGTCAGCGCTCGATTTTCGATTCCCGGCGCCGCACGCTTGGCGACCAATTGGCGATCGTTCGGCAGCGCCAGACCCAGCTGCAGGCCGAAATCGAAAGCATGCAGGCTCAGATGGTTGCGGCGGAGCGCCAGGAGAGACTGGTTCAGGAAGAAATGGATGCCGTGCGTCCCCTGGTCGAAAAGGGCTGGGCGACGCGGCCACGGCTGCTCTCCCTCGAGCGGGAGGCGGCGCGTCTGCGCGGCGAGCGCGACGAGCAGAAGGGTCTCATTGCCCGGGTCGAGCGTCAGGTCGGCGAGGCGCGCATGCAAGAGATCGCCATCGCCAACGAGTACCGTGACAGGGTGGTCGAGGAGTTGCGCGATGTCCAGGAACGGATCGTCGATCTTCGGGAGCGCTTCCAGGCGGCCGCGGACATCCTCTCCCGGCTCGAGATCCAGGCTCCCGTCGCCGGCGAGGTGGTCAACTTGCGCCATNNGGCGGCGTCATCGAGCCCGGCGGCGAGGTGCTCGATATCGTTCCCGGCGAAAGTCTGGTCGTGGAGGCCCGCGTCAGCCCGATCGATATCGATGTTGTTCGTTCCGGTCTGCCGGCACAGATCAGGCTGACCGCCTACAAGGCGCGAACCACGCCGGTTTTGGATGGCGAGGTTTCCTATGTTTCCGCCGACAGGTTGACGGACGCACATACCGGAATGCCGTATTTTTCGGCGCGTATCAGGATCACCGACGGCCGGCTGGATGGAAATGCGGACGTGGTCACCTGGCCGGGAATGCCGGCCGAGGTCATCATCGTTACCGGCGAAAGAACTTTTGCCGAGTACCTTCTCAGGCCCCTGATCGACAGCTTTTCCCGGGCTTTCCGCGAGGAATAGGTTTTTGGATATCTTTTGCGCACGAGCGCCGTCCGCCGGGAAGCGGGCGATGCCTTGTACCTGGGTCAGTAGCCCATCTGCAGGCTCGGCGCATCCCGGTCGATGATCTTGCGAAGCCGATCGAGGCCGTAGCGGATGTCCGACATGATGAAGTCGGCCCGCTTGACGGGCCCTCCGGTTTCCTGGTTCGGAAAAAGGTTTTGCCAGGCGTTCATCTTGACCGAGAGCGTGCAGAGCGTCGCTCCCATGAAGGCATGGTTGCCGCGGATCGTACGCTCGATGTTGCGAAAGCTGATGGCGGAGAGGTTCTTCCACATATTCTGGGTGCGAATCTCGAACTCGGAGAAACGCCGGGAGATTTCGTCGACGATCTCGGTGAAGTTGGCCTCGACCGAATCGCATGTCAGCAAAAGCTGGCGATCCTGGCGCAGCTGCCAGTTTCCGCGGATGTCGGCAAGCGACGCCAGGAAGTCGTCGACGATCGGCATGATGTCGTCGATGTAGTAGCGATAGTAGGAGAAACTGAGAAAGATGTCGGCGTAGTCCTCGAGGAAGCGCGGCACGTCCTCGGGGGCGATCATGAGCTTATGGGACAGCTTCTCCAGGTTGTCCCGGAAGGATCCGTGTTGCGGGTTGCGGAACGCGTCTATAAGCGCCTCGAAGGATACGGCCTCAATCTTGTGCGACCCGAAGACTTCCTGCATCAGCGGCCGCGTGAAGACGACCATGTATTTGGTCAACTCGCGCGATTTTTCCTGACTGAGGCGCAGGCCGGCCGATTTCTCGATCCTGATGCCGAGCCGGCGCAGGTAAAGGCGCAGGCTGTAGATATCGTAGCTGGCCAGTCCGCCGAGCTTGTGCAGCATGTCGCGGTCGGGATGGCCGAGCTCGGGATTCCAGGAAAATTCCTTGTCGAGATCGTTGACGAACAGCTGCCCACTTCCGGTTTTCGGATAATTGAAGATCTCGACGACGGTGTCGAGACGGGCATTCTTGATCAGGCGGGCGCTGCGAAGGGCGGGGGTCTTGATCGGCAGGATGTCGAGCGGCAGCACGTGCAGGGAATCGATATCCTGCTCCTGCTTGTCCCCCTTCGGCTTCTTGATTTTCGAATCCGGAGTGGTCGGAAGCTGCGGCTTCGCGGCGGTGGTGGCTGGCATGGCGTCTTCTTTTTGCGGATCGGGCGTCAGAATTCGACAATCAGGTAGAGGGTCTGGTCGTCATGAGGCGCGATCAGCGCCGCGTATTCCCGGATATTCCTGGTATCTGAACGAGAAGCCCGGCAGACCATCTGGAAAAGACGGCTGAGCGGCGAGAGAGGAAGCGGGGAGCCCTCGAATTCCGGCTCGACGATCTCCGTTTTTGCGATTTCGTCCGGAACTGTCTCGCGGCAGGCCAGGATGGAGGAGAGCACCGTGAACGGATCCGAGTTTCGCGGCCACGAGTCGCGCTCGAGAATCCGGCATCCGTCTTCCGGTGCCGCCCGTTCGATAAGCGCGGCATGCATCGCAAAGAGTTTCCCCTGACGGAGGTCTGCGTCGAGAACCAGGTGAATGCTTTCGCGTCTTGCGGAGACGAGGTCGGAGATGCGCTCGATTTCGTCGATGAATCCGTTGCCTTCCGACAGTACGTGAAAATCGGGCGATAACGAGTTGCCGATCTCGAGCCGCTCGCCCAGCTTCCGGAAGTCGAGGTCGGGAACGCCGGTTCGCGACAGGAAGACGAGGGAGCCGATATGACGGGAGTTCAGCCCGGCCATGATGATGGCGGCGATGGCCGCGCGGGCGGCGGCCTGGTCGGCGGCGGGTTCGTTTTCATGAAGGACGGCGGTGCCGACTCCAAGGACGCGGAAGACGTTGTCCATGTTCTCGATCCGTGAGTATGGTTTCTCTGGCTTTCTGTAAAGATTTGGGTGCTTCCAGGAAGAATGGATCGTTTTACCGTATAAGATTCCACATTCCGGCGCTGTTGACGGTAATATGGCTCGCGAAAATACGATATTTTCAGTTTTATCAGTTTGGGTACGATGACTGCGGTATTCGCCGAAGCAATATCTTTCTATGAGACCCGTTGAATCCGAGAACAATGGAGAAAGTTCTCATGATCCGTTACGTGAACGGCGACCTTTTCGCCAGCGACGCCCAGTGCCTCATCAACCCCGTCAACTGCGAAGGCGTCATGGGCGCCGGTCTCGCGAAGTCCTTCCGCGAGCGCTTCCCCGACCTCATGCGTCCCTACGTCAGGGTTTGCAAGGAGGGCCTGCTGCGGCCTGGAAAGCTGCAGATCGTCGAGTTCGACCGCAGGTCGGGCCGAGCGATGAAGGGCGGTGACATGGCCATCATCAATTTCCCAACCAAGGACAAGTGGCGGGAAGAGAGCCAGATCGAGTGGATCGAGGAAGGCATTGTCAAGCTGGCCCATGTCATTGAAACGCGCGGTTTCCGCTCGGTCGCCATTCCGAAGCTGGGAGCCGGCCTGGGCGGGCTCGAATGGGCGGAGGTTCGTGCGCGGATCGAGAGCGGGCTCGAAGCGGCCGGCGCGAAGGGGGTCGACATCCTGGTGTTCGGCGAGGCGCCGGAAAAGGCGCGCGACGTCGATGTTCTCGAATTCAAGGGCGAGAACGCCTGGGCCTCGAACATGTACCGGGCGCCCGTCCTGTGGGGTGACGAGATCACGCCGCCGCGCCTCTATGATTGCAACGAGGTGCCCTACGTCCTTGCCAAGACTCTGGATTCGTCCGCCAGGGCCCGGATCATGGATATCTATGCCCGTGCCGAAGAGGCCAAGCCGGGCAGTGGATCGTATGCCGTAAAGAAGGCCGGCAGGGATGTGCCTCTGCGCCCGGACTGGGATATGGTGAAGCTCGATGTCATGAGAAGCCTCGTTGAGGACAAGTTCCGGCGCAATCCGGAGCTCGCTCAGCGTCTGTTGGCGACCGGCAAGGGACATATTCAGGAGGGCAATACCTGGGGCGACACTTTCTGGGGTGTCTCCATTGTCGACATGCCGAACCGCAACATCAAGGTCGGCGAGGGCAGGAACAATCTGGGTCTGATTGTCACGGGTGTCCGCGACATGCTGGTATCGGAGAAGGCGGCCGGATCCATCAAGGCGCCTGAGGCGGCGCCGGCCGGTGCCGAAGCCGTGACCGAAGTGATCAACATGAAGAGTCTCAGGCGTCGGCGCGGCGATCCGATGCCGGCCGGCGTGATCGACATTTCCCGGTACGGCGATTTGAAGTTCTCCGACGGCACCTCGCTCGGCAATCCTTATGTCATCGGCAAGGACGGCGACCGTCACGAGGTGATCCGGAAATATGCCCGCGATCTCGACGGCTGGCTGCAGAAGGACGGCTTCGCCGACTGGCTGGCCGACAAACTGGCCGGCAAGAAGTTGGCCTGTTTTTGCGCGCCGGAAGCCTGCCATGGCGACGTTCTCAAGGCCGCGGCCGATGCTCATCGGCGCGGCGAGAGCGCGCGCGACGCGATCAAGCCGTTCCTGTCTCCTGAATACGGCAGGGATGCCTTCGGTCTGCCGTTGCTTCCGGAAGCCGGGAGGGCCGAGATGTCCGCCACGGATCGGAAAACTCTGGCTCCGGAAAGTCTCTTCTATGCCGGCATCGGATCGCGCAAGACGCCGCCCGATGTCGAGGCTCGCATGGAGGATATCGGCGCGAAAATGGCCCGCGCCGGCATGATTCTGCGCTCCGGCGCCGCCGAGAGCGCCGACAGTTCTTTCGAGAGGGGTTGCGATGCGGCGGGAGGCAAGAAGGAGATCTTCCTTCCCTGGCCGGGGTTCAATGGACGCAAGTCGGAATTCGTCGGCGTGACCGACGAGATGATCGCGCTGGCCAAGAAATACCATCCGGCCTGGGACAAGCTGGGTCAGGGCGGCGAGAAGCTGCAGGCGCGCAATGGCCCCCAGATGCTGGGGTGGGATCTCAAGACGCCGTCGCGAGCTGTTGTCTGCTGGACGCCAAAGGGCGAGATCACCGGAGGTACGGGCCAGGCGCTCAGGATCGCCGCGGATCTGGGCGTGCCGGTGATCAATCTTGGATCCGAGCGCTGGCGGACCGCGTCGAACGACGAGGTGGTAAAGGCCGCTCTCGAGGCCTCGGCGTCGGAAATCCCGGTCGTTTCCCGGTCCCGCTCGACGTTCGATCGCGGACGCGGGTCAGGCTATCGGAAAACTGCCGCGTCTCGCGCTGCCCAGGGAACGAACAATCTGCCGCCGGAGACGCCGGCGGAGGCGCCGAACGAAGAGAAGCGGCGGGTGAACATGAACCGGTTCCGCGTCCGCAAGGACGCCGAGGCCGAGCGCTGAAGCGTCTTGTTTTCCGAATAACGGCGGTCGCCTCCAGCGGCCGCCGTTTCCGTGTCAGCCACGCGGCGCGCCGGGATAGGCGAACTCGTAACCGGTCCAGCTGATGTGAAGGTCGGGTTGTTGCCGGCGGCAGGCCGTGCAGACCAGGCGCCGGCGCAGTTCGTCGATTCGCATGTTGCCATGCGACTTCAAGAGATCGGACGCCGACACGCGCTCCGCATGCAGACAGTCGGGGCAAAAGGCATGCAGGCAGAGCCCGGAGGAGACGACCCCGGCGAGATCCTCGATGCAAATGGGCTGATGAGCGCCGTTGTTCGCCATTCGTTCGTTATCGATCCTTTTCCTGGAATTGGCAAGGGATGGGGCGGACATGAATATGCCGTTCGTTGACACCGCCTGCCTCTTTTGGGTAAGTAAGGCCTGTCTTGAGGGGGATCGGGAGCGGACAAGGCGCTGGCCCCGGTTGCGCCCCGGGAAAAGAAAAGGGTTCCCGCGCCTGGATGTCAGGACGCCGGTTCCGGAAAAACAAATGACCCAGTTCAGGATCAAGACGGTTTTCGCGTCCCTTCGACCCATGACCCCGGTCACGTCCTGGGCTGCCGGATGACGTCCGATTCGGCCGCAGCTTCTTGAAACCTTTCCCCGAAATCCCGGAGATGGATGAGATGCCCGTTCTATCGGCACAGAATGAGATGCCCGGCTTCATGGCTCGAAACGGGGTTGGTATTTTCATTGCCGTGATCCTTTCGGCGATCGCGGGAACCCTCGTCTTCTTCTCGGGGTTTGGCGCCTGGGCAGCCTCGCTTTCCCAGGTCGGGCTTGCCCTGGCCGGGTCCGTTTTCGGAGCATCCGTCACCCTGCTGGCAGGCTGCATGGCGATTCGTGTCCGCAGGATGGTTCGTGATGGAAGTAACCCGGAGTTTTCTTCTTCTGCCGGTCATGCGGGATCTCGGGACGGAAAGAAAGGAGTTGGGATTGACCCCGATCATACCTTCGACGGGCTGCTCGTTCTCGATGACTGGAAGATCGTCGAGGCCAACGAGGTGGCCTGCCGGATTTTCGGGGTGTCGGAAAATCGTGACCTGATCGGCAGTTCGATCGTCGAGAAGGTGTCCGAAGAATCCGCTGATCTGTTTGCCGTCCGCCGTTTTGAGATGGAAACATCGGGTGATTTGCCGGGAACCAATCTTTTCCGGTTCAGAACGGAGGCCGGATCGGTTGTCGATCTCGAAGTCAGAATGGTGTTTCTCGATGACGACGACTCTCTCAAGGTCAGGATGATCTTCCAGGATGTCACGATGGTTGGAAGCCTGGCCGCGCGCCTGATGGATGTGGAAAACCGTTTCGAGAACCTGGTCGGAAATTCGATTCAGGGAGTTTTCGTTTCAAGGGACGAGCAGTTTCTTTTCGCCAATCAAATGGCGGCCGATATCTTCGGTTATGATTCTCCAGAGCAGCTTGCGGAATACAAACCGCTCGATCTTTATGCCGAGGCGGTCAGGGGGCAGCTCAAATCCTACCACAAGGCGCGCATGAAAGGTAAGCCGGCGCCTCGCGAATATGAGACACGAGGTCTGCGCAAGGATGGGGAAGAGATTCTTCTGAGGCAGACCGTCGTTCCGATCGATTGGGAAGGAGAGCGAGCCGTCCTCGTCTTTCTCGTCGACATCACGGAGCAGAAGCAAACCTCGAAGCGTCTCGCCGAAGGGGAATCCATTCTGCGCGCGGTGCTCGACAATTCGCCGGCCGGGATCATGATCCAGGATGCGTCAGGCGGCTTTCTTGCCGGCAACCGGGTCTTCTTCCAGGAATCCGGACTGGTTCAGGAAGAAGCGATCGGCAAAAGAATGGGGGAGATCTTTCACGGAATCGAGGGGCTTGACGAGACCAACAGGAACATCATTCGAACCGCCTGGCAGGAAGCCCGCAAGACGGAGAAGCCGGTTCCCGTCGAGTTCGGGCTGGAGCGGGAGGATGGTTACCGGCGGCGTTCGGGATTCTGCTTTCCGGTCATGGACGATCAGGGAGAACTGATTGCCTTGGCGAACATCTCACTCGACGTCACCGAGCAGCATCTCGCGGAAGAGGCTCTGCGCAGAAGCGAAATGCAGCTCAATGCCGTCATTCAGAACGTTCCGGCTGCCTTCCGGCTTTGCGATCGCGAAGGGCGCTATCTGGTCGTCAATCCGGAATACGGGGCCATCCTCGGTAAGGGAAAGGACGAAATCATCGGCCGAACGGTCGAGGAAATCTGCTCCAAGGAAGTCGTCGAGAGGATTCGGGGCTATGAAGAGCAGATTCTCAAAACAGGCCGCCCCCTGAGCTATGAAAGGGAATTCACGGAAAGCGACGGCGTGATACGAACACGTCTCGTAAGCCTTTTCCCGGTCGCGGCGCCGGACGGCGGAGCCATGTATATCGGCGCCTTTTCAACCGATATTTCCGATCGCAAGCAGATCGAGATGGAGGTCCTGGAATCTCGCCGCATGCTTCAGGTGATTCTTGATTCCATTCCGACGCGGGTTTTCTGGAAGGATCGCGAATCCCGTTTCATGGGATGCAACCAGCGTTTGGCCGACGATCTCGGCTTTGCCATGCCGGAGCAGATTCTCGGGAAGAAAGATGACGACCTGTTCAGCGGGTCATCGGCGGAGCGGTTCCGTTCCGACGATCTCGAGATCATGGGATCCGGGGAAACGCGTCTCAATTTCGAAGAGACGCAGATCATGAAGACCGGCGAGAAGAGATGGCTTCGAACGACCAAGATGCCGCTTGTCACTGTTGCCGGGGAAACTGTCGGGATCATCGGTTGCTATGAGGATATCACCGATGTCAGGCGCGCTCACGAGGAGCTCGAGGAAAGCCGGGCGCAGATGATGGCGTTGATCGACAATTCTCCGAACGAGATTACACTCACAGATCTCGACGGGCGCTTCTTGATGATGAACAAGACCTTGCTGAACGGTCTTGGGGCCACTCTGGATGACGTGAAGGGAAGGCGGGTCTCTGAAATCGACGCCATTCCGCAGGAGGCGGCCGAGCGAATCGAAAGACAGACCCGTGAGGTGCGCGATGCCGACGAGCAGCGCCGCTATGAGGTCGTCACGTCGATTTTCGGAAAAGGCCAGCGCGAACTCGTCATCTGGCGATTCCCGGTCAAGGCCGGGGACGGCAAGACGATCGGGTTCGGGTCGGTGGCGATCGATGTCAGTCAGATAAGGCGCACGGAAAGTGCTCTGCGAAAAACGGAGGAGCGTTTCAGGGGCATTCTGGCCCATGCAACGGCTTCGATATCGCTCAAGGGTCTTGACGGAAGGTATGAGGTCGTCAATCCCGCCTTTCTCGACCGCTCCGGCTTTGCCCGGGAAGAGGTCGTCGGAAAGACGGCCCGCGATATCTATGGTCTCGAGGACGCGCTCGAGATCGAGCGCATGGACCGCGAGATCATGGAAAGCGGCGAGCCGCGGATTTTCGAGGAAGAGCGAGGCTACAGAGGCGGGCAGTCGTATTTCTTCCTGGCCGCGAAGTTTCCGATCTACGGGGCGGATGGAAAAATTACTGGCCTTGGTGCTGTTTCCTTCGATATCTCCGAACAGAAGAAGGTCGAGCGTCAGATACGGCAATCCCAGAAGATCATGCGGACGGTTCTCGATACCATTCCCGTGCGTGTCTTCTGGAAGGATCGCAACCTGACCTATCTCGGATGCAGCAGGAAGTTCCTTGAGGATGCCGGGCTGAAATCCTTTACCGACGTCGTCGGCAAGAAGGATACGGACTTTCTGAAGCTCAAGGACGCGAAAAAATTCAGGGCTGACGATCTCGAGGTGATCAACAGCGGGATCGGCCGGTTCGGCTTCGAGGAACCGATCACCACTCACAAGGGGAATACCCGCTGGCTGCGGACGACCAAGGTGCCTCTTCGCGATGACGACGGCGAGATCATGGGGATCGTGGGGTGTTACGAGGACATCACCGATTTCATCAGGACAAACAGCGAGAGGCGCCGCCAGCAGGCAGTCTTCCAGTCGGTTATGGACAATCTGCCGGCCGAGATCGTCGTCAAGGACAAGGACGGGCGATTCGAGATCGCCAATCGGTATTTCGGCAAGGTTCGCGGCATCGATATCGAAACGATTGCCGGGAAACGGAACGAGGATGTCTACGAGGAAAAATTGGCTGAGGACACGACCAGGCGGGATCGGGAAGTCATGCGGCGGAAGGAGCCGCATCTCTACGAAAGGACGATCGTCGATCGTGACGGCAGCGACATGGTTCTGCTGGTGAACAAGTATCCCATTGTCGACGAGACCGGCGGGATCATAGGGGTGGGAAGCGTTTCGAACGACATCACCGGGATCAAGAAGGCGGAAAACGCTCTGATCGATATGGAGGCCCGGTTCAAGGCTTTTCTCGAAAACGCGCCGGCCAACATCATCATGCGGGACGTCGAGGGCCGTCTGGTTCACGCGAACACTTCATTCCTGGCGCGGATTGGCGTTTCTCTCGAAGAGGTGAAAGGACGGACACCAGAGGAAATGTTCGATGCGGAGCGGGCTCGAATCATTCGAAGCCAGCACGAGGAAGTCCTCGCTACCGGACGTCATCAGACCTACGACATATCTTTGAACGATCCGGATAATATTCGCCGGGACATCGTCGCGCACAGGTTCCCGATCCGGAATACATACGGGGAAATCATCGGAACCGGAGCTTTCAGGATCGATGTTTCCGACATCAAGGTTCTGGAGCGCCGACTCAGGAGCAGCGAGGCGTTCCTGGCCGCCGTTTTCGATGCCATTCCCGAATCCATTCTTGTTTTTGATTCCGAGGAGCGCCTGATTCGGGCCAACAAGGACTGTTTCGATATGTTCCCCGAGGTGGTCGATGTCTGCCATCCTGGAGCTCATTACGACGAGATCCTGGAGGCCCTGTTCCTGGGCGATGCGATCGAGGAGGGGCGCCGGGAAGTGTTCCGCAAGGAAGTGGCGGAAAGCCGCGGGATCAGGAAGAAAAGCGGAAGCGTGGCCAGAGTGCGGCAATTCAGCAATGACAGGCGCATGCTGGTTCAAGAGACCTGGACTGCGAACGGCGAACTCGTGCTTTCGGCGCTCGACCTTGGCAGGTTGCGAATCGCCGGCATCGATTTGAGCAGGCTGGGCGAGGAAGGCCGGGCCGTACACGCGGAAGACATTATCGCCATGACCGCCCATGATCTGAACAACGTTTTTGCTGCCATTCTTTCGGAGGTGGACTTCATGAGAAGCGACTGCGCGGCGGCATCGGACAGGGAGGATTCGCGCCGCAATATCGGTCTCGCCGTGGGCCTCGGAGCGGACGCCACACGGCGCCTGGAAATGATCTCCAAGAACGTAGAGCCCAGACCGGAGGCTTCGGGCGTTGCCGAGGTGCTTTCTACCGTACGCCATGTGGTTCGTCGGATCACCGGAGACGTCGTCGATTTGAATATTTCCGGGGTCGATGGCCTGCCGCCGGTTCTTCTTGACCCTGTTCTTCTGGAAAACGCGCTTCTTGGAGTCGGCCGGGTGATGCGCGAGGCACTGCCGCTTGGCGGGACGATCGATGTTTCCCTGTCGCTCGAGAAGGAAGGTGCGGGACGTGAAGGAGAGCCCAGAGCCGTGCGCATGATCGTCAAGGAGAACAGCGGACGATGCGATTTTCCGGAAATGCTCTTCGAGGGATTCGCCGACGGCAAGAGCGGTACCGTCGAAATGGTTCGGGAGAATGGAATCTGCTCGAAAGCGGTCTTCCGCTTCGCTGCTGTTACGGCGCTTTGCGAACCGATGTCCGACGGGCTGCCGGGAGGAACCGAGACCATTCTGCTGGTCGAGGATGACGATGTCGTTCGCCAGGGCATGATCAGGACTTTCGAGGAGCTGGGCTATTGCGTTCTGGCCGCCCGCAGCGAGGAAGATGCGCTGGGCCTGCTCGAATCCGAGGACCGCCCGCAGCTTCTTGTTTCAGATCTTCATATTCTTGGGCGGATGGGCGGCCTGGACATCGCCAGGATGGTTCGCCGGAGGTATCGCGACATCAAGGTGCTGTTCGTCTCGGGGATGACGTTCAAGGAAATGGGAGCTGAGAAGGAGGTCATCGAAAGGACCGGCCTGTTGCGCAAACCCTTCAGCAAGAAGGAGGTCGCTGTCGCCGTCCGCAGGGTTCTCGACGGCGTAACGAATTAGCTCGCAGTTGAATCCTTGCGTCGGGAGTGGTCCAGAAGATAGCGCTCGATCGCCTTTTCGAAGGCGGCAAGCTCCTTGCGCAGGCGCGTCATGTCCTCGGTTGCCGCGCCGAGCAGGGGTCCGGGAGGAAGCTTCAGGATCGTTCCGCAATGGCGGTGGATGGCTTTCGCGCCAATATGAGCGGAACTGCTTTGCAGTTTCTGGCAGAGCTCGCGAAACGCCGAGACGTCTGCGGCCTGGTAGGCGGCCAGAAGGTCCTCGATGATATCCTCGGCGTCGGCCGTGAATTCCTTCATGATCGAGCGCAGAAAATTCTCGGAAAACGACAGCGCTTCGAGATCACCGATGATTTCCCAGTCAACGATGGCGGCGGTTTCGCCTTGGAATTGCGGATGATCCGAAATGTCGGAGACATTGGGCCTGACATCGCGCCGGGATGACGATTGGGGACGGTTGTCCTCGGCGAGACGTTCGATCCTGCCGAGCAGTTCCGCGGGAGAAATCGGCTTGGTCAGGTAGATGTCGATTCCGGCTTCCCGGCACATCCGCCGGGTGTTCTCGGTGGCGTCGGCGCTCAGGGCGGCAAGGGGGATCGAGGGCTCGGAGATACGGCTCATACGGTAAAGCCTGGCGACGTCGAGACCGTTCGTTCCCGGCATGTTGATATCGAGAATGGCGACGTCGAAGACTTGCCGGTCGAGAAGATCGAGGGCGTCGTCTCCGGTATTCACCAGAACCGGTTCGTGACCCGCCTTCGTGAAAATCTTCTCGATGACGCGGCTGTTGACCGGGTTGTCTTCGGCAATGAGAAGGCGAAGCCGCTGCTTGTTTCCGGAAGGGAAGAACGTGCCGGCGCCGGTTTCGACGCCTTCGAGGAAAATCGATGCGATGTGCAGAACCGAGTCGAGATCCTCGTCGGGGAAGGACGGGATGAGGAAGCCCGGGTTTGCGAAAGAGGTGTCCGCATCGTGCTCGGCGACATGGATGGTGGTTGGATGACGGGATGCCTTGAGAGCCGCGAAGATATTGGCGGATCCCGGGCTTGCGGGAGAGACCGCCCGGTGATCGACCACGGTGATGAATTTCCGGTGCTGCCGGCGGAAAGTGTCATACCCCTTTTCGAGGCCGTGGGCGGGAAGCGTTTGAATTGCGACATGGCGGCAGGCAGGGTTGCCCCGCAGGCGATTCTCGAGATTCGGGCCGTCGGAAACCACCAGCATTGGGATCGGGGGAAGAGGAGCCGGTTCCGTTTCGGACGGGCGAAAGACGAAGGGGATCTCGGTCCAGAAGATGCTGCCCTGGCCGGGCTTGCTGAAGACGCCTATCCTGCCGTCAAGCAGCGCGGCGAGCCGCTTGCAGATCGCGAGGCCGAGGCCGATTCCTTTTTCTCCGGCAATTCCGGCATTTTCAATCTGGGAGAACATCCCGAAGATGCGTTCGGTGTCGTGTTGGGAAATGCCGATGCCGGTGTCGGACACATCGAACCTCAGCGCATTTCCGCCGGGATGGGAAACGGACAGGCGAACCGATCCGCGCGGCGTGAATTTGACGGCATTGTTGAGAAGATTGATCAGGATCTGCCGAAGATGCCGGCAGTCCCCATGGAGATCCCGGGGAACCTTGGGGGAGATGCACATCTCGAATCCAAGATTTCTTTCAGAGGCCAGGGGCTGGATGATCGCTGAGATCTCGAAAAGAAATTCATGAAGGTCGAAATCTTCGGGAGCGGTTTTGATGCGGTCGGCTTCGATCTGGGAAAAATCGAGGATTTCCTCGATCAGGGAGAGGAGAGCTTTTCCAGAGGCTGCGATGGTGTGCACCATCTCGCGCTGTTCGGGATCGAGCCGGGTGGCCGTGAGAAGGCCGCTCATGCCGATGGTCGCGTTGAGCGGCGTGCGCAACTCGTGGCTCATGCGCGTGAGGAAGCGGTTCTTCGATTGGCTGGCTTCTTCGGCGAGATGCTTGGCTTCGTGCAGATTGCGGATCAGGAAGCCAGCATATGAAGGGAGGGCGAACAACCCGACGAGAAGGCCGCAGCCAAGCGAGAGGTTGTCGTGCCACCAGGGCGTGGCGGCCAGGACGAGGGAAAAGCTGGCAACCGAAGTCGCGATGGCGATTGCGAGATAGGTGACGCCGAACCTGAAACCGTTCCCGAAGGTGACCCAGAGATAGATCGGATAGAGCGAGGCGGTATATTCGCCGCCGGCCTGGAGAACCGACAGCATGGCCAGGGAATCCCCGATGTTGGCGGCGATGCGCCGCCAGGGGGTTTCTCCCGGCCAGCTGACGATCGCGACGAGATCGGCGATGGAAAACAGGAAGTAGATAGCCGCGGTTGCGATCAGTTGCCGGGTCGCTGTCTCGCCGAGATCGGGTGCCGAAATCCGGAGAGCGTAGAAATACGCGAACAGAAAAAAAACGATGACGACCCGGACAAGTGCCTGCTCGTGCTCGCTGTCGGTGCGTCGGGAAATTCTTTTCGCAAGGGTTTCGACAATCGATCTGAACGGCGTATCGCCGGTAGCCGCGGACATTTTTCCCCCATGTTCATGCTTGTGGCTTGACGTCACCAGTTACAAGGCACGGAACATGGAATGACCGCATCGAGTAGATTGGCTGTCGTTTTGCGCCGGATCATGCCCTGCGATTGAATTGAAATCAAACGAAATTTCTCATGGCGCGAAAACTCGACCGTATTCTTTTCGAACAGTTTGAATGTTAGCGGGACGGCACGCTGGAATATCGATTTGGATACGGTATTTCATTTTTCGAGGATGGGATGAATTCAGTTTCGCGTATCTGAGTCATTTTTCCCATTTTCGAAACACTCCCGGGGCATATCTCAATAGGGTAACAAAAAAATCGCCGGGCGCCGAGAAGGCGCCCGGGAGTGTCGGGATGGCTGAGCGTTTCGAGATCGATCGGATTGTCGAGGGGGATTGCCGGGAGGTTCTGATGGGACTGCCGGACAATTCCGTCGATTGTGTCTTTGCCGATCCTCCCTACAATCTGCAGCTGGGAAGCGGGCTCGCGCGTCCTGACGGCAATTCGGTGTCAGGGGTCGATGACGACTGGGACCGTTTCGAGGACTATCCCGCCTACGACGCGTTCTCAAGGGCCTGGCTGGAGGGCGTCCGGCGGGTGATGAAGGACGATGCGACGATCTGGGTCATCGGATCGTATCACAACATTTTCCGGATCGGCGCTCTCATGATGGATCTCGGGTTCTGGATCCTCAACGACGTCCAGTGGATCAAGACCAATCCGATGCCCAATTTCAAGGGGCGCCGGTTCCAGAACGCGACGGAGACGATGATCTGGGCCAAGAAGTCGCGCGACCAGAAACGCTACGTCTTTGACTATCATGCGATGAAGAACCTCAACGGGGAGGTTCAGATGCGCAACACCTGGGATCTGCCGATCTGCGGCGGCGAGGAGCGGTTGCGTCGCGATGGCCGCAAGGTTCACTCGACGCAAAAACCCGAGGCTCTGCTCTACCGGGTGATCCTGGCGTCGACGGTGCCGGGCGGGATCGTTCTCGATCCCTTCCTGGGAACCGGAACGACCGCAGCCGTCGCCAAGCGGCTCGGACGACACTACATCGGGATCGAACGCGACCCGGAATATCTCAATGCGGCCAGAAAGCGCTTATCGGAAACACCCTGGAATGCCGCAGATGAAAAATGGCTTCAGGCGGGTTCGCCGCGGCGCGGCAGGCAGGTGTCGGTGGCGGCGCTTCTCGAGGAAAGCTGGCTGGTTCCGGGAGAGGTACTGCGTTCTTCCCGTGGCGAGGTCACCGCATGTCTGCGCGTCGATGGCATGGTGGAGATGAACGGGTTCGTCGGCTCGATTCACAAAGCTGGCGCCGAAGCCAGGAAGTCGGCGGCCTGCAACGGCTGGGATTTCTGGTGCGTGAAGCGCGACGGCGCCTGGGTTCCTCTCGATGCCTTGAGGGAGTGGCGCCGCCGCGGGTTTCTGGAGAAAAGGCGGGCGGCCTGATCGCCCGTGTGAGAGGTCGGATTTCAAATCTGTTTCAGTGTTTCGAGACCGGCGGCATGGCGATCAGCGGCCGATCTTCCTTTTTTGTGCCCAGCCTTTCGCGAAGGCCGGGAGAGATGAATTCCGATAGGGACGGTTCGGGAAGAGCGATTTCGAGATCCCGTGTCAGGCGTTTTTCGAGCAGCTGGTAGCTGCTGTTGTCCATTGCCGTCTTGACCTGGTTCTTCATGGCCAGGATGGCGACGGCATCGTCATCGCTGTCATCGGGAATCCGGTCCTCGGAAAAGACATCTCCGGGGTCGGCTGCGGCGATGGCCTTGGCAAGCCGGCGCAGGTGCGGGAGCCACTCGTCGAGGCCTTCCGCCAGGTTGTTCTCGAACCTGGGTCGGCCGAACGCGAATTCGAAGTGGTTCTCGGCTTCTGGCATGCCGTCGGCCATCGTGTCGGCGATCAACGAAACGGCATTCATCTGCCGCAAGGCGAGCATTTCATCGGAAACGAAGGTTTTCAGGCTGATGCGGAACCGCTGGACGCGGTCGCGGGATCCCAGGCAATGGGTTGTGCCGTGCCGGTCGATGCGGATGAACTGATCGTTCGGATTGATGTCGTAGGCGAAGCGTCCGATGAGGACGCCGCCGGGTACGGGGACAATGACGGGGTCGAGCGGAGAGACGGCGCCGGCGGCCGCCAGGCGGATGCAGGCGACACCAAGCGGAATGGCGCCGTAGAGAAGGCGGGCGGCGTCGGCCGGCTCGAAATCGGTTCCCGCATGCCGCTGGATGTAGCGCTGCAGCGCGTGGCGGGTCAGCATGACCGGGGGAACCCAGACGGCCGCATGGATCTGTCTTTCGCCGGTTCTGACACATGCGAAGCTTGGGACGAGATTGACGTGTGTCGGGCCGCGGTCCAGGGGGTCGGGGCTCTTGCTGAAAGTCGCCGGCGATATCGCGCCGATGTCGATGAATCCCGGGCGGCGCGCGGAGAGGCGTCCGGTTCGCAGGTGAACCACGTTCGGATTGTGCTCGATCTGCTTATGAAGCCGGCTCGTGAAACGGTTGAATGATCCTTCCTTGATTTGCGACCTGGTGACGGGAAACTCGTCGGACAGGCCGCCGATCGACTTGACCAGGATGCGGTGCATTTCCCGCGCCTGGCTCTGCAACAATCGCATCCGGTTGTCGGTTATGCCCCTGGAAAGGGAGAGATCAATAGACATGAGCGGGTCTCCTTTCATGAGAAAAAGGAGCCCCGCTCATGGCCGGTGACGCTGTGTGGAATGGTTACCACATGTTCTTTTGGAGAGACCGGAACCACGTGTCGAAAAAACTGAGGTTCCGAGAAATGATTGACAAGAATACGGCTTCCGGTTCGGGTGAAGGGCTTTTTTCGGGCTTTATCAGGGTTTGGCGGCGCCTGTCGCATTGCCGCCTCAGGCTTGCGGGTGGGCGCGGTGTCGTCGTTCCGAGGTTCCGCTTTCTGCGGCCCTGGCACTTGCGTTAGGCCGCCCGGTCGAGAGCCTTGGGATAGGGCAGGGCCGGCTCCAGCATCGAGAAGAGGTCGCGTCGTTCCCGGCGGTTTCCGAGGGCAAAAATATAGAGATGGTTGCCGGGGTGGCGAAGGCGCGTGAAGGGACCGTCGGCAAGGGCCCGGCGCACGTAGTCGCGGCCGTCCTCGAAGGGGTTCCTGCGGGGCGCCCCGGCGGCGAGCATTTGTTCATAGGCATATGCCGCCCCGCGATCGTCGGCGCGCAGTTTCGAGAGCGTCCGTTCGGAAAGAACATGGCCGGAACGGGTCATCACCAGGGTGCGCGGCGTCGCCCGGCCGGCGTAGTGGGCATTGCTGGCCTGGTAGATCGTGCCGAGATGGCCGGGCATGATGGCGATGCCTTCCGCGTTTCGGCGCGGCACGGGATCGCTGTAGGAGAGAACCGCGCGCATCCCAGGCAGCTTTTCCGAAAGCAGGCGCAGGGCGCGGGCGAGAAACCAGCTTTCCGCGTTGGCCGGAACCTCGTCGAGAAGCACGAAGCGCCCGAGCTCGACTCCCTGGTCCTGGCCGGTGTGCCGAAGCGAGGCCTTCGGGTTCATCGGCACGGAAAAGATGGCCGCGCCGACCAGCTGCTGCTTCGCGAACGGTTTCTGCTCGAACAGTCCGGCGCGCACGCGGGCGGCCGGATAGGAGCCGCTGTAGTGATGTCTGGTAACGAAGGACTTGGCCGTGCCTTCCTCGATTGCCTCGACGGAAAAGCGGCCGGTGTCAAGAACCTCTCCGGCCGGACGGTAGCTGTCACGGCCCTTTCGCCATCGCTGGCAGCGGGAATGGTCGAGAGGAAGCTGGGGCTGGCTCATGCGGGAATATTCGTGGGTCATGGACGAACGAATTCCTTGTTGACGGGAAAAGGCTAAAGCGAGCCGGAATGGGGGGATCAGAAGCTGTCGGCGTGGATCCTGATGGCTTCGCGAACCATTTTCGCGGCGCCGGCCTGCCAGGCGTAGAGGCGCCGCAGGGACGGATCTTCCGGATTTCCGAGTTCGCCGGCGAGATAGGAGGCGTGAGTTCTCTCGAAGTTCTCGGCCTGCCGCTCGAGCAGGGCGCGATAGTCGTCGGTTCCGGTTGCCAGGCTCGCCCGGATGGACGTGGCGCCGACCTCGATCGTCTCGTCGACACGGAAGCCGCGCCGCGGATGATGACGGCCGATTTCGAAGGTCACGGCGGGTTCGAGAATGCCGGTGATGCGGACGCGGCCGCGCCACGGTCTGTCGGATGTGATCTCTTCGAGGATACCGACATAGCGGCCGTTGGCCGCGGTCCAGGCTTCCACTGGTGTGCCGAGCAGCTTTTCCGCTTCGTTGCGTCGCATGTCAGATCACCGTTCCCTGTCCGCCGCAGTTCGGGCATTCGAGCCAGACCGGCGTGGCTCCCCATTCGAGGGGACAACCATTTTCATCGGTTCCGCGTTCTTCCTGCCAGTGGGCCAGGCAGGTCTCGCATCCATGTGTCGCCATCCAGATTTCATGGGCCTGTTTCTCGATATCGTCGAGGGCTTCGAAAAGATCGTCTTTCGTGAAGGGAAAGCGGAGATCGATGATGTCGGTCGCGGCATCGACGCCTTCGACGATGCTGCCGATCCGAACGCCCGACGGGCGAGGATCCGGAATTGCAATCGTTTCCTCGATCGATTTGACCAGAAACCGGCCGTTGCGAAGAACGCGATGTTTTTCGGAGATCCGGATATCTGCGACGCGCCGGATAGTCTTTTCGTCGACGACCCAGCGGCCGGAAGCGTGTTCGCGTGCCTGAAGATAGAGAAGAAGGCTCTCGGGAAAATCCCCCGGGGAGACCCATTTGCGTGAGCCGCGGCGGATCGCCTTGTGAACGACCAGGCCGATGATGGCCGGTCGAAGATCGACGATCCAGTCATGGCGCAGGACTTTTAACGTGTCGGTCGTCACGGTGAGCCAGGCTCCGCAGTCGGTTGATTTGTAGACGCGGCGGGAAAGCGATTTTTCGTCTGCCTCGCAGCACAGAAGTTCGGCGAGGTCTTCGATTTTCCTGATGGTCATGGCGCAAGCTCCTTGCCTGCGCGCGCGTTCCTCTTTGGACGGAACGGTGGGTGGGAACGATCCTGCTGCGTCGGCGAGGAATTGCAGGGAACGGCCGCCGCATGGCGGACTTGGGTTCCGAAATTCCTTCTGTAACCGGAGCTCTTCCTGTTCCAGCGCGGTTTTCCTGAAAAGTATAGGATTTCCCTTCGGCTTTCGAAAGGCTCTCCTTCGCTCGTAAAAGGAGAGCCTGAAGAAAGCCCGTTCACGTGTTTCCGGTTTGTCACTTGAAGGGAATCCATGGTATATTGCGAAGCAATCCTGGCCCGGCAGGGTCCCGTCCGTAATGGGGCAGCGCAAGCACCGGGTGTAAAGTCGCCGAAACGGAAATTTCCGTTTCCTCGGTCAAGCGGACACGCCGGAGACATCGATGCGATTCATCCCCTCGTCTGTCAATCATCCCAAGCGTCTGGCCAAGCGGATGCGCAAAGCGTCCCTTGCCACAGCTTCGCGCAAGATGCCGAAGATTTCCCTTTCCATGGCCCAGAAGGCGGTCGCGGCCTGCCTCGGGTTCCGGGACTGGTTCGAGCTCAACCGGACGATTCGGGATCCCGTAATTCCATGCTCCCTGACGGACCGGAACGTGTCCGACGAGGAGCGGGTCGCTCGACGGAATTACCAGGCGGAGCGCCTGGCGACGATTTTGGAGATTCCGGACAACATCGCCTATGCCCTGGTCATGGTGCTGTTGCCGAGCGGCGACGTCAACGAGGAGAGATTCCATGTCGCGCGGCATCCGGTCGGGCGGGTCGATCCGAGATGGATGGCTGCCGGGGCCAATCTCGGGCTTCGGCAGGGCCAGGCGTTCTGGGCCGATGTCGCGGACACCATGGAGCAGTTCGGGCTCGACGGGACGGATCTTGCCGATGTTCAGCTGGCGACCGGCGCCGTTCTCGAGCGGATCACTTTCGGGATGGGGCCGGGATATTTCCGGATCGGAGCCCTGACCGACGGTGAGATCAAGTCTCCCGGCGAGGATCGGCGCGGGTATTTCGGCGTCTTTCTCGAAGATCGGAATTTCTATCAGGGTTACTATCTTGCCGATACCGAGGAAGAGGACGTCGCGAAGCAGATCGGGATCATGACGGACACCCTGGCCGAAAGTGGTGTGTCCGAGAAGGAGATGCCGGCGGCGCTCAAGGGATTGGCGGAAGCATCGCTCTGCGAGATCGCGGGAAGGCCGGAAAAGGCCGCGAACGATGAGCGAAAGATGGTGATTTTCAGTGCCGTTCTGTCTTCCATTATCGATGCCCGGTTCTTCATGGTGTTTGGGGAAGAGCGAAGCGGCGGCTTCGAGACCTTCAGCGAGGTTCTCGCGGTCGACGCGATCGATGCGGCCAGGGACGCGATCAACGGCCATCCTGTTGCCGTCCGCTGCAAGGCGGCAATCATGGGCAAGCTGAAGACCGGGTTCAGGGCATGACGCCGGCGCTGTTCCGATATCATCCGTTTCGCCAGCGGGCTCTGCTGCACTCGGAAACATGGCGGCAGGCGGTGAGGTTGCGCCGCGAGACCGTCGCCCGGTCGCCCGGAAGGGAGACGCTGGGAACCGCGGTGTGGCTGCCGCGGCATGTCCTGTCTTCCCTCGAAGAGACGCCGCTCGGTGCCCGGCATGCGCTGCTCGGTCTCGACGAGCTGGAGGGCGTCCATGGGCGTTTTTCGGAAGAAGGGTTCCGGATCTACGATTTTTCCGCTCTGACGGAAATGTTCCGCAATACTTCGGTCGACGAGGTGGATCTGTCGCTGATCAAGGCGCCGCACCAGGCTCTCTATGCCCATTTCGGGGCCGGCGCCGGGCTGCGATCTCCGGTGCCCGGCAGTGTCGTCGAGGGCGTCTATGTAAGTTTCGGCTATGAAACGGTTCTCAGCGAGAGCGGGATCGAATGCGTGTTCGTGCTCTCGATGAAGGGACCGCGAGATATCGAGGAGGATTTCCCGGCCGCTCTGGCGGCGATGGCGGCGGCCTGTCCGATCGAGTTCGCGCTCGGCGAAAGCGTTCCGGAAAATATCGGGCGCTGCTCAGGGAACGACTGGTGGGATTTCGCCGAGGCCTGGTCGCCGTTCCTTCACGAGCCGGCCCGCGTCCTTTTCAATGCCCTGTGCTATCTCGATTACGAAGGGCGCGAGATCGACGAGGAGTTTCCGGAAGGGGCGCCGGAGCGTCTCGTCAATCAATTGTCGTCGCGCCGGCCGACGGAAGTGCGCCGGGCGGAAAACCGGCTCGCTGGCCTGGGTTTTCGGCGGATCTACATCTGCGGACGGGAGACGGCCCGGCGGGCCCATGGCGGAGGCGGGGTATCTGGTGGGTCTCGCAGCGGGCACTGGCGCAGCGGACATTGGCGGCATCAGGCATACGGGCCGCGTCATGGGCTGCGCAAGCTCATCTGGATCGAGCCGACCATGGTCGGGACGGGCAAACCGGAAGATACCGTCTATGTCGTGCGCGATTGAGGCGTGCGACGATTCTGGGAGCCGGCCGGCGGCAATCTTTGACAGGAATTGGTAGGAGAGGCTGGGAATCGAACCCGCATCACGCGCTGATCTGGCGCTTATGGCTTATAAGGCCACCGCTCTACCATTGAGCTACTCTCCCGCAAGCGGACAGGCGGAATCGCAGCCGGCCGTCAGGCCGGTATTCGTTCAATGGCGATGGCGAAATAAGTTTTCATATTTCCAAAAATAGACGGTCTTGCGGTAATTTCAACGATATTTTACCGTTCCCAGGCAGCGGTCCGTTCTTTCCATCTGAGGGCGGAAGAAATCAGGCGGCATTGGCCCGGCGCTCCGCATCGGCGTTGACGAGTTCGATGATGTGACGCGCGGCTCCGGCCGTTTTCTCGTCGTCGTGGAAAGAAGCGTTGATGGCCATGGCCAGCGGTTTGAGAAGGGCCACGTCGCGCTCGATCGGGGTTTCCGAGTCGGAGATCTTGGTCAAGCTGTGCAGTGTCTGATGGCAGAGATCGCGGGTGTGGTCATAATCCGTATCATCCAGCCGCTCGCAAATTTCGAGTGTCATCCGGCGCAGAAATTCGACCTGCTCGTCGGCCTTCGCTCGGGCACCGCTACGTAGCATCTCCTCGAGAATCTGGACGCCTGAGACCAACTGCTTGGCCTGGGCGCGGATTCGATGAGTGCTGATGCTTTGTCGCGCCTTGCGTTGCCCCTCGATAGCCTCCAAGAGCGCTTTGGCGTCGTTGGTGGCCTTGGCTTTGATCACATTGGGCGCCTCGAGGATCGGGACACCTTCATGCTGGCTGGATTTGCGCACAGGTCCGACATAGTCGTGAGTCACGACGAATCCCTTGCGCCGTTCGATAATGCCGAGAATTCGCGTGATCAGAGCCTGGATGGAAATCGGCATGATCAGGATGTGGTCGACGCCGGCCTCGAGAATCTGATTCAGGCGCCTCGGCTCGATGTTGCCATAGGCGATAATCGGCAGGAAGGGATCGACGTTGAGCTCGTGATTGCGGATCCGGCGGCAGAGATCGATGAAATCGCCCCCGGGAAGGTCTACATCGGAGATGAGCAGGTCGACGTCTCCGGTTTTGAGGGCCTCTTCGATGAGTTCCACGGTTCGAACATCGAAGGGGATCTGGAGCTTATTGGCGAGGAATCCCGAACTGATTGCGGCTCTGACGGAATTTCGCGATTCGCCAAGGATGGTATTGATGGTGTCGAGCTTGTAGCGAAGGTGGTGCATCGGAAACCGGAATGTCCGTCTTGTTCTTGAATTTTTTACACTATCGTCGGTGCGTCTGTCGAAGAATACGGTAAAAGCGCCGCCGCAGACTTGATATTGGGTCATTTTCGGGCAACGGAATCCGAATCGGCGGATTTTTCCGTAAAAATATTGTCCGGCTTCGAATCGAAGATAAATATTCCATTGCGGGCATGGCATCTGCGACGGCGTGCCTGTTCTGTTTCGTGTCGCATTCCCTGCGGGAAACGGGGTTCAATCATGTCGAAAAAGATTCTCGGGACGTTTCGCCGCGCCGTCGGCGGCACCACCGCGACCGAGTACGCATTGCTGT
>NPIG01000590.1_pt3 | contig 25810 bp, 29 predicted proteins | sample 8637441 | NCBI WGS metagenome assembly NPIG01 (sample SAMN07420675, study PRJNA396082) | bioreactor metagenome | isolation source: sample BR6 brine-fed electro-methanogenic bioreactor BR | place: Japan: Kochi | collected 2016-06-14 | reverse complement strand
ACCCCCTCCCTGACCCTCCCCCTGGGAGGGGGAGGGGAGGCAAGTGGCCGCGGTTGCGGCTGTTTGTTCGGCTGGCGCGCCCTTTGCTGGGGGCGGGAGCCTCGGACGGGGATGTTGGGGGCCAGAAGAACACCGGGGGATGCTGTCCGAGGGTTTGGCGGTTAGGCCTGCGTTTGACATCCCGCCGCCCTCTCCCCCTTCGAGGGGGAGAGTTGGAGAGGGGGTGGTCTCAGAGCATCTGGCCATAGGCCGCTTCGGCCAGGGCACGCAGCCGGTCGCGCGGCATCTGCCCCACCACCGCATAGCCCAGCGGCCCGTCCTGCCAGTAGAGGCCCTGGGTCGCCCCCTCGCCGGCATAGCGGAAGGCGCTGTCGCCGCCCGTCTTTCGCGGTGCCACGTAAAGGGTGATGCGCGCGCCGTCGGTGTTTTCATACATGAAAAGCCCGGCAACCCCGTCCTCGGACGGCAGCACGCGGCCGCCCATCAGGGCAAAGCCCGAGGCCGCCAGGTCGGGCGGGACCAGCCGGGCGCCGACGCGTTTGGAGATCCAGGTTTCCAGGTGATCGCGCTGGCTGGCCGGCACCTCGACCGGGTGCACGACCTCGACCACATAGGTGTCATAGGCCTTGAGCGCGGCCTGGGCGAGGCTTTCGCCGGTGGCGGCGGGGGCCAGCGCGCCGCGCCCGGTCCAGCCGGCCAGCGTGCCGAGCGCCAGCAGCGCCGCCATCGCCGCCACGCGCAGCGGCCTGCGGCGGGTGGCGGGGCGCAGGGTCGCGGGAACCGGGCGGCGCAGAACATCGGTCAGGATGTCCGGCACCGGGCCGTCGTCCTCAAGGAAGAGCGCGCGCAGTTCCTCGTCCTGCCGGGCCCAGTCGGCCAGCCGCGCCTGGGCCTGCGGGTCGGCGGCGATGCGTTCGGCCATCGCGTCGCGTTCCGCCGCATCCAGCGCGCCGTGGTGATAGGCAAGCAGGTCCTCGTCGCGGATGGGCGTGTCGGGATGGGTCATCGGTCGGGTCTCCCGGTTGATCTCGGCGCGGGGCCGGCGGCGCCGGTGCGGCCGGTCATGCTGCGCAGGCTGGCACGTGCGCGCGCCAGACGCGACATAAGGGTGCCGCGCGGAATGTCCAATGCCGCCGCGGCCTCGTCGAATGTGGCGCCGTCGAGGACCACCAGCAGCAGCGCGCGGCGCTGATCCTCGGGCAGGCGGGCGATGGCGGCCTCGGTTTCGCGCAGCGCCATATGCGCTTCTTGCCCGGCGGGGCGCGACGGCTCGGCGGGCAGATCCTCGACCGCGACAAGGTGGCCGGGCCGCGGCGCCCGGCGCATCAGGTCGCGGTGGCGATTGATCAGGATGCGGAACACCCAGGCCCGCAGCGACCCGTCGCGGCGGCGCTGGTGCAGCCCGGCCACGGCCCGTTCCAGGCAGTCCTGGACCAGATCGTCGCCCGCCTCGGCGTCGCGCATCAGGGCGCGGGCATAGCGGCGCAGCGCCGGAATTTGAGCTTCGATCTGGTCCAGGTCGGTCATGCGGGCGCCTCGGGCCGGGCCAAGCGTTACGGGCGGGCCAGGTGCCAGACGCCCTTGACGCCGTCGCCGGTGATGTCGCCGGGCTTGGCATCCTTGACCCAAGTGTAGAGCGGTTTGCCCGCGTGGGTCCATTGGCGCGCGCCGTCGGCGCGGACGATGATGCCGAAGGCGCCCTGCGGCCGGGCCTGGGCGTTGGCCGTCAGCGGCGGCCATTTCGCGGCGCAGGCGTCATAGCAGTTGGAGACCGCCGCGCTGTCCTTGTCGAAGGTGTAAAGCGACATGCCGCCGCCGTCGGTCAGGATCGCGCCCTTGGCGCTGTCGCCGCTCTGGATGGCGGTGGCGGCAAGCGCCGCGCCGCCCAGGGTGGCGGCCAGGGCGATGGCGAGGGGGAAGGTGAAACGCATCTGTATGTCCTTTCATCCGGGTTTGCGCCGGCCCTGCGGGACCGGCACATATACAGACGCGCCCCGGCGCGGAATAATCCCGGCGGACCGGAAAAAACTACGCGGTCACCGTGCGGCCCGGCTGATCGACCAGGAAATCGGTGATCATCGCGCCCACCCACATGAAGAACAGCGCCGCCCAGGCGGTGCCGGCGAAGATCGAGCCGCCGGTCACCCCGGCACCGATCGCGCAGCCGCCGGCCAGCATGCCGCCGAACCCCATCAGCGCCGCGCCGATCATCGCCTTGCGCATGGTGACGGCGCCGTCGAAGGCCTGGATCCGCATCTCGCCGGACAGGCCGGCGGCGATCATGGCGCCGATGAACACGCCCGGCACAAGGCCGACGTCGAACTCCAGCACCGCGTCGCGTTCGAGGAAGAACATCAGCGTATGCGCCGAGGGGCCGGTGAAGGTGGCGCTCTCGATCTGCAGGGGTTCGAAAGCGACCTGCGCCAGCGAATAGGTCAGCACCCAGCCCAGCGCCACCGAGAAGCCGACGCCCGAGGCGAAGATCAGCTGCTGGGCGCCGATGCGGTTGCGGCGCGACAGCACCAGCGCCAGGATCGCGATCAGCACGCCGATCACCAGCCCGCCGTAATGCGGCAGGCCCAGCGTGGCCAAGAGGTTCATGTTGCGCCCGCCCTCGGTGATCCAGAGCGCGGCGAGGGAATCGCGCGCCGGCGCCAGAACGCCGGACAGGCTCATCTGCGCCACCACGGCAAAGATCAGCCCCGAGACCACCGACCGCAGGTTGCCGGTGGCCGCCAGCACCAGCAGCCGCCCCGAGCAGCCGCGCGCCAGAACCATGCCGGTGCCGAACATCAGCCCGCCGATGATCGCGCCCGACCAGCTGCCGGGCACGGCCATCATGCGGGCATCGGCACTGTCCATCAGGCCCAGAAGCTGCGCCGCCTGCACCCAGACCACAGCGGTCGAAAAGGTCAGCAGCCAGACCGACACCTTGTCGCCCATCGCGCCGCGGACGAATTCGACCGTCGCCGCCCGCAGGCAGAACCGCGAGCGTTGCGCGGCCACGCCGAACACGATGCCGGTGATCAGACCGAACAGCGCCGCGGCCGGCGCTTCGCCTATTCTTTCAACCAAGGCCACCAGGTCCATCGCGCGCTCTCCGTCTTATTCACATATGGCGATATATCCCGGGCAACGCCGCCGCGCATTGATGCAGATCAGATGTGCGGGGCGCCGATGGGCCTCGCCAAGCCGTGCGAAGCGGCGTAATAGCATGGGTCATGAGCCGTATCGTCCCCCTGTCCGAGGCCGCGCAGCTGCCGGTCTGGCGCCGCCCCGTTGCCCTGCTGTTCCTGATGGCCGTGGCGATGCCGGTGGCCTTTGCCACCTGGTCGGCGCTGTTGAACAATTTCGTCATCGAGGCGGCGCATTTCGACGGCAGCGATATCGGCTGGCTGCATACGGTGCGCGAGATCCCGGGGTTCCTGGCGATCGGGGTTCTGGCGATCCTGATGCTGATGCGCGAACAGGTGCTGGGGCTGGTGTCGCTGATCCTGCTGGGGGTGGCGACCGCGCTGACCGCGCAGTTCCCGTCGCTGGGCGGGATCCTGGTGATCACCATGCTCAGCTCGATCGGATTTCACTATTACGAGACCGTCAACCAGTCGCTGCAGCTGCAATGGCTGCCGAAGGCGCAGGCGCCGCGCATGCTGGGCTGGCTGCTGGCGGCCGGGTCGGGGGCGACGCTGGTCTCTTACGGGCTGATCGTGCTTCTGTGGGAGCCGCTGGGCCTGACCTATACCATCGTCTACGGGTTGGCCGGCGGGTTCACCGCGCTGGTCGCGGCGCTGGCCTTTGTGCTGTTTCCCCAGTTTCAGGCCGAAACCGTACAAAGCAAGCGCATGGTGCTGCGCCGGCGCTACTGGCTCTATTACGCGCTGCAATTCATGTCGGGCGCGCGGCGGCAGATCTTCACCGTTTTCGCGGGCTTCATGATGGTCGAGAAATTCGGCTTCGACGTGCATGAGGTCACCGCGCTGTTCCTGATCAACCTGGTGGCCAACATGGTGTTCGCCCCGCTGGTCGGGCGCGCGGTCGGGGCCTTTGGCGAGCGCCGCGCGCTGTTGTTCGAGTACACCGGGCTGGTGGTGGTGTTCCTGGCCTACGGCGGGATCTACTATTTCGGCTGGGGCGTGGTGCTGGCCGCCACGCTCTATGTGCTGGACCACATGTTCTTTGCGCTTGCCCTGGCGCTGAAGACCTATTTCCAGAAGATCGCCGATCCGGCCGATATCGCGCCCACGGCGGCGGTGGCCTTTACCATCAACCATATCGCGGCGGTGGTTCTGCCCGCTGTGCTGGGTTATCTCTGGCTGGTCTCGCCGGGGGCGGTGTTCGGGCTGGCGGCCGGGATGGCGATGACCTCGTTCTGCCTGGCGCTGTTGATCCCCCGCCACCCGGAGCCGGGCAATGAGACCGTCCTGGCCCGGTTCGCGCCCGCGCCGGCGGAATAGGCGGCGCGGGGCGCTGGCGACGCGGCGCTTGACCTTGCGGCGCCGCCGCCCTAGGGCCGGGCGCAGTTTTGCAGGAGATGTCCGATGCCCACATTCACCGCGCTGACCACGCTGACCGGAAAAGCCCAGGCCGAGGCGCTGGGCGAGGCGATGGAACGGCTGGAGCCCGCGCCCACCGGGGTGGGGGTGTTCGAGGTCGAGGACGGCTCGGGCCTGTGGGAGGTGGGCGGATATTTCACCGAGGCGCCCGATGCGGCCGCGCTGGCGCTGCTGACTGCGGCCTTCGGCGCCAAGGATTTCGTGGTTTCCGAACTGCCGGAAACCGACTGGGTCGCCCATGTGCGGCGCGAACTGGCACCGGTCGAGGCGGGGCGCTTCTTTGTCTATGGCAGCCATGATGCCGACAAGCTGCCCGAGGGCCGCATTCCGCTGCTGATCGAAGCGGCGATGGCCTTTGGCACCGGGCACCACGGCACCACGCTGGGGTGCCTGCGGGCGCTGGACCGGCTGATTGCGGGCGGGTTCGCGGCCGAAAAGGTCGTCGATATCGGCTGCGGCACCGCGGTGCTGGCGATGGCCGCCGCGCGGGTCTGGGACGGCGACATCATCGCCAGCGACATCGACCAGGTGGCGGTGGACGTGGCCGAGGCCAATCTGCGCGCCAACGGCATGGAAGGCCGGGTGCACTGCGTCGAGGCGGCGGGGTTCGCCCATCCGGAGCTGGACGCGCTGGCGCCCTATGATCTGATCTTTGCCAATATCCTGAAAGGGCCGCTGGTGGCGCTGGCGCCCGACCTGGCGGCGCATCTGCGGCCCGGAGGCTATGCCATCCTGTCGGGGATTCTCAACGAGCAGGCCGAAGATGTGATCGGGGTTTATGCACGATCCGAGGTCAATCTTGTCGAAAGCGAAGAGATTGGTGACTGGACCACGCTGCTTTTGCGGAAAAAGGCTTAAATACGGCGGGTTTTAGGGGCATTCGAGGCATCTGCCCCATTCTTGCCACAATTCGGCCTGATCTTTGCCCGGTCCGCTGGTGGGGGCCAGGGATAGGGAGGCTGCGATGTCTCATCATGATCTGGAATTCGACCGGCGCGTGCACCGGCTGACCCTCAAGCATCGCGCCGTGGCGCGCGGACATGGCACCCGCATGCGCCCGGATGGATTGCTTGTCTCCGCACCGCTTCGGGCGCAACCGCGCCTGTCCCTGCGCACGGTTCTGTTCCTGATTGCGGCGTTTTTCGCCTTCAAGGCGCTGGTGATCGCCAGCGCGGGGGTCGCCGCCTATGATGACCGGGTGGCGCGGCTGCAGGAGGGCACCATCGCCGAGGCGGCGGGCGCCTGGGCCATGCGGTCCGATCCGGTCTCCGAAGCCCTTGCGACGCAGATCCGCCGGGTGATGCCCTGATCCGAAATTCCGATGGATACCCGAAAAAAGAAACGCCGCGTGAGCCTGGGCCACGCGGCGTTCTTTTTCGCTCCGAGGGGAAGACAGAGCGGGGGTCAGAAGCCCGATTTGCGTTCGGCGATCAGGTCGATCTCGCCGCGGATCAGGCCGATGTCTTCCAACTCGCGGTCGGTGAGGGCGGACAGGGCCTTGCGGGTGATGCGGGCGTCGTTCCAGGCGGTAACGGCGCCGATGACGGTGCAGATGAAGGCGCCGACGCGGCCGAACAGGATGGCCGAGTCAGAAACGGTGCGGGGGGTGTCGAATGCAGCCATTTGACATGTTCCTTAGATTTGGCGGTGTGCGCTGTGGTGTTGTTCTGAGCGGCAGGTAGTCTGACCAAAATACAGGCACAAGGGCGCAAAATGCATGGTCCATATGCAGTTTGTGCATGGGTCCGGCGCGTTGAAAAAAACCTGAAATATTCGTGAGTTGCGCCGGTGAATCATGTCGTTTTTGGACAATGAATTTGTCGCTTTCAGGCCGCGTGTCGCCTTTGGCAAAATCGGATGTCGTTTTTGTCGTGAGCGGATTTTCGGCCCGAATGTCTTGGACGGTGTTCGCCTTTCGTGCTACTGCATCAAAAAAGCAACAATTTCCGGTCGGGGCCGGGCGGTGAATGCGGATTCTGGGCATTGATCCGGGTTTGAGAACCCTTGGCTGGGGCGTGATCGAATCGCGAAACGGGCGGTTGCGGCACGTGGCCAACGGGCTGTGCAAGTCGCAGGCCGCCGACGAACTGGCGATCCGGCTGCTGTCGCTGAACCAGCAGATCGCCGAGGTGATCGCGGAATACACCCCCGACGAGGCGGCGATTGAACAGACCTTCGTCAACAAGGATGGGGTGGCGACGCTGAAACTGGGCCAGGCGCGCGGGGTGGCGCTGCTGACGCTTGCGCAGGGGGGGCTGCCGGTGGGCGAATATGCCCCCAACCGGGTGAAAAAGACGGTGGTCGGCGTCGGCCATGCGGAGAAGGATCAGGTGCTGCATATGGTCAAGCTGCAACTGCCGGGCTGCGATCCGGCGGGTCCGGACGCCGCCGACGCATTGGCGATCGCGATCTGCCACGCCTATTACGGCGGCACCGACGGGGCCATGCGCCTGCGCGAGGTGCGGGCATGATCGGGCGGCTGACCGGGCGGATCGGCTATCGCGCCGAGGATCACATCCTGATCGATGTCGGCGGGGTCGGATACCTGGTCTATTGTTCTGACCGGACGCTGATGGCGCTGCCCGGGGTGGGCGAGGCGGTGTCGCTTTATACCGATCTGGTGGTGCGCGAAGATCTGATGCAGCTGTTCGGCTTTCCCACGCTGGTGGAGAAGGAATGGCATCGCCTCTTGATGAGCGTGCAGGGCGTCGGCGCCAAGGTGTCGCTGGCCATTCTCGGCACGCTGGGGCCCGAGGGCGTGGGCCGCGCCATCGCGCTGGGTGACTGGGCGGCGGTCAAGGCGGCCAAGGGCGTGGGCCCCAAGACGGCACAGCGGATCGTGCTGGACCTGAAGGACAAGGCGCCCGGGGTCATGGCGCTGGGCGGGTCGATCACCGAGGCGATGGAGGGGCCAGAGCCGGGCGCGGAGGTGGTGGAGCCGGTCGCGGCGCCCAAAGCCAAAGCGAAACCTAAGACCCGCGCGCCCTCCAGCGCCAGCGCGCAGGCCGATGCGCTCTCGGCACTGTCGAACCTGGGCTATGGCCCGTCGGAGGCTGCTGCGGCTGTGGCTGAGGCGGCCGGCGAGAACCCGGAGGCCGGCGAGGCCGCGCTGATCCGCGCCGCGCTGAAGCTGCTGGCGCCGAAGGGGTGATGGCGATGCCAAGAGTTGAGCGGAGAGTGGCATGACGACCGATCCCGACCCCACCCTGCGGCCCGAGCCGCTGCCCGAGGACCGCGAGGGCGACGACCGCGCGCTGCGGCCGCAGACGCTGGACGACTTCATCGGCCAGGCCGAGGCGCGGGCCAACCTGCGGGTGTTCATCCAGTCCGCCCGCCAGCGCGGCGAGGCGATGGATCACACCCTGTTCCACGGCCCCCCAGGGCTGGGCAAGACCACGCTGGCGCAGATCATGGCGCGCGAACTGGGGGTGAATTTCCGCATGACCTCCGGCCCCGTTCTGGCCAAGGCGGGCGACCTGGCGGCGATCCTGACCAATCTAGAGGCGCGCGACGTCCTCTTCATCGACGAGATCCACCGGCTGAACCCGGCGGTGGAAGAGGTGCTTTATCCCGCGTTGGAGGATTTCGAGCTCGACCTGGTGATCGGCGAGGGGCCGGCGGCGCGCACCGTGCGGATCGAGTTGCAGCCCTTCACGCTGGTGGGGGCGACGACGCGGATGGGGCTGCTGACGACCCCCTTGCGCGACCGGTTCGGCATCCCGACGCGGCTGCAATTCTATACCGAGGACGAGCTTTACGAGATCGTCACCCGCAACGCGCGCAAGCTTGGCGCGCCCGCCGATCCCGACGGCGCGCGGGAGATCGCGAAGCGCGCGCGCGGCACGCCGCGGATCGCCGGGCGGCTGTTGCGCCGGGTGGTGGATTTCGCGGTGGTCGAGGGCGACGGCACCATTACCCGGGCGCTGGCCGACAACGCGCTGACCCGGCTGGGGGTGGACCGGATCGGCCTCGACGGCGCCGACCGGCGGTATCTGCACCTGATCGCCGAGAATTACGGCGGCGGGCCGGTGGGGATCGAAACGCTGTCGGCGGCGTTGTCGGAAAGCCGCGATGCGCTGGAAGAGGTGATCGAGCCTTATCTCTTGCAACAGGGGCTGATCCAGCGCACGCCGCGCGGCCGGATGCTGGCGCAGAAGGCCTGGGATCATCTGGGCCTGCCGATGCCGAAGCGGCAGAGCGACCTGTTCGGGAAATGACGGCGGAGTGGGCGGCGCTATTGCTGCCGGGGCGGCAGAGCGATCTTTTCGCCGGGAACGCTGTCCATCAACTCTGAGCCTGCCAGAGGTTTCCGGTTTCTTTCTCCGCCCGCCGCATACTGCGAGCCACGCAAGCGCCGGACCGTGGGCAGGCGCTGCTGCGGTTGGTCGGTGCGCTTTATCCCAGTCAAATCTGGACAACATCAGATCGTCGCGCTTGCGTTGGCCAGGCGCCTGACCGCGGGGACGGTCCGGCGCTTGCGCGGCGGCCTGCGGCCTTGATTCCGCGCGAGGGGGATTGGCTCGTGCGAGTGTGCGGCGGTGGGGCGATGTTTCAGACGCGACCTCTCGAAACCACCCCCCCGCGCATTTTCGCCGCGACGCGGCGCTCCGGTTGCGGTTGCGGCGGCGGCGTCTTATGCCTTCACGCGACGAGATGCACAGGAGGCCCCCCGCGTGACACCGCAAGAGATCGAGGCGCTGTTCACCCGCGAAAGCGGCGCGTTTCTGTTCGCCCGCTGGGGGCGGCCCATCGCGCCCATTGTCTTCGGGGTCGAGGAGGAAACGCTGAGCGTGCTCAAGGGCGCCTTCGAGGCGGTGGCGGCGCTCTCTGGCCACAAGTTGGCCGAGACCGATCCGGAGCTGGGCTCCAACTGCATGGTGTTCTTTTTCCGCGACTGGGCGGAACTGCTCGAGGTGGACGGGATGGACCGGTTGATCCCCGACCTGGGGCCGCTGGTCGCGCGGTTGTCGGCGGCGGGGGCGAACCAGTACCGCATGTTCCGCTTTGACGAGGCCGGCGCGATCAAGGCCGCCTTCGTGTTCCTGCGGATGGACGAGCAGATGATGAAGCAGCCAGCCGAGACCCTGGCGCTGAGCCAGGTGGTGCAGACCATCCTGCTGTGGTCCGACACGGCGTTCCGCGACCGCTCGCCGCTGGCGGTGGCGGGCGACAAGACCATTCTGCGCCCCGAGATCGCCGGGCTGATCCGGGCCGCCTATGACCCGGTGCTGCCGGCGGTGGCGCGGGATGCTTCGCACGCGCTGCGGCTGTTCGCCCGCATGGAGGCCGGTCAATGACCCATAAATTCCCGATCCGCGTCTATTACGAAGATACCGACATGGGCGGCATCGTCTATCACGCCAATTACCTGCGCTATATCGAGCGCGCGCGCAGCGATTGGGTGCGGCGGCTGGGCAACGACCAGAACGCCATGCGCGACGCCGGCATCGTCTGGGTGGTCCGCCATATCGAGGCCGATTATCTGGCCACCGCGAAATTCGAAGACGAGCTGGTTGTCGAGACCACCCTGCGCAGCCTGTCCGGCGTGCGGCTGACCATGGACCAGGTGGTCAAGCGGGGCGATACCCCGATCTTTACCGCGGCGGTCACCGCCGTGTGCATGAACGAGGCCGGAAAGCCGGTGCGCCTGCCAGCGGAGATTCGCGCATTGTTGCAGGGCTGAGGTGCCTCCACGTGCCGGGAATGGTATTTGCCTGCAAACTGCGTTAGATTCGATCCAACAAGGCCGAAACAAGAATACGGCCGTTAGGCAAAGAGCAGGCTGATGGAAGCAGAAACTCTGGCGCTGGCGCAGGAGATCGATTTCTCCCTGTGGGCGCTGTTCGCGCGTGCAACTCCGATCGTGAAACTGGTCATGGGGCTTTTGGTGTTCGCCTCGTTCTGGGCCTGGGCGATCATCATCCAGAAACTGATCACCTATCGCGCCGCGCGGGCCGAGGCAGCGGCCTTCGACCGCGCCTTCTGGTCGGGCGAGCCGCTGGACGGGTTGTTCGAAGAGATCGGGCCGACCCCGGACGGCAGCGCCGAGAAGATATTTGCCGCCGGCATGGTGGAATGGCGCCGCTCGCACCGCAACGACGGCGGGCTGATCGCCGGTGCCCAGGCGCGGATCGACCGCAGCATGGATGTGGCCATCGCCAAGGAGGCGGAAGAGCTGCAGAAGGGGCTGCCGGTGCTGGCGACGGTGGGCTCCACCGCGCCCTTCGTCGGGTTGTTCGGCACGGTCTGGGGCATCATGCATGCCTTTATCGGCATCGCCGAGCAGCAGAACACCAACCTGGCCGTGGTGGCGCCGGGCATCGCCGAGGCGCTGCTGGCCACCGGGCTTGGCCTCTTGGCGGCGATCCCGGCGGTGATCTTTTATAACAAGCTGAGCGCGGACAGCGACCGCATCGTCGCGGGCTACGAGGCCTTTGCCGACGAGTTCGCCACCATTCTCAGCCGCCAGTTGGACGCGTAACGCCATGGGCACCGCGGTACAAAGCCAGGACCAGGGCGGGCCGCGCCGGCGCGGCCGCGGCCGACGCCGCGCCCGGCCGATGGCCGAGATCAACGTCACCCCCTTTGTCGACGTGATGCTGGTGCTGCTGATCATCTTCATGGTGGCGGCGCCGCTGATGACCGTGGGCGTGCCGGTGCAACTGCCGAAAACCGCCGCCGGGGCGCTGCCGGGCGACGAGGAAGAGCCGCTGACCGTGACCATCACCGCCGAGGGCCGGATCGAGATCCAGACCACCGAGGTGCCGCGTGGAGAGCTGGTCAGCAAGCTGCGCGCGATCGCCGCCGAGCGCAGCACCGACCGGGTGTTCCTGCGCGCCGACGGGGCGATCCCCTATGAGCTGGTGATGCAGGTGATGGGCGCGCTGAATGCGGGCGGGTTTGCCAATGTGGGGCTGGTCACCGATACCGGCGGGCCCACCCTGGACGATGCCGGGTGAGGGCGCGTGCAGACCGGCACCAAAATCTCGGCCCTGGCGCATGGGCTGCTGCTGTCCTGGGCGGTGTTGGGGGGGGCGTTCCGCTCTGACCCGCTGCCGTTCGAGGTGCAGGACGTGACCGTGATCAGCGCCGAGGATTTTGCCCTGATGACCGGGCACAGCCGGACGCCCGAGGTGGTGGCGGCGCCCAGCGAACCGGCACAGCCCGAAGCCGCCGAAGCGCCGGAGATGCAGGCCGCCTCCGACGCGCCGCCGGCGCGCAGCCGGCCCGAGGTCACGCCGGAACCCGCGCCCGAAGCCTTGCCCGAAACCCTGCCGGACCCGGTGCCCCCCGCGCCCCAGGCGCAGCCCGAGCCGGAACCCGCGCCGCCGCCGCAGACCGAGACCGCCGCGCTGGTGCCTGAAACACCGTCCCCGCCGCAGCGCCCCTCGGACCGGATCGCGCCCGAGCCGGTGGCGCCGCCGCCGCCCGACGCGCGCCCCGACCCGGTAGAGCGCGAACAGGTCGCCCCCGACGCCGCGGCCGAGACCCCGCGCGAGGCGCAGCAGGCCACCGCGCCGGAAGAGGCCGCCACCGAAATCGTGACCGAGGCGGAACAAACCGCGGCTCTGGCTCCGACCCGCTCGCCGCGCCCGGCGGTGCGGCCGAACCGGCCCGCTGCGGCGCCAAGGCCGGAACGCCCGGCCCCCGCCGCCGAGGACGCGGTCGCCGCAGCCCTGGCCGAGGCGCTGGGCGGCACGCGGGACCAGACGCCCGCCGCACCCGCCGTTCCCTCGGGCCCGCCGTTGAGCGCGGGAGAGAAAGAGGCGCTGCGCGTCGCGGTGTCGTCGTGCTGGAACGTGGGTTCGCTATCTTCCGAGGCGCTGGCCACGACGGTGGTTGTCGCCGTATCGTTAAGCCAGGATGGCAAACCGCAGGTGGACACGATCCGCATGGTCTCCAGTTCCGGGGGCGACGACGGCGCCGCGCGGCAGGCGTTCGAGGCCGCGCGCCGGGCGATCATCCGCTGCGGGGCGAAAGGATACGATCTGCCGGCCGACAAGTACGACCGCTGGCGCGATATTGAAATGACATTCAATCCGGAAAGGATGCGGATCAAATGAGGAAATTTCTGCTGAGCTTCCTTCTGGGGTGGGCAATTGCGGCCCATTCGGTCGCCGCGCAGGACAGCGGCCCGCTGCGGATCGAGATCACCGAAGGGGTGATCGAACCGATGCCCTTCGCGGTCCCCGATTTCGTCCCCGAAGGTCAGGCCGCCGGCGAGGTCGCCGGTCAGATCGCGCGGGTGATCGCCGCCGACCTTTCCGGTACCGGGCTGTTCCGCGAGATCCCGGCCGAGGCGCATATCGGCCGGGTCGGCGATTTCGCCGCGCCGGTCAAGTTCGCGGACTGGAAGGCGATCAATGCCCAGGCGCTGATCACCGGGGCGGTGTCGGTCTCGGGCAACCGGCTGACCGTGCGGTTCCGGGTTTGGGACGTGTTCTCGGGCGCCGAACTGGGCAACGGGCTGCAGTTCGCCGGCTCGCCCGGCGGCTGGCGGCGCATGGCGCATAAGGTGGCCGATGCGGTCTACAGCCGGATCACCGGCGAGGGCGGCTATTTCGACAGCCGGGTGGTGTTCGTGTCCGAAAGCGGCCCCAAGGATGACCGCAAGAAGCGGCTGGCGATCATGGATTACGATGGCGCCAACGTGCAGTATCTGACCGACAGCTCCGCCATCGTGCTGGCGCCGCGGTTCTCGCCCACCGGCGACCGGGTGCTGTATACCAGTTTCGAAACCGGCTTTCCGCGCATCTATGTGCTGGACATCGGCAGCGTGCGGCGCCGGGTGCTGGACACCCAGGAGGGCACGATGAGCTTTGCCCCCCGTTTCGCGCCGGATGGGCAAACGGTTGTGTTCTCGCTCGAACAGGGCGGCAATACCGATATTTACATCATGGATATCGGCAGCGGACGGACCACGCGGCTGACCTCCGCCCCCTCGATCGAGACCGCGCCCAGCTATTCCCCCGACGGCAGCATGATCGTGTTCGAGAGCGACCGTTCGGGGACCCAGCAGCTCTATGTCATGCCGGCGGGCGGCGGCGAGGCCAAGCGGATCAGTTTCGGCCAGGGCCGCTATGGCACGCCGGTCTGGTCGCCGCGCGGCGATCTGATCGCCTTCACCAAACAGAACAAGGGCCGCTTTCACATTGGCGTGATGCGCACCGACGGCAGCGAAGAGCGGTTGCTCACCGCATCCTTCCTGGACGAGGGGCCGACCTGGGCGCCGAATGGCCGGGTGATCATGTTTACACGGGAAACCAAGGGCGCGCAGGGGCAGGCGACGCTGTACACGGTCGATATCACCGGCCGGAACCTGCGCCCGGTGCGCACCCCGGGCGGCGCGTCGGATCCGTCCTGGTCGCCCTTGCAGCAATGACCGCGCGTTCACAACTGGCAGTGGATATGGTAGCAATGGACGCAGAAAAACATACTGAGAGGCAATTGGCATGACATCCCTTCGCACCCTTTTACTGGCCTGCTCCGTCGTGGCGGTGGCGGGCTGTTCGAATTCTTTCCGAGATGACACCAACACAGTGGACCTGAACGGGCCGGGCGGCGCCGCGGGCCTGCCCTCGGATCCGACCTCGCCGGCCTATTTCCAGCAGGCGATCGGCGACCGGGTGCTGTTTGCGGTCGACCAGTCCACGCTCAGCGACGAGGCGCGCGCGGTGCTGGTCGCCCAGGCGGACTGGCTGATGAACAATTCCGATTACAGCGCGGTGATCGAGGGCCACGCCGACGAACAGGGCACCCGGGAGTACAACCTGGCGCTGGGCGCGCGGCGGGCCAATGCGGTGCGCGAATTCCTGGTGTCGCGCGGTGTTGCGGGCAGCCGGCTGAAAACGGTCAGCTACGGCAAGGAGCGCCCGCTTGAGATCTGCAGCGCCGAAAGCTGCTATGCCAAGAACCGCCGCGCCGTGACGGTGCTGGCCGGCGGTTTGACCAGTTAAGGAGACCGGAGGGATGATGCGCGTTCTGGCCCTGTTGGCCTTCGGGATTCTGATCGGCAGCCGCGCCGCGCCGCTGGCCGCGCAGCAAGCCGAGACATTGGCCGATATCCGGCAGGAGCTGAACGTGCTCTATGTCGAGGTGCAGCGGCTCAAGCGCGAACTGTCGACCACCGGCGCGCCACAGGTGGCGGTGGGCGGCGGCAGCGTGCTGGACCGCGTCGGTGCCATCGAGAGCGAGCTGCAGCGCCTGACCGCGCAGACCGAACAGCTGGGATATCGCATCGAGCGTGTTGTCGAGGACGGCACCAAGCGCATCGGCGATCTGGAATTCCGGCTGGTCGAGCTGGAAGGCGGCGATGTCAGCAAGCTGGGCGAAACCACGACCCTGGGCGGCGACACCGGCGGCGCGGCGCCCGTCGTGCCGGTGCCGGCCGGGGGCGGCGACAGCGAACTGGCGGTCGGGGAGCAGGCCGATTTCGATGCCGCCGGCGCCGCGCTGGAGGCCGGCGAATACCAGCGCGCGGCGGATCTTTTCGCGGCGTTCAACGGTGCCTATCCGGGCAGTCCGCTGGCGCCGCGGGCCGATCTGGGCCGGGGCCGGGCGCTTGACGCGCTGGGCGACACGCGCGAGGCGGCGCGGGCCTATCTGGCGGCCTTCACCGGCGATGATTCCGGCCCCGCCGCCCCCGAGGCGCTCTATGAGCTGGGCGCGGCGCTGGGCCGGCTGGGACAGGTCGATCAGGCCTGCGTGACCCTGGGCGAGGTCGGCGTGCGGTTCCCCGAGGCCGAGGCGGTGCCGCTGGCCCGCCAGGAAATGGCCGATCTGGGCTGTTCTTGAGCGCATCCGACAGCGATATTCTGGCGGCGGTGCGGGCCTGGTTCGGGCCCGCGCCGCCGCCGAAACTCGCCGTGGCCCTGTCGGGGGGCGGCGATTCCGTCGCGCTTCTGCACATCCTGGCGCGCTGTTTCGATTCCGGTCAGGTGGAGCTGATCGCGGCAACGGTCGATCACGGCCTGCGCGACGGATCGGCGCAGGAGGCCGCAGAGGCCGGGCAACAGGCCAGCGCGCTTGGGGTGCCGCACACCATCCTGCGCTGGCAGGGCTGGGACGGGCAGGGCAACCTGCAGGAGGCCGCGCGCGCGGCCCGCTATGACCTTCTGTGCGATTGGGCGTTGGGGCAGGGGGCGGGCGCGCTGGCGGTGGCCCATACCGCCGATGACCAGGCCGAAACCCTGCTGATGCGGCTGGGGCGGGCGGCAGGGGTGACCGGCCTGTCCGGCATTCCGCCCCGGCGGCTGCGCGGTGCGGTGATGCTCCTGCGCCCGCTGCTGGGGCTGCGCCGGGACGATCTGCGCGCCTATCTGCGCCGCCACAGCCTGAACTGGGCCGAGGATCCGTCGAACCGGGACACCCGCTTCGCGCGCGTGCGCGCGCGCGCGGCCCTTTCCGGTCTGGCGGACCTGGGGGTGACGGCGGCCTCCCTGGCAGAGGTTGCGTGCAACATGGCCCGCGCCGATGCGGCGCTGGGCTGGTCCGCTTTCGAGGCGGCGCGCACGGCGTCCCGCGTCGCGGCGGGCTGTGTCGTGTTCGATCCCGCCGCGCTGCGCCTGATGCCGGATGAGATTGCCCGCCGCCTGCTGATCGGCGCGCTGACATGGGTGGGCGGCGGGGTCTATCCGCCGCGCCGCCGCCCGGTCGAGGCGCTGCTCGAGGATCTGCACCGCGGGCAATCGGCCACGCTGGCCGGTTGCCGCATCCTGCCCCATGGCGGCGAAATCTGGGTCTGCCGCGAGGTCCATGCGCTGCGCGAGAGCCGCGCCGCGCCGGATGCGCTGTGGGACCGGCGCTGGCGCCTGACGGGACCGGCGGTCGCGGGGGATGAAATCCGCGCCCTGGGCGCGGCGGGGCTGGCCCAATGTCCGGGGCATGCCGCAACCGGCCACCCCCGCGCGGCGCTGGAGCCGACCCCGGCCATCTGGCGGGGCGAGGAATTGATCGCCGCCCCCCTGGCCGGGCGGGCCGCGGGCTGGCGGGCGGAACTGGCGAAGGATGGCCCGGCCTTCGCTGCGTCCCTTTTATCGCATTGAACCTGACCCAATGATCTCTATTTTACCCTTTGACACACGGTCGCCCCCAAGGTGACCGCGCATTTAGGAGAGTTTCCTTGGGCAACGCACGAAATATCGCCTTCTGGGTCGTTCTGTTCCTGTTGATCCTGGCGCTGTTCAACCTGTTCAGCGGTAGCGGCACCACCCTGCAAAGTCGGGAGATCACCTTCTCCGACTTCGTCAGCGCCGTTCAGAACGACGAAGTGGGCCAGGTCACCCTGGACGGGGAGCAGGTCCGCTTTCGTGGCACCGACGGGCAGGACTATGTCACGATCAAACCCGAAGACGCGCAGATCACCGATCTGCTGATCGACCACAACATCCCCGTTCGCGCCGAAAAACAGGAGCAGTCGGGGTTCCAATCCTTCCTGATCACCCTGTTGCCGTTCCTGCTGCTGATCGGCGTCTGGATCTACTTCATGAACCGGATGCAGGGCGGCGGGCGCGGCGGCGCCATGGGGTTCGGCAAGTCCAAGGCCAAGATGCTGACCGAGAAGCACGGCCGCGTCACCTTTGACGATGTTGCCGGCATCGACGAGGCCAAGGAAGAGCTGGAAGAGATCGTGGAATTCCTGCGCAACCCGCAGAAATTCTCGCGCCTGGGCGGCAAGATCCCGAAAGGTGCGCTGCTGGTGGGCCCTCCGGGCACCGGTAAGACGCTGCTGGCGCGCGCTATCGCGGGCGAGGCGGGCGTACCCTTCTTCACCATCTCCGGTTCCGACTTCGTGGAAATGTTCGTGGGTGTGGGTGCCTCCCGCGTGCGCGACATGTTCGAGCAGGCGAAGAAGAACGCGCCCTGCATCGTCTTCATCGACGAGATCGACGCTGTCGGCCGTCATCGCGGCGCCGGTTACGGCGGCGGCAACGACGAACGCGAACAGACCCTCAACCAGCTGCTGGTCGAGATGGACGGCTTCGAGGCCAACGAGGGTGTCATTATTCTCGCTGCCACGAACCGCAAGGACGTGCTCGACCCGGCGCTGTTGCGTCCGGGCCGGTTCGACCGGCAGGTGACCGTGTCCAACCCCGACATCAAGGGCCGCGAGAAGATCCTCGGCGTGCATGCGCGCAAGACCCCGCTGGGTCCGGACGTGGACCTGCGCATCATCGCGCGCGGCACGCCGGGCTTCTCCGGTGCCGATCTCGCCAACCTGGTGAACGAGGCCGCGCTGATGGCCGCCCGTGTTGGCCGCCGCTTCGTCACCATGGAAGACTTCGAGAACGCCAAGGACAAGGTGATGATGGGGGCCGAGCGCCGCTCGATGGTCCTCACTCAGGACCAGAAGGAAAAGACCGCCTATCACGAGGCCGGCCATGCCGTCGTCGGCCTCTCCCTGCCGATGTGCGATCCGGTCTACAAGGCCACGATCATCCCGCGCGGCGGCGCGCTGGGCATGGTGGTCAGCCTGCCGGAAATGGACCGGCTGAACTGGCACAAGGACGAATGCGAGCAGAAGCTGGCGATGACCATGGCCGGCAAGGCGGCAGAGATCCTGAAATATGGTCAGGGCCATGTCTCGAACGGTCCGGCCGGCGACATTCAGCAGGCCAGCCAGCTGGCCCGCGCCATGGTGATGCGCTGGGGCATGTCCGACAAGGTCGGCAACATCGACTATGCCGAGGCGCACGAGGGTTATCAGGGCAATACCGCGGGCTTCTCGGTGTCGGCCCACACCAAAGAATTGATCGAGGAAGAAGTGCGCAGCTTCATCCAGTCCGGCTATGAGCGCGCGGTGCAGATCCTGACCGACAAGAACGAGGAATGGGAGCGCCTGGCGCAGGGGCTGCTGGAATATGAGACCCTGACCGGCGACGAGATCAAGCGCGTGATGGACGGCGAGCCGCCGCACGCGGGCGATGACGGTGCCGACGCCGACAGCGGCAGCGCCCCCAGCGTCACCGCGATCCCCAAGACCAAGCCCAAGAAAACCCCGCCCGAGGGCGGCATGGAACCGGAGCCGAGCGCCTGACCGCGCCAACCGTACCGAATTGAGGATCGGCCGGGCAATGCCCGGCCGTTTCTGTTTCGGGCATTGCCATGCGGTATGCAACGGTATACCAAACGCAGGTCCGCTTGGTTGCGAAAGGACCGTCATGTCCGAAACGGATTGGAATCCCGCACTCTACGCCCGGTTCAGCGACGCCCGCCTGCAGCCGGCGGCGGATCTTGCGGCCCGTATCGGTGCGCTTCCGCCCGGGGCGATCTGCGACCTGGGCTGTGGGGCGGGGGCGGTCGGCCCGCTTCTGCAGCGGCGGTTTCCCGACCGGACATTGATCGGGGTCGACCGCTCGCCCGCGATGCTGGCCCGGGCCGGGGCGACCGGGGTCTATGACCGCCTGGTCGAGGCGGACGCGGCCAGCTGGGCGCCGGAGGAGGCGCTGGCGCTGATCTATTCCAACGCGCTGCTGCACTGGGTGCCGGATCACGGTACGGTGCTGCCGCGGCTTGCCGGGCACCTGGGGCCGGGCGGGGTCCTGGCGGTACAGATGCCGCATCAGAACGACGCCCCCTCGCACCGGCTGTGGCACGAGTTGGCGGCGGCGCATTTCCCGGGGCGGTTCGACCCGGCCACGGCGCCGGGCATTCTGGACCCGGTCGATTATGTCCGCCTGCTGTCGCCGCTGGGCGGGGTCGCACTGTGGGAGACCGAGTATTACCAGCGGCTTGCCCCGGCGCAGGACGGGCATCCGGTGCGCCTGTTCACCAGTTCGACCTTTGCCCGCCCGGTGCTGGACGCGCTGACGCCGCCCGAGGCCGAAACGCTGATCCGCCTCTACGACGCGGCGGTGGCCGGGGCCTATCCGCCGATGGCGGACGGCACGGTTCTTTTCCCCTTTCGGCGGCTGTTCTTTCTGGTGCAGGTTCGGCGCGACTGACCGCAACCGGGCGGGGCCCGCAACGAACGAGGGGTGCACAATGGCGACACTGCAGCAGACGGAATACCAGGGCGAGGTGACCTGGCTGGGCCATATTCCGGCGGGCGGGTCGCTGCGGGCTCATCCGGTCGATCGGCTGGAGCTTGGCTTCAACGGGATCGCCGGCGGGCGGCACGAGGGGGAAAACCGCCCCTCCTGTTCGCGGGTGCTGGACCTTTATCCGCGCGGCACGGAAATCCGAAATTCCCGCCAACTCACCCTCCTGTCGCAGGAGGAGCTGGAGCGCATCGCCGCCGCGATGGGAGAGGCCACGCTTGATCCCGCCCTGCTGGGGGCCTCCGTCGTGCTCCGGGGGATCCCCGATTTCACCCATGTGCCGCCGTCTTCGCGGCTGCAATCGGGCGATGGCACCACCCTGACGGTCGACATGGAAAACCTGCCCTGCGTCCTGCCCGGGCGCGAGATCGAGGCCGAACGCCCCGGCAAGGGCGCGACCTTCAAACCGTCGGCGCAGGGATTGCGCGGCGTCACCGCCTGGGTCGAGCGGCCGGGAAGCCTGAGCCTGGGCGACCGGCTGCGGCTGTTCGTTCCGGCGCAACGTCCGTGGAACCCGTAATCCGGCCGGGATCGTGGTTTCCAATTTGAAACGTCAATATCGGCATTCGCCGCTTCACGGCGCGAAAGTGTCGGAAATTTCATTAACTCTCCGGGTGCTGGGCGTTATGGGTTGCACGACTCGGCGCCAACCGCCGGGCCGGAGGGACATTTTTCGGGGACCGCGCCAATGAGCTTCAAATCCGACATCGAGATCGCCCGCGAGGCAAACAAGAAACCCATCCAGGAGATCGGCGCCAAGCTGGGCATGAGTTCCGACGATCTGCTGCCCTATGGCCATGACAAGGCCAAGGTCAGCCAGGGGTTCATCGACAGCGTCCAGGGAAATGCAAACGGCAAGCTGATCCTGGTTACCGCGATCAACCCGACCCCGGCGGGCGAGGGCAAGACCACCACCACCGTCGGCCTCGGCGACGGGCTGAACGCGATCGGCAAGAAGGCCGCGATTTGCATCCGCGAGGCCAGCCTTGGCCCCTGCTTCGGCATGAAGGGGGGCGCGGCCGGTGGCGGCTATGCCCAGGTGGTGCCGATGGAAGAGATGAACCTGCACTTCACCGGCGATTTCCACGCCATCACCTCCGCCCACAACCTGCTGGCGGCGATGATCGACAACCACATCTACTGGGGCAACGAGCTGCAAATCGACGAGCGCCGGGTGGTCTGGCGCCGTGTGATGGACATGAACGACCGCGCCCTGCGCGATATCGTGACCTCGCTCGGCGGCGTCGCCAACGGCTTCCCGCGCCAGACCGGCTTCGACATCACGGTGGCTTCCGAGGTGATGGCGATCCTCTGCCTGGCGACCTCGCTGGAGGATCTGCAACAGCGGCTCGGTGACATCATCGTCGCCTATCGCCGCGACAAGACCCCGATCTATGCCCGCGACATCAAGGCCGACGGCGCGATGACCGTGCTGCTGAAGGACGCGATGCAGCCCAACCTGGTGCAGACCCTGGAAAACAACCCCGCCTTCGTCCACGGCGGCCCCTTCGCCAATATCGCCCATGGCTGCAACAGCGTGATCGCCACCACCACCGCGCTCAAGACCGCCGATTACGTGGTGACCGAGGCCGGCTTCGGCGCCGACCTGGGGGCCGAGAAGTTCATGAACATCAAATGCCGCAAGGCCGGGCTGGCGCCCGATTGCGTGGTGCTGGTGGCCACCGTGCGGGCGATGAAGATGAACGGCGGGGTCGCCAAGGCCGACCTGGGTGCCGAGAACGTCGCGGCGGTGCAGGAAGGCTGCGCCAACCTCGGTCGCCATATCGCCAACCTGAAATCCTTCGGCGTGCCGGTGGTGGTGGCGATCAACCATTTCGCCGGCGATACCGAGGCCGAGATCCAGGCGGTCATGGACTACGTCGAGACCCAGGGGTCCGAGGCGATCCTGTGCAAGCACTGGGCCGAGGGCTCCAAGGGCACCATCGAGCTGGCCACCCGCGTGGCCGAGATCGCCGACAGCGGCATCAGCCAGTTCGCGCCGCTCTACAAGGACGAGTTGACGCTGTTCGAAAAGATCGAGCGCATCGCCAAGCGCATCTATCGCGCCGACGAGGTGCTCGCGGATCAGAAGGTGCGCAACCAGCTCAAGGAATGGGAAGACGCGGGCTATGGCAACCTGCCGATCTGCATGGCCAAGACCCAGTACAGCTTCACCACCGATCCCAACCGCCGCGGCGCGCCGACCGGCCATTCGGTGCCGGTGCGCGAGGTGCGGCTGAGCGCCGGGGCGGGCTTCGTCGTGGTGATCTGCGGCGAGATCATGACCATGCCGGGCCTGCCGCGGGTGCCCTCGGCCGAGGCGATCATGCTGAACGACCTTGGACAGATCGAAGGGCTGTTCTAAAGGCAAACCGCCGGGGCGGGCCATGCGCCCGCCCCGCCGCTGCCTCCGGCGGGGATATTTGGAGCCAGAAAAAGGAAAGCGCAGGACATGACGGCAGAACGCATCGACGGCAAGGCCTTCGCGGCCAGCGTGCGCGAGAAGGTGGCGGCGCAGGTCGCGCGGCTGAAATCCGATCACGGCATCACCCCCGGGCTGGCCGTGGTGCTGGTGGGCGAGGACCCCGCCAGTCAGGTCTATGTCCGCTCGAAGGGCAAGCAGACCGTCGAGGTTGGCATGAACTCCTACGAGCACAAGCTGGCCGCCGACACCTCGGAGGCGGACCTGCTGGCGCTGATCGACCAGCTCAACGCGGATCCGGCGGTGCACGGCATCCTGGTGCAGCTGCCGCTGCCCGGCCATCTGGACGAGGCGCTGGTGATCAACGCCATCGAGCCGGCCAAGGACGTGGACGGCTTCCACATCTCCAACGTCGGACTGCTGGCCACCGGGCAGAAGGCGATGGTGCCCTGCACACCGCTGGGCTGCCTGATGATGCTGCGCGACCATCTGGGCAGCCTCTCGGGGCTGAACGCGGTGGTGATCGGGCGCTCGAATATCGTCGGCAAGCCGATGGCGCAGCTTCTGCTGCGCGACAGCTGCACGGTGACCATCGCCCATAGCCGCACCAAGGATATTCAGGAGGTCGCCCGCCGCGCCGATATCGTCGTCGCCGCCGTCGGCCGCCCCGAGATGGTCACCGGCGACTGGATCAAGCCCGGCGCCACCGTGATCGACGTCGGCATCAACCGCATCGACGCCCCCGAAAACGGCGAGGGCAAGACCCGCCTGGTCGGCGATTGCGATTATGCCAGTTGCGCCGAGGTCGCCGGCGCCATCACGCCGGTGCCCGGCGGGGTGGGGCCGATGACCATCGCCTGCCTGCTGGCCAACACGCTGACCGCGTGCTGCCGCGCCAACGGGCTGGACGAGCCCGAGGGGCTCACGGCCTGACCGCCGGTTCCCGCTGTGCCGTCTGCCGGCGAGCGGGCCGCGCTACCCCTGAGCCGCCGGGACCGGCACCATGGTCCCGGTCAGGACCGCGATCAGGGTTTCGCGGTCGTCCTCCAGCGCGTGCACCTCGGCCGAGACCACGACCAGCCGCCGACCCGGCTTGATCACCCGCCCGGTGGCGCGCAGCCGCTCGCCCCGGCCCGGGGCCAGCAGGTTGATCTTGATCTCCGCCGTCATCACCTCGCTGTCCTCGGGCATCACGCTCAGCGCGGTGTACCCGGCGGCGGTATCGCCCAGCGCAAAGGTCAAGGCGGCATGGGCCACCCCGTGCTGCTGACGGCTGCCCGGCAGGATCGGCGCGGAGACGACCACACGGCCGGCGGCGACATCGTCCAGCCGCGCGCCCAGCGTCGCCATCATGCTTTGGCGCGCAAAGCTGTCCGCGATTCGCCGTTGCAGATCCATGGTTCGTCCTCCTGCGCCCGTCCGGTTCCCTGGCGTGAACCTCGCACCGGGGTCGCGCCGTTGTCCACCATCACGGCTTCGTTATCTTTGGCCCGGACGGTTGACGTCACGGCAGGATTTGGCAAAAGGCGATTTTATCTCCGGAAATTCAGTTTTAAGCTGAATACATTAGAAGCAAATTGAATGGTCGCCGTTTGAAGAATTCCTCAAACAGACAATTTCGCAGTGCTCTCATAGTGCCGGTCTCGAGGGGCGAAGTCGCTGTCTGGTCGTTGTTTTCCTTTGCCGCCGCCTATACCGGGCCGTTCGGGACCTACAGCCTCGGGTTCGGTTGGCGCCTGACCTATTGGGCGCTGGTGGTGGTGATTTCGGCGCTGATGGCGAATGCCTTTTCCAGGCTGGCGTGGAAATGGATCGGCCCTGGGCGCCGCCTGCAGCGGGATCTCCTTTTGGCGGCCCTGATGACGGTTTTTTTCACCCCGGTTCTTATCGCGATCAGCCGGCATTTCCTGTCCGGGGATTTCGCCAGCTACGCCGATATTTTCTATTTCGGGCAATATGTGGCGATCATAACGATTGGCGTCGCCTCGGGCCGCCGGTTGTTCCCGCGGGGGGCGTTGGGCCGGTTCTCCGGCGCCAAGGCGGCGTGGACGACGATTCCTGAGCAGGCGCCCGCCCCGGCGTCGCCCCGGTTGATGCGGCGGCTGCCCGACGGGTTCTGCGGCCCGATCCTGCGGCTGACCGTCGAGGACCATTTCGTCGACGTGATCGGGCCCGAACAGATCCATCGGCTGCGCATGCGCCTGGCCGACGCCATTGACGAGATGGACCCCGTCGAGGGGTTTCTCACCCACCGGTCGCATTGGGTCGCACGCGACGCGGTCAGCACGGCGGATCGCGACGGCGCGCGCCTGTACCTGCGCCTGACGAATGGCGACCGCGTGCCGGTCAGCCGCACCTATCGCGAAGGGCTGGAAAAGGCGGGCCTGATCTGAGCGCTCAGCGCGGCATCGGGATGGCGTGCACCGCCGGCCCGGTCAGCAGCGCCAGCGCCTCGGGCCGCATCAGCACATTCAGCGCCGCGTCATTGCTGCGCAGCCCGCCGGTATAGGTGCCATAGGCCGGCAGGATCACCCGGTCGCGGTCCAGCAGGAAGGCCGGCCGCGTGACCGCCCGCTCCCGGCCGCGGATCGTCGCCTTGGGGTGATAATGTCCCGACACCTCGCCGCTGGCGCCGGGCCGCGCGATATGGCGAAAGGTCAGCGGCGCCACCGGCAATTCGGTCAGCAAGGTCCCGCCCAGGCCCACCGGGCCGGGGTCGTGGTTGCCCTCGATCCAGACCCAGCGCCGCCCGGCCTGCAGCTTGGCGATCCACAGCCGTTCGGATTCGGGCAGCGCATGGGCCGCGTCGAGATCGTCGAAACTGTCGCCCAGGCAAACCACCGTGCGCGCCTGGCTCAGCGCCAGATCGGCGGCCAGCCGGGTCAGCGTGTCGCGGGTGTCATAGGGCGGCAGCGTGCCGCCGCCGCGCCGCGCAATCCGCTCGGATTTGCCCAGGTGCAGGTCGGAGACACAGATCAGCCCCTGTTCCGGCCACCACAGCGCGCCGGTCCCCAAGGCCACCAGCGGCACGCCGGCGAGGGTGAAGTTATGCCCGTTCATGCTCCGTTCCTTGCCGGGCGGGGCCGAAAAAGGCAAGGGGGATCGGGGGGTGCGCGGGGGGCCGCTTCTCGCCTGTTTGCACAGAGCGCGACAAAGGGTGGCGCCTGACCGCGGGTGGGCGCGTCCACGGTGTGAGAGCGTCACTTTATGGTTGCCGGAATATCGAGCGCGCATTCTGAGCGCGTCGGTGTGAGGAGCGCCCGCCCATGGGGGCGGTCGGGCGCTGCCCGNNGCTTCGCGCCTTGATTCCGGGCAAAGAGAGCACCAGCCATCCCTGCACAGGCAGGGGTTTCTCAGCCTACCTCCCCGACAACCCCTCCAGCCCCGACGCCTGCATCAGCCGCGCCGCCTCCTCGGCCTGCCCCGTTACCGGCACCTTGCCCACCTCCAACAGCAACGGTGCGGCCAGCGGCGTGATCCGGTCCAGCCGCAGATGGTCGATGCGCGCACCGACCCTGTCCAGCATCGCTTCGATGCGCCCGAAATCGACCAGCCCGCGCTCGGCCTCGGCCCGTGTGATCCGCAGCATCAGGTGGGTGGGGTCGTATTTCGCCAGCGTGTCATAGAGGATGTCGGACGAGAACACCGCCTGCCGCCCGGTCTTGCGCTGGGCGGCGGGGATGTTGCGCTCGATCAGCCCGGCGATGGTGGCGCTGGCGCGAAAGGTCCGCTTCATCACCGCATTGCCGGAAAGCCAGCCCTCCAGCCCGTCACGCAGGGCGCCGGGGTCGAACAGC
>NPIG01000393.1_pt1 | contig 26064 bp, 25 predicted proteins | sample 8637441 | NCBI WGS metagenome assembly NPIG01 (sample SAMN07420675, study PRJNA396082) | bioreactor metagenome | isolation source: sample BR6 brine-fed electro-methanogenic bioreactor BR | place: Japan: Kochi | collected 2016-06-14 | reverse complement strand
GGGAAGATGTAGTGGAACATGACGGTGATAGCGAATTGCAATCGCGAAAGAAACTCAACATCCAGGTCCATGCCTATCTCCCGGAAGAACGCCTGGCCGCCTTTTGCGGCAGCCCAAACGCCTTTCTGTGCCAGCGCCTGCCTGTTCTTGCACTGTCCCTGCTATTCCGCGTCGTGCCGCTTCAGCACGATATTCCGCCACGCAACTTCATAGGGGCCCCGGTCACCCACGCCGTGCACCTGCAAACCGATGAACCCTTTGGGGTGCGTCTCATACTTCTCCAGGTCCGTCAGGTCTTCTATGGGCTGGCCGTTGATCCAAGTCTGAATCCGCGGCCCTGCCGCCACGATGCGGTAGGCGTTCCACGCCCCATCCTTGAAGGCCTTGTGCGGAATCAACTGGTCCTCCGGCGTCATCCAGCCGCCGGCGGCCTCCCCGTAAATGTAGCCGGCCTCGGCGCCGCCGCCGCCGCTCGCCTCAATCTCCACCTGCGGACCGTTCACCCGGCCGAACGCCTCCCCGCCCTCGGGCGGCTTTGTCTGCGAACGAATCTGCACGCCCGAGTTGAGTTCATTGTCGCGCAGGTTCACCTCAAACCGGAGCTCGAAGTCGCCGTATTCCCCTTCGGTGCACAGAAACGAGTTCGGGCTGCCCGGCGTGGTCCGGCCCACGATGGCCCCGTCTTCCACGCGGTACGTGGCCGTGCCGTTCTTCTGAATCCAGCCGTCCAGAGTCTCCCCGTCAAACAGGCGCACCCACCCATCCGCCGGGTCGGCTTCCGGAATGTTCAACTCCTTGATGCGCACATTCCGGTACCACACCCGCTTCGCCTCGTCCTGAAAACCGATGTGTCCCACCGGCGGCCGGTCCTTCATCGCCGACGCGTCCAGTTGCAGGTCGATAATCTGCTCGCCGTTCAGCACCACCTCGAGACGGCCGCCAACGCACGTGATTACGTACCGGTTCCATTCCCCCGCCGGTTTGGCCATGTTTTTCGAAGGCGCCGCGGTGCGGATGACCCCGCCGCAATCGTGGTGGCCGGGGTCTTTCTTGCCGTGGGTGTCGAGAATCTGCACCTCCATCCCCGTCTCCACCGGGTCCAGCGGGTCGTCCACGCGCAGGAAGACCCCGGAATTGCCGGCCTCGTTGATCTTAAATTCCAGGTCGAGCACGAAATCCCTGTACTTGCGCGTGGTCATCAGGTAGGCGTCGAAGCGCTGCCAGCCTTCTTCCCCCGGGCGGGGCTTCAGGGTCACCACGCCGCCCTCTTCGACCACCCAGTTCCCCGTGGTTTGCCAACCCGCCAGGGTCTCCCCGTCGAACATTGGCATGAACGGGACTTCCGGCTTGTCCTGCGCCAGCGCCGGCCCGGCGGCCAGCAGCAGCGCGGCCAGTACGGCGGCGAATGACAGTTTACGCATATTCAGGCTCTCCTCTCCGCGGGCGCCGGCCCCGCTCTTAGTACTGCGTATCATTAGCAAAAGCGCGGCGCGCGCCGTACTCTACCCCATACCGGAGCACCGGTACAACTCGCCGCGCAGGCGCTCATGCGCCAAGTCCCGGCAGACCATAGCCTTCGCGATAGTCTTTGCCCAGGTATGCGTTTGCTTCTTCGGTGCCGAAACGCCACGTCTCCGCGTCGAAATGCAGCCGCTGTCCCGTCCGCGTCACGATGTTTCCCAGATGGCACAGCGCTGTCGATATCGCCCCTTCCGCAATCGGCGAGAGGAGCCTGGCAGGGTCCCCATCCCGCACCGCTTCGATAAAGTTGGCCACATTTGCGTCAAACGAGGCTGCATCGCCTACTTTCTTGCGTGGTTCTCCAGTCGGGGTGACGTGGCAGCCGTCGCGTCCGATCTCCAGTTTGCCGCCATCCCCATAGAACACCACGCCATTGTCATGTCCCTCCAGGGGATATTCCGTCCACAGCCGCATCTCGTAAATGATGTAGGATGCGTCGTATTCGTAGGTGATGACCTGCGTGTCGGGGGTCTGATGGTCGTCGTCATAGAACAATTGCCCGCCGGAGCCCGAAATCGCGTTGGGCAGACCCACGCCGAGCCCCCAGCGCACCTGGTCCAGCTGGTGAATCCCGTCGTTCCCGATGTCCCCGCAGCCGTAGTCCCAGAACCAGTGCCAGTTGTAATGCCAGCGGTTGCGCGTGAAGGGGTGCGCGGGCGCCGGCCCCAGCCACATGTCGTAGTCCACCCCTTCCGGCGGGTCCTCCGGCGCGGCGCGTCCGATGGGTCCGCGCAACTGGTGATTGATCGCCTTCGCCGCGCGAATCGTGCCGAGGTGTCCTTCCCGCAGATACTGGATGGCCTTTCTGATGCCCTCGCTGCCGCGCGACTGGGTGCCGTGCTGAACACACTTGCCCGAGAGCCCGGCGGCATCCATCAGTATTCGCGCCTCTTCGATGGTGTGGCTGCACGGCTTCTCCACATAGACGTGTTTGCCGGCCTCGAGCGCGTGCAGCGCCAGTTTGGTGTGCCAATGGTCCGGGGTCGCGATGCTCACCGAATCAATGCCATCATCGTCAAGCACGCGGCGGTAGTCCTGTTCCGTGCCAACACGCGTCGGCAGGCCAAGCTCCGTTTTCGCGCGCTCCAGGCGTGCGGTGTCCACGTCGCACAGCGCGACAACCTCGCAATCGGGGTGCCGGTTAAAGATTGCGGCGTGCCGTCTGCCCTGGCCGCCGAGTCCGAACACGGCATGGCGCAGGCGCGCATTCGCGCCAGAAGCGGAGCGCGCGGCCGCCGCCGCGAGACCCGCGCCAGTTACAGTCATGAAGGTTCTGCGGGAGAACTCGGTCATGGCGCTGTCCCCTCCCTTGCGCGCACGCGCGCGCACGTTGCACAAACAGAATCTCCACGCCAGTATAGAATGCAGGTGATAAACGGTCAACGGGAGGATACGCAATGCGAACCCATACACCTCTGCCAACCCGCCGGGTCCTTGAGGCGCTCTTGCTCTGCGGGGCCTCAATGACAGTACTGTCCTGTCCGGCCCCCGCCCAGGAGGTGGCGTTTCGCATGGGAGAGGGGCGCATGGAAATCCGTGCGGGAGAGCTGCGGGCCGCCGCCTATGTTTGGGACGACCCGGGGATTCCGCGACCCTACTTCGCCGAGATCACCGCCCCGAACGGCGTCCGGGTGACGCGCAACCACCCGCCCGACCCCGCGGTGGACGCCAGGAACGACGACCATGCGACGTTCCATCCCGGCGTGTGGCTTGCGTTCGGCGACATCAACGGGGCGGACTTCTGGCGCAATCGCGCGCGTGTCCGGCACGCCCGGTTCACCGACGGGCCGGCCGGCGGAGACCGAGCGGGAAGCTTCGAAGTGCTCAACGTCTACGAGACCTCCGATACGCCGCCGCGGGTGCTCTGCGAGGAACGCGCCCGCTACACCTTCCGCGTCACCGGGCATGGCTATCTGCTCGAGTGCGAATCCCTGTTCACCCCGAAGACCGGCGCGCTGCTGTTCGGCGACCAGGAAGAGATGGGTTTCGGCGTCAGGCTGGCGACCCCCCTGACGGTCAAGCATGGAAACGGGCGCATGCTGAACAGCGCCGGCGGCCGGAACGAGGACGGCACCTGGGGCAAGCGGGCAGACTGGTGCGCCGGCATGAACCGCATCGATGGTGTCCGTGTCGGCGCCGTCGTGATGGCGTCGCCCCGCAACTTCCGTGAATCCTGGTTTCACTCGCGCGACTACGGGCTCATCGTGGCGAACCCCTTCGGCAGGAAGGCCATGACCGCGCCGCGCGACGGGAATGTGTCCCCGGACAGCACCCGCATTCCTGCGGGGGAAACACTGCGCCTCGGTTTCGCGGCCGGTTTCTTCAGCACCGGCGGCGACCCCAATGCCGCCGTGGAAGCCCTCTACGCCGCCTATCTTGCCGGTCGCTGAAACGAGGGGTAGGCCTCGAAGATGGCCGCGTTGTCGAGTGGCCCCGCACCGCGCTGGATGGCGCGTACGATGAGTTCGTCATGCAGGCGGCTGAGCGGCACGTCCGCCCCAAGGGTCTCAGCGTATTCGAGGATGAGCCGCACGTCCTTGGCGTGCTGCGCCAGCCGCGCGACCGCGGGTTCGTAAGCGCGCGTCACCATTTTCGGCCCCTTGGTGTCCATGGCCGCCGAATACGTTTCCCCCTGCTTCAGCACGTCCAGCATCTGTTCCAGGTCAAACCCGGCCGCCCGCGCCAGCGCCAGTGCCTCGGCCAGCACCAGCCGGTGCAGTCCAAAGACCGTGTTGACCACCAGCTTCGCCTCGTTGCCCCGGCCGGGGGCGCCGAAATAGTACTGCCGCGCGCTGAACATCCGCAGGATGTCCGCGTACGCGGCGGCGCCTTCGGCCGTGTCCCCGACCAGGGTCAATGCGCGGTGCTCCCGCACCGCCTGGCTGGAACCCGAAACGCACACGTCCACCAGCCGGACACGCAGTGCAGCCAGCCGTTCGTGGTCTTCCACCACGGCCTGCGGCGCCGCGGTCGTGGTATCGAGCAGCAGCGCCTTCGGGCGCAACGCGGCCGCCACACGCTGTTCGCCCCAGAGCAGGGCCCGGCGGTCGCCGGTGTTCAGCAGACTGAGCACCACCGTGCTGGCCGCTTCCGCAACCGCCGAAGCGGTGGGAAGCACCTCGACACCCGCGAGTGCCGCTTCCTCGCAGGCCGCTGCCTTGAGGTCATACCCGAACACCTCGACCCCGCCCGCGACGAGCCGCCGCGAGATTGCCCTGCCAAGCAACCCAAGCCCGATGACCCCGATTCGCATGGTTTCCCTTCCTCGTTTCCGCGCTTGATGCCGGGGACTCCGCCTTCCCGGCGGGCCGCATGCATGTATAATACCGGTGGTCAAGGGGAGAAGCACATTGATTCTTGGTCTACAGCCGGCCGAGTTCGGGGTCCTGTCGCTTTACCTGCTCGCCGTCGCCGGCCTCGGCATATGGGTGGGACGCGGCGCGAAGACGACCCGCGAGTTCTTCATGCCGCGGCGTTTCGGCAAATTGATGATGGTCATGAATGCCTTCGGCACCGGCACCGCGTCAGACCAGGCGGTTACCGTCGCCTCCGGCACCGCCCGCTCCGGCCTCTCCGGCATCTGGTACCAGTGGCTGTGGCTTTTCGTCACCCCCTTCTACTGGCTCATCGCGCCGCTGTTCCGCCGCTTTCGCGCGGTCACCACCGCCGACGTCTACGAGCTTCGGTTTGACCGCGGTGTGGCGGGGCTATTCGCCGTGGTGGGCATCGCCAGCCTGGCGGTCAAGACCGGCCTGCTGCTCAAGGGAACCGGCGCCCTCGTCGACGCCTGTACGGGCGGTGTGGTCCAGGCGAATGCGGCCATTGCGGTTACCGCCCTGCTGTTCCTGGTCTACGGCACGGCGGGCGGCTTGACCGGCGCGATTGTGACCGACTTCGTCCAGGGCATCCTGACCCTGCTGTTCTCGTTCATGCTGTTGCCCTTTGTGCTTTGGGCGGCCGGCGGGCTCGAAGGCGTGAAGGATACCCTGCACGACCAGGCCATGCTGTCGCTCGTGGCGCCCGGCAAGATCACGCTGTTCTTTGTGGTAATGATGGCGGTGCAGGCACTGGTCGGCATCGTGGCCCAGCCTTTCATCATGGGTATCGCGGGGGCCGGCAAGACCGAGTTCGAGGGCCGGGTGGGCATGCTTTTCGGCAACGTGGCCAAACGGTTCTGCACCATGGCGTGGAGCGTCACCGCCATCGCCGGCGTGGCCTGGTATCTGCAGCAGGGCACCGCCCGCGCCGCAATCGCGCCTGACGAACTTTACGGCAACCTGGCGCAGGCCTTCCTGCCCAGGATGCTTCCCGGCGCGCTCGGGCTCTTTCTCGCCGCCATGCTCGCCGCCGTCATGAGTTCCTGCGACGCGTACATGCTGTCTTCCGCCGCGCTTTTCACGCAGAACATCTACCGGCCCCTGCGCGCGCACAAGGAAGAGGCGCACTACCTGCGCGTCGGCCGCATTACCGGCGTCATAGTCGTCTGCTGCGGCATCGCCTTCGCGTTCTGGGTGCCCAACGTGATCAAGGCGCTGGAAATCTGGTTCATGATCGCGCCCATGATGGGCATCGCTTTCTGGCTCGGCCTGCTGTGGCGCCGGCTCACGGTGGCGGGCGCGTGGGCCAGCACCCTGACCGGTTTCTTGGTCTGGTTTCTCATGTCGCGGCCCGGGGTCGTGGGGGCCGTGGCGGGGCTGCCTTTCGCGGACAGGCTGCGGCTCATCTGGCTGGAGAAAGGGGTGGAAGTCATTCACCTGCCCTGGCAGATCGTGGCGTACATGAGCACGGCGGTCGCCGCGGGCGTGCTGGTCAGCCTCTGCACCCGGCCCGTGCCGGAGGAGAAGCTGAGGCGCTTCTATGACCTCACGCGAACCCCGATTCAGCCGGACGAAGAACTCCGGGAATCGTGCCGGCTGCCCGACGGTGTCTTGCCCGCGTCCCGCAGAATGCTGGTTGAGGCTTTCGGCCTCGAAATCCCCCTGCCCTCCGCCACCTCCCTCTGGGGCTTCGGTTTGGGATGGCTGATGGTTGTGCTCATGATTGCCGGTTTCGCGTGGCTGTGGGCCTGAACACGGGCGCCGCGCCCCCGCGCCGGGCGCGGAGTTTGCCGGGGCGGGGCTTCTTCTGCTAAGATACCGTGCTTTGCGCCGCACTCACGGGGGTGTGGTCTGCCCGGATTCGGGCAAAAGGGTAACTCCAACACGATGTAAAGGAGGTGAATTGTCTTGAGAACTTACGAAGCGCTGTACATTGTCAACCCGGAACTCGGGGACGATGACATCCAGACGGTAGAAAAGCAGGTCCAGGACCTCGTCACCAACAATGGTGGGACTATCGTGCGCTCGGAGATCTGGGGCAAGCGGAAACTGGCCTACACGGTGAAGAAACACACCGAAGGGGTTTACGTGCTGCTGCGTTTTCAGGCCGCACCCAGTTTCATCGCACGGCTCGAAGGATTCTTCAAGCTGGCGGAACCGGTCATCCGGTACCTGGTAGTCCATTTTGACGAGCACACCCTGCGCCTGGAAGCGGAACAGGAGCGCCGGCGCGAGGAAGACTTGCGCAGCAGTTCCTCTTCCCGCGGCCGCCGTGACGATGACGACGACGACGATGACGAACCGGTGCGCGCCGGTGCGCGCCGCCGCCGTCGCGACGACGATGACGAAGAAGAGGAAGAAGACGAAGAATAGCGAAGGGGAGAGCTATGAGCGACCTTCGGATGCCCGATCTGAATCGGATTCTGATTGCCGGAAGACTGACCCGCGACCCGGACCTGCGGTACACCTCATCGAACCGCCCGTATTGCCGGCTTGGCCTGGCAAACACGCGCTACTACAAGGACCGCGACGGCGAACGCCGCGAAGAGACGACGTTTGTCGACGTGGCGGTGTGGGGGCCCCAGGCCGAATGGGCCGGCGAACGCCTCTCCAAAGGCCGGCCGGTGCTCGTCGAGGGCAGTCTGCGCAGCAACGAATGGGAAGACAAGCAGACGGGGCAGAAGCGGACCAAGGTGGAAGTGAACGCCATCCGGGTGACCCCGCTCGACTGGGAAGAAGACCGGGGCGGCGGTTCCTCGCGCGGCGGCGGGCCATCGCGCCCGCAGCGCGCGGAATCCGAATCCGGACCGGAACACATCGACGAGCCCGCGCCCGAGGACGACATCCCCTTCTAGTAGCACGAAATCACGGCGGCGCCCCGCGCCACCTGAAAAGGAATCCCTGAAATATGGCGAAGATATCTGCAAAAGCAAAGGCGAAGGTTCGCCAGAAGCGGTCGCGGCGCAGACGGAAGAAGAAGAGCAGCCGCGCAAAAGTGTGCCGGCTTACCGTCGATCGCGTCGTATACATCGACTACAAGGATGTGGCCATGCTCAAGCACTATGTGACTGAGCGCGGCAAGATCATCCCGCGGCGGATCACCGGCGCGACCGCGAAGCATCAGCGCATGCTGACCAGCGCCATCAAACTGGCCCGGCAGATTGCGCTGTTGCCGTACTCTGCGGAGTAGGCGCCGCGCTCCGCGGTTTGCGGAAGGGCGGCAATGCGTGCATTCCCCGTTATAGCGGCCTTCCTGGCGCTGGCGGCCTATGGCTTCGCCGGCGCCGGGCTCTCCCGGATGGGCATACTGCTTTTTCCCGTGCCTGCCGCCCTCTACTGGGCGCGCGGGCACGGCGGCAGAAGCCTGCTCCTGGGGGCCTGCGCCGCGGGCGCGGGACTCCTCGCCACGGGGTCGCTGCTGGTGACGCTGGGTCACGCGGCGGCCGCGCTGCTGGGTATCGCGCTTGGGGAGGCGCTTCGGCGAAGGTGGTCGTTCGGAAGGTGTGTGGCCGTGTTGACGGGCGCCCTGTTCAGCATGGGCGCGTTTGATGTGGCCCTGCACTGGCAGGAGTTTCGCAACAACGCGACCATCTTCATCAACGCGCGCATTGCCGACATCGAAGCGCAGACCGGCGCGGGCGGCGCGGCGGTGAATGAAACGGCCATTGCGCTGTTGAAGTGGTTCGACGTGCACTGGCCCTATTTGAATCTTGGCGGTCTGTTCGGCGGGCTGCTCATGGCGTCGACCGTGATGCTGGCGCTGCTGGGCGGTCACCTGCGGCGCACCGGCGGACCCGCGCCCAAAGGCTCCTTCGCTGAAATGCGCCCGCCCGACTGGCTGGTCTGGGCCGTCATCGCGGCCGCCGTGCTGTGGTTTGTTGACGACAAGTGGCCCGCGGAAGCGGTGCGCATGGTATCGTGGAATGCGGCGGTGGCGCTGGCGTTTGTATACGGATTGAACGGGTTGTCCATCCTGATGTACGCGTTGGTCGTTTTCAAGGTCAACCCGATGGTGGGTTTCGCCGCCATACTGTTGATATTCTGGCTGGGTGTGCACCCGCTGCTCTGCGTGGTGGGCCTGTTCGACACCTGGTGGGAATTGCGCGCACGAGCGGCCGCGGCGGCCGCCGCGCGCGCGGGCGGCAAAGCGGCAAACGATGAAGACACCCGGGACTAAGACACGGGCGGCGGGCGCCGTCCTCTGCGAAAGGCGGGCTGGGCCCGTTCAGGAGACAGTATCATGAAGGTGATCCTTTGCGAGGAAGTCGAAAACCTCGGCGGCATGGGCGAGATGGTCAACGTGGCGGACGGCTACGCGCGAAACTACCTGATCCCGCGCAAGCTGGCCGTNNGCAGATTGAGCACGAGCTGGCCATCATCAAGCGGCGCGAAGAGAAGATGCGCACCGAACTGCAGCAGGTCGCGAAGAAGCTCGAAGGCGTGACTGTCGAAATACAGATGCGCGCCGGCGAGGGCGACAAGCTCTTCGGCTCGGTGACCAACCAGATGATCGCGGAGAAACTGCAGGAAATGGGCCACGAACTCGACCGCAAGGCCATTCGCCTCGCAGAGCCCATCAAGCAGCTCGGCATCGAAGCCGTCCCGATCAAGCTCGGCGCCGGCGTCGAGGCGCAGGTCAAGGTCTGGGTCACCGGCCTGGAAGACGAAGTGACCACGGCCGCGCCGGAAGAAGAAGAAACGGCCGGACTCCCAACGGAAGAAGAGGATACGGAATAAGGTGGCAACGGCGAGGGCGCCACAACCGGCACCGGACAGAACACCGCCCCATAACGTGGAAGCGGAGCGGTCCCTGCTGGGCGCCATCCTGATCAGCCCCGACGCCATGGTCACGGCCGTCGAAGTGCTCGGCAGGCCCGTGCCCGACCTCTTCTACTACGAGCCGCACCGGCACATCTACGGCGCCGCATACGAACTGGCCCAGCAGGACATGCCCGTCGACAGCACGACCCTGTTGACGCAGCTTACCCGCAACGACCGCCTCGAGAAGGCGGGCGGGGCCAGCTACATCAGCGAACTCTCCGGCGTCGTGCCGACGGCCGCCAACGCGGCCTACTACGCGCGGATTGTCCAGGAAACCGCGCTGCTGCGCCGGCTCATCAAGACCTGCACCTTCATCACCGGCGAGGCTTACCAGGGCCAGGGCGACGTCAGCGAAATGCTCGACCGCGCCGAGGGCGCCATCTACTCGCTCAACGAGGAGCGCCAGGCCAGCCCCATCTACCACGTGCGCGACCTCGTCGATGCCGGCGCCGAGATGATCGCCCGCCAAATCGCGCAGGGCAAGGCGGTCACCGGTCTGGGCACCGGCTACACGGACCTCGACAAACTGCTTTCCGGCCTTCAGAAGGCCGACATGATCATCCTCGCGGCACGGCCCAGTGTCGGCAAGACCGCCCTCGCCCTCAACATCGCCGCCAACGTGCTCACCACCGAGCCGGAGAAGGGCGTGCTGCTCTTCAGCATCGAGATGGCCAAGGAGCAGCTTGTCCAGCGCATGCTCTGCATGGTCGGGCGCGTCAGCTCGCGCAAGCTTCGCGACGGGTTCCTGGCCGACCGCGCCATGCCCAAGATTCGCGAGGCCGTCGACACACTGCGCAAGGCAAATCTGTACATCGACGAGAGCGCCGACCTCAACGTGCTCGACCTGCGGTCGAAGGCGCGCCGGCACGCGTCGCAGAACCCCATCGACCTCATCATCATCGACTACCTGCAGCTGATGCGCGGGTTGACCAAGTTCGAGACGCGCCAGCTCGAAATCGCCGAGATCAGCCGCTCGATCAAGGCGCTGGCGCGCGAATTGCGCGTGCCCGTGCTCGCGCTGTCGCAGCTCAGCCGCGAGGCGGAAAAGGACGACAGCGGCGGCCCCAAGCTGAGCCACCTGCGCGAGTCCGGCGCCATCGAGCAGGACGCCGACGTGGTGCTCATGCTCTCGCGCCCGCGCATCGACAAGCGCAAGGGCCGTGAAGACGACGATGACGAAGAGGTGGACGAGAACATCATCCAGGTCAGCGTCAAGAAGCACCGCAACGGGCCGACCGGCGCGCTGAAGCTCTACTTCGACAAAGACCTGCAGCGGTTTCAGAGCCTGGCGGCGGGAGAAGCGCCGGCGGGTGCGCCGCCCCCCGCCGCGTACGACAGCTACGACTACGAAGACCAAGGGTACCAGGAAGACGAGATTGGCTGGGACGAGGACCCGATCTAGCGCCGCCACCGGCGCCCGGGCCGCCCGGGAACGACTCTGAGGAGAGACCATGTTCAAAGGATCATTTGTAGCGCTGGTGACGCCGTTCAACCAGAATTTTGAAGTTGATTTCGACGCCTACGGCAGGCTGGTCGATTTCCAGCTCGAAAAGGGCACCCAGGGCATCGTCCCGTGCGGCTGCACGGGCGAGGCCGCCACGCTGAGCCACGACGAGCAGAAGCAGTGCATCCGCTTCGTCAAGGAGCGCGTGGCCGGCCGGGTGCCCGTGGTGGCCGGCACCGGGTCCAACAACACCAAAGAGGCCGTCGGCCTCACCAAATACGCCGCCGAAATCGGCTGCNNGCCGAGGCGATCGAAATGACCGCCTACGCCAAGAAGGTCGGCGCCGACGCGACGCTGCAAGTGGGCCCCTACTACAACAAGCCGACCCCCGAGGGCCAGATTGCGCATTACAACGCCGTCGCCAGCGCCGTCGACATTCCCATCATGCTCTACAACGTGCCCGGACGCACCGGCACCAGGATTCTTCCGGAGACCGTCGCCGAGCTGAACAAGACCCCCAACATCGTCTCCATCAAGGAAGCCTGCGGCAGTTGCGACCAGGTCTCCCAGATTCTCGGCCTGTGCGACATCGGCGTGGTGTCGGGCGACGATTCGCTCACCCTGCCCATGATCTCGCTCGGCGCGCTCGGCGTGGTCTCGGTCGCGGCCAACGTGGTCCCGGCGGAAATGGCCGCCCTCTGCGACGCCGCGCTCGCGGGCGACTATGTCAAGGCGCGCGAGGTGCACTACAAGCTGCTGCCCCTGTTCAAGGGCCTTTTCTTCGAGACCAACCCCATGCCGGTCAAGGCCGCGCTCGCGGCCATGGGCCTCATCGAGAACGTGCTGCGCCTGCCGCTCACCCCCATGACCGCCGGCGGCTTCGCGAAGCTCGAGCCCATCATCAGGCAACTCGGCCTCACAGGCTGACGCCCGGGCGTCACCAGTAGGTGTAGAAATACGTCTCCGTCAGCCAGCACTGGAACGCCAGGAACGCGGCCGTGACGGCGAAGGGCGTCAGGCGCCCGGACACCGCGCCGAGCCGGTCGAGGGCGTGCGCCGCCGGCAGCACCAGGAAGGGGAACACATAGAGCGCGCTGCGTTCGCCCTCGCCCCGCGACAGGAACATGACGTCCAGCGCGACGAGCGTCAGGAGCAGGATAACGCAGAGCGCCCGGCTTTGCGCGCCCGGGCGGAACACGCGCCAGAGAAACAGCACCGACACGGGTATGCCCGCGTAATAGAACCACGTGAACGGGTCAATGAAGATAAAGGCCCAGCCGGGATAGCGCGGCGTGATCTGGTCGAGCTTGTACTGGTCGATGTCGAAGTGCCGCTTGGCGTCCCAGAACACCGTGAACACGTCGAAGCCGGACCACAGGTAGACCGCCACGTGCACCCCCAGCGCGGCCGCGGCCATGAGGACCGCCGTCTGCACCACGTTACGACGCGTCTCCGCGCGGCGCAGCAGCCACAGGCCCACCAGGCCGAAATACACGCCCACCCCGATGAGCGTGAACTTCAGCAGTGACATGGCGCCGTAGCCCAGACCCGCCGCCAGCGCGTATCGCGCGCTGCACCGCCGAATCGCGCGCTCGAAACAGAACAGGGTCGTGAGCGTGACCGGCGTGAACAGCGCCTCCGCGCTCNNCGCGCTGAACAGCACAATCGAAGGCACCAGCGCGTAGAGCATGGCCGCCGTCAGCGCCACGCGCCTGCCCATCAGCTCCCGGGCCCAGCCGTAGAGCGGCAGCACGGCCAGGCTCGCCACCGCCGTCGTCGCGAGCGACAGCGCCAGCGGCGTGCGCCCCACCACGTAGGACAACAGCCACAGCACCGCGATGGGACCCGGAGGCGCCGCGCGCGCGTGCAGCGAAAGATAGGAGTGCACCTCGNNGTGTAGCGCGCGAACAACTGGCGGATGGACGAGGTCACCCCGATGTCACCGTAATACTCGTAGGTCTCCCGCGCATACGCCTGCCAGATGCCCTGCGGACCGCCGCGCAGCATGGCCACCGCGCACGCGAAACAGAACGCGAACACCACCAGCCCGCCCAGGAACCGGCGCGTGGCACGCGCATCCAGCTCCCCGTCGAACCACGGAACCCGACGCATCACCCAGAGGGCCGCGCAGAAGAACGCCATGAACACGCCATAGGCCAGCAGATGCCAGCGCAGCTCGCGCACCGCCCCGGCCGCGGCAGCCGTAACGGGCAGCTCCGCCGCGCGCGCATCGCGCAGCAGCGCCGCGCACAACACCGCCGCGCCCGCCGCGAGCGCAAAGGCCGCCAGTGCGTGCCGCCACGGCGGCCGCGCCACCCAGAGGCCGCTCACCATCCACCAGCCCAGCGCGAAGAGCAACAGCATCGCGCCGGGCGTGACCCCGCTCGAAAAGGCCGGCGCAAACAGTCCGTAGAACGGCGTCGGGTGGGCGTAGATGCTCTCGATGCCGAGCACCCACAGCAGCCCCATGCCCAGGAAGAACCACAGCAGCGTGCGCACGTACAGGCCCGACAAGCGCCAGCCCAATACCTCTCGTTCCGCGCGGGCATAGGCGTCCACGCCGCGCGGGCACCATCGGAGCCTGCGCCCCGCGGCCCTTCCCTGTTCCTGTGACATCACGGCCAACCCGTTTCTCCCTGGTTTTGCATGCCGTGCCACGTTTCGTCGCATCTGACCGGCGCGCTCCCCGGGCATGCGGCACAGTGTGTCCGCCGGGCCGCCAGACAGTCAAACCCGCGTCACTCCCGCGGCGCATCCGGCCCATCCCCGGCGTTTTCCCCTGTTTCCCCGTAGTGCTTTTCCAGGCATTCCGGACAAACGCCATGGCTGAACACCGCCTCGCTGTGCTCCTGGATATACGCCTCGATCTGGCGCCAGTAGCCTGCGTCATCGCGCACCTTGAGGCAGTGTGCGCAAACAGGCAGAAATCCGCGCAGCGTCTTGACCTCGGAGAGTGCCGTGCGCAACGCTCCGATAAGCTCCTCTTTCTCCCGTTCGACTTGCTTGCGGCGTTCGATTTCCTGCTGCGCTTGCGTCAGTTCCTCGCGAATCTCCGAGACCTCCAGCAGAATCGCCAGCAGCGGCCGGCTCTCTATGCTCGCGCCCGTCTGCCGGTTCTGCCATTGCAGGTACAGGTAAAGCACCGGAAAGGCGAACAGGCAGATGAGCAGCCGGCTGAGCAACGTGCCCTGCATGATGCTGACAAAACTCGCCGTGCCCGCGAAGGCCCCGGTCGAAAAGAGCAGCACGTCGAGCCACATCACGCCGAGCAGCGTGAAAAACGAACGCAGCCACAGCGGAATGCGGAAGCGCGGCTTGCCCAGAAACTCCCAGGCCACGGCGAGAAAGAGCAGGTCGGCAATGGTGGTGAACACCGAGGCCGTGTTGATGCGCAGGCTCGGCACCGGCACGAATTCGAGCGGCCCGTGGCCCGCCATTCCGGCCTGGAAATGCAGCACGGCCGCGACCAGCGGCACCAGGATGGAAACCCCCGCCACTGTCGATATGGCGACGCGCGTGGCGCGCGGGCCGTCGAAAACGTACACCACGAAAACCCCGAGCAGCAGTGCCGTGTAGAAGACCGTGGAACCCACCATGAACGAGATGCCCGCCGCCTCCACCACCACGCCCGCATCGGTCACCCACGACATGATCGCGGTGAAGCCGCCGAGGATAGCGTAGAAGTGCGCCAGCCCGAACCGCCGCCGAAGCGAGTGCGCGAAAAGCACGATGCAGTAGGCCAGCATGGCCTCCGCAATCAGTATCATCAACTCTTCATTCAAATCCCTGCTCCTGAAAGGATGGCAGCCGTTCGCGCCCGCTCCGCCTACAGTGTAGCACTTCCCACGCGACCCGCGTCAGGCTGCAACAGAGCGTGCTATCTAGTAGAGGCGCTTGGCGCAAGAAGAACCATCCATCGGCGAGCGCCCACCCAACCGGAACAGGAGGCATTTCTTCATGACATCGACGCAGGCATGCCTTGAGGAGCACTGGATGACCCCGCGGGAACGTGAAGAAATCGCCAGGCTCGCGGAGGCGCTCGACCAGGTCTTTGAAACGCGCGGTATCGAGCGGAACCCGCTGCTGAGTTTGCGCGTGCGGGAGTTGGGCGTGCTCCTCGCGCTGACGCGCCGGCTCGAAGCCCACCTGGGCGCAATCCCCGCCGAAGACGCCGCGCCGGACGACGACAAACGCCTCGCCGCCCGCGCCGACGCCATCGGGAAGAGCTGGGAGCGAGTGCGCAAGGCGCTCAAGGAACTCGAGACCTACATCGACAGTCACGGCCGCGGGGACGGCGCGAGCCTCGCCGACGAGATGCGCCCCATCCTCGCCAAGGCCGAAGGCGTTGTCGAGGAATGGCTCGCCGAACAATCGCGCCAAAGGGAAGCACCGGGGGACGCGGACGGCGAATCATGAACAAAGGGGCTGGCAATTTTCGAACAATTGCGCTATCCTGAACCCATGAAGCACAATATGTTGACATTTTCCGTCGTCTTGCTACTATCTGTAGCGCTTTGCGGCTGTGCTTCCCGGCCTAAGCCGCCACGCGGCGAGCGCGGTATCGAGCGGCTCATGGTCGTCACCGGCTACTGCAAGTGCGGCGTCTGCTGCAACTGGAAACGCAACTGGCTGTTGCGCCCGGTCATCGCCAGCGGGCCTGCCAGAGGCGAACGCAAGAAGGTAGGCGTCACCGCCTCGGGCACCCGGGCCCGGCCGGGCACCATCGCGGCCGACACCCGCCGCTACCCGGTCGGCACGATCATGTACGTGCCGGGCTACGGCTACGGGCGCGTCGAGGACCGGGGCGGCGCCATCCAGGGCGACCACATCGACCTGTACTTCAAGAAACACAAACAGGCCCTGGAGTGGGGGAAACGCAAAGTGCCCGTGCGCATCTGGGTGCCGTGAGGCACGGCCCGGTCAGTCATTGAAGTCCGCCAGGAAGTCCAGGCTGAGTTCGGCCAGCGATTTCCCGTCGTATTCCGCTTCCCACGCGCCGTGGCCTTCGCCCCACAGCGGGTAGTATCGGTGCGGAATGCCGAACTCCTCGCACTTGTCGCGGATGTTGATGGCGGGCGCCAGCGACAGCCCCACGGTGAAATCGTTCGAGCCGTGGAAGATCATGATGGGCGGGTCGCCCGCGTCGAATTCCTCCAGGAAGAAGTCCGCCGTGCCCCAGCAGTCGACGATGCACGTTGTGTCCATCGGCGTATCCGGGTAGTTCTGCCCGGGGATGGGGAATTCGGGACCGTCCGTCACGAACCGGTCATCGTCACTCAGGCCCGCCGCAAGCACGGCAATGGCGCCGGCCGATTCACCCCACAGCGCGATGCGGTCCGGGTCGATGCCGTAGCTGTCCGCGTTGGCGCGAATATAGCGCAGCGCCGCCTTGGTATCGACAAAGGCCGCGTGCATCGCGTCGGGCGAGGGCAGCGTGATCTTGCTCAGCCAGTCGGGCGCGGGCGGGTCATCGCCCGCCAGCCGGTAGTCGATTAGAAAGCACACATAGCCGGTGGCCGCGATCTTGTCCGCCACCATAACCAGGTCCTCGTCGTCCTTGCTGCCTTCCTCGAAGCTGCCGCCATGCACCATCAGCAGCGCCGGCTTGTCCGGCTCGGGATGGTCCGTCGGCGCCAGCAGGTCAAAATAGAGCGGGCGCAGCGTGTACTCGCCGTCGCCGGCCGACACATAGCCGTGGCCGTAGACGAGGTCGGCGGTCAGTGCAACGTTCGGAGAGAGCGTGGGGCCGCAGCCGGCCATCGCCCCGGCCACCCCCCCAAGCGCCACGGCCCACAACATGCGGAAAATCGTTGTCGTTTTCATGCAGCCATTGTAGCACAGGCCGCCGCTCCCCCTGGGACGGCCGCGCCGGAATGCGGCTCCTGTACCGTCCCATTCGTCATATTTCCTTCCAACGCGAGGACTTGCCATGCGTTTCGATTCCCAGGCTTTGCGCCGGAAACTGCGCCGCCGCGACCTCACCGACGACGAAATCGCCCGCTGGCTCGGGCTCCACAGGCGCGCCGCCTTCGCCGCGGCGTGTTTCCGCGATGCCGCGGGCGGGCCCTGGCGCGTGCGCGACTACCAGCGCGCCTCGCTCGAGTCGTGGGCCCCGCGCAAGGTCCACTGCGACGGCCGCGATGTCGGCAAGACCACCGAAATCGAGATTCTCGCGTGCTGGGCCATGGTCGCCCGGCCAAATACCGAAATGCTCATCGCCACCCAGACCGAGAACCACCTGTTCCCGCTCATGAACCGGCTCGCCCGCCGGTTCGAAACCACCCCGGAGTTCGCGCCCGCCCTCGTGGAAATGAAGCGCTCGCCGTCCTGGTACCTGCGCTTCTCCAACGGGTTCGTGCTCTGGGGGCGCATCGCGGGGCCGCGCGGCATCAATTTCCAGGGTATGCACGTTGACTGGCAAATCATCGACGAGGCCCAGGAGATGACCGAGCCCAGCTGGGGCGAGCTGTACCAGGCGCTGAACGGCGGCGGGCGCCGCTGGGTCTACGGCGTGCCCAACGGCCTGCGCAACACCTTCTACCGCATGACGCAGATGAAACACTGGGAACAGTACAACTGGCCCAGCACCGTCAATCCCGAGTTCAGCGCCGGGAAAGAGGCCGAACTGGCGCAGCTCTACGGCGGGCGCACCGCGCCGGGCTACCTCCACCGCGTGCTCGGCAGGCACGGCGAGCCCATGCACGCCGTGTTCCCGCTTGACGACTACCTCGCCTGCGTGGACCCGGGCCTGGCGGAGGCNNGGGAGTCCTTCGAGCCGCCCCGCGCGGAGCCGCGCGGCGACTACTATCTCGGTTGCGACCTCGGCTACGCGCGCGACCCCAGCGAGTTCGTGGTCTACCGCAACGACCCGCCGCACTTCGTCAACGTGCTGCGCGTGCATCTCGAAGGCGTCAACTACGCGCGGCAACAGCGCATCATCGAAGAACTCGACGCCGCCTACGGATTCCGCGGTATCGGCATCGACTGCGGCAACAACGGGCGCGCCGTGGCGCACCAGTTGATGATGCTAGGCGCCGACTGGTGCGAGAAGGTGCGCGGCATCGAATTCGGCGCCGCCATCGAACTCGACCCGCTCCCGGACGGCGCCCGGCCGCGCCGCCGCGCCAAGGAGTTCATGACCGAACTGCTCCGCCGCCGGCTCAGCGAGCGCACCATCGTCTTCCCGCCCATCGCAGACCGCGAATCCCAGTACGCGTCCCACACCTACTCCGTCGGTGCGGGCGGACAGATCGTCTATGAAAAAGGCAACGACCACATCATCGACGCCGACCGCTGCGCCGTCCTCTGCCACTACCAGGATACCCGCGAAGCCGACTGCGTGCCCCCGCTCGGAATGCAGATAGCGCCGTTCTAGCGGACCGGTCCGCCGCCGCCCGTCTCAGCGCAAGTCCTGGCCGTAGTTGAGCACGCCGATCTCGGCCTCCTGGTCGATAAGCGTCACTTCGACGTCGGCGAGGAACATGCCGTCGATGGGGATGCTCTGGCCGTGGTGGAGCGTGTAGGGGTCGTCGCTGTAGATGTAATAGAGCTGGTAGGTGCCGCGGTCCACCTCAATCGACTTGCTGCCGCCCGGCGGAATGCTGAGGTCGCGGCCGCGCTTGTCGCCGCGAATCCCGACCTTCGCGCGGGCGCCCGCGTTATTGTGGATGCGCACTTCATAGGAGCCGCGGCGCAGCCCGTGCGCGTAGTCCGGCAGTTTCGCCTTCGGCTTGTAGGAACCCTGCGGCCCCGGGCCCATATCCGGCTCACGGTCGCGGCCGCCGCCCACGACCCGCACGCGGCTGGGCGGCGCGATCGACTCCACCTGCGGCGCCTGCGCCACCTGCTCGACGGGTCGCTGCTGTCCCGGCGGGACGGGCTGCAGGCGCCTGCGCTGGCCGCGGATGGGCCGCGTGGCGGGCAGTTCCTCGCCTTCGGCAAGCTCGCCCTCCGCAGCGCCCTCGACTTCTTTGGCTTCGCCCTCCGCCCCTTTTTCGGGCGGTTCTTCCGCTTCCGCTTCCGCGTCCGTCTCCGCCGTGTCTTCTTCGGCAACCCCGGCAACCTCGGCTTCCTGCTTCTCGAGCGGGGCCACATACATGCCGGTCTTGCGCACCAGCTTGCCCTCTTCAAAGCGCGCGGTGAAGCTCGAGCCCTGGTCGTCGGTCCACTTGTAAATGGCCACGTCTTTGGCGCTGTCGCTGATCACCTGCACGTCGGCCTCGCCCAGGCCGAGCACCTCGTCGAGCGACATGCCCTCCTGGACCGCGTTGTACTCCTTTTCCGTCAGCACCTTCTTCTCCTCCTCCACGTCCTTCATGGCGTCGGGCATCTCGACAATCGTCTTGCGCACCAGCCGGCCCTCGTTGAAGCGCGCGAGGAAGCTCACCCCCTCCTTGTTCCACTTGTAGACGGTCGTGTCCGCGCCCTTGGTGACCACGGTCAAGCCGGGCAGCCCCGCCTTCTCCACCACGTCGCCGTAGTTCATGCCCTCCTCGATTTCCTTGAGTCGCGCGAGCGTGAAGGCCGGCTCCTCCTCTTCCTCCTCCCCGGTGGTCTCCCCCTCCGCCGTGGCGGCCGCCTCTTTCGCCGCAGTCTCCGCGGCGGCCTGCGGCTCGTCTTCCTGCACGGTTTCCTCCGGCCCGCCTTCCCCGGCTTCCGCCTCCGGCGCGCCTTCGCCTTCCTGCGCGCCGGGGGTTTCCTCGGGCGGGCCGACGCGCGGCGGCGCCTCGCCCGTGTTCGGAAGGACTTGCTGCGCCTGGGCCGGCGTTTCGGGTTCCGGTTCCGGCCGCACGTCGCGCCAGCAGCCCGGCCCCAGCGCGCACAGCACGAGCGCCGCCGCCAGCCAGACACACCGCGCCCGGCCCGAGAGGGTCACTCGCGCCTGCGGAACCATACCGCGCCTCCCGCCGTGTCCGCGGGTTTCCCGCGAACGCCACTGCCGCGCACACTGCACCGGCGGCAACGCCGCGCGGCGAAACATGCGGACTACAAAGACCACCGGAACCAGTCTTCAAGTATCCTATGCCCCGGCCGTTTTTTCAAGGCGCGCGCGCGGCATGGGGCCTAGACAGGCTGCGGCGGGGGCATGAACATGACCGACATGGCGCCGGTAACGCTGCCCACAAGCATGCCGAGCCCGAAATTGATGACCAGCGCCACGATGAACAGCAGCCAGCCGCGGCCGAAACTCACCTCGTAGCGTTTGGCCAGGAAGAAGGGGATGAAGATGATGCCGATGCAGGTCACCGCGAGCACGTTGTAGATGAGCGCGGCCACAAGGATGTTCTTGAGGTCTTCGCGCAGGTCGTTTTCGGGCAGGTGCCCGAAAATCATCAGCGACAGATAGAGCGCCGGCACAGTGAGCACCACGCCGAGCAGGGTCTGCACCAGCAGCGACAGCGCGAAGGAGCCGCCGAAGAACTGGCTGAAGTCGAACTCGCCGCCTTCATTCATGGCGCTGAACATGCTGGTGACCCTGGTCATCGTCTGCGCCTGCACGTAGGCGCTGAGAACCATGAGCACCACGCCGGCCACGACCAGGCCCCCAATGATCAGGAGCAGTTCGGTGTCGAGGCCGCCGCGTTGCGGCACGGGCGGCGGCGTCGCCGGGCGCCGCGGTTCTAAGAGGTCGTCGAGGTTGCTGAAGTCCGGGCCCGCCGCAAACTGGGGCGCCTGCCTGGGCTGCAGTTGATGCAGCAACTGTTCGGCGCGCGGGTCCTGGAACTGCTGCACGAGCTGCGTGCTGATGGCCACCGCCTCCTCGGTGCGGCCGAGATGCCTCAGGCACAGTGCAATGGGGTAGAGGATGTTTCGTGTGTTGGGATAGGCCTGGTTGAGTTGGGAAAGCGCCTGAAGCGCCTGCTGGTATTGTCCCGCCTTGAACAACTCGTCGGCCTGTTTGAATAGACGTTCGCTCTCTCGTGCGTCCATCGCGGCGTTCCCCTCCCTTGCGCTTGCCCAAGTGGCGATATTTAACATGATAGCGCGTGCCACAGGGAAATGCACACAGTCTGACACACGACCCCACCCGCTATTCCCGACGAAGCGAGTCAATCTCACGCACGATAGAGACGAAGATTGCTACGCCGGGCCCGGGTCCTCCCCGCAACGACGATATTGTGCTTCCTTCCGCGAATCGCCCCTGGCCACCACAGTCATGGGCAGTGGCTGGGGCGGGAGATATGCGGCCGTTGCGCTCAGGTGGGCCGGTCTGCGCGGGGGAAGCAGCCGAGGACTTTCAGCTCTCGGGTGTACTCGCTGATTTCCGCGAGCACGGATTTGACGGGCTCTTCTTCGGCGTGGCCGAGCAGGTCGATGAAGAACACGTATTCCCAGGCTTTCTGCTTGGAGGGGCGGGACTCGATTCGGGTGAGGTTGATGCCCTGGCGCCCGAAGGGCAGGAGCAGGTGGTGCAGCGCGCCGGGCTTGTCGCTCACGGAGATGAGCAAGGAGGTTTTGTCGTCGCCGGTGGGCCGCACAATCTGGTGGCCCATGACGAAGAAGCGGGTGTAGTTCTGCGGATTGTCCTCGATGTGCGGCGCGAGGACCTCGAGGTTGTAGGTCTGCGCGGCGAGGCGGCTGGCGATGGCGGCGGCGTTGGGTTCCTCGGTGGCGCGCCTTGCGGCCTCTGCGGTGCTCGACACCTCGATGGCCTCGGCGCGGGGCAGGTTCGCGCGCAGCCAGTCCCGGCATTGGATCAGGGCGTTGTCCTTCGAATAGACGCGCTCGACCTCGTCGAGCGCGCATTTGGCGAGCAGGTTCTGCGTGATGTGCAGCATCACCTCGTTGACAATCTTGAGATTGGAGCTGATGAAGCAGTCGAGGGTGTCGCTGACGGCGCCGCCCATCGAGCTTTCGACGGGCACGACGCCGTAGTCGATACGGCCGCGCTCGACCTCGCTGAAGACGTCGGCGAAGGACGGCAGCGGGTGGTACTCGGCGCTGTTGCCGAAGACGCGCAGGGCGGCCATGTGGCTGAAGGTGTCTCTGGGGCCGAGGAAGGCGACGGTGGTCTGTTTTTCGAGCGCCCGTATCGCGCTGATGATTTCGCGGTAGATGCTGGCGACGGCGTCATTGCTGAGCGGGCCGTCGTTCTGGCCGGCCAGCCGCTGAAACACCGCCTTCTCGCGCTCGGGCACATAGATGGGCGCGTTGTCGTTCTGCTTGATCTTGGCGATTTCCTTGGCGCAATCCGCGCGCTCATTGAGCTGCTTGAGGATTTCGCCGTCCAATGCGTCTATGCGCTTGCGCAATTCGTCGAGCGTCACCGCTTTCTACCCTCCAGTATTTCCAACGGCGCCTGTTTCACCATCAGCAGGGCGGTGCGCCCGGTGTCGAACCGGATGCGCGCCCGCAGCTTGTCGCCCGCGCCTTGCGTGTACATGACGTAACCGTTGCCGAACTTCGCGTGCCGCACACGCGTGCCGGTCTTGACCGCGGCCGCTTCCGCCGCCGGGCGCCGCTGCGGACTGACCGTTGCCCGGCGTTTCTTCGGTTCCGGCGCGCCGCCGGCCGGGGCCAGGCGCTCGAGACCGACTTCGCGCACGAACTGCGAAAGTTCGCGGTCGTCGTGCACGCGCCCGTAGAGGCGGCGACTCCTGGCCGCGCAGAGCGTGAGCGAATCACGGGCGCGCGTCATGGCCACGTAGCAGAGCCGGCGCTCCTCCTCGATGTCGTCGGCGTCGTCGTACTCGCGGAACAGCGGGAGCAATCCCTGCTCTAAACCTAGCAAGTACACATGGTTAAACTCAAGACCCTTGGCGAGGTGGCAGGTGAGCAGCGTGACGGCGGGCGCGTCGGGGTCCCAGGTGTCGACGTCGCTCATCAACGACAAGTCCTGCAGAAAGTCGAGCAGGGGCTTGCCGCTGGCCTGGTCGTACTGGCCGCAGGCAGAGATGAATTCATGCACGATGTCGAGCCGGTCGCGGAAGTCTTTCTCGTCGCTCTTGCGCACGTAGTCCTCGTATTCGATGCGCTCGAGCAGCTTGCGCACGAGGTCCATGACCGGGCCCGTTTTCGCCTCGATGGCCAGGTCGTCGATGAGGTGCACGAATTGGGCGGCGGAACGGCGCGCGCGCGTGGACAGGGTCTCGTCCATTTCGACTTCGTGGAGGGTCTGGAGCAGCGGGGCGCCACGCAGGCTGGCGTATTCCTCGATGCGCTGGAGCGACACGCCGCCGATGCCCCGGGGCGGCACGTTGAGCACGCGCCGCACCGACTCGTCGTCGGCGGGGTTGACGAGCAGGCGCAGGTAGGCGAGGACATCCTTGACCTCCTTGCGCCCGTAGAACTTGACGCCGCCGAGCACAACATAGTGCAGGCCCTTGCGGCGCAGCGCCTCTTCGACCAGTCGCGCCTGCGCGTTGGTGCGGTAGAGCACGGCCACCTCGCGCGGGGGCAACTGGCGCCGCACGATATCGTCGGCCACGAAACGCGCCTCTTCCTCGTCGCTTTCGGCATGCTGGAAGCGGACGGACTCCCCTTCCTTGCGCGCGGTCCACAGGGTCTTGCCGAGGCGGTTGAGGTTGTTCTCCACGAGGGCATTGGCGGCTTCGAGCACGGGCTGCGCGCTGCGGTAGTTCTGCTCGAGCCGGTGCACGGTGGCATTGGGGAAGTCGTTGGCGAAATCGAGGATGTTGTTGATGTCGGCGCCGCGCCACGAGTAGATGCTCTGGTCCTCGTCGCCGACCACGAAGAGGTTGCCGTGTTCGCTGCTGAGCGCGCGGGCGATGAGGTACTGGGCGCGGTTGGTGTCCTGGTACTCGTCGACGAGCACGTGGCGGAACCGGCCGGCGTAGCGGCGGCGCGCCTCGGGATGCTGTTCGAGCAGCTCGACGCTGAGCACGAGCAGGTCATCGAAATCGACGGCGCCCACGCGGCGCAGGGTGTCGTGATAGCCGGTCCAGAGCCGGCGGAAAGTGCGTTCGAGGTTGTCTTCGGGGGGCGTGTCGGGGTTGGGCGTTTCGACGCGCTGCTTGAGGCGGCTGACCCAGCCGAGCGCCTCGCGGGGCGACACCTTCTCGCAATCCTCGGGCAGGTCGCGCACGAGCCGCTTCATCAGGGAAAGCTGGTCGGCGTCATCGAACACAGTGAGGGACTTCTTCATGCCGAGGACTTCCGCCTCGCGCCGGAGCAGGTAGAGCCCGAAGGCGTGGAAGGTGCCTATCCACGCGCTCCCGGCCTCGAGGCCGGCCCGCCCGATGAAACGGTGTTTCATTTCGTCGGCGGCCTTGTTGGTGAAGGTGACCGCGAGCAGATGGCGCGGGTGCACGCCGCGTTCCTCGACCAGCCAGGCCAGCCGCTCAATGATAACGCGCGTCTTGCCGCTGCCGGCCCCGGCGAGTACCAGGGCGGGGCCGTCGGAGGCGGTCACCGCCGCCTGTTGTGCTTCATTGAGACGCATGGTGGAAGTGTTCCGAAGTGGGAAAATGTGCACGAGCCGGACAAGCGCCTGATCCTAAGCGGCGGCCCCGGGAATTTCAAGGGGCTGGACGGCAATTCACCGGAAGGGGGGAGGGCTGCCGAATGCGGCGCCGCGTTCCGGCTATTCCGCCCGCACTTCCCGTCAAACCCGGCGCGGTTCAGGCGTATTCGAGGCGAATGCCCAGGAGCAGCGCGTCACCCGCGAAGGGGCTGCCGTCCACGGCGCGCGCGAGCATACCCGCGAAAAAGCCGCCGGCCGCGCCGCCCAGCGACAGGGTGGCCTGCGCCACGTGCAGCAGCCACTGGCCCTGGCAGGTGTCGATGGCCGCGCAGCGCAGCCCCGTGCCCGCGCCCACGGTCTGATTGAGGGAATCGCCGTCGCCGGGTGCGTCATTGGGGCCGTAGAGTTTCCAGTAGGCGTCGCCGCTGAGCCCGCCCGCCGCGCAGGTCCACACGAACGACGCTTTCAGCAGGCTGCCGTCGTAGTCCGGCGGCACGGCGAAGTTGACGGCCGCGCTCTTCTGGGCGCTGTGGTCGAAAGGTATGGCGATGAGCCGCTGGTGCGCATTGACATCGTATACCGTGACCGCGCCCGCGGTGCACGGCGCGATGCCGTGTCCGGGGGCCAGGTCCAGCAGCCAGGTCTTGTCGCAGCCGTCCGGGCCCTGGCGGAGGTCGCCGTTGAAGGCGAGCGCGCCTTCAACCCGCCCGCCGATGCTGAGGCCGCCGCCAATCGTGAGGCTGCCGTCCGTGGCGACGTTTCCGGCGTTGTCGACGTCGAGCCCGCCCGCGGGGGACAGGCCCGCGGCCGCGGCGCCGTAGCCGCCGCCCACGCGAAGGTACTCCCTGCTGACGATATCCGGGGGCATGCCGGGCAGAGTCATGGCGTCTTGCTCCTTTCAAGGTGGGGGGGTGCAGTCAATACCGTTTCTTGTTAAGCAAGCACGCCTTGTTGCAGTGCGGGACAGTGCCCGGGGCCGTCGGCAAGCGTCCGGACGCAACCGCGAGCGCCGGCCGGGCAGCGTTCAGGACGCGGTCTTGCGCTGACGCTTGAGGCGCTGGCTGAGCGCGGGCTGGGAGATGCCGAGCAACTGCGCGGCGAGCGACTGGTTGCCGTTGGCGCGGCGCATAGCCTCGTCGACCAGCAACTGGCTGCATTCCTTTAGCGTGGGCAGGGTCTCGAAGCAGGCGAAGCAGGAGTCGGTCCGGGTATCCGGGGCGGTCTTGAGCGCAAGCGTGTTGCCGCTGCCCCGCTGGCGCTGGATGTGCTCGCGGAAGGCGTCGAGCGACAGCGGCTGCCCGCGCCGCATGCTCATGGCGTTGAAGACCATGGCTTCCAGTTCGCGCACATTTCCGGGGAACGCGTAGACCCCGAGCAGGTCGAGCAGCGCCGGCGGGGAGGCGGGCTTTCGGCATTCGAGCTTGCGCGCGGATTTTTCCAGAAAATGGTCGACGAGCAGGGGCAGGTCGCCCAGGCGCTCGCGCAGCGGCGGAATATGCACCTGGTGCGTGAGAAAGCGGTAGTAGAGGTCGCGGCGG